>Ga0257125_1000899_pt1 | contig 34048 bp, 37 predicted proteins | sample SI106_200metaG_FD_190183 | JGI IMG/M metagenome (GOLD analysis project Ga0257125, IMG submission 190183) | Marine microbial communities from Saanich Inlet, British Columbia, Canada - SI106_200 | ecosystem: Environmental > Aquatic > Marine > Inlet | place: Canada: British Columbia | collected... | reverse complement strand
AGTGTGACCCACCTGATCCCATACCGAACTCAGAAGTGAAACCACTTAGCGCCGATGGTAGTGTGGGGTCTCCCCATGTGAGAGTAGGACATTGCTAGGCTTTTAATTCTAAAAAACCCCAGACATCGATGATGCTGGGGTATTTTTTTGTCTGAAATTTAGGTTAAATCCTTTCGATAAAATCAAAGATTTTCTCGCTTAGGCTCTGATACTTTTTCTAGTGAGTAGAAAAAGTATCCAAAAAGAGCTCACCCTTAAAAACAATCTCAATCTTTCTAATCTCGTTCATTGGTTTTTCTAAACTCGCTACGCTCAAACACCGAAAAACCAGCCATTCACTTCAATAAGAATGGCTGGATTTATCTTTAAAAGGGAAGAGTTTGATACTAGTTAATTTTTTAGATTTTATTTTGGGTGTTAGTTCCAAATTGTTTATTACTCATACTTTTAAAATCTTCTCTTGTGCCAAAAGGTTCATCGATTTTTCTTGATACGGTATCTGGGTTATTTTTTTCATATTTATCTTGGCAAGAAGTACATCTAATGGCGTTATTACTGACTCTACTTGATTCAATTTCTTCATGACAGTCTTTACAAGGTTTTTTAACATTGGGCTTATTTGTGTCTGGATTTTCAACATGTTCTTTAATGATTGATAGATAGTCTCTGCCACACTCTTCAATTATTTTTATTCCAACACCATGTATTTCTTGCAAGTCTTCGATAGATTCAGGCTTATAGTGTGACATTTCTTCTAACGCTCTATTGGCTCCAAACCAATATGCTTTCCAGCCAGTTTCTTTTGACTTATTGCTTCGAAATTCTCGTAATTTATTAAACAACTCTTTTTCATTATTATTTAGTTTTAAACCAGAAGACCTTGTTTTTTTTGGTTTGTTTTTTACTTGATCTTCTTCGTGGTTATTGCTTAGTTCAAATAATGCTTTATATATAGCTGTTTGAACTCTATCACTCAAACCTATAATTTCTTCACCAGTGTCTGGGTCTGCTTTGTTAGCAATAGCGTTTAATATTTGAATCATTTCATTTTTATCCATGATCTATTTTCCTTTAAAAACTTACAGTTTTATAATTAAAACTTACAAGTTTATAGTATATACTATAAGTTTTTAGAATTTAAATTAATAAAATGGCGGGGATTAACAAAGTAATTTTAATAGGCAACTTGGGGCAAAAACCAGAAGTTAAGTTTGCATCAAATGGCAACGCAATTGCCAATTTATCAGTAGCAACTTCTGAGTCTTGGACAGATAAAAATACTGGCCAAAAACAAGAAAAAACAGAGTGGCATCGTGTTAGCCTGTTCGGAAAATTAGCTGAAATTGCAGGCCAATACTTAGATAAAGGCTCTAAAGTTTATGTTGAAGGAAAATTGCAAACTAGAAAGTGGCAAGATAAATCAGGATCTGATCGCTACACCACTGAAGTGGTAGTATCTGGCTTTAATGGCACACTGCAAATGCTTGATACAAAGGAAAATGTTAAAGTACAAAATTTACAATCAAGAGAATCTATAGAGCCGGTTGCAGTTAATTCTATATTTGACGACGATGAGCCTCCATTTTGACAAAAAGTATTTAATAGTGTTTTTTAGTGCATTATAAATTGCCATGATCAAACTTATGCAAACTAAGAATGAGTATCTACTTACCATTCCATCAAATCAAAAGGATCGTGCTAAGAGTATAGACTCACATAAATGGGACATGAGTCGTAAGGTGTGGGTGTACCCAAAAAATAAGGATATTTATGCAGCGCTGATGCATGAATTTGAAAATGACCTATTTGGGAAAGCCAAGTCAAAACAAGAAAGCTCCGATGTTTTGAAAGAATTTGAAAAACTGTCTAAAAAAATTGAAAATTTGGCTGGTGCAGGGAATCCCTCTGAAGATGCCTCAGATTTGCACGCAACAATTGGCAGCAGAGATGCTGAAATTAAATCATTAAAGGCAGAATTAAAAATTTTAGGTGAAATAAATACTGACTACGAAAGCACGATAGTTAAGTTGAAAAATGAAGTTGATTTATATAAAAAACATAACGGATCTAACCCTACAGTATCTGAGGAAATAAAGAGCCTTGCTAAATTTTGTACTGGAAACAACAAGTCATTTGGTGTGGTTATTGATAAAATTAAATTAGATGACTACTTTCCAATTAATATTCAAGAAGTTATTGTTCATTGTTTAAGGGAGGAATTAAAGATAGCTGATCCTGGAATGACATTACATGAGATTTTAAAGTATGCAAAAGAAGAGGGGTTGTTGCCCGATGAAGCGATTGACCTAGCTCACTCAATTAGAAAGCAACGTAATTTATTTGCCCATGGGCAACTTAATCAAAACCAAAAAACTATAAGGTCTATATCTGTGTTGATTGATTCCTCTCTTTTATGGTCATATCTTAATTGTGATTAATTTTCATTTATAAAATTTACTAATAAACGCTTGTCAAAATGAGCGGTAGTATTTTCGGTGTTTGAGTCAACTTGTATAGCGAGTTCAGGAAATACAACGAATGAGATTTAGTGTGAATTGGTAATTTTGTAGGGGATGTTGTCTTTTGAATACTTTTCTAAACAAGTAGAAAAGTATTAAAGCCTAAAGAAAAAATCTTTGATTTTTTAAAGAGGATTTCACCAAGTAAAAAAAATCAGAAATAATCGAAACGACCTTTAAAAACCCATAAATTTGGCTAAAAATAGCCATTTTTTAGCCAAATTTTATCAAAAATTGACCATATTTATCCACTTTTAGGAAAATTTCGGAAATTTTACGAATGAGCTATTTTATGATTATTAGCGTTGATTTTCTTAATGGTAGTCTTCTTCTCGTTGATGACGAACTGCCAAAATAGTGACTGTATTATTGTTTTCAATCTCAAATAGGGCGACATAACCGCTTGATCCAAAAGGGATTAGCACTTCTCTTAGAAATGGATTTTGCTCATCTGCTTTTCTGCAAGAAAACGGAAAATCTTGTAAAAATTCGGTAATTTTACCAATGGCACTCAAGGCGTGTTTAGCGGCGTTAATGTCTTGATTTAGTAAGAATTGATATAGTTGTTTAATGTCTTCTCTGGCGCCTTTGGTATAGCGAACATTAAAGCTCATTATTGCTCGGTATTATCGAGCATATTTTTTAGCTCATCCAATACATTCTGAGCGTCATAATATTTGCCATTTTCTCTAGATTCGTCACGAGCTTTTAATCCACGTTCGATGAATGCTTGTTTGGCTTGTCGATTTTGAATACCGTCTTTTATTGAATCTATGACAAAACTCGAGAGTGTTTCACCCTCTTGTAAAATGCTTTCTGCAGCACTTCTTAATTCAGGGTCAACTCTGAGTGGTGGTATGGTGGCAGATTTCATGTTTTATCTCCGTGCATTGCATTTGCAATTCATTATACAGAGGTGGGAATTAATGTCAAAATTAGATATGTTGTTTAACCCAATTAGTAAAATCTGGCGCACTCAGAGCGCCTGACACACGATCAATTTCTTTACCATTTTTGAATATGGCTAATGTTGGAATAGAGCGAATGCTGTATTTGGCAGAAATTGCTTGCTCGGCTTCAGTTTCAATTTTGATAAACCGTGCTTTAGGCTCAAGCTGTGCAGCAACTTGTTTAAAAGTGGGTGCAAACTGTTGGCATGGGCCGCACCATGTTGCCCAAAAATCTACCACTAATAATTCATCAGTTTTTTCAATGGCACGCGTGAGTTGCACGCCAGTCATGTTGATGGGTTGAGCAGTATAAATGTAATTTTTACATTTACCGCATTTTGGGTTGTCGGTTAATTTAGCCTCTGGAACGTTGTTTAAGCCACTACAGCTTGGGCACATTACAATCATATTTAACTCCTAATTTTTTTACGTTATTAAGAATTATCTATGGGTGATGAGTGATTATTACAAGTCTGAATGGCTGAAAATTAGATTAAATGATCGCTTGAAGAGGTGTTTTTGTAGGGTTGATCTTTACGAGTTGAGGCGCGTTTTGAACGAGTAGTTTTATTTTTCTTACGTTCAATTTGCTCGGTTTTTGAAACGATTTGTTTGACTGAAACTAAATCATCCACACTTTTTTTGATTGATTTAAAAGCTTTTGGTGCTTGAATTTCAACCATTTGTTGTACGATCCATTTTTCATCTGCATCGGTCATGGCTTTTTGGGTTTTTTCGCCAAAATACCTTAAAAAATGGTAATTAGGCTCACCATCTGTAAACTCATAGTTGGCGTAATCTTCAGATCTAGAATTGTAAATTTGAATGAAATCTTTCCAGTGGTCGCCTGATCCAATGCGCTCCTGTTTATTTTCTTGGTAATAATCGGCCGATTGTTTGGCTAGAGCGATGATCAGCTCTTGACGTTGTTTGGTGCTTAGTTTGTCAAAAACTAATCTATCAACGCATTGGATAAGGAAGCACAAATACTCCGCAATGATATCAAAGACTTGTGCCTTTTCAATAACAAAAGCCTCGTTTATAAGGTCTTCTAGGTGATTTTTGGTAATGCGCCAAGAGTTGAATGCTAACGCACCAGCAATGTCATCAATGGTTTTAATTTGGGTTTTGTGCCACTTACTTTTAACTCTCACGTGGTTAGTTTACACCACAAGGGGTTAAAGTTATTCGCAGTTGTAGTTTCTGAAAGAGCCTAAGTCATTTACGTTTTCAAAGCCCATTTGCACTAAATAGTTTTTAGCCGTTGAAGAGCGAGCGCCGGTTACGCAATAAAGAACAATTGCCTTGTCGCGACTGATCACCTTGTCGGCAGACATGATTGATTGTAATGGTAGGTTGATTGCATCTGGTAATGCACCACGAGCAAATTCAGCAGACGAACGGACATCGACCAACTGAGCGCCGTTAGATAATAGTTTGCAAGCATCGTTTCCTGTGAATGTAGTGAACATAGTATAATTTCCAAATTAAGTTTTAAAGTAGACACATTTTTTCTTTTAATGTGCGTATCTATATTAGGAAGTCATTATACACCAATGTTAAGTAAAAAGCAACTAAGAAATGACATTAAAGCGGTTTCAGAAGCGTTAAAAAAGAGAAATTTTTCTTTTGATATCAATCAGTTAGAATTTTTAGAAAATCAAAGAAAAAAAAATCAAATAAACACGCAAGAATTGCAAAATTTGCGTAATATGCAGTCAAAATCCATTGGAAAAGCCAAGGCATCAGGCGAAGATATTAAGCCATTATTGGAAGCCGTTTCAGATTTAGGCGATCAGTTGGATGAGGCAAAATCCGAATTGCAAAATATTCAGTCTCAGATTAGTGACATTGTTATGGCCATGCCGAATATTCCGCATGAATCAGTGCCTAGGGGTAATTCTGAAGATGACAATGTGGAAGTGTCCAAATGGGGTGAGCCAGGGCAGTATGATTTTGAAGCTAAAGATCACGTTGATTTAGGTGAAGCATACGGCCTTGATTTTGAAACAGCGGTTAAGATATCTGGTGCGCGTTTTTCAGTGATGACAGGCAAGATTGCACGACTGCATCGTGCTTTGACTCAATTTATGTTGGATCAACATGTGGAAGTAAATGGCTATGTTGAAGCTTACGTGCCTTATTTGGTGAATGCTGAATCATTAACCGGCACGGGTCAATTGCCAAAATTTGAAGCGGATTTGTTTAAAACTCATTTGCACGGAGAAGAAGGCGACGCTAAGACGCTTTATTTAATCCCAACGGGCGAGGTGCCAATCACTAACATGGTGCGTGATACAATTGTTAAAGAGGATGACTTGCCACTTAAATTTGTTGGACATACGCCAAGTTTCCGTTCTGAAGCCGGTGCTTATGGAAAAGACACCAGAGGCTTGATTCGTCAGCATCAGTTTGAAAAGGTGGAATTGGTGCAAGTGGTTAAAGCACAGGATTCGTATCAAGCATTAGAAGAGCTCACGGCCCATGCTGAAGGCATCTTACAGGCGCTGGAGTTGCCGTATCGTAAAGTGGTCCTATGTGCGGGTGATTTGGGGTTTAGTGCTGCTAAAACCTACGATTTAGAGGTGTGGTTGCCTGGGCAAGATGCTTATCGTGAGATTTCTTCTTGTTCTTGTTTTGAAGATTTTCAAGCAAGACGTTTACAGCTTAGATGGAAAAACCCTGAGACTAATAAAAGTGAATTGCTGCATACGCTTAACGGTTCGGGTTTAGCAGTCGGAAGAACGTTGGTGGCTGTGTTAGAAAACCACCAACAAGCGGATGGGAGTATTAAAATACCATCTGTTTTACAAAGCTACATGGGTGGCTTAGACATTATTAATTAATAGGAGTTAAATATGAGTTTATTAGATTTAGTTATATCACCGGCTTACGCTGAAGGTGTAGAATTAGCAGGTGCGGGATCGTTAGGTGGGCTGCCATTTTTGGCAGTTATGTTTGTGTTGATGTATTTTTTACTCATCAGGCCACAGCAAAAACGCGCCAAAGAGCACAAAAATTTGTTGTCTGAGCTAAAAAAAGGCGATGAAATAGTAACCAATGGTGGTGTGATTGGGAAGGTGATGTCGGTGGATGAGTCGTTTGCAACTTTAGAGATTGCAAAGGATGTGGTGGTGAAAGTGCAAAAACAAGGCATTAACCAAAAATTACCAAAAGGTAGTGCTAAAATTTAAACAATAATACTCAATTTATCATAGATTATGAATCATTACTCCGGTTTGAAAAACGCATTAATTGCTTTTTTCTTATTACTTGCCTCTTTGTACGCTCTGCCCAATATTTTTGGTTCAGACTTAGCGGTACAGATATCGAGCGCAGGTGATGCAGCAATTGCTCAAACCGATTTAGGGAAAGTTGAAACTATTCTTAAAGACAAGGGCGTTTCTTATAAATCAGCCGCATTGTCCAATCGTAGAATTTTAGTTCGTTTTAATGATACGGCTAATCAACTTTTAGCTAAAGATTTTCTTAAAACAGGGTTGGGCCGTAATTACGTAACGGCACTAAATTTAGCGCCATCGGTTCCATTGTGGTTGGCTGATTTAGGCGGTAAGGCCATGTCGTTAGGCTTAGACCTTAGAGGCGGCGTGCATTTCTTACTTGAGGTTGATATGGAAGCCGTATTGGCAATGTCAATTGATAAATCCTACAATGAGTTGCGTACTATTTTGCGTGCTGATCGTTTGTATAAGAGTATTAAAAAAGAAGGCGACAGTATTGCTATTCGATTTAAACAGGTTGATTTAAAAAACAAGGCTGTTGATTTAATTAATTCAGAACTCAGTGATTTGGTGATTCTTGAAACTGATAATCAAGATGAATTGCTTATCAATGTTGGTATTAGCGACAGGGCGCAAAAAGAAGCTAAGCAGAGTGCATTGAAGCAAAATATTACCACACTCAGAAACCGAGTGAATGAATTAGGCGTGGCTGAGCCGATTATTCAACAGCAAGGGAAAGAGCGTATTGTGGTGCAATTGCCAGGCGTTCAAGATACGGCCAGAGCCAAAGAGATTTTAGGTGCAGTAGCAACACTAGAATTCAGATTGGTGGATGAAAAGAACGACCCACAAACCGCCATTCAGTCTGGAAGAACGCCGATTGGTTCAAAACTTTATTATTTTAAAGACGGGCGCCCACTGCTGTTAAAAACCAGAGTGATTGCCATGGGTGAGAACATTACTGGTGCTGCTAGCGGGATCGACCAGGAAAACAGTACTCCTATGGTTAGCATTACTTTGGACAATGCTGGTGGTCGAGCCATGCTTGACACGACTAAAAAATACCTGCACCACCGTATGGCGGTTATTTTTATTGAAAATAAGGTTGAAACAGTCATTGAAAATGGAAAAACGGTTAAGAAGCGCAGTACCACTAAAGATGTTATTAATGCAGCAACCATCCAAGGTACGTTTTCAAATCGTTTTCAAATTACCGGCATAGACAGTGCGCGTGAAGCGCGTAATCTGGCATTATTACTCAGAGCGGGTTCGCTTTCTGCACCCATTGAAATTATTGAGGAACGCACTATTGGGCCAAGCTTAGGTGCAGACAACATTAAAAAAGGCGTGTTGTCAGTGATTGCAGGGTTTGTACTAGTGCTGTTGTTTATGGCAGTGCGTTATCGCGTGTTTGGCATGGTAGCCAATGTGGCGCTTACGCTTAATTTGGTGATGATTGTTGCCGTGTTGTCGCTTTTGCAGGCCACATTAACTTTGCCAGGTATTGCCGGTATTGTGCTCACAGTAGGCATGGCAGTGGATGCCAACGTGCTTATTTTTGAGCGCATTAAAGAAGAGCTCGGCACTGATAGTAATATTCAAAAAGCAATCTCGAGTGGTTACGATAAAGCCCTGCTTACCATTGCTGATGCAAACATCACTACGCTGATTGCATCACTGGTGTTGTTTAGTTTTGGCACAGGCCCTATTAAGGGATTTGCCATTACTTTATCCATTGGTATTGTCACTTCGATGTTCACCGCGATTGTTGTTTCAAGGGCGATTGTGAATAAGATTTATGGTGGTAAAAAACTGCAGGAGTTATCGATATGAAGGCTTTGAACGTCCCTACGATTGATTTTGTTGGAAAACGCACTTATGCGATTGTTTTTTCTGTGGTGTTGATTGCTGTATCTATATTCTCATTAGCAACGCAAGGATTGAAGTTTGGTATTGATTTTACTGGCGGCACTTTGATTGAAGTGGGCTATAAAAAATCAGTTGATTTGAGCAAGGTAAGAGACACTTTGAGTGATGCAAAATTCAAAGGTGCCAATGTTCAATATTTCGGCTCCACCAATGAGATTTTAATTCGTTTAGAGCCTCAAGCAATTTCAAGTGCAAAATTAAGTACAAAAATTATTCGTTTATTGGGTGATGATGTTGATATCCGACGAGTTGAATTCGTAGGACCTAAGGTTGGTGAAGAGTTAACCAATGATGGTGGTTTGGCAATGCTTTATGCGCTGATCGGTATTTTGATTTACGTGGCTTTTCGCTTTGAATACCGTTTTTCTCTGGGTTCAATATCGGCATTGATGCATGATGTGATCATAACCTTGGGTATTTTTTCATTACTGCAAATTGAGTTTGATTTAACCGTGCTTGCCGCTATTCTAGCAGTGATCGGCTATTCGCTCAATGATACCATTGTGGTATTTGATCGAATTCGTGAAAATTTCTTATCCACTCGTCACGTTGATCCTGAAAAAATTATTAATGGCGCCCTTAATCAAACTCTATCCAGAACTATCATGACCTCAGTAACGACCTTGATAGTGTTGCTGGCATTGTTCTTCTTGGGCGGTGAGATTATTCACAGCTTTGCTTTGGCATTACTGATTGGCGTGATTATTGGTACGTATTCTTCTATCTACGTGGCCAGTTCAATGATTCTTACCATGGGCATCACCAAAGAGGATTTGCTGCCATCGGAAAAAGAGAAGCAAGAAATCGACTCTCGACCTTAACTTCGTATTTTGTCTTTTTGTGGCGTTGGATTGCAAAAAAATGCTTGGTCACATATTAGAATATATGCTCCCTCGAATTTTTCATAACCCTCCTTACAACACGAACAAAATACTCGCTAAGGGTTGTGTTGTCATGAGTTGGTAGTAATTTTTTGAGCTTATACTTCTATTGCTTAAATTTCTCAAACACTAAGCAAGCGTTCGTTCCACCGAAACCGAAGCTGTTAGACATTACACGATTGAGTGACTGAATGGTCGTTGCTTGCACCACGGGAATACCATCAGCAGCTTCATCAAGGTTTTCAATGTTGACGGATTCTGCCATGAAATTATTTTCTAACATCAGTAGTGAATAAATAGCTTCATTAACACCGGCTGCACCTAGTGCATGTCCAGAGAGAGATTTAGTGGAGCCAACGTTTGGACATTTGTCACCAAACACTTCTTTAATTGCACCAAGCTCCTTAGCATCTCCTACTGGAGTTGAAGTGCCGTGTGCATTGATGTAATCAATTGGACCATCAACCGTTGAGATGGCAAGCTCCATACAGCGTTTAGCGCCTTCGCCTGAAGGAGCAACCATGTCAAAGCCATCGGACGTAGCACCGTAGCCGGTTAGCTCAGCAAGAATGGTTGCACCGCGAGCCTCTGCGTGCTCTAGCGATTCAAGCACTAAAGCACCACCACCACCAGAAATAACAAAGCCATCACGATCGGTATCGTAAGCACGAGATGCCTTTTCAGGTGTTTCATTGTATTTGGAAGACAAAGCGCCCATGGCATCAAACAACATGGTGAGCGACCAGTCTAACTCTTCACCACCACCGGCAAACACAACATCTTGTTTGCCCATTTGGATTTGCTCCATGGCATTGCCAATGCAGTGTGCGCTAGTAGAGCAGGCAGAGCTGATTGAATAGTTAATGCCTTTAATTTTGAACATGGTCGATAGGCAGGCTGAAGTGGTCGAACCCATGGTTCGAGGAACTCGATAAGGGCCAACGCGTTTAATGCCTTTTTCCCTTAAGATGTCGGCAGCCTCAACTACATTTTGATTAGAAGCACCGCCAGAACCCGTGATTAGCCCAGTACGAGGATTGGAGACTTGTTCTTCAGTAAGACCTGATTGCTTGATGGCCTCATCTAATGCGACCGCGTTATAAATGGCAGCATCGGCCATAAAACGCTTCATTTTTCGATCGATAATATCACTTGAGTCCACTTCAGCAACGGCGCCAGATACTTGTGATCTGAGCCCCATTTCGGCATAGGTTTCATCAAACTTAATGCCAGATTTAGCTGTTTTTAAAGACTCTAAAACTTCTTTACAGTTGCCACCTAAACTGGAAACAATACCCATTCCTGTAACAACAACTCTGTTCATCAGAAAGCACTCGTGTCGGTAAATAAGCCTACTTTTAGATTAATGGCTTCATAGATAATTTTGCCATCAACTTCCATGGTGGCATCGCCAACACCCATGTAAAGTTTTCGAGCAATGATGCGAGATAGATTAATTCTGTAAGTTACTTTTTTAGCCGTTGGCAGAACTTGGCCTGTGAACTTAATTTTGCCAGAGCCCAATGCACGACCTCGACCAGGGCCACCCAGCCAGCCAAGGTAAAAACCAATCAGTTGCCACATGGCATCCACACCTAAACAACCAGGCATGACTGGGTCTTCATTAAAGTGACATTTGAAAAACCATAAATCTGGATTAACATCAAGCTCAGCAATGATTTCACCTTTACCGTACTCGCCACCTTCTTTTGAAATATTAGTAATACGGTCAAGCATTAGCATGGGTGGTTGAGGCAGTTGTGCGTTGCCAGGACCAAACAATTCCCCATTGCCACATTTAATTAATTCTTCATAGGAAAAAGAGTTTTGCATATTACAACCTTATTATGTTTATTGAAAATTATACCAAAAGAGCTTTGCTTATATCGTCAATCACATCATTCACATCTTCTAAGCCAACTGAAATTCGAATCAGGCCTTCGGTAATGTTAGCCTCCTGTCTTTCTTCGTTGGTCAAACGACCGTGAGTGGTTGAAGCAGGGTGAGTGATGGTAGATTTTGTATCACCCAAGTTTGCAGTAATGGAGAGTATTTTCACACCATTAATTACTTTAAAAGCCTGTTCTCTTCCTCCATTAATTTCGAACGAAACGATGCCACCAAAGTCAGACTGCTGAGTTTTAGCCAGTGCATGATTAGGGTGCGATTCTAGTCCTAAGTAATGAACTTTTTTTACTTGATCTTGCTTATCTAACCAATTGGCTAATTTAAGTGCATTTTTACAATGCGCTTTCATTCTAATGCTTAATGTTTCAAGTCCTTTTAATACGATCCACGCATTGAAAGCACTAAGGCTTGGCCCAGTTGCTCGAGTAAAGCTGTGAACTTGTTCAATAATTTGTGAGTTACTCGCTACGGCACCCGCCAAACAGCGCCCTTGACCATCAATGTATTTAGTGGCTGAGTGAATAACGATATCAGCACCTAGTGTAATTGGGTTTTGTAACGCGGGGCTTAGTATCGCGTTGTCAACCGCTAAAAGAATGTTGTTCGATTTGGTAATTTTGCTGAGTGCAGTAATATCCACCACTTCACCCAATGGATTGGATGGGGTTTCTAATAAGAACAATTTGGTGTTGTCTTGAATAGCAGATTGCCATTGAGACAGATTGCTCAAGTCAACGTAGCTGATCTCAATTTTAAATTTAGCAACAATCGTGTTTAATAAGACGATGGAAGTGCCGAACATGTTACGTGAAGCAACGATGTGATCACCCGATTTAACCAGTGCCATGATGGCTGCAAAGATTGCAGACATGCCACTTGCAGTTGCTACGCAAGCTTCAGCTCCTTCAAGTGCGGCTAGTCTTTTCTCAAAAGCATCAACCGTTGGATTAGTGAATCGTGCGTAGATATTACCAGGCTCTTCTTTAGAGAAACGATTGGCCGCTTGTTCGGCGGAATCAAAGACAAAACTAGAGGTTAAAAATATGGCCTCTGAGTGCTCTTGTTCCTGTGTGGTTCGATAGCCTTCACGAATGGCCTTGGTATCGAAGCTTAAATCTTTCATGCGTTGAGTGTTAATGATTAAATGACGCTATTCTACATCATTACAAATTAATTCAGAAGTTTCAAGAGTGTTATTTTTTTGTTTGGCAACATCAGACCTTATTGCTTCAATTTGATCCAAGTAGTTTTTATCAATATCATTGGTTATGTATTGACCATTAAAACAAGAGCAGTCAAATTCTTTAATGTCTTTATTACCCTGTTGTACACACCAAATCAAATCGTCTAAATCTTGATAGATCAGTTTGTCAGCACCGATGGCCTGACAAATTTGATCGGTATCTTTGTCATGCGCAATGAATTCTTTTTCGCTAGCCATGTCAATGCCATATACATTCGGGTAACGCACTGGCGGAGCCGCAGAGGCAAAAAACACTTTATTAGCACCGGCATCACGCGCCATTTGTACAATTTGCTCGCTGGTGGTGCCACGCACGATTGAGTCATCAACCAACAGAACGTTTTTGCCTTTAAATTCCAACTCGATAGCGCTGAGCTTTTGACGTACTGATTTTTTACGTTGCTTTTGTCCAGGCATGATAAAAGTACGGGCAATGTAGCGGTTTTTAATTAAACCCTCAGAGTATTTTACTTTTAAGTCTTGTGCCAGTTGCAAGGCAGCCACTCTGGAAGTGTCGGGGATAGGGATAACTATATCAATATCATCAACATTCCATTCTTTTTGAATTTTAGAAGCGAGACGTTGCCCCATTCTAAGGCGTGATTTATACACAGATATATTGTCAATCACCGAATCTGGTCGAGCAAAGTAGACAAATTCAAATATACAAGGTGAATATTTGGCATTGTCGGCACATTGTTGGGTAAATATATTACCTTCTCTGTCAATGACAACGGCCTCACCAGGTTCTATGTCGCGGGCAATTTTGTACCCTAGTGCCGTGAGTGCTACGCTTTCTGAAGCGAGCATGTGCTTGGTTCCACCTTTGGTGGTACGCTTACCAAGAATAAGTGGGCGAATGCCATTCGGATCACGAAAGCCGAAAATGCCATAGCCAGGAATCATTCCAATGGTGGCGTATGCGCCGCGTACTCGCTTATGCACCTGAGACACGGAATCAAAAATATCTTTTTCATCAATGCGTTGTTTTTTTAATTTGGTTAATTCACTGGCAAAAACGTTAAGCAAAATTTCTGAGTCTGAATTGGTGTTGATGTGGCGAAGGTCTTGTTCGAATAATTCTTTAGCCAATTGTCCAGTATTGGTTAAATTTCCATTATGAGCAAAAGCAATGCCGTAAGGCGAGTTAACATAAAAAGGTTGTGCTTCTGCGCCTGATGAGCTTCCTGCGGTTGGATAGCGCACATGGCCAATGCCCATGTCACCTGGAAGTTTTGTCATGTGTTTAGTTCTAAAGGCATTTTTAACCAATCCATTTGATTTACGCATATAGAAACGACCTTTGTGCGAAGTAACAATGCCGGCCGCATCTTGGCCACGATGTTGCAAAATGGTTAATGCATCGTAGATGTAAAGAGCCGTGTCTTTTTTAGTGGTGGATAGAATGCCAACAATACCGCACATAATTTATTTCCTTATTCGACTTCGATAAATAATAAATACTGAGATAATTCAGGCTTGATGTCGGTAGCTATATCCTGAAAAGATCTTAGGGCGCCTTTAGTTTCAACCCAGTAGTATTGTTGCGAAATCCAGCTAATACTTTGGAGTACCAATACCATAATGAGAATAAACAGACTGCCTTTAATTAGGCCAATCAAACCACCTAATGTTTTATTTTTAGTACTATTAACATTACGTGCATTCAGGAGTACATCCAAAGCCTTTAATGTATTTAATATTTTTTGAAAAAATGGTGCCAGTAGGCAGGGTTGATTTGAATTGATGGAGATGTTAAACGCTTTGGATAGGAGCCAGCAAAAGCCAATAATAAGAACAAATACAATGGCAAATGACACTGAAATTCGCACAGAATTATCACTTATGATCATTTCCATGATGCCAAGTCCAGCAACAGCATCTAAGTAGTTCCAACTAATAATCGCTGAAAACGCAAAAAATAATAACAACGCAAAAGTTCGATTGAGTGCACAGGGATTACTCGTTGTAGAGGATGCACTTGTTAATTTGTACATGAATTTTTTGATGAGCAGAACACCAATGAAAAGTACACCAAACGCAATGGCTAAATGAGATTGATGCGAAAGCAGTAGCCAAGTAATGGCAGAACTTACAGCAAGATCTTGATAGAAAAACCAAGCAACAATAATGGCTAAAATTAAAAAAGCCAAATTAATCAGCTCTTTAGCCAGTCCACGCTTGACTCCAAGTATGAAGAACCCAACTAAGATAGCAAAGGTTAGCCAATCAGACCAAACCAGTAAGTCAAGTGTGTTCCAAATATTTGCAAAAAACTCGTTCATCGTTTCTCCTTGGGAATAACATGGATTTTACAAGATTTTCGCATGGTGCGTAACTCCTACAAGGTTAATTATTCAGTGTAGTTTATTCAATGCTTTACTGGCATCTGCCACCGTGTAAAAAGATCCAAAAATAACGACTCGTTGAAATTGGGCACTGTTTAAGGCATATTGGACTGCACTGTTCATGTTATCGTAAGCTTTAATTTTGTCAGATAAGTTGAATTTTTTGCTTAATTCTTGAATTGAAATGGCTCGATCAACGTTTAATGGTACTAGTAGCCATTGGCTAATGACCGGTTTTATTTTATCAATCATTGCATCGATATTTTTATTTTTAAGTGCGCAAAATATTGCAAGTGTTGACGTATCTTTTTTTGATAATTCATTTGCTAAAGCTTGGGTTGCAGCCACGTTGTGAGCCACGTCAAAAATAATGGTTTTGTCGTTGATGATTTTTAATTGCCAACGTCCTGGCAAACTTGCTTGCTTGATACCTTGGGTGATTTGTTTTTGAGTTACGGGAAAAATCGTGCTTAGTTGTTTTATTGTTTCTATAGCAACGGCGGCATTTTGTTTTTGATGATCGCCTTTTAAGTGTGTTTCTCCCAAGTAAGGGGAGTCAACTAATATTAGAGATGCGTTAATACTTTTTGCATGCTTTATTAGTGATTTTGGCGGGTTGACATCACCACAAATACACGGTTTATTGCTACGCATGATGCCTGCTTTTTCAAAACCAATGAGTTCGCGTGTATCTCCTAAATATTCAACATGATCAATATCAATGTTGGTAATTACACTAATGTCTGAATCAACCGTATTGACCGAGTCAAGTCTAGCCCCTAGGCCCACTTCTAAAATGGCAATATCCACTTTTTCAAGTGAAAATATAACCAGTGCAGCTAATGTTGAAAATTCAAAATAAGTAAGCGACGTGTCATTTCTGAGTTCTTCAATTGTTTCAAAAGCATGGCAAATTTGTTCATCACTTGCTTGCTTGCTATTGATGGTAAAACGTTCGTTGTACTCAAACAGGTGAGGAGAAGTGAATTTAGCCACTTTAAGGTTTGATTGGCTGTAGATACTAGCAATAAAAGCAATGGTTGAGCCTTTGCCGTTAGTGCCAGCAACACTAATTACTTTAAATGGGACCCCTTTAGGGAAGAGCCGTTGGTAAACTTTTTTGATTCGATCAAGTCCAAGATCAATCTCTTTGGTGTGCAGTGATTCCTGCCATTTTAGCCAGTCATCCAGTGTGTTGTGCTTAGGGTTTGCTAATCTTCCCAAAATTCACCTTCAAGGGTGTCTTTTTTGTTTTGTTTCTTATCGCTATTTGATTGCGTTTTGTGGATAAAAACAGCGTTATTTTTAGAAAATACCTTTGAAGCATTTTTTGTAAGTATTTGGTCAATAAAATAAGTTCTTGACCAAGGCATTAGTCCTAACAAGCCAACAGTATCGGTGATAAATCCGGGCGTTAGCAGTAAAACACCAGAAATTAAAATTACCACCCCCTCAAGCATTTCAAAGGCAGGAGTTTGGCCATTAGCCATGGCCTGTTGAGCCTTGGCCATGGTTGACCAACCTTGTTGTTTAAGCAAGGTGGATCCAATCAGCGCAGTTATAACTACTAGCATAACCGTAGAAAACCCACCAATGGATTCACCGACAGAAACTAAAACATAAATTTCAAGCAATGTCACGATAACGAATAAAGGAAACAACATAATTACTCCTTAATAAAAATTAAATCCCAAACGCCGTGACTTAATCGTTCGCCTCGGCGTTCGAATTTAGTAATTGGCCGATGTTTAGGTCTTACTGAATAGGTATGGGCACCTAGGGCGTTTTTAAAGTGAGTGTGATCTTCCAGTGTTTCCATCATGTGTTGCGCGTAGTTTTCCCAATCCGTTGCTATGTGTATTGTGCCACCATCTTGAAGCTTATTTGAAATTAAATCTAAGAAAACTGTTTGCACGATGCGACGTTTGTGGTGTTTTTTCTTATGCCATGGGTCTGGAAAGAACAGCTGAAAAGTCTCAAAACTATTGTCTTTAATATGATGTTTGAGTACTTCGACTGCATCGGCTTTGATGATTTTTAAATTAGTGAGTTGGTGTTTGTGGGCTTCGTTAATAAGTCGTCCGACACCGGCCTCATAAACCTCGATGCCTAAAAAGTTTTGATTAGGCGCTACAATGGCCATTTCTAGCAGGCTATCACCATTGCCAAAGCCGATTTCCAATGTGATGGGTTGAGTTTTTTTAAACAAACGGTCAAAATCAATCAAGCCCTTGGGTAAGTCAATGCCAAAATCTGGCCAGAAATCATTCAATCCAGCTTTTTGTCCTTCAGTGAGGCGTCCAGAGCGTCGAACAAAACTTTGAATTTTTCTAAGAGTAGTGCTCATAAATTGTAGTCAATGATAAGCGGAGAATGGTCAGAAAAGCGCTCATTTTTATAAATTTCAACTCGTTGTGGCGTGTCCTTGAGGTTAGCACTAAGAATTTGATAGTCAATGCGCCAACCCGTATTATTCGCCCAAGCTTGACCACGATTTGACCACCAAGTGTATTGATGTTTTTCTTGATTAACCTCCCTAAAAGCATCGATAAATTTAGCTTCAGTAAAAAGTTGCTCCATCCAAGCACGCTCTTCTGGCAAGCAGCCCGAACGGTTTTTATTGCTAGCAAAATTTTTAATATCAATTTCCTTATGCACGATATTAATATCACCGCAAACAATGTATTGACGTCCGTCTTCTTGTAATTTTTTAAGATAAGGCATGAAGCGTTCAATCATAAAATTCATCTTATAATCTTGTCGTTCTTGTTTGGATGAGCCTGAAGGAATATAGATGGATATCACGCTGAGATTTCTAAAATCTGCTTGTATAAAGCGACCTTCAAAATCAATATCTTCCCAAGGGCTAAAGATTACTCGATCTGGTTTGTCTTTACAGTATAAGCCCGTACCACTATAGCCTTTACGCTCGGCAGGTTTGTAATAAGTGTGTATGCCTTTTGGATAGAATTTATCATCGAGTTGGTCTTCTTGGGCTTTGATTTCTTGTACGCAAACTACATCTGCATTTTGAGTTTTCATCCAATCAAAAAAACCTTTTCTCTCAGCTGCACGAATTCCGTTGACATTAGCCGTTATAATTCTCTTCATCGAAAATATTTTAATGATTTAGAAGGGTTGTATGGAACAGTATCAAAAAGACTTTGTAGATTTTATGCTTGAAATAGGCGCGTTAAAATTTGGTGAATTTACGCTTAAATCTGGCCGGGTTAGTCCTTATTTTTTCAATGCTGGCATGTTTAATACCGGCGAGCATTTGTCTAAATTAGGTGGATTTTATGCCACGGCTATTGAGAAAAGTGGCCTAGAGTTTGATGTATTATTTGGCCCAGCTTACAAGGGGATCCCACTGGCTACGGCTACGGCAATGGCACTGAATGATAGTTTTAATCGAAACGTTCCGTATAGTTTTAATCGAAAAGAAGCCAAGACTCATGGAGAGGGTGGCGACATTGTTGGTCACGCACTGGAAGGTGATATTCTAATTATTGACGATGTGATTACTGCCGGCACAGCCATTCGTGAAGCAATGGATATTATTGCTGCGAATGGCGCAACGGCAAAAGGTGTCATTGTGGCAGTGGATCGCCAAGAGAAGGGCAAAAGCGAACAATCAGCCATTCAAGAAGTGGAACAAAATTTCAGTATTACCGTGCTCAGTATTATTAACTTATCACACCTAATCGATTATTTAAAGCAAGGCAATGATAAGGGTTTAATCAGTCGTATTGAAACTTACCGAGATCAATACGGCGTTTAATTTTTACAGTAAATTTTTGGCTGGATAATACTGATGGCCCAAACTATCAGCAACGGCCTGATGAGTAACTTTGCTATGGTGTATATTTAAACCATTCATTAGATTTTGATCATCAAGCAAGGCTTGTTGGTAACCTTTATTGGCAATGTTTAAAATGTAAGGCAACGTGGCATTGGTAAGCGCTAAAGTAGCTGTTTGTGCAACTGCACCGGGCATATTTCCAACGCAATAATGAATAATGCCATCCACTACATACGTGGGTTTATCGTGAGTGGTGACCGTTGAAGTTTCAAAACAACCACCTTGGTCAATCGATACATCGACTAATACTGAACCTTTCTTTATGAGTTTAAGCATATTTCTAGAGATCAATTTTGGCGCTGATGCGCCTGCAACGAGTGCTGCACCAATAACTAAATCAGCCGTTTTTAGTTGGTGTTCGATATTGCTTTGATTGGATAAATCAATTGATAATTTATCTGGGAATTTTTGTTGAAATTTGACCAGTCGTTTTGAGAGTGATCGATTGAGTATGGTAACTTGTGATCCCATACCAAGCGCTACTTTGGCCGCATTCATGCCAACCACGCCACCGCCTAACACTAGTACTTTTGCATTTTCTACTCCAGTTGCGCCACTGAGTAACACACCAGAACCGCCTTGAGTTTTTTCTAAATGGTGTGCGCCAGATTGAATCGACATTCTTCCGGCAATTTCGCTCATTGGTTGCAATAGTGGCAAGCGTCCGTTGTCGTCAGTGATGGTTTCGTAAGCAATACAAGTGGCAGCAGATTTAAGTAATAAATCAGTTTGTTGCGGGTCAGCGGCTAGATGCAAATAAGTGAACAATATTTGATTTTTATTGAGTAATTTGCATTCGTTAGCCTGAGGCTCTTTGACTTTAACAATCATGTCAGCTTGACTAAATACAGATTCAGCTGAGCTAACAATACTTGAACCAGCCATTTGATAGTCTTGATCAGAAAAACCAACCTCGGCACCTGCATTGGATTGAATCAGGACTTCGTGACCAAGGTCAATCAAGGCCTTAGCCCCTAAAGGGGTTAATGAAACGCGATATTCATGAGTTTTTATTTCTTGTGGAATGCCGATAATCATGCTAATATTGTAGTATGAATAATGCACGATTTACAAGAAAATTTGGATATGTTGACTAAAGCTTATCCGCAAGAAACACTCGAAGGCGATGGTGTGGTTGTTAATCGACTGTTTCCAATATCGCAACGAATGAATTTTGATCCGTTTGTATTGTGGGATCATTTTAATGTTTCTGCTGGACACGGCTTTCCAGACCACCCTCATCGTGGCTTTGAGGCGATTACCTATATGTTGACCGGTGGCATGCACCATAAAGACAATTTAGGTAATGATGCCTTTGTTAGTAAAGGTGGGGCTCAGGTGTTTTGTGCAGGATCAGGCATAGTGCATTCAGAAATACCGGCAACAGAAGATCAGAGTGTCGGTATTCAGCTGTGGATTAATTTGCCCAAGCATTTAAAAACAACCAAGCCCAGTTATCAACAGGTTTTAAGTAAAAATTTGCCCGTCACTACTTTTGAAGGTGGCTATTGTCGGACGATTGTTGGCGAGGGATCGCCGATTGAATTGCATACAAATATTACTTATCAGCATGTAAATCTCGAACAAAATAAACAATACCAAATCTATATTAATCAAGGGCTTAATGCAGTTATTTATGCGTTATCAGGTGATATTATTTTGGCGGGCGAGACACTTAGCTCAACCGAATCGTTACTGATTAAAGCCGATGAAGAGCAGAATTTATCTATCCAAGCAAAGACAGACAGTGAATTTATGTTTTGTTGCGGTTTGCCGCATCATCAGCCGATCTATCAGCACGGCCCTTATGTTGATTAGTACGAGCTATTTATCGTCTTCAATTATTTCTTGAGTAACGTTTAAGTGATTAGTTTTGGCAAAAGAAAGGATGCGTTCGTAAGTGAATGAGCAGGCATACTCCAGCTGATCGTCAAATACGATGGATTTAATGCCATTAATCTTCTTAATCTTTAGGTGCCCGTTGTAGCGCTTTAATTGTTCAGGCTGAATACAGACTAAACGCTCGGTCCAATCGCTCGGTCTGAATTTTTGTCCGTCTTTGGTAATGCCTGAGATGGTGTAGCGAATTTTTGGCATTATATTTTAGTTGTTCTAAGCAGTAATGGTGGAGGGACAGGGATTTGAACCCTGGAAGGGTATTAACCCTTGCTGGTTTTCAAGACCAGTGCATTCAGCCGCTCTGCCATCCCTCCAATGGGTGGTTATAATACCGTTTGTTGGCCCAATAGTAAATAGGATATTTATATAATTTAGCTTTGAAAACTTGTATTTTTTAAGTATAATTCCTTTCTTTTAGATTTTTGGTAAGTTAGTTATGGCAAAGATATGTCAAGTCACCGGTAAGCGCCCGATTAGTGGTAATAATGTATCACACGCGAATAACAGAACGCGTCGTCGTTTTTATCCAAATCTTCACACACACCGTTTTTGGGTGGAGAGTGAAAATCGTTTTGTAAAATTAAAGTTAACTGCAAAGGGTTTGCGTATTGTCGATAAGAAAGGCATTGATACCGTATTAGCAGAAATCCGCGCACGTGGCGAAAAGGTTTAGGAGTAAAGTATGAGAGAAAAGATTAAATTAGTATCATCAGCCAAAACGGGTCATTTTTATACAACAACTAAAAACAAACGCCTTCACCCAGAAAAGGTGGAAGTTAAAAAGTTTGACCCTGTTGTTAGAAAACATGTGATGTACAAAGAAACAAAAATTAAATAAGTTTCTTTAAAAAATTCCAATAAAAAGCCGCTATCTGAAATAAGCGGCTTTTTATTGTCCGCTAGTAAATATTACTCTTCAAGAATAGTATCAAGCGCAATGTGTCCAATCGCTTCTCGGTATTCTGATATCCGATCAAAGTTAAGGTATTGGTAAATATCAGTCGATATTGGTTTGATTGCTCGCATCGCATTTAAGTATTCATCAACGGTAGGAATGTGGCCTAATTTTGCTGAAATGGCTGCCACTTCGGCAGAAGATAAGTAAACGTTCGCACCATCGCCTAGGCGATTTGGAAAATTGCGCGTTGAGGTTGAGACTACGGTGGCATTATTATTAACACGAGCCTGATTGCCCATACAAAGCGAGCAACCTGGTATCTCAGTATGCTTAGTAATTGCATCAAAAACCTTGTAGATGCCTTCTTTCCTAAGTTGCGCCTCATCCATACGAGTAGGTGGCGCAACCCAAAGCTCAGTTGGTAATTTTGATTGGTCTTTTAATAACTGGGCAGTCGCTCTAAAGTGGCCGATATTAGTCATGCATGAGCCAATAAATACTTCATCAATAGCAGTATTGGCAACATCTGAAAGTAGCTTAACATCATCTGGATCATTAGGACAAGCTAGAATAGGCTCCTTGATTTCATCAAGGTTTATCTCGATTACCGCAGCGTATTCACAATTATCATCCGCCTTTAAAAGTTCAGGCGCGTCTAACCATTTTTGCATGGCTTGAATACGACGAGCGATGGTCTTCTTATCTTCGTAGCCCATCTCTATCATCGATGATAGTAGGGCAATGTTAGATTGTAAGTATTCCGACACTGGCTCTTTGTTGAGCTTGATTGTGCAGCCGTTAGCTGAGCGTTCAGCAGAGGCATCAGTAAGCTCAAAGGCTTGTTCTATCTTAAGATCTCCCAAGCCTTCGATTTCTAAGATACGACCCGAAAAGATATTTTTCTTGTTGGATTTTTCAACGGTCAATAACCCTTGCTGAATGGCGACGTATGGAATAGCATTCACCAGGTCGCGTAGTGTTATGCCCTCTTGCATGGCGCCACTAAATTTGACCAATACTGATTCTGGCATGTCAAGTGGTAAAACACCGATTGAAGCGCCAAAAGCTACCAAACCAGATCCAGCAGGAAAGCTAATACCAATTGGGAATCGTGTGTGTGAGTCACCACCTGTGCCTACTGTATCGGGTAGCAACATGCGATTAAGCCACGAGTGAATAATACCATCGCCCGGTTTAAGCGCCACACCGCCACGGGATTGCATAAAATCAGGCAATGAATGCTGGAGCTCTAAATCAACTGGTTTTGGATAAGCCGCCGTATGACAAAAACTTTGCATGACTAAGTCTGCTGAGAAGCCCAAACAAGCTAGCTCTTTTAATTCATCACGAGTCATTGCACCAGTGGTGTCTTGTGAACCGACGGTGGTCATGCGCGGTTCGCAATACGTACCTGGACGAATGCCTTTAACACCGCAAGCTTTACCTACAATTTTTTGTGCTAAAGTATAGCCTACGCTACTATTGCTGGCATCTTGTGGGCGTAAGAAAACCTTACTCACTGGCAGCCCTAAATCTTGACGGGTTTTGTCTGTAAGGCCTCTGCCAATAATCAGTGGAATACGGCCGCCTGCACGCACTTCATCTGGCATGGTGGTTGGCGATAATTCAAAAGTAGAAATAGTCTCGCCACTGGCGTTAGTAATTTTCCCCTCGTATGGGTAGATGGTAATTTCATCACCCATGTTCATCTTGGTTACGTCACACTCAATAGGCAGTGCCCCTGAGTCTTCCGCTGTGTTAAAGAAGATTGGCGCAATGTTGCCACCTAGTACCACGCCACCACCACGCTTATTTGGCACATAATTAATGTCATTACCCATGTGCCACAGTACAGAGTTAATGGCTGATTTACGTGAAGACCCAGTACCCACAACATCACCAACAAAAGCAAGCGGCAAGCCTTTTTCTTTAAGTTGTGCAATGATTTCTAGCGGATCGTCCATTTTTTTAACCAACATTGATTGAGCATGCAGTGGAATATCGGGACGTGACCATGCCTCAGTTGCCGGCGATAAATCATCAGTATTAATCTCACCTTCTACGCGAAAGACGGTTAGTTTAATTTCTTTTGGTAATTCTTCTTTGGTTGTAAACCAATCGGCATCTGCCCAGCTATCAACGACCTGCTTAGCAAAAGTATTGTCAATTGATTTCTCCACAATCGTTTGATAGGCTTCATAAATTAATAATGTTTTTGATAGAGCATCACAAGCTACTTGTGCTGTCGTGCCAATTTCTAATAGCTCGATCAATGGTGATATGTTATAACCGCCCAACATGGTGCCTAATAAAAACGTTGCCTGTGCTTGGTCAATTGCATTGCAAGTCTGTTCACCTTTGGCAACACTAGCCAAAAAGCTGGCTTTGACATAGGCAGCCTCATCTACACCTGGAGGCACTCGATGAGTCAATAAATCCAGGTAAAATTTTTCATCATCGCCATTAATTAATTTTTCAACCACGGATTGAGTTTGTTCTGCATTTAATACCAGTGGTGGTAAATTATCTTTAGCGCGCTCTTCAATGTGAGCTAAATAGGCTGTTTTCATCTGCGTAAAAAGTGAATCATATAAAGCGTATAATTTTATCATTTATTTGATTTAACTTAACGCATTATGGAACTCAGTGCTTTAACCGCTATTTCCCCTGTCGATGGACGCTATTTTGATAAAACCAAGGTTTTAGGCTCAATTTTCAGTGAATTTGGCCTGATTAAATACCGTGTATTGATTGAGGTTAAGTGGCTACAAGCCATGGCGGATAATGATAGTATTGCTGAGGTGACAGCATTTAGCACAGAAGCCTCTGAATTTTTAGCCAATATTGCCACTAATTTTTCTCTTGAAGATGCGCAAGCGGTTAAGGATATTGAGCGTACAACTAATCATGACGTTAAAGCAGTTGAATACTTTTTAAAAGACAAGATTAAGGACAATACTGAACTCAATGCCGTGAGTGAGTTTTTCCATTTTGCTTGTACCTCAGAAGACATTAACAACTTATCTCACGCACTCATGTTAATTGATGGTCGTGATGCGATACTTGCCGAGATGCAAAACGTATTGGCATTAATTGGTGCGCTTGCAAAAGACAACGCAAGCATTCCAATGTTGTCTCGTACTCATGGACAGACCGCTTCACCAACTACGGTAGGCAAGGAAATGGCCAATTTTGCGTATCGTTTAAAAAGGCAAATTGAGCACCTCAAAACCGTTAAGATTATGGGCAAGTTTAACGGCGCTGTGGGTAATTTTAATGCACACATTAGTGCTTATCCAGATCTCGACTGGCAAAGTATTTCGCAAGCATTCATTGAAGATTTAGGTGTGAATTACGCCATGTATACTGCGCAGATTGAAACTCATGACTACATGGCTGAGTATTTCCATTCAATCAATCGCTTTAATACCATTTTGATTGATTTTTGTCGTGATATTTGGGGCTATGTTTCGCTTGGCTACTTCAAACAAAAGACCATTGCTGGAGAAGTAGGCTCATCAACCATGCCACACAAAGTAAATCCAATTGATTTTGAAAATGGCGAAGGAAACTTAGGCATTGCTAACGCTTTGAACACACATTTAGCCGATAAATTAGCTATTTCTCGCTGGCAAAGAGACCTATCGGATTCGACTGTATTAAGAAATCTTGGCGTGAGTTGCGCGCATTGTTTGGTAGCCTATGCGTCTATTGCCAAAGGCATTAGTAAACTAGAGACTAATGAAGCAAAGTTGTTAGAAGACCTAGACAGCTCGTGGGAAGTATTAGCCGAACCAATTCAAACGGTGATGCGTCGTTATGGTATTGAAAATCCATATGAAAAACTCAAAGCACTCACACGAGGTAATACCATTGATGCCCAAATGCTAGCTGAGTTTGTAAAAGATCTTGATATGCCAAAAGAAGCAAAACAAGCCTTAGCTGAGCTAACTCCAATGACTTACACCGGCGATGCTGAGAAATTAGCACGCGATATTGAAAAACTGATATAATTTCGCGTCTTATACTTTTCGGTATGAGTATTATTAATATAAAAGGAGCAAAAAACCCATGGTTAAAATTAGACTAGCCCGAGGTGGAGCCAAGAAAAAACCTTTTTATTCAATTGTAGCAACAGACTCTAGAAAACGTAGAGACAGTGGTTACATTGAGCGTATTGGATATTTTAATCCAGTGGCTCGCGGACAAGAAGTTAGGCTTACCATCGAAGAAGACAGATTAGATTACTGGACATCGAAAGGTGCACAAATCTCTGATCGTGTTAAGCAACTTGTTAAAGAGTTTAAAGACCCTTCAATTCGTGAAAAACGTGTTGCAGCACAAGGTGTTAGAGCAGCAGCAGTAGCAGCTAAATTAGCAGCACAAGTAAAAGCAAAAGCGGACGAAGAGGCCAAAGCAGCAGCTGAGGCGAAAGCAGCAGAAGAAGCTGAAGCTAAGGCAGCCGCCGAAGCGGAGGCCGCAAGTGCTGAAGAAGTTTCAGAAGAAGCACCGGTAGAAGATGCAAAGCCTGAAGTCGCAGAGGAGTCAACAGAAGAGGAAAAGGCTGCTGAGTAATTCAGCATCTTCCATTTCTAACAACAAAAGGCTGTTGGTCGGTAAGATCAATGGCCTTTTTGGCATTCAGGGCTGGGTAAAAGTATTCTCACACACAAATCCTCGAAAAAACATCCTGTCTTATCAGCCGTGGCACATTGAGGTAAATGGTCAGTGGCAAACGCTTGATATTATTAAAGGTCGAGAACAGGGAAAAACTCTTGTTGCACAGATTAAAGATGTTCATGATATGGATCAGGCAAGAACTTTTATTGGCATTGACATCTATATTAATAAGTCACAATTGCCAAAACTCAATAAAGGTGAATATTATTGGGAAGACCTTATTGGTTTAAATGTTATTAACCAAGAAAAAATTGTACTGGGTAAAGTATCCGGTTTGGTTGATACCGGGTCAAACAGTGTGCTTGTGGTTAATGGTAGAAAAGAGCATTGGGTGCCATATATTGAACCATTTCTGATTTCAGTTGATATCGATAAACAGCAAATTGTGGTTGATTGGGACGATAATTTTTAATTAAATAAACACACTCATCATCAAGCTTGCTAGGTTAAGAACGCCTTGTCAATACCAATGTTTTCAAGAAAGTGTCTGACTTTAGTATTAGCACCAACAATGGTAATTTCTGCTGATTTTTCTGTGCAGATATTACACACTTCAGAAATTCCACGTGAAGTGGTATAGTCAATAATAGGGACGTTGGACAAGTCTAGGATTACTCTGTTGTAGTTGGTTTTTGTGGAAAAATCTCTGACAATTCCTTTTGCTGAACCAAAGCTCATTGGTCCGTTAAGTTGGTAAAACAGAGTATTTCCGGCACGAATTAATTCCTGATGGGCCTCATCAAGATGAGATGCCTCCTCAATGGTTTGAACGGATACGATGCTGGCCAATTGTACATCGGTCATTCTTTGTAAGAAAATTAAGCTGGCCATAACCAAGCCAACGCCAACTGCTGCCATTAGATTATAAAGAACAGTAATTCCCAGAACCACAACCATAATCAGAGCGCCTGATTTTGGTGCAGAAACCAGACTTTTTAAATAGTCCCAGTCAATGATATCGGTGCCAACTTTAACCAGGATAGCGCCCAACACGGCTAGCGGAATTTCTTTGGCATATTGCGCACCACCTAAAACAATTGCTAGCAATAATACGGCATGTAGAGCACCAGAGATCGGCGTTAGACCGCCAGCCTTAACGTTAGTCATGGTACGCATTGTGGCGCCCGCACCAGGTAAACCGCCAAATAAACCAGAAAAAGTATTACCAATGCCTTGACCGATCAGCTCACGGTCTGATTTGTGATGTGTACGAGTAATCTCATCAGAAACTAAAGAGGTTAAGAGTGAATCAATTGAGCCTAAAATTGCTAGCATCATGCCTGAGGCGATCATATCGACCACAATACTGGCTTCCCAAGAAGGCATTTGGAATGTTGGTAAACCTGTTGGAATGTCTCCTAGTATCATGTTGTTGAGTGGTTCTACATTGGACGAGAAGAATTCTGGAAAAAATAACAGGACTAACGTGCCAGTAATTAATGCAAACAGTGGAGACGGGATAAATTTCCCAATTTTTTTAGGTAATAGATAAACCACAACAATGGTAACGATGGCAATTGAGATAGCGCCTGTATTAATAAAATAATTTGGAACATCGCCAAGTTGAGAAAAAATCCCCAGTGTTGATCCCTTAATGTCGTAAAAACCCAATACTTGAGGGATTTGTAAAATAATAATAATCACGCCGATACCAGTCATGAAGCCAGAGGTAACAGGGTGAGGCATTAGGTTGATAAAGCGCCCTAGTTTTAACAAGCCAAAAGTAATTTGAAATAACCCACCCAAAACTACCGTGGTAAATGCAATGGTAAGACCAGCGCCAAGGGCTGCATCGTGAGTATAGACCAAGCCGGTTAACGGATCAATCTTGCCTTCAAAGAAAGTCACAAATTGAGTAACCACCAAAGCCATGACCACGGTCATAGGGCCAGTTGGGCCTGATACTTGTGCACCAGTACCACCAAACAATGCAGCAAAAAAACCAGTAATGATTGCGCCATAAAGGCCGGCAATTGCACCAGCACCAGAGGCAAGTCCCATGGCAATAGCAAAAGGCAGAGCAACGACGCCTGCCGTAATGCCACCCGTAATGTCGCCACGAATGTTGTTAAAGTGTAGGTTTTCAATGAGTTTCATGGATCTAATTCCTTGTGCTTGTATAAATTTATTAAAACGGATGTGTCTGAAAAGACAAGATCAGTATTATACAAAATGACACACATTAAATGTAGGAATTATTATATAATGCATCACTAATATATTTACTCAGTCTTCTCTGAGTGGAGCCTTGATAGCATTTGGCTATTTTTTTATACATAATTGGAAATACAAATGGATAAGATTGCAAAATTCTTGCCTTTTTTAGCCTGGATTCATGAGATAAAAGATAAAAACGTATTAAAAGCGGATTTAGTCGCAGGCTTAACCGTTGCATTGGTATTAGTGCCACAATCAATGGCTTACGCACAATTAGCAGGTCTTGCACCACAATACGGTTTGTACGCTTCATTTTTACCAGTGATGATTGCCGCCCTTATGGGCTCTTCAAGGCAGTTAGGTACGGGGCCAGTTGCTGTTGTATCTTTATTAACCGCAGCAGCAATTCCAACAATCATTCCAGATGGTGCAGATATGGTGACATATGCTGCTTACGCTTCATTATTAGCATTTTTGGTGGGTATATTCCAATTTGCATTAGGCGCACTAAAACTTGGTTTTGTTATTAATTTCTTGTCCCATCCTGTGGTAGTTGGTTTTACCAATGCAGCTGCAATTATTATTGGCACCTCGCAGTTGTCCAAGGTATTTGGCGTTGATAAAGGCGTAGGCGAGCATACTTATGAACAAGTTTGGGGCGTTTTAGCTAATGCTTCACAACATACACATGCATGGACCCTGTTTGCCGCAGTTGTTGCTTTTGCTATTATGATTGGTGTTAAGAAGTACGCACCAAAATTACCCGGTGTTTTATTGGCAGTAGTAGTGACCACTGTTATTTCTTGGGCAATGAGTTTTGGCATGCCAGTAGCAGATGGCGGTCTTGGTGGTGCAATTGTTGGTTCCATTCCTGAGGGGTTGCCTGCTTTAACCGTTCCAAATTTTGATTTTTCTATAATAAACCAAATGATTGTGACAGCAATTACGATTGGTTTGATTGGTTTTATGGAGGCTATTTCGATTGCGAAAGCCATGGCTGCACAAACCAAACAACGCCTTAATGCTGATCAAGAGCTAATGGGTCAAGGTTTGTCGAATGTTGTTTCAAGCTTTTTTCAAGGTTATGCAGTTTCAGGCTCATTTTCACGTTCGGCAGTGAATATCTCAGCAGGCGCAGTTACAGGTTTTTCGTCGGTAGTAACGGCGGTAATTGTCGGTATTACATTATTGTGGCTAACACCTTTGTTGTATCATTTGCCTCAAGCAACGTTAGCAGCCGTAATCATTATGGCAGTCATCAACCTTATTAAATTTAAGCCGATTTTACATGCATGGAAAGTGGAGAAACACGACGCTATTGTTGCTGTTACTGCATTTGTATTAACAATATTATTCGCACCACACTTGGAAAACGGCATTGTAATTGGTGTTATTCTATCCTTAGGTTTGTTCTTGTTCCGCACCATGGAGCCAAGATTTACTGAGCTTTCAACCCATGACGGATCAACCATGTTTATGAATGCACTTGATAATGATTTGAATCGTTGTGAAGTAGTTGCCATTGTTAAGTACTCTGGTTCTCTCTATTTTGCGAATGCCGGTTATTTTGAAGATAGAATGCTGAAATTAATTGCCGATAAGCACCATTGTTTAAAGTACATTATTGTTGATATGGCCGGTATTAATCAAATTGATGCTAGTGGTGAAGAAATGCTCTCGGGTTTGCTGGACAGGTGTTCTGCTGCAGGTGTTGAAATTTTGTTTGCACGCATGGAAGGCATTGAAAAAGTTTTAATTCGCTCTGGATTTGTTGATAAGCACGGTAAAGATCGTTTCTATGAGCGTCGTACTGATGCATTACGTTATGCTTGGAAAGAATTAGGCGATGAAGAAGCGGCTTCTAAGAGCCCGTTAAAGCATTTAATTTCCTAAACTTAATTCGTCTTTTCTATTTTTAATTTATCGAATTCTGCGAATATTTCGGTCATATGGTTTATCTATATTCCCTTAATATTTGCAAAACCCTCCGCATAAAAAATAAAAATACTTGTAAATTAATTCTACATTAGAAGTTGTCGTAAAAAGCTTTTACAAAGTATAAGCCTTGTGGTTCAGCAGTAACCCCAGCTTGTTTTCTGTCTTTAGCATCCAAAACGGTTTTAACCCAAGCAGAGTCTTGCTCGCCTTTGCCAACCTTTATTAGTGTTCCTACGATGTTTCGTACCATGTGGTGCAAAAAAGCATTGGCTTTAATGTCCAGTAATATTCCATTGCCAGATTGGGTTAATCGAATAAACTCGACGGTTTTAATGGGTGATTTAGCCTGGCACAAGCTACCACGAAAACTCGAGAAATCATGTTCACCGATTAAGCATTCTGCTGCTTGATTCATCAACTTGATGTCCAATGTTCTTGACTCCCATAAGGTATAAGCATGTTTAACGGCGGAGCGCACCGGTGTGTTGTGAATCTTATAATGGTATTGACGAGCATGGGCATCAAAGCGAGCATGAAAATCATCATTGACTTGCTTAGCCCACTTAAAATTAACATCAAAAGGCAAGTTGACGTTACCACCCAAAACCCAAGCCTTATCTTCACGCTTGGCCGTGGTTTCAAAATGAATAACTTGTTCCAGTGCATGCACACCGGCATCAGTTCTACCCGAGCAAAAAACCCGAACAGGATGATCTGCCACACTTGATAACGCTTGTTCAACCACCTGTTGAACCGTTCGAATGCCCGATTTCTGCAATTGCCAACCGTGGAAATTTGTGCCTAAGTACTCAACACCGAGTGCTAATTTCATAAATCATTTAAGTGTAAAATTAATTCAGTTATTTTATCAAAAATTATCACATGGCTGGTTATTCCACTTTAGCTAAATTATTACCCGACAACGTTGAATGTTTTGTACTGGATTCAACGCCAAGTACGAATGATTATTTAGCGGATCAGCCCTTTTCTAATAACACTAAAGTCTGCATTGCACGAGAGCAGACTTGTGGGAAAGGACAGTACAATCGTCAATGGTTGAGCAAAAAGAACAGCAGTATACTTTTGTCAATTCGTCGTAATTTTTCTGTCAATACGTTGTTAAACGGTCTAAGCTTAGTGGTTGGTTTAGCGGTGATTGAAGTGCTAACAAAAAAATATGGGATTAATCAATTAAAATTAAAATGGCCAAACGACGTGTATTTTCAAACACAAAAACTTGCAGGGATATTGCTTGAGAGCAGTGTGCAAAATAACACCCAATCGGTTGTTATTGGTCTTGGCCTTAATAACGATTTAGGTGAAAATTTTGTTTGTGAAACGCCATGGATTGACTTAAATCAGATTTTGAAAAGTGCGCCAAATCTTGAGCAACTTAGTGCCAAACTGATTAATAAAATTATTGATTATTGCGGTGTGTTTGAATTACAAGGGCTTAATGCTTTTCAATCCAAGTGGTGTGAATACGATTACCTATCGGGAAAACCACTTGAACTTAATTATCAAGATGAAAAAATAACAGGAGTCGCTAACGGAATTAATGATGAAGGCGCATTGTTAATCGAATCGGATAAGGGTGTGATTGAGGCGTACAGCTCTGAACAAATTCACCTAATTTAGGGTAAGATTAAAACACTCAAATTAATGTTCAATCTATTAAAATCCTACTCATGAAAGTCTTGTACTCCTTGGAAGTTAAAAACATTCGAAAGAAATACGCTCAACGTGAGGTAGTGAGCGATGTTTCTTTTGAGGTAAAAAGTGGTGAAATTGTTGGTCTTTTAGGTCCCAATGGTGCAGGAAAAACCACCTGTTTTTACATCGCTTGTGGTCTGGTGAGTGCCGATAAAGGCGAAGTATTTATCGATCATCGTAAGGTGGGCAAATTGCCCATGCATAAGCGTGCTCATCTGGGTTTGGGTTATTTGCCACAAGAGCCTTCGATTTTTCGTAAGCTTTCGGTTGAAGATAATATTATGGCGGTTTTGCAAGTTAATAAAGATCTTGAAAAAAAACAAAGAAAACACCGGTTAGAAGAATTGCTTGCAGAATTTCACATTGAGCACATTCGCCATATTGATGGTTTAAGTCTTTCGGGTGGAGAGAGAAGGCGAGTAGAGATTGCCAGAGCGTTGGCTATGGATCCAAAGTTTGTACTATTGGATGAGCCTTTTGCGGGTGTAGACCCAATTTCAGTGGGCGACATCCAACAAATTATTTATCATTTAAAAGACAGGGGAATCGGCGTCTTGATTACTGACCACAATTATCGAGAAATGCTAGATACTTGCGATCATTCTTATGTATTACACGGCGGGAAGATTATTGCCCAAGGTAATAAGCAAGAAATCTTATCAAACGAGGAAGTCAAGAAGGTCTATTTAGGCGAATCAAAAAGTGAGGATTAGGCCGTTTATTACGCTGGGCATTGAAAGCTCTTGTGATGAAACCGGCATTGGTCTTTATTCATCTGAGCAAGGCTTAATTGCCCATCAATTATTTTCTCAGGTCGAGATGCACGCACAATATGGTGGTGTGGTGCCAGAGCTTGCTTCAAGGGATCATATTCAAAGAGCCATTCCTTTGATTAAAGCGGTATTGTCTGATGCTAATCTTAAACTTAGTAACATTAGTGGTGTTGCTTATACAGCTGGACCAGGGCTGGCAGGCGCATTATTGGTGGGCTCATCCATTGCTAAAAGCCTAGCTTGGAGTTTAAGAATTCCTGCCATAGCAGTGCATCATATGGAGGGGCATTTATTGGCACCTCTGCTGAAAGAATTCCGTCCTAAATTTCCTTTTGTGGCACTTTTAGTTTCTGGAGGGCACACAATGTTAGTTGATGTTAAGAGTATTGGCGAATATAAAATTTTAGGCGAGTCATTGGATGATGCAGTGGGTGAAGCTTTTGATAAGACGGCTAAAATCTTAGGTTTGGGTTATCCAGGTGGCCCCGCTTTAGCTGCTTTAGCTGAGCAAGGTGATGAAACAAGGTTTAAATTCCCAAGGCCAATGACCGACCGACCAGGGTTAGATTTTAGTTTTAGCGGATTAAAAACATTTGCTCGTAATACTTTCGCTAAATACCCCAATGAAAAAGCTGATATTGCTAAAGCCTTTGAAGTGGCTAGCACACAAACACTGATGATTAAATGTCGAAGGGCAATAGAGAAAACGCATTATTCTACTTTGGTGGTCGCTGGTGGCGTCAGTGCCAATCAATCACTACGCCAAGTTCTAAACCAAATGGGTAAAAAATTAGACGTAGAAGTTTTTTATCCTGGTCAAGAATTTTGTACGGATAATGGCGCTATGATTGCCTTAGCAGGCCATTTAAGGTTAACCAAAGGGCAATCATCTGTAGGCAATGAGATCATCATTAAACCAAGGTGGAGCCTGGAGGAATTAGAAGCCGTATGAGTCAATTAGCCAAAATTTTTACTCGTGCCTCAACAGGCATGGATGCACCACTGGTCACCATTGAAGTCCATATTTCTGGTGGCTTGCCGAGTTTTACCATTGTGGGTTTGCCAGAAGGTGCAGTTAAGGAAAGTAAGGACAGAGTTCGCAGTGCGT
>Ga0257125_1000893_pt1 | contig 34238 bp, 26 predicted proteins | sample SI106_200metaG_FD_190183 | JGI IMG/M metagenome (GOLD analysis project Ga0257125, IMG submission 190183) | Marine microbial communities from Saanich Inlet, British Columbia, Canada - SI106_200 | ecosystem: Environmental > Aquatic > Marine > Inlet | place: Canada: British Columbia | collected... | reverse complement strand
CTATTGCCGCTTTCTGTGTCCCTATGGCGTGCTTTTGGACTGGATGTCGCGGCTCTCCAAAACCCATGCGACGATCACTCCCGATCTGTGCAGCGAATGCCGTTTGTGCGAAGATTCGTGTCCGTTCGATGCGATTCGCCTGCCGGACGAGAGTCAGGTTGTGCCGCACAAAACCCGCGAAGTCAAACGGCTGGCCATATTTATCGTCCTGCTACCTCTCCTGGTGGCGGGGAGCGGGTGGATCTTTTCCCGGCTGGGAGATCCGCTCGCGGGGCAGCATGCCACGGTAGCCCTCGCCAGGGAGATACAGGCCGAGAATGCAGGGTTGAGAACCGAAACTACAGAAAACAGCCGGACGTTCCGCGCTGCGGGCAAACCGGATAGCGATCTGTTTCTCGAAGCCGAAGCCCTGCAGAGACAGTTTACGACGGGCGGATGGATTCTGGGGGCTTTTCTAGGGCTGGTCTTTGGTGTGAAGCTCATCCAGTTGACCCTGCATAGAAAGCAGACCGGCTATGAGATCGATAGAGGGGTTTGCCTGAGCTGCGCTCGCTGTTTTGCGCATTGTCCCTATGAATTGGTTCGCAGGGGAGAGATCTCCCTGGAAGAGGTGCCTGAGGTTCAATAAATGGAAATCGAAACTACACAGAGCAAAACGGTTCGTCTCTGGTACCCCATTGCCAGAAACAGTGCCGTTATTTCGGGCGCTTTTGTCCTGTTACTAAGCGCTCTGATCCTCGTGAATTACATGCAGGTTCAGAGTGTCGATCCGCTGAATAGTGAAGCCCTGACCCGGTTGATGCAGCAGCTTCGCGAAGAGCCGGGAAATGAAGATCTGAAAGAACAGATACGCGCACTCGACCTGCTGGCCAGAAGGGCGTATTTCACTCATCAGTGGCAGCTGCGGACGGGCAGCTATCTCCTGTTCGGATCGATGCTCGTCTTTCTGGTGGCGCTCAAATACATGGGCTCTCTCAGGTCACAGCTACCCGACCTGACGCGCGAACCAGATCGAGCGGCGGCCTGGGAAGAGCGGATACTGGCCCGCAAGTGGGTGCTGTTCAGCGGTCTGGTTTTGTTTGTAATGGCCTTTGTCCTCAGCGTGGTTTCAGAAAAGAACGCGTCCTCTGCAGGAACAGCCGCACCAGCGACAAATCCGACGTATGCCAGCCTGGAAGAAATCAGGCAACAGTGGCCCAATTTTCGCGGACCCGAGGGGATTGGCATCGCCTATCAGACCGACGTTCCAACCAGCTGGGATGGTCCATCGGGCGAGAACATCCTGTGGAAGGTTCCGGTATCCAAACCGGGATTCAGTTCACCCATCGTCTGGGGCGAAAGGCTGTTCCTTTCCGGCGCGGATAAAGGGAGCCAGGAAGTCTATTGCTATGAGGCGGAATCGGGTGACCTGCTGTGGCAGGGGCAGGCGGACGATCTTCCCGGATCGCCTTCCAAACGTCCCAATGTGACGGATGATACGGGCTATGCCGCGCCGACGATGGCCACGGACGGGCAGCGGGTGTTCGCCATCTTTGCCACGGGGGATCTGGCTTGCTGGGATATTGACGGGAATCGCCTCTGGGGCAAAAACCTGGGCTTGCCGGACAACCACTACGGACATTCATCGTCATTGATGGTGTACCGGAATCTCCTCCTGGCGCAGCTCGATGACAACAGGGGGGGACGTCTGGTGGCGGTCGATGTGGAGAGTGGTAAGCTGGTCTACGACAAAACCCGGGAGGTGCAAATCTCGTGGGCATCTCCGATTCTGGTGAATACGGGCAGCCGTATGGAGGTAATTCTCAACGCGATCCCTCTGGTCGTCTCGTACGACCCGCTCACCGGCAACGAACTGTGGCGGGTAGATTGTATGATGGGAGAAGTCGCGCCTTCGCCGGCCTATGCCGATGGTATGGTCTTTGTGGTAAATGAATACGCGCGTCTGGCGGCGATCCGGGTGGGGGAAACCGCTGAGATGGCGTGGGAGTTCGACGACTATCTGGCAGAAGTGGCAAGCCCTGTGGCCACGGACGAATACCTGATCGTGGCCACCAGCTATGGTGGGGTGGCCTGTTTTGACAGCAAAACTGGCGAGGAATTCTGGCTCCACGATTTCGATGAGGGGTTCTACTCATCTCCCGTTATGGCGGGCGGATTCGTCTACCTGATGGATATGAAGGGGTTGACGCACATTGTCAGATTAGGTCGGGAGTTCCAACTGGTCGGCAGCTGTGCTCTGGGGGAACAGGCGGTGGCCACACCGGCCATTGCGAATCGCCGCATGTACATTCGAGGAACAGAGCATCTGTTCTGTATCGGACAATAAATGGACCCCATGGAGAGAGAGCAGAACCAGATAAGCACCCGGGTCGATCGTTGGGTTGCCGAAATCGGAACGGGTCGGCAAGCTGTCATTCCCCTTTTGCATGCGGTTCAAAAGCAGTACCGGTATCTGCCGGAAACGGCACTGCGCCGTATTTGCGATATCACGGAGATAACGCCCGCGGATATCGCCGGGGTATCCACGTTTTACGACCAGTTCCGCCACGAACCGATCGGCGAGCATCTGATCCACGTGTGCACGGGCACAGCCTGCCATGTCAAGGGGGCAGATCTGGTTCGGGAGGCGTTTCTTCGAGAGTTGCGCATTCCCGAAAATTGCGACACCGATCCCCAGGGCCAATTCACCGTTCAGGAGGTGGCCTGCCTGGGGTGTTGCACCCTGGCTCCGGTGGTCCAGATCGATGGCATGACCTTTGGGCATGTCAAAGCGGATGGCATTGCGAATGTTCTGAGTGAGTTTTTGTCCCGGAAAGATGAGCCGGCGCCGTCGATGGATGCGGGCGAACACCGGGAAAACGAACATGGTGAAATCCGCGTTGGCCTGGGATCGTGCTGTATCGCCAGTGGAAGTGCAAAAATACAGCAGGCGCTGGAGAGAACGCTCGAGCAAGTGGGCGTGCAGCCATATGTAAAGCGGGTGGGATGCGTGGGAATGTGTCATCGCACGCCGTTGCTCGAAGTCCAGATGCCGGGTGAAGAGCCGGTGCTGTACGATCACGTGAATCCCGGCGATGTCCCGCGCATTGTCTCCAATCACTTCCAACCAGCAAGCCCGTATAAACGGCTCGTGGCTTCGTTACAGAGATCGGTCGAGGGTTTGCTGGTCGGCCAGGCGGGGGATGCGCCGCAGATTTTCCCCACATCGGTGCGCGATCCTCAGGTCGAGACCTTCCTGGGGCGCCAAAAGCGGATTGTAACCGAAGCCTGCGGCGACATGGATCCCCTGGATATGGACGAGTACCGGGCACGGGAAGGGTTCCAGGCGCTGCTGCGCTGTCTGAGCAAATTGTCTCCCGATGAAGTTGTCGGTCAGGTCGTTTCCAGCGGGTTAAGAGGAAGAGGGGGAGCGGGGTTCCCCACGGGACGGAAGTGGCAGATCGTTCGCGACGTTCAGGACGAGACAAAATACGTCATCTGCAATGGCGACGAAGGGGACCCCGGGGCGTTTATGGACCGGATGATACTCGAGTCGTATCCCTTCCGCGTCATCGAAGGTATGGCTATTGCGGCTTATGCCGTGGGTGCCAGTCAGGGGTTTCTCTACATCCGTGCGGAATATCCGCTGGCCGTCCAGCGGGTCCAGGCGGCTATCGACCGATGTCGAGCCGCAGGCCTTCTGGGAGAGAATATCCTGAACAGCGGTTTTTCGCTGAGCCTGGAGATAAAGGAGGGGGCAGGCGCCTTTGTCTGCGGCGAAGAAACGGCGCTCCTCGCGTCGATCGAAGGGAAGCGAGGGATGCCCAGTTTCAGACCGCCTTATCCCGCTGAAAAAGGTCTGTGGAACCACGCCACCCTGGTGAACAACTGTGAGACCCTGGCTACCATTCCCTGGATCGTGCGGAATGGTTCCGAAGCCTTCGCCCAGTTCGGCACGGAAAAAAGCCGAGGGACAAAGGTCTTTTCTCTGGCGGGGAAGGTCGCTCGCGGAGGTCTCATAGAAGTCCCCATGGGCGTATCGATCTCCGAAATCGTAGAAGAGATCGGCGGGGGAATCGAGGGCGGGAAACGGTTCAAGGCGGTTCAGGTCGGCGGACCCTCGGGTGGGTGTGTGCCGGCGGACAAGGGCCATATCAAAATCGACTACGAAGATCTGGCCCAGGTGGGCGCCATGATGGGGTCGGGCGGTCTGCTGGTGATGGACGAATCGGATTGCATGGTGGATATCGCCCGGTATTTCCTCTCTTTTACCTATGATCAATCGTGCGGCAAATGCACGGCCTGCCGCATTGGCACGCATCACATGCTGGAGATTCTGACCCGGCTCTGTGCGGGCCAGGGAAAGCCTCAGGATCTGGAGAAACTCGAGGAGATCGCCGAAATTACCCAAACCCGCAGTCTGTGCGGATTGGGCAAAACCGCACCCAATCCGGTTTTGACCACCCTGAAGTATTTCAGAGAGGAATACGAAGCCCATCTGAACGGAATCTGTCCCGCAAAAAGGTGTAAGGGGCTCGTTTCCTACTCGGTCACGAGCAATTGTATCGGATGCACCCTCTGCGCCCAGAAGTGCCCGACCGGAGCCATCCCCATCGACCCGTATCGACAGCATCAGATCATTCAGGAAACGTGTACCCGGTGCGATATATGCAGGCAGATTTGTCCGAACGAAGCGATAATAGCGGCATAGGTCGGATCCGGCTGACCATTGACGGTCGAGAAGTAGCCGTCTCGGAAGGGACGACCCTTCTGGGTGCTGCGGAAGCGCTGGGAATCCATATCCCGAATCTGTGCTATCTGGAGGGGTGTGAAGCGTTCACCTCCTGCATGCTCTGCGTGGTCCACGATCTCGAAACCGGGCGGCTGGTCCCGTCCTGCTCCATGCCGGTTACAGAGGGAATGGCGATCCAGACCGACGATGAACTGGTGGGAGCCGCTCGAAAGGACACGCTGGATCTGCTGCTGAGCGAACACGTGGGGGATTGTGAAGCTCCCTGCCAGCGGGGTTGTCCGGCGCATATGGATATTCCGTTGATGATTCGCCAGATCCAAGCACAACGACTGGATGAAGCGATCGCAACGGTAAAGCGGGATATCGCCTTGCCGGCGACGCTGGGCCGTATCTGCGCTGCCCCCTGTGAGAACGTGTGCCATCGCCAAGCGCACGACCAGGCGGTATCGGTCTGTCTGCTGAAACGGTTTGCCGCAGATGCCGACCTGGCAAAGGATGATCCGTATGCGCCCGAATTGCAGCAGGCGTCAGGGAAACAGGTCGCCATCGTCGGCGGTGGGCCCACCGGTCTTGCAGCGGCATATTATCTGCTGCAGAAAGGACACGCCGTCCACATCTATGACCCGCATCCCCTGTTGGGGGGATTGTTGCGCTATGGCGTGCCCGACGAAATCCTGTCAAAATCGGTTCTGGATGCAGAGATAGCTCAGATCCAGGCATTGGGATTGGAGTTCCATCCGGGAGTCGCTCTGGGCAGAGAGATCGCCTTTGAAGCGCTGCAGAGGATGCACGATGCCGTAGTGCTTGCACTGGGTGTGAGCGATCCCGATAGTCTCGAAATTTCCGGGTTGGATCAGACCCCGAGAGGCATTGTCATTCAGCAGGGGACGTATGAGACCAGCCTCGCCGGTGTGTTCGCCGGTGGCAATGCGATTTCGGAAAGCCGTCGAGCTATCCGGGCTCTTGCCCACGGTAAAGAGATCGCCTCCTCTGTGGACCAATTCCTGAACGGCTTGCCCGTGGTGGGTGAACCCGGGCGATTTGCTTCCCGGATTGGGAAACTGCTCGAGGGAGAGGGGGCCGAGTTGCTGCAAATCGGCGGAGCGGGCGGGCGGACTTCACCGGTGGGCGGCGGCGAGTCGGGGTTCGACAGTGCGGAGTCAGTCGGGGAATCGTCCCGCTGCCTCCGCTGTGATTGCCAGCATCTGGAAGGATGCAAACTGCGACTGTACGCAGATGAATACCAGGCGGATCAAACCCGTTTCAAAATGGGTGAGCGAAAGAAAATTCAGAAACTATTTCGGCACGGAGGACGGGTGCTCTATGAACCCGGAAAATGTATCAAGTGTGGTCTGTGTGTCCAGGTCGCGCAAAGAGAAGGCGAGGAACTGGGACTTTCATTCGTCGGGCGAGGGTTCGATGTTAGGGTCGCCGTTCCATTCGACGGTTCGTTTGATGACGGGCTGAAAAAAGCCGCCCGGGCTTGTATCGAAGCATGCCCAACGTCCGCCCTGATCTGGGGTGAAGAGATATAGCCGCATGCGCAATCCATGCAGATACGGGTTCCCGCTTCTCCTCGCTCTTCTGGGGTGTTCTCAACCGGATCAGGAGCAGGACCCGAACCGAAATCTGAAGTCCGCCACCTGGCCGATTTTCCGGGGAGATTCCGCACTGACCGGAATCGCTGAGGACAGGGTTCCCGAAAATCCGACGTTACTGTGGACCTTTGAAACCGGCGGCGAAATCGTGTCCACGCCGGTGATCGGTTCCGGGCGGGTCTATGTGAGTTCCACCGACGGCAAGGTGTATGCGCTGGACGTCGCGGAGGGTTCCCAGGTGTGGGACTTCGACGCGGGGGATGCCGTGGAAGCCTCCCCTATGTTGCTGGATAGCGTCCTTTATGTCGGTTCGCTCGAAGGTGTTTTTTTTGCCCTGAGTGCTGAGACGGGTCAGGTGCTGTGGAAGGCGGAACTCGGCTCTGGAGTTTACGGGTCGGCCAACTGGGCGGAAGTGGGGGAAGGTGCTGAAAAATCCATTCTGACAGGTTGTTACGACAACCGGCTGTACTGTTTTGGCGCGGTTTCTGGAGAATTGAAATGGACCTATGAAACCGAAAACTATATAAATGGCGCACCGGCAACGGATGGGCGGCAGGCGGTTTTCGGAGGGTGCGATGCGATTCTCCACATCGTGGATGTTGCCGATGGATCCAAAATTGGAGGAGTGGATGTGGGTTCCTATATTCCCGGATCGGCAGCCGTTGTGGACGGCCACGCCTATGTCGGGCACTACAATGGAGGGATGGTCTGCATCAATCTCGCGGATCAGAAGATCGTCTGGAATTATCCCGAAGCTGACCAGGAAGATGCCTTCTTCTCTTCTCCGGCGGTCGGGGATGACCGCGTGGTCGTCGGTTCGAGGGATGAACAACTGCACTGCATCGATCGGCAGACCGGGCAAAAGGTTTGGACGTTCCGGACGCGTGATAAGGTAGACAGCTCTCCGGTCATCGCGGGAGAGAGTGTGTTTTTTGGTTCGGATGATGGACGGTTATACAGGATCGATCTGGCATCCGGGCGTCTGCTGTGGAGCTATGAAATTGGGGGGGCCATTACCGGCAGCCCGGCCGTGGCCGGCGGCGGAATATTCGTGGGAGCCGAGGACGGAAGCATTTATGCATTTGGAGAGGCACGATGAAGATCGCTCATATCACACCGGGGTCCGGTGGCAATTTTTATTGTCAGAACTGTTTTCGGGACGGGAGTCTGCTGGATTCCTCGCTGGAATTGGGGCACGAGATCTGCAGAGTGCCGATGTATCTTCCGCTCGACCTGGACCATCACAAATGGGACGAAGACATTCCGGTCTTCTACGGTGCGATCAATATCTATCTGAAGGAAAAATCTTCCCTGTACCGAAATGCGCCTTCGTGGATGGAGGAGTTGTTCGACTCCGGCCCTATGCTGCGTCTGGCGGCCAGAATGTCGGGATCTACCCAAGCCAGCGGTTTGGAAGAGATGACCCTCTCGATGCTGAAGGGGGAAGAGGGAAATCAGGCTTCGGAATTGGATCGTCTCGTAGAGTATCTGGCCGCAGTGATCAAACCGGATGTAGTCCATCTCTCGAATGCCCTGTTGCTCGGGCTGGCAAAACGGATGAAAGCGGTTCTGGGTTGCAAAATCGTTTGCTCCCTGCAGGATGAAAATGAGTGGGTCGATCCCATGGAGGAGGCATATCAGCGGCAGGTGTGGGGGTTGATGGCTGAAAAAGCCGTGGATGTAGATCGGTTTATCGCTGCGAGCCACTACTATTCTCGATTCTCTCAAAACAAGCTCGATATTCCGGCCGCCAAGATCGATGTGGTGTATGCCGGTATCCATCTGGACGGATATCAGAAATCGTCCTTATCTCTCGATCCACCGGTAATTGGCTATCTCAACCGCATGTCTGAATCCCTGGGACTGGGCATTTTGATCGATGCTTTCCTGATCCTCAAGCGGGATCCGGAATTTCAGGATTTGAGGCTGCACATAACCGGCGGTCACACCGCTGAGGACAAACCGTTTCTCCAGCAGAAGTTAGAAGATATCAAACAGCAGGGTTGTGAAGATTCCGTGCGGGTTTTCGAGGCGTTCGACAGACCTGACCGGATCGAATTCCTGAAATCGCTGACCCTGTTGTCCGTCCCCGTTCCCGCGGGAGAGGCGTTTGGAACCTACCAGATCGAGGCGCTGGCGGCCAGCGTTCCGATCGTGCAACCCAACGTCGGTGGTTTCCCCGAATTTGTGGCGGCCACCGATGGGGGTGTGATCTACGAACCGAATGACAGTCAAACGCTGGCCGATAATATGGCCTCGCTGCTCCGCCAACCGGATCGGCTCAGGCAGTATGCCGAACAAGGGGAACGCGCAGTACAGGAGCAATTCTCCATCCAGAAGATGGTCAGAAATATGACCGCGATTTACGAGGATGTTTTTACGGACGAGGAATCTAATTCTTGAATTCGCGTGAGATTCGACTGAAAATTCTGCAATCGACTAGTGGTGCCTGGTGGAAGTTCTTTTCAGGTTTACGGCCCCTGTGGGGCTCCCCGTCGCTCATGACGTTGAATTCTTGGAATTCACGGCCTTCGGCACTCGCCCGACATCCCTGTCGGGCTCCGAGGCAATCATCCCTGCGCCGCAATCCTGCGGCTCCGGGACGATTGAAGCCGCTCCTGGGGATCCCCACAGGGACCTTCGGAGAACTCGGTAATTATTTCCGCCATACTTGCACTATCCTGGGGATAGACTGTTGACTAATATCGATCACAAAGCGGTTCTGCTCGGATTGCAGAATGTTCACAGAACCTATGCGCTGCCCGCAGAGCAGAGCTCACGCGATGTTCTGAAGGGCGTTTCTCTGGTGCTCGACTGCGGAGAATCCGTTGCCATCGTCGGGCCTTCCGGTTCGGGAAAGAGCACTCTGTTGAACCTGATAGGCGGGTTGGACGAACCCACCTCGGGTAGTATCCATTTCCAGGATAAAAATCTGGCCGGCCTGGAAGATCGCGAACGGGCTCGAATCCGCAACCAGGAGATGGGATTCGTCTTTCAGTTGCACCACCTGCTTCCCCAATGCACGGTTCTGGAAAATGTGCTCATCCCAACGATTCCCTTCGGGATTTCAAAAGACAGGGGGAAGAGCGTTCACAGGGCAAAAAGCCTGTGTGAGCGAGTCGGTCTTTCCTCTCTTATCGATTCCTTCCCGGCCCAGTTGTCCGGGGGAGAGCAGCAGCGAGTGGCCGTAGTCCGGGCATTGATCAATCGGCCGAGGCTGATCCTGGCGGATGAACCCACGGGGTCGCTGGACCAGGACACAGCGGAAAATTTGGTGCGGCTGCTGCTCGAGCTGAATCGAGAGGAAAACGCCGCGCTGGTGGTGGTCACTCACTCCATGCACGTTGCAGGGCAGATGGAAAAAACATGTCAGCTGCAGGCCGGGCGTCTCTCATGAACGCGGTTCGGTATATTTTTCGCAGCCTGTGGTATTATCGAAGCGCTCACCTGTGGGTCGTGTTGGGCAGTATGATGTGTACTGCGATCCTGGTGGGCGCTCTGATTGTAGGGGACTCTGTGCGCTACAGCCTGCGGCATATGGTCGAGGTTCGGTTGGGGCGCACCCAGTTCGCCATGTCCAGCGGAGACCGGTTTTTCCGAACAGCTCTGGCGGATGCACTGTCCGACCGGCTCGAGACGACGGTCGCGCCCATTCTGCAGGTCAGGGGGATGGCGGTTGCCGAAGGCGGAAAAAAACGGGTGAATCGGATTTCCGTCGTCGGCGTAGACGGTCGCTTTGGAGAGATTGGGGATGCTCGGGGAATCTACGACGGGTTGACTCACAGCGAGGTCATCGTAAACCGGTCGCTGGCTTCACAACTCCGATTGACGGTGGGAGACAGGCTGCTACTGCGTCTCGAAGCATTGGAAGCCATGCCAAGGGATGCGCCTCTCGCCTCCATCGAGGATCAGACCGCTGCCAGGTCTTTTGTGATCAAAGCGATTGTCGGCAGTGCATCTTTCGGAGGCTTCCGCCTGCAAAGCAGTCAGGTCGCACTCGGCACTGCCTTTGTCTCGCTAGCGGCGCTGGCGCAGGAGATGGACCTGGGGGATCGCGCCAACGGATTGCTCGTTGCCGAAAGAGTCGATACGCCGCTTTTGATCCGGGAAGTCGATGCAACTCTCCGGGAAAGCTGGACATTGGCCGATGCCGGTCTGGAGTGGCGTGCCGTTCGGGGTGGGCAGAGGGATGAGCTGCGGTCCAAGCGGATTTTTATGGATCCGGTAGTTCTGGAAGGGGCCGCGCAATTGGAGCAGCACAGCCAGCCGATCCTGACCTACTTCGTCAACGAGATCCGGAGGGAAGACCGGTACACTCCTTACTCCTTCGTGTCCGCACCGGGCGGCACTATTGTGCCTGCGGACATGCACGACGACGAGATCATCATCAACCAGTGGCTTGCCGACGACATAAAAGCCAGTGCCGGAGACCAGGTACAGCTCAGATACTATGCCCTCGAGCGCATGGGCGGCTTGCGTGAAGTCACATCCGCTTTCCGAGTGAAGGGTGTCGTGCCGATTCAGGGGGTCTATGCGGATGGCGAACTGCTGCCCGATTTTCCAGGTCTGGCCGACGAAGCCCACTGTCGGGATTGGGAAGCCGGGGTTCCAGTGGACTACGATCGAATTCGGCAGAAGGATGAGGATTACTGGACGGATTTCAGGGGGACGCCCAAGGCGTTCGTGACGCTGAAGGCCGCCCAGCAGATGTGGGATAATCGCTTTGGGAATTTAACGGCGATTCGGTTTGAGGGGAACCAGAGGGGGAAGATTCAACAGGAACTGAAAGCGAAGCTGAATCCAGCTCAGTTCGGATTGATCTTCAGAGATGTCAAACAGGATGGATTGCGCGCCAGCGCCCAGTCGGTCGATTTCTCTCAGCTGTTCCTGGGATTGAGTTTTTTTGTTATTCTGGCATCCCTGCTGCTCACCGGGCTTCTATTTGTATTTCATGTGGAAAAGCGTTCGCGGGAGACGGGATTACTGCTGGCTCTGGGGTTCAGCTCGGGAACTGTGAGGCGAATGGTGCTTGTGGAAGGGGCTGTTCTGGCCTGTTTGGGGAGCGTCCTCGGAGGGATAGCGGGGATCGGGATCAATCAGATGATTCTCCAGGCGTTGAAAACGGTCTGGAGTGGTGTCGTCGACGCGACTATTCTGCAGGTGCATCTGAACCATCTTACCATTCTGATGGGAATTGGCATTGGCGCTCTGCTCGCAATCGGCGTGGTCTGGCTGATCGTTCGGAAACAGACCCGGGATCCGATCACCGATCTGCAGAGGGGCATTGGGCAAATCGCATCCATGCCCTATCCCATACCCAAAATCAGCATGATTGTGGCGCTGCTATGCCTGGTAGCCGCTGCCGCCCTTCTCGTCTATCCCGTGGGAGAAGAGCGCGGCGTTATGGCCATCTACTTTGGGGCAGGTACCATGGTCTTTGCCGGAGGGATGGCGCTTGTCAATCTGCTCATCTATTTTTCGCGCAAGATGTTCCGCGTGGAAAGACTGAGTCTGTTTTGGATCGGCATCCACAGCCTCGGGCGACGGCGCCTGCGCAGCCTGACTCTGATAGGGCTCCTGGCATGCGGGTTGTTCCTCGTATTCACCGTCGGCGCCAATCGGAAAAATGCAACCGTGGGAGCAGAACGGAGGGAGTCGGGGACCGGGGGATTTGCACTGTATGGCGAAAGTGCCGTGCCGCTGCTCCACGACCTGAACCGTTCGGAAGTGCGGAAAGATTACGGCCTCGATTTACCCGAATTCGACAAAGTCCGGTTTGTTCAGTTTCGCGTCAAAGAGGGGGATGATGCCAGCTGCCTGAACCTCAATCGGGTTGCCAATCCCCAGCTGCTGGGGGTCGACCCGAACGAATTGGCCAGGCGCAGGGCCTTCACGTTTGCCAGCACAATTTCCGAGGTGGATCAGAATGATCCCTGGTCCATTTTGGACCGGACTTTCGACGGGGGTATAATCCCCGCTGTGGCTGATTTGACCGTGATAAACTGGGGGCTGGGGAAGAGCGTCGGCGACACTCTGGTATACATTGACGAGCGAGGAAGGGCTTTTGAGGTCAAACTGGTTGCCGGTCTCGCCAATTCCGTTTTTCAGGGGAACCTGATCGTTTCCGAAGATCACTTGATTGAGAAGTACCCCTCCCTCAGCGCGCACCGTCTCTTCCTGGTCGACGCATCCGCCGATGCTCTCGATGGAATATCTCAGAAGATCAACTGGGCATTGCAGGATTGGGGCATAGAGCTGATCCGAACTTCTGATCGGCTGGCCGCATTCAATCAGGTGGAGAACACCTATCTGTCCATATTCTTGATCCTCGGCGGTTTTGGGCTCATTCTGGGCAGCGTGGGAATCGGGATTGTGGTCTTGCGCAGCATCCACGAGCGACAGGGAGAAATGGCACTGCTGCGCGCTGTGGGGTACAGCAGAGAGATGCTCCACAAAATGATTCGCTGCGAATATCTGCTGCTGTTGCTGGCCGGTACCGCTCTGGGGATTGTCTCTGCGTTTGTCGCAACTTATCCCACACTGACAGCGCAGGGGGCGGAAATTCCGTATTCTACGATCATGTCGCTTCTCATTCTGGTGTTCGTCAACGGAGGTCTCTGGATCCACCTGTCGATCGTTTTGGCTCTACGGCGCCGGCTACTGCCCGCATTGCGGAATGAATGAAACCCTCCCGCGGCGCGTTGGGATACGATCAGATAGCGCGAAGGTAACGGCAGAAGCAGCATTCCTCCATCCACGACAATAGACAGGAAACAGCCCATGCCCAGTCCCAATATTCTTTTCATCATCGCCGACCAGCACAACGCCAAAGTGCTGGGGCACAAAGGGCACCCGGACGTGCAGACGCCGCATTTGGATCGCATGGCGGCGGAGGGGGTGCGCTTTGAGAACGCCATCACCCAGAACCCGATCTGCACTCCGAGTCGGGTGAGTTTTCTATCGGGTCAGTATTGCCACAATCACGGGTACTACGGTCTGTCCGGCCCGAATCCGGACGGCCTGCCCAATATCTTCGGGCATTTCCGGCAGGCCGGGTACACCACGGCGGCGATCGGCAAGATCCACTGCCCGGAATACTGGGTAGAGGATGTGTGCGATGTGTTCCACGAGACCTGTGGCTGCAGCGTCGGCGGGCGGTCGCAGAAGTACGCCCGGTTTCTCCGCGAGCGGGGAAAGGCGGGGTTGGAGGATCACGGATCTATGCCGGAGTTCGGTCCCCGCGGACAGCAGTCGATGGAGGGACGGCCTTCGCCGCTGACCTTTGAGGAGGGACAGGAGGGTTGGATCGCCCACGAGGCGATCGAGGTGATGAAGCAGGCGCAGGAGGAGGGGAAGCCGTTCCTGGTGCACACCAGCCTGCCGCGGCCCCACCAGTGCACCTCTCCGGCGCAGGAATTCTGGGATTTGTACGAAGGGAAGGAGCTGACGCTGCCGGACAACGCCGACTACGACATGGAGGGGAAGGCGCCCCATCTGCGGAAATCGGCCGAGCGCTGGCGTAAGGGAGAGTGGACGCTGATCGAGCCGAAGACGTTCGAGGCGGGACGGCTGCGCAAGCTGCGGGGGTATCTGGGGGCGGTCAGCCAGGTAGATCATGCGGTGGGGTTGATGCTCGATTTTCTGCGCGAGAACGGGCTGGCGGAGAACACGATTGTCGTCTACGGAGCGGATCACGGAGATTACGCCTGCGAGCACGGGATCATGGAGAAGGCCCCGGGGATTTGCAGCGACGCGATCACCCGGGTGCCGTTCATCTGGTGGGGGCCGGAGGCGTTCAAGGCGGGACACGTGGCCGAGGAGATCGCCGAACTGGTCGATGTGCCGAATACGCTCTGCGGTCTGGCTGGATTGGATCTGCTGGAGACGGCGGACGGTCGAGATATCTCGCACCTGCTGCGCGGCGAGAGTGGGGAGGTGCACCGGGTGGGGGTGACGGAGTTCGCCTGGAGCAAGAGCCTGCGTCGGGGGAAATATCGCCTGGTCCACTATCCGCCGGACATGTTCCCGCAGGAGTATCCGAACGGCTTCGGGGAGCTGTACGATCTGGAGGCGGATCCCTGGGAAATGAAAAATCTGTATTTCGATCCCGGTTTTCAGAAAATCGTGGAGGAGATGCGGCTGGAGATGCTCAACTGGCTGATCACGAATACGCGACCGGGAACGGTGCTGCAGGCGAGCAATAAGCTGGCCGCCGGGTCGCAGAGCGTCGAACGGTATCACTGTGTCACCAACCTGGATGGCAAGATCCATCCGGACAGGTTGCGGGAGATCGCCGGGGGGAATTACCTATGAGTAGCGATTCGATTTCGACGTGAGTTTCTGATGTTTTGCGATACCTGTGGAAATAGCCGCTGGCGGTTTCCACGGATATCGATCCCAACCGAAAGGAAGATGAGATGATTCCTCTTATCAGCAGTATGTGCAGGGGGCCTTTGGGGGTGTGTCAGCTACCGAGGTTCTGGTGGAAGGCGATCACGCGGAAGGTCGGAGTTATGGACGAGGAGTATCCGGACTGCAGCAATGGGTTGGATATTTGGCTGATTCATGCCCTCGGATTGGATCGGGATGGGACGCTGGAATATCTGCGCAGCGAGTTGCCGGATTACCTGCAGTTTGAGAAATGGGTGCTGGAGCAGAAGGGAGGGAAGCTCGACCGGTTCGCGGTCGAGCGCTACAACGACGGTATCGACAAAAGGGTGCACGTCGATCCGGGCAAGATCGTGGAGACGTACGAGGATATCGGCTGGGGTTATGAGGTGACGCACACCTCGGCGGTGCTGTTGAACGCCCTGCAGGACTGGCAGCTCTTCCACAAAAGGGATCTGATCGGCGGAGAGTCGAACCTGACGGCGCCGACGGTGCCGCTGATCAGCAGCATCGATCAGGGGCCGCTGGGGGTGTGCCAGCTGCCGCGGACCTGGCTGAAAGTGGTGCTCAAAACCAAGGGGCTGCTGCATCCGGAATATCCGGAGTGCGGCGGGGGGCTGGATGCCCGGGTGCTGGAAGTGCTACAGCTCGATCGGGAGGAGACGGTGGCGCATTTGCGCAGTGAAATGCCGGATTATCTGGAGTTCGAGAAGTGGGTCGAGAAGACTGGAAAACTGGAGGCCGGGGCGGTGGCGGAATGGAATCGGTCTATCGCGGAGCGGGTGCATAACGAGCAGAAGATAGCCGATATCCATGCCACTATCGGTCGAGAAGACGATGGCTCGCTGACGTCGGCGGTCATTCTGAACCAGGTGGAGGACTGGCATCTGGCGCACCGGGAGTTGCTGGGGAGGGGATAGAGGAGAAGGGCGATTTTAGAGCTGATACGAAAATTCCTCTTGGGTCTGCGGACGGGATTTCCGTATCGGCTCTTACCTGTCTGTCAGAGCATTCTGTACTGCATCCAGCAGATCGTCCAGACCGGCCGGTTTCCTCAGCATACCGCAGAAGCCGTAATCGGCGTAGTTGGCCATCACCGGGTCGTTGGAATAGCCGCTGGAGACGATGACGCGGGCTCCGGGATCTATGGCGTGCAGTTTCTCGACCGCCTCCTCGCCCCCCATTCCGCCCGGTATGGTCAGGTCCATGATGACGACATCGTAGGGCTTTTCGATCTCCAGGGCAGCTCTGTACGCCTGCAGCGCTTCGTCGCCGTGGATGGCGATCTCCACATCGTATCCCAGAGTTTTCAGCATCCGCCCGACTACCTGGTGGATTATTTCATCATCATCCATGAGCAGAATGCGGCCGCCTGTGGGCGCGGATGGCTTCTCAGCGGGCATTCCCTCTGTCGTCCTCTGCTTCTCCGATGCCGGGAGGAGGATGCTGAAGGTGGTGCCCACCCCTTGCTCGGAGTGGACCGAAATATGACCGCCGTGCCTGGTGATGATCGAATGGGAGATCGCCAGGCCCAGGCCGTGGCCGGCCGGTTTGGTGGTGAAGTAAGGGTCGAAGATATTGGGTAGCACCTTTTGCGGGATGCCGATTCCCTGGTCGGCAAAGGATATTTTTACATAAGCTCCCGCCCCGAGCGGCAGTCGGCTTTCTTCGATAAGCTCGAGATTCTCGGCTGCTATCTCCAGCGTTCCTCCCTGTGGCATCGCCTGGTCGGCATTGATGACGAGATTCTGGACCACCTGACCGATCTGTCCTCGATCGATATCCACCGACCACAAATCATCCGGGAAGCGGTATGCGGGCCCGGTTTTCGAACCGCGCAAAGAGAGCTTGGTAGTTTCTCTGATCAATTCTTCAGCCGAAGCGGTTTCCTTGACCGGTGCTCCCCCCCTGGCGAAGGTCATCAGTTGATGCGTCAGATCCCTGGTCCGGTTGGCCGCCTCCCTGGCCTCCTGCACGAGTTCGATTTCTTCGCCGCTGGCATCCACTATCCTTTCCAGCAAGGCCAGGTTGCCGGTGATGCCGGTCAGCATGTTGTTGAAATCGTGGGCGATGCCGCCGGCGAGCAGGCCGAGAGACTGCAGGTTCTGGTTCCTGTGGAGTTCCTCTTCCAGGCGTTTGCGTTCGGTGACGTCGATGACCACGCCCAGGGTTCCTTGAAAGACGCCATCCGCGGCCATGAGGGGTGCCGAAGAGACGAATAGATCCTTTCTGGAACCATCCCGGTGGAATAGATGCGTCTCGTAGTTGCTGCGGATTCCCCGCCTTCGCTGCCTGGTCGACTCGCGGAATTTTTCCGCCTCTTCCGGATCGGTCAACCGGGAGAGGTTCATACCGAGAAGCTCCTGTTGGTCGTAGCCCAGCATCTCGGCAAAAGCGGGATTGACGAAGGTGAGATTTTCGTCCGGGTCGCTGATGCCAATGCCGGCGAGAGCGGTTTCCGCTACCGCCCGGTAACGCGCTTCGCTCTCTCGCAGGGAGTTCTCCATCTGCTGGCGCTCGGTGATCTCTCTCTGAACTTCGGCGTAGAGTTGGGCATGGCTCAGGGCGATGGCCGCCTGGTCGAGGAGCGGCTGCATTACCTCGATTCGGCGCAGCATCTCTTCCTTATCCGCCAGCGCACTGCCCGTGGCCAGCACGGCCAGGACTCGATCCTCTCGTTTGATCGGGATGAAATAGGCGACTTTCCCCTGGCGCGATTCTTGGGTAGTAAAGCGGCTGTCGAAGCGCTCATCGTATTCCTCGATGACTTCTATCTGCCCCGTGCGTGCCACTTTGGGGGTGATGTTATCGTCACTCAGATCGTAGCGGACGCCCACCGGCCCCCCTGAGATGGCGATGGTGCGCACTCCGTTTTCCAGCCGCCAGATGATATTGCGGACCACTTCGATCTGCTGTTTCTCCTCGTCCACCAGAGCGATCATTATGCTGTTGAAGATACCGGCTTCGACGATCGACTGTGCCAGCCTGTCCAGAATTTGATCGAGGTCGAGAGAGGACAGGGTCGCCTGGCCGATCTGGTGATAGGCGTTCAGGAGGCGTTCCTTTTCCTCCAGTTCCCGATTGCGCTGTTCCACCGCCAGAAAATCCGCCATCCGCTGGAAACCTTCGGACAGAATTTGGGCCATCTCCTGGAGGATCTCCACGTCGCCTTCAGAGAACGCGCGCGGTGCGGTGCTGCTGATGGAGAGGGTGCCCCGGGAGAACGGGACGTCGACGAGGGCGCGGACGGGGACTCTCAGGTAGGCGCGTTCATTGTAAACATCTTCCTGCTCCAGATCGGTGCGATAGGTCGGTTCTTCGTTCCGCCAGAGCTGAAGCAGAACTTCCGTGCCCGGAGAGGTAACAGGCTGCCGGCGCCAGTGTCCCTCTGGATCCATGGAGTACGCCGTGATCGTCGTCGGATCGCTGCCCTCGTCGATAATATTGACGCTGCAGTACATCAGCGGTACGTGCAGTTCCAGCAATCCCTCTCTCACGGTACTCAACACCCCTTCCATATCCTCGCTGCTCTTCATCTTCCAGATTCCATCCCGCACTCTGGAGAAAACATCCTTTTTCCGTTCCTGTTCGACCTGTTCGGAGATATCTTCCCGCAGTATCAGGGCCCCGGTTACCCGTCCGGTGGGATCTGAGAGAGTTCTGGCGTGGAAGCTCCAGTAAGTCTCGTTCTGTTCCGCTATATCGATGGATTTCCATTTGATATAACGAGTGCCTTCTGTGCTCAACAATTCATCGAAGAATGCTTCAAAGCGAGGGCGCTCTCCCGGAATAGTGATGAATTGAGTGATATGGTGGCCAATGCGGTCTTCCTTGTTGATATGGAGACCGTAGCGGAGAGCGACCTCCAGGGAGGCCTGGTTGACGTCGACAATGATGCCTTTGGCGTCGATCAGGGTTGCCGGGAGGGGAAGTGCATCGAAAATTTCAGTGTATTTGAAGGGGTCGAATTCCGGGGGATGGTCCATGTGCCGTCTCCAACTCGGATCCAGATTGGTTGAGCAAGGAGGTGAGACTGTGTTTAAAATCTGTCTGAAAGCAATATATGAAGTACGGCTCGAATGACTATAGCTTTTCTCGTGAAATCGGGTTACTACGACCAGAGGGGAGCGTCTGCCGGCAGGCAGGCGGCGATCGCCTCTTCGTCGAGTTCGATTCCCAGGCCGGGGCCATCGGGAACGGAGATGTAGCCGTTTTGGATCGGGTCCTTGAAGTCGAGCATGTCGCTCCACAGGGGAATGTTGTGCGAGTGGTATTCCAGCGCCAGTAGATTGGGAATGGTAGAGCAGATGTGGACGGCGGCGATGCTGGTGACGGCGCTGGACATATTGTGCGGGGCGATCGACATGTGGTGCATTTCGGCCAGTTCGGCGATGCGGCGGATTTCGATGGGGCCGCCGCTGTGGGGGATATCGGGCTCCAGCAGATCACAGGCCTGTTTTTCCAGCAGCTCGCGGAACAGCTTGGCGCCGTAGAAGATTTCGCCGGTGCAGATGGGGGTTTCGGTCTGCATGCAGATCTTGGCCAGGGCATCGACGTTGCCCCACTCCCAGCGGATCGGGTCCTCCAGCCACAGCAGGTCCAGGTGTTCGACGTCCCGGCAAACGCGCAGGGCGTCGGCCAGGTTGAAGGAGCCGTGCAGATCGACGGCCAGGTCGACATAGGGTCCGATCGACTGGCGCACTTTTTCGAGGATGGCGACGATGTGCTCGTGTTCGCGGCGGCCGATGGAGCGGTCGTACTGATCTATTTTCCACGGATTGGGCACGTCGACGTCGAACTTGATGGCGGTGAAACCTTCGGCGGCCACCTGCTTTGCCCGCTCCGCGTAGGCGTCCAACTCGTAGATGGGGTCGAGCTGGCCGCTTTCGCGCACTTCGCGCCAGCGGCGGGCGAAATCTTCGGGGGTCCAGTAGTCGCCGGCGTGGCAGTCGCAGTAGATGCGGATTTTGTCGCGCAGCTTGCCGCCCAGCAGTTCGTGGAGGGGGACATCCATCGCCTTGCCTTTGATGTCCCAGAGGGCGATCTCGACCTGGGCGCCCGGTCCCCTCATCTGCCACAGGTGGTCGTGGTGGAGCTGGTTGATGTTGAGGGGGTCGCGGCCGATGAGGATTTGTTTCAAACGATCGGGGGAGGCGCCGGGGCAGTCTCCCAGGCCGACGATGCCGGCGTCGGTGGAGATTCTCATCAGGCGCCAGTTGCGGTTTGCGGGGCCGAGGGAGGGGGTGAATTCGACGTTGGTGATTTTCATCGTTGGGGTCCTTTGTGGTTGTTTTTTTTGGTGGATCAAGGGCCGATGCCAAAGTCGGGGTCGGTTTCCGGCATGGGGCCGCGCTGGAACAGCGATGCCTCGTCGGCGCGGTAGGGGATTTGGAGGTGCGGTGTCTCCACCCATCTGCCGCGTTCCATCGTGCGTCCCTGATGATACGACGAATCGAAGAGGGCGGCCAGTACGCCAGTGGTCAACAGGGCGCGCTCCACGGGATAGGATGGTTGTTCATTGAGCATCATCTCTTCGATGTGATAGACCAGGCCGCTGAAGTGTGCGTGCGGGCGGGCCTGAGTCTTGAATTCCGCCGCCACCGGCGTTTCGGTATCTGCGATATCGGCGGCGAAAGCGGCGGAGCTGATGTACCCGTCGAGCAGGTAGCAGGCTGCCTGCAGGCCGCTACGGTAGTCGAGAAGGAAGAGGATGGGCTGCTGCGCGAGTTCGCGCGCGGTCCCCTCCTTGCGATTTTGGCAACGGGCTGCTGCGTGATCCAGCAGGCGAGCTGCCCAGGGGTGTCGATCGGTCCAGGTCCAGACGTGGTCCCCTTCGAGGCAGCGGACTGCCGACACGCCCGTTTCCCCACCGCGACGGCGTTCGACCATACACTGCAACAGCTCGAGGATGTGAATGCCGTAGCGTTCTTTCGGTCCGTGATAAGCGGCGACTGCCCGTTCCACGGGTGTTTCCAACGGCAACTCCAGTTCCGGGTCGCGCCAGGCCAGGGGCAGGGACGAGCCGGCCATCAGGGGGAAGCCCATGGACACCGACATGTCGTACATCCATTTTGCCTCGTCCCATTCGTGGGAGAGATGCTTGTCGCAAAAAACCGGCACACAGCGTCCACTTTTCCGGAACACATCGACAACCTGGCGGAAGAAGTGAAAACGGGGATAGAGCTCCTGCCCCTTGATGTTGTATGGATACACGCCGTGCTCGCCGATGATGACAACCCCGTCTACGGCCAGCTCTTCGCCGCCCAGTTGTAGAGCCTCGGCAATGCTGGAAAAGATGGGGATGTCGTGCCGAGCCGCTTTGTCGCGGCTCATGTCGTTGTCGGGGAACTGGTCCACATACATCGACACGACCTGTACCCGAGGCGGCTGTCGCTCCCCCTGGTAGTAGTACCCCTCCAGCAGGCGGCCGACAATGACTTCGGCGTGCGACATACGCCAGAATGATGTCACTATGGCTGCGATTCGCTTCTGTCCGTCCGACATTCCGAGTATATCTCCGAGTTTGGGTGACGCACCACCAATAATCTGAATCGTCCCTTTTTCGCGGGGGCTGGAAACGACTTTCCGGTTGCAACCGAACCGCTATTGTGCAGTCCATCCTCCGTCGACGTAGATGGAACCGCCGGTGACGTAGCTGGAGGCGTCGCTGGCCAGGAAGAGGGCGACGCCGCGGATTTCGTGCATCTCGGCCCAGCGGTTGAGGGCGGTCTTGCTCAAGATCGTCTGGACTTTTTCCGGTTCCTTCAGAAGGGGACGGTTGAGTTCGGTGAGGAAGGGGCCGGGACAGACGGCATTGCAGCGGACGTTGTGGGGGGCGCCTTCGAGGCCCAGGGTCTGGGTTAGGCCGATGATGCCCGCCTTGGAGGAGCAGTACGGGGTGCGGGCGGGGATGCCGACGGCGCTGAGGGCGGAGCCGATGTTGATCATCGAGCCGCTTTGCTGCTCCTTCATGATCTTCATGGCGGCGCGACAGCAGAGCCAGGTGCCGGTCAAATTGATGTCGAGGACTTTGCGGAATTCCTCCAGGGGACATTCGTCGATCATGAAACGGGCGTTGATGCCGGCGCTATTGATGAGCACATCGAGGCGGCCGAAACGCTCGGCAACGGCGGCAAAGAGCTGGTCGACCCGCGCCTCGTCGGTGACGTCGACGGACATGCCGACGCTTTCCCGCCCGGTCTGGGACGCGATGTCGGCGGCGGTTTTGTCGCAGGCATCCTGGTCGCGGGAGCAGATAACGGTGGTGGCGCCGGCCTGGGCGAGGCCGAGGGCCATGGATTCGCCCAGGCCTTTGGAGCCACCGGTGACGAGAGCGACGCGATCTTTTAGACCGAAGAGGTCGAGGCTGCTGCGGGTGTCTTCTGACATTTGATTTCTCCGTTTTAAAATTCCCTCAGACTTCGTAGGGGCGCGAACAGTATGGATGATGGTCACCGAAGAATGGCGTGACTGTCGTCGCGGGGTTTTGTGTCTGCTCCGCTGTAAATCAACAGGCTGGCGCAGGAATGGCGCAAGTCAACGGGCCGGGTAAGGGGGGTGAAAACGCGCAATCGCCGGGTGATTTTGCAGAAATGGCGCGAAAAAATTCGGCTTCGGAAGAGGTGGTGGACGGGTGGATGATCCCAGGCATCGTTTTTGCACAGTATTGTATCAGGTAAGCTGAAGTCGTCCTCCTGGGAAGTCGATATAGAGAACATACTAACATGGATAAAAAAACTCAGCTTAACCTCATCCTGAAAATCCTTCTGTTGCCCTATTGGAGCTTCTTTTTTCCCAACTCTATCCAATTTGGCCGGCAGTTTATTTGAGGAAACGGGAAATTATTTCCTCGGCGTTGCCCCAAAGAAGCTGTCGGCAAAACTCTATGTGGAGGTACTGAGATGAAACGACTTTTCCTTCTTCTCATGGCTCTCTTTTTCGTGGGAAATGCAGTTCAAGCAGAGAATCAGCCGCCTATCATTGAGATTTTCGGCATACCCCCTTCGTTCCCTGACCCTGAAATAATGATATTTATTGTTTTTCTCTACGATGAGGACGATGATGCGATCGATGGAAATCTGACCTACGGGCTTTATCTCTATCCTGATGGAATGCTTGGGTCCGTGCAGGATATCGAAACTTTCGGAATCCTGATCGCTGACGAGAGAGACATCACCCTCTCGATTGGATCAGGCCAATTTTCCGAAGGGGAGGCCCCGAATTTAGCCGTGGTCTATTCCTGGGGTAAACAAAAAAAAGAGCTGATGCAAGAGGGTTTTGCCTCCTTAGATAAGGTTCTGGCGGGGAAGTATTACGTCTATCTAGTGGCGAATGATGGAACCAACGATCCCGTTTTCACCGTTGCTGGTCCAATCGATATCATTCGGAGTGCGCCAACGGCTATCGCCTTGAAGAGTTGGGGAGCGGTTAAGACCGAAAGGTAAGCATTCCACATTTGGGACAGAACGAGAGCGGGCCGACTCCCTGGTGGGGGCAGGCCCTTGCTGTGGAGCTGGTCTGGATGGCAGGGAAGGCGATCGGCGGGAAAGGTTGGCCGGCGTGGTGGGTGCAGTGCTGGAGGCGGAGGCGAGGCTGAGAAGAAGGCGGGCTGACGGGAATGCTCAGTAACGTTGGGTTTCTCGCTTACGCCGCTGCTTTCGACCATAGGGCGTCTCGATGTCGAATTGCCGGCACAACTCGGCGAATCTCTTAAAGGAAATACTTAACGCCGCACAGGCATCACTGTTTGTCTTATACATCCGAGCTACTCGCTCAAGCTCTTCCCGGGTGGCGACATGCTTGGCCATTATCTCCTTGCCGCTTCATTATGTTTTGCTCTTCAATCAGTTCCATTATCTCCTCGCAGTGGGCCAGTTCGATATTGATCCGTCGGATACCTTCTTTAGTATTCCGCCAGGAGAGGGAGAGTTGTCGAAGGATATCTTCTGGGCTGGGCTCTTCGTCGGGGAGCATGATCCAATCCTTGGTAGGGGATACTACTATGAAGGTATACAACCAGGGATCGGAAAGCCAAAGAGGGGAAGGTGATCGGTGGGAAAGGATGGCCGGCGTGGTGGGTGCAGGTGTGGCGATGGAGGAGACGGTAGGGGGGATAGAGGCGCCCAGAGAAGAGAAGGGGATGGCCCCGGCGGTAAAATGCTGCCGGGGCTTTTTTTGTTGATGCGCTGGCGGGAATTAGGTATAGTGGGGGAAATAGAAACGTTAAACGACAATTAAACAAGAACCTGAAAGGCTATGGCTGTTCATACTTTCACATTGCTCATATTCCTCCTGATAAGTCGAATGGACGCAGAGAGTCAAGATACTCTTTTCCTAAACGATAATAGCCTGCCGGTTGAATCATTTACTCCTGATCCTTCACCTCCACGCTCTTATACCAAGAATCGGATACTCTATTTACAATCGAAGGCACATGACTCAAAGATCGAATTCGAAGCCATTTTCTTTACACAGTCTTATAATTCGTTTTTCGTAAATCCGAAACATCCTCGATATCAATATCTATCATTTGATTCTCTAACAGCAGTATGGCCCGATTTTCCTGGCGATGAAAAGAATTACCCTTTCTGCTTTCGGATAAAAGAGAAAACTCCGTTTCGATTACAAGTAAGGTACAGGAAACTCATTTCGATATTTCGGAGCATACCTGAAAAAGAGCGACTATTACTTCAAGTTATCGCTTTGGGCGGTACCAATAAAACAGATATATCAGACAGAACAGATATATCAGGCAGAACAGATATATCAGACAGTTTACATTCAAGCATTGAAGGCTCCTCAATTCTTTTTACGGAGAAGTAGCCGTGACCAATAAATAGCTTTTATGTAAAGCAGGAGTACTCAGAACGGCCGAACCATCGGTGGAGGATGAGGGATCGACGGAGACGAGGGTAGGCGAGGAATATTTCCGGGAATAAAATGTAACTGGAAAAGCAAAAGATCGTCCCGCACAGGCGATTCCACGGGGCCGATTTGCGTTAGTATGTCGACGTGGAACTGAGTATATTATAGTTGGGTTATTTGGACAAATCGGCCACTAAAAAGGAGAGACACCATGAAAAAATGGAACCTCGGATTACTGGGGGTGCTGGTGCTGATGGGAGTGGTCTGGGCGCAAGAGGGAGGCGTGGACGATTCCATCCTGGCACCGGAGGATGTCAGCGCGGCTCCGTACCCGGGCGAAGGAAATTTCGTGCTCTTGACCTGGGAAGCAGTAGAAGGAGCGTCCCAATACCGTCTCTATCGCCAGGTGTTGGTTTCCCAGCAGGAAATCGATGGGAAAATCGTCTCTCTCGATGAGCCAGAGGTGGCGTGGATCCCTTGGGCGAAGGCCGATGCAGTGTCTGAAGAAGAAACCGTGAGAGTCGTTGTGGCTTCACTCGACAATGCGAGGCTGGTTTGGGGAGTGCGTACCGTAGTCGAAAGAGATGGCGAGGAAGTGTACTCGCCTCTGGCTGTTGCCCACTGGATCGATGTGCCCACGGCGATAGGGCGAAAGAGCTGGGGACAGATCAAGCAGGGTGCTCGCTGATCCAGTCCATGTTTATAAAGGAAGAAAAGAAGCGGGCCGACTCCCTGGTGGGGGCCGGCCCGCTTTACTGGACAGATCGAGTGGCTATGAGGAGAAGGTCGAGGAGGGAGAGAAGGAGGCGGCGTGAGATAGCCGGCGTGGTGGCTGCAGTGCTGGCGATGGAGGGGAGGAAGTAAAAGGCGACCAGAGAAGAGAAGGGGATGGCCCCGACGGTGAAATACCGCCGGGGTTTTTCTATTGATTCGTTGGAGGGTATTGGATATAGTAAGAGATGAGAGAGTGCTCCAAAAGTAGTTTTCACATTCTCAGAAGGAGTAACTTATGGCAACGCAAGGTTCGTCGGGCAAGAAACCCAACAAACCCTCATCCTGTTCCTGTAAAACTGAACTGAAAGCAGTCAAGGATGAGTTGGCGGCGCTCAAGAAAGAGGTGCAGAAACCGACTGTAAAATGGGATCATAAAGCCGTAAACGTCGAGGGGCAACCGCCGAAATTACCGCAGAACATTAATATTGCGCTAGGGAAACGCGAAAACCAAAACTGGGAAGTAGTAACCACTACATGGGTAGGTCATGGTGGCGTCGTGATCATTCTTCGAAAGCCGAGATAGACCAAACAGAACTCATATTGTAGGAAATGAAAACGGGCCGACTCCCTGGTGGGGGCCGGCCCTCGATCGTTCTGCGGAGTTGGTTTGGATAGCAGGGAAGGCGATCGGCGGGAAAGGATGGCCGATGTGGTGAGTTCAGGCGGGACGGTGGGTGATAGGTAGGGGATAGAGGCGCCCGGAGAAGAGAAGGGGATGGCCCCGGTGGTGAAAGCTGCCGGGGCTTTTTCTGTTGATACGCAGGCGGGAATTTGGTATAGTGGGGGAAACAAGGAAAAAACGCCGATGAAAGCTTGGATCTGTGTCTTCGGGTTATTGGGCGTGATACCCGTTTGGGCAACTCACAATGTCGATTTCAACTTCGATGGGAAGATCGACTTAGCCGATTTCTTTTTATTTGCTGATGTTTTCGGTCACCCGGTCAATGAAAACAATGAGTTCTTCGATCTGAACGGCGATGGTGCAATCAACTTCCCCGATTTTTACCTATTTGCCGATCAGTATGATAAGGATATCAAAGAACTGGATGATATACTCATTGCTGATCTGCCCGGTGGAGCGACAATGGAATTTGTGTGGATTGAGCCGGGGACGTTTACGATGGGATCGCCGTTATCGGAACCGGGGCGCTATTCGGATGAAGGACCGCAGCACGAGGTGACGATCAGTCGAGGATTTTATCTGGGAAAATACGAGCTCACGCAGGGCCAATGGGAAAGTGTGATGGGGACGACGCCGTGGTCTAGGTGGATTGACGCGCAGTCGAACCCGCATTATCCGGAGTTTAGTTACGCGCAGTCGAACCCGAGTCATCCGGCGGTGTATCTATGGTGGAGCGATATGCGGGAGTTTATCGGCAAGCTGAATGTTGCGGCGGGAGAGAGGATCTACCGATTACCGACTGAGGGAGAGTGGGAGTATTCGTGCCGTGCGGGAACGACGACGCGCTGGTCGTTTGGTGATGATGAGAGTCAACTGGGGGATTTCGCGTGGTATAGGGATAATGCGTGGAACGTCGGCTTGAAGTATGCGCAGCCGGTAGGGACGAAATTGCCGAATCCGTGGGGGTTGTTCGATATGCACGGTAACGTTACTGAGTTATGTCAGGATGGGTCTGGTAGTTATTCGAGTAGTGCGCAGGTAGATCCCCTGGGCACGGGCTTCAGCCACGTCACTCGGGGCGGCTCCTTCTTCTACCTCGCCCGGGGCGTGCGGTCGGCGTATCGCAGCTCCTACTCGGCCGGCACCCGCTACTTCATCGGGGCGCGTCTTCTGAGGACAGAGTAGGTGGCCAATAAATAGATTTTACGTCAACCAGAGCGAGAGGGAACCCAGCGGGAAAAGCGGCGGCGCCGTTGATCTCCGAGGAATATTTCCTGGAATAAAATGTAACGGAAAATGATAACGGGCCGACTCCCTGGTGGGGGCCGGCCCTTGCTGTGGAGCTGGTATGGATGGCAGAGAAGGTGATTGGCGGGAAGGGTTGGCCGGCGTGGTGGATTCAGGTGTTGCGTCGGTGATCGGGATCTATCGCCATCCGTCGGTGATCAGAATCCGGCTCATTGAGACTGAGCGCGGTGCCGTTGTGTAAAATAAAAAAAAGGGCAATCTCCTCAAAGACAGCCCTTTTTTAATTTTAAGTTAGATATCCGTTAGCAGATAGTTTTCTACCTCTCAAACCTCGTAGTGTCCGTGAATCTCGGATTTGGTCAGCTTGCCGGCGGCGGTGTTGAGGATCTCCTGGTAGAGTTCCGCGCCCATCTCATCCAGGGGGCGCTCGCCGCGGATGATCGGGGTGGCGTCGAAGTCGGCGTTGTCGCGGATCAACTGCATCCGGGTCGGGTTGGCGATTACCTTGAGGACCGGGATCAGGCCACCGGTGGTCGAGCCGCAGCCGGTGGTGAACATGGCCAGGTGGCAGCCGTGGGCGGCGAACTGGTTGATCCCCTCGGGGTCGCCGCTGAAGGTGCCGGAGTTCGGCTCGCTCATGGAAATGTAGTAGCCGTTGGGCCGGCCTTTCAGGGCTCCGTAGCTGCGCAGCAGGCCCTGGAGCGGCTTGGTGCCGGACTTGGCCAGGCAGCCGTAGGACTTTTCTTCGATGCTGGTCAGGCCGCCCTGGATGTTGCCGTAGCCCCAGGAGAAGCGGCCCCCCTCGAAGCAGCGCGCCTCCGCCTCTTCGATGGCGCCGCGGATATCGGCGGCAACCTCGTCGTTGACGGCGCGTTCGGCGAGGACATCGGCGCAGCCCATCAGCTCGCTCACTTCTTCGTGCATATAGGTGCCGCCGGCGTCGATCAGGTGGTCGCCGGCCGCTCCGGTGAGCGGGTTGGAGGCGAGGCCGGAGGTGGAGTCGGAGCCGCCGCACTCGGAGCCGACGACCAGGTCTGCCGGGCTCATTTCAACCCGTTCGCTCATGGAGGCGTTCTGGATCATTTCGACCAGGATGTGCGAGCCTTTTTCGACGGTCATGATGTCGCCGCCCGCCTCGTTGATCTTGAGCGCTTCGGCCGGACGTCCGGTTTGGGCGATGGCGTCGGCGATTTTGTAGGCGTCGGTCCCCTCACAGCCGAGACCGATGACCAGGGCGGCCGCCGAGCTGGAGTGGTTGCCCAGGGCGGTCAGCTTGTTGACCGGACCGTCCTGGAAGGCGCAGCCGCCGGGGTAGCCGAAGATCTGGGTGCCCTGAGGGAAGAGAAGCTTCAGCTTTTGGGCAACGAAGCGGGAGCAGTCGGTGGTGAAGATGATGGAGACCTTGTTGCGAATGCCGAGCTGGCCGTCGGGCCGCTGGAAACCGAGAATTTTCATAACGCTCTCCTTCCCTGGATCAGGCGTTGACGCCGTACTTCTGGTGGCGGTGGCCGAAGCGCTCGCTGCGGCAGTTGTGGACGTGGACCGATTCGCCGGCGCAGATATCCTCCAGGGCCTGGCCGATCGGCAGGCCGTATTTGAGCACGTCCTCCCCCTTGGCGATATCGTGCAGGGCGAACTTGTGGCCGAACTGGATGTCCTGTAGCAGGACGACGTCGACGGAGCGGTCGCCCAGGCTGGCGTTGATCTGTTCGTCTTTCTGCAGATCGACCAGGGCGGTTGCCACGTCGTCATTGGCATTGAGCAGGATTGCTTTGCTTGCCACTTGATTCCTCCTTGTCCAAATGGAAGAGAGCGGAGAGCTGTGAATTCCTCTTGCGACAGGATAAAGCGCGGAGAATGCGCGGTCAAGTTTCGAGATGATTAGATTACATAATAGTAAAAAGTTAAAAATGCTGATGGCCGCATTTAATCGATTCGACGGAAGGGCGGCAATGTGGTATCTTTCGTTTGCAAGAGAGGGGAAAGGGAGGTAATATGAGAGGCAAAAAGGGGTTTGCGGAGCATTTGTTTGTATCAATTTGCGGAACAGCCGAATGGAGGAGAGCGTGAGCGAGAAGAATCCGTATCTGGAGATCGACCGCAAGATGGTCGGCGACATCTACACCTCGCGCCAGGTGATGGAGAACCTGACGGTGCTGTGCGACGACTTTGGCTCGAGATTTCCCGGGACGCCCGAGGAGCGGCAGGCGGCGGAGTTTATGACCGCTTCATTTGAGCGTTACGGGTTGGAAGGGGCGCGGCTGGAGGAGTATCCGTACGCCGGGTGGACCCGTGGGGAGGCGACGCTGGAGATCGTCGCGCCGATAGAGAAGCGGATTCCCTGTATTTCCCTGCCGTACTGTCCGGCTGCGGATATCACAACGGACCTGGTCTCGGTGGGATACGGAAGTCCGGCGGAATACGAGGAACTGGCGAGTCAAATTAGAGGATGTGCGGTCATGACCGGCAGCGCTTCCCCTCTGGATCTGGGGCGCTGGGTACACCGCAAGGAGAAGTATGAACGATCGGTCCTGGCTGGCGCCGCATTTTTCATCTTCGTCAGCGAGCACCCGGGTGTGGGGCCGGAGACGGGGAGTTTGCAGAACGACCACCAGGCTCCTATTCCGGGGATTTCGGTCTGCAAGGAGGACGGGGCGTTCTTGACGCGACTGATCGAGCGGAAGGGGGAGGTGAAGCTACGCCTGCGGACGACGGATGTAAACGAGCCGCGCCATTCGTGGAACGTGGTCGCCGATCTGCCGGGGAAGGGAGATTCGGCAGAGATGGCGATTATCGGCTGCCACTACGACGGGCACGATATTTCGCAGGGGGCGGTCGATCCGGCTTCGGGGTTGGCGATCGTGATGGAGACGGCCCGGGTGCTGGGCCGCTACGCCCGGGGGGAGTTGGAGCGGACGGTGCGCTTCGTCGCCTTCGGCACCGAGGAGATCGGTCTGACCGGAGCGCATCGGTATCTGGAGGCGCACGGGGATGAATTGGACGGCGTGCGCTTTCTGTTCAATCTGGACGCGGCCGGGGGGAAGAGTCGGAAGGGAATGGTGCTCCACCGCTGGCCCGAGTTGGAACCGTTCTTCAAGGAAGCGGCCGTGGAGATGGAGGAGGATCTGCCGGTGGGGCAGAAGGTCCACCCGTATTCGGATCACTTTCCGTTTTTGCTGCAGGGGGTGCCGACCGGCCACATGGGCGACCCGGAGACGGGGCCCCACGGACGGGGTTTCGGGCATACGGCGTACGATACGCTCGATAAAGTGGAGCTGGAGGATCTGCGGCGCGGGAGCAGCGTGGCGGTGCGATTGATGCTGAGGATCGCCACGGCGGAAGATTTTCCGGCCCGACGTCGAAGCGCCGAGGAGGTGCAGGAGATCGCCGATACGGATGTCGGGTTGGAGGGATACCGGGTTTCGCGTCAACTGGGGCAGATGTATGCGTGAAGGGAAGGGACTGGTGGATGCACGCCGGTCCCTTCCAATTTTCTTGTAAACGCGCCTGTCGATTGTGTATATTGCGGGTGGACGCAACGGAGAATTTACTCCAAAACAGGAGGAGATACTGTGTCTCTGGCTTCGGTTGTCCAAGTGCGAATGGAAAAAAATGTCGCCGTCGTCTCCGCCGAAGGGTATATCAACAAGGACGGAGGGGAAAAGGTGCTGGAGGAGTGCGGCCGTCTTCTCGGTGAGGGGATTCGACGGTTTGTCGTGAATCTGGACAAGTGCACGATGCTCAACAGCGTTGGTGTTTCCATTCTGGTCGAAGCTATCGACAGTGTGGCCGAAGAGGAGGGAACTCTGGTCTTCTGCTGCGTTCCCAAGCACCACTACCAGATCTTCGAAATACTGGGCATCACTCAAGAAACGGAGATCTTCCATACGGAAGAGGAGGCGTTACAGAGACTCTCTTCTTGAAAACAAATCGACCTCTTCCCCAAAGCCCACAGGTTCCCGGCGGAGCCGAACGGGCTTTTTCTTTTGCGGATTATCATCTGACGTGAATGCGATTCTCAGAACTGTTCTGATTTCCGGTTTGCTGCTGGCGGTTTCTCTCGAAGCCCGGGAGCCGACGCTGGCGCGCCTCTCCTTCTGGGTGCCGCCGGAGCGGATGTCCGAATTCGAAGGTGCCTACCAGGAGCAGCTTCTTCCCGTTCTGGAGAGCAAGGGCCTGGTGGAGTCGAATCAGCGGAGCCGGGCCACGGTGGACAGCGTCTTCTGCCGGCTCTTCGAGATGGGAGCGCTGGATGCTATCGATTCGGTCAATGTCATCCTCGGGGGAGAGTCAGTTTGGACGCGGGAACTGCAGGGCCTTGGTGAAAGATTTTGGGACGGGAATACAGAATTACTTCGCTTCGGGTTCGCCCTCTACGGGACGCCGACAGGACCTGGCCACTCCGAACCCGCAGGAATTGTAGAGAAGGTGGTTGCGGGACCTGGCTCCCAGCAGGGGCCGTGGCTGACCTTTGACATTTCGGACGGCTTTGCTCCCGGTTCTGTGGAGGAGATCCTGGAGGACCGCGAGGGAAATCTCTGGTTTGCCACCTCCCAGGGCTTGAGACAATACGATGGGTCTCACTTTACCACTTTCACGGTTAAGGACAGTCTGACCAATGACATGGTATACAGCATTTTGGAGGACCGACGGGGAGATTTGTGGTTTGGTACCGGTAATGGTGGGGTCCGCAGATGTGATAGAGAAACGTGGACCATTTTTACGATGGAGGATGGGTTACCGAGCAATACGGTGAGAGATATTCTGGAGGACAGCGGAGGGGGGTTGTGGTTTGCTACGTCCGATGGTGTCAGTCGATTCGATGGTGCGCGCTGGATTCGCTTTTCCAGGGAAGATGGTCTGGCAGACAACGGGGTAATGGCCATAGCAGAGGATGGTGCCGGAAATCTGTGGTTTGCCACGCTAAATGGTGTCAGCTGTTACGACGGGGAAGGCTGGGCTGGCTATACTAGTGAGGATGGTCTGGCGGGCAACTGGGTAACGGCCATAGAAGAGGACAGCGGAGGGGATCTGTGGTTTGCCACTCGCAGTGGCGGGGTGAGTCGCTTTGATGGCTCCACCTGGACGACCTTTACCAGTGAGGACGGATTGGCGGACAATCGGGTGGCAGATATCCTGGAGGACAGCGGAGGGGATCTGTGGTTTGCCACTCGTATTGGTGGGGTGAGTCGTTTTGATGGCTCCACCTGGACGACCTTTACCAGTGAGGACGGGTTGGCAAATGATCAGATAATGGCTCTGCTGCAGGACCGGAATGGAGGTTTGTGGCTCGGTGCTTTCGCTGGCGGCGTGAATCGCTACGGCGGGTATAATGTCGATACTTTTACGACCAGCGACGGGCTCCCGCACAACTTGGTTCTCGCGTTATCGCAAGACCAACAGGGAGCAATATGGATCGGTACGGCGGATGGGGTGGGCCGTTTTGATGGAGAGAAGTGGGAGGCTTTCACTACCGAAAATGGATTGGTACACAACGAAATAACCGCTGTTACTGGCGATCGGAAAGGAAATATGTGGTTCGGCACCAATGGTGGAGTGAGTAGATTCGACGGTTCGACCTGGAGGAACTTCTCCACTGAAGATGGACTGGCAGATAGCGTCATAACTTTTCGTAGCATGGTCGAAGACAGGGAAGGAAATATGTGGTTCGGGACCCGGCGAGGTGGGGCGAGCAGGTTCGACGGGAAAGAGTGGACCACTTTTTCTATGGAAGAGAATTTGGGAGATAGTTCGGCCACTGCCATCCTGGAGGACAGAGTAGGGAACTTGTGGTTTGGGACCAACAGGGGGGTACGCAAATTCGACGGTTCGACCTGGAGGAGCCTCTCTACTGAAGATGGATTGCCAGATAGTACGGTCAGGGATTGCTTGGAGGATCAAGCTGGGAATTTGTGGTTTGCCACCTTGGAAGAGGGTATTTCCCGCTACGATGGCGAGAAGTGGGATACCTTTACCACCGAGAATGGTCTGCCGCACAATTACGTCCTGTCCATAATGGAAGACAGCTCGAGGAATTTGTGGTTTGCCACCTGGGGAGGAGGGGTCGCCCGTTATGACGGCAGAGTCTTCCAAACTTTGCAGAAGGTGGATGGTCTAGGGCACAACGCCGTGCAGCAGATCATCGAGGATGAGAACGGAGATTTCTGGATCGCTACGGAGGGGGGGATCACTCGCTATCGCAAGCACGGAATTCCCCCCAAGATCCATCTGGTCGATGTGACGGCAGACCGCAGCTATGGCCCCGTTCCTCGCATAGACATGTCCTCTTTGCAGGACCATCTTCAGATTGAATTCCAGGGCGCCAGCATGCACACGCGCCCGGAGCGGATGGTGTACGTCTACCGTCTTCAGGGCCACGAAGAGGACTGGAAGCAGACGCGGGAGTTGCAGGTCACTTATACCGACCTTCCCATCGGCGAATATAAGTTCCAGGTCCGGGCGGTGGATCGAGATCTGCAATATTCTAAAAAAGCGGTCACTGTACGGGTTACTGTGCATCCACCTTACGATCAACTGGTCCTGATCGGCGGTCTGCTCTTCGCCCTCGTCGGTTTGGCGGTGGCGACCCGACTGAATCTCAAGCGCCGGAGGGAGCGCGACCGGGCGCGCGAAGAGCGGGATCAGGCCCGAGAGGAACTGGTACAGGAATTGGAGGAGGAACTCCAGACCGCCCACGATATGCAGATGGGGCTCATGCCCCGGAGCGCTCCCGAAGTCGTCGGTTTCGACATCGCCGGTCGTTGTCTTCCGGCCAATCACGTCGGGGGGGATTTCTTTCAGTTCTACCAGGACGGCGACAGGGTGGCTCTGTGCATGGCCGACGTCACCGGTCACGCCATGGAGGCGGCCATCCCCATGGTCATGTTCTGCGGCATCCTGGAGAATCAGGTGGAGTCCATTCGGCAGTTGGAGGAACTCTTCACTACTCTCAATCGCTCTTTGCACAGGATTCTCGATCGCCGGACCTTTGTCTGTTTCACAATAGGGGAAC
>Ga0257125_1000892_pt1 | contig 34263 bp, 30 predicted proteins | sample SI106_200metaG_FD_190183 | JGI IMG/M metagenome (GOLD analysis project Ga0257125, IMG submission 190183) | Marine microbial communities from Saanich Inlet, British Columbia, Canada - SI106_200 | ecosystem: Environmental > Aquatic > Marine > Inlet | place: Canada: British Columbia | collected... | reverse complement strand
TATAAACATCTGTGCGTTTATAATAGTGGCTGCTATTTTTAAACGATTACGAATAATTCCTGCATCAGCTAATAATCTCTTTGTATCTTTATTTGTATATTTAGCAATCTTTTTGTAGTCAAAATTTGAAAATGCTTCTTTAAAATTAGCACGCTTATTTAAAACAATCTCCCAAGAAAGTCCAGCCTGAAAACAATCGAGTAATAAAAATTCAAACAACTTTTTATCATCATACAAAGGCACGCCCCATTCATCATCATGATATTTGATCATCAAGGGATTTTGAGTAAGCCAAGCGCATCTTTTTTTATGATCTAGCATATATCTATAATAACAAAATAAACATGAATAAGCCATAGTGAAAAATATAAGTCTAGTGGCATAAAAAACATTTTTCTAGTATAATTTAAATACTCATAGCTTATATTAAAATATAAAAATATGGATCAAGTAACCACTCCAAATGCACAGCAAGCACCTATTGCTGATGATATAAAAATACCAAACGCTCCTCAGTCTCCTGAGGTAGGTGGTGGCAATGAATTATTAGACGTAAATTTTATTTTACGAGAAACAGTAGCTATTCAGCCAGGACAAATTGTAGCTGACTTAGGTGCTGGCGGTGCTGCTTATTTTACTATGCAAGCAGCCAAAATAGTTGGCGACCAAGGAGAAGTTTATGCTGTCGATGTTGTCAAAAATACTCTGTCTAGCATTGAAGGTAAGGCTCGAATGGCTGGATTATATAATATTAAAACTATTTGGAGTAATTTAGAAATTTTAGGGGCGACAAAAATTCCAGCTGAAACACTAGACCACGCTTTGCTGATTAATATTCTTTTCCAAGCTCAAAAAAAAGCGGACATCCTAGCTGAGGCCATACGACTCTTAAAACCTGGTGGTCGATTAACCATCGTTGACTGGAGCGATACTAAACCAAGCTTTGCACCATCTGCTGAGATGCAGGTCGATCAAAATGAACTGCTAAGCATTGCTGAGAAATTAAACTTACAATTAGAACAACAATTCAAAGCTGGTAATTATCATTTTGGATTAATATTTATAAAATAATAAAGACCCTTAACCACGTAAAATTTAAATACCCAGCAGGGTTGACTTTCCATCTACTATTCTCTAAGATATTTCTAGTTTAATAAAAATCTATCACTGTATAAAAATATTATGAATATTACTAAACTTTTTGACTGGAGCTATTTGACTCACCGCTATGTTACAGACGGCTTTTCTTGGCCAATGCGTATTGTCTTACTAATCATTTTTATTGGTGCTTTAGTATTTGCTTGGCAAACAGCCAAAAAAATTAAAAAAACTACAAGTTCTCATAAACGACTATGGGAAAAACTACAAGTTTGGAGCTGGTCCACTGGATTATTAGGGCTGTTACTAATGTTCTTCAGAGAAGCAAGGACTATTTATCTAGGTAGTCGCATCTGGTTATTATTATTACTAATCATTGTTCTGATCTGGCTAATATTTATTATTTACTATTGGAAGATTACTATTCCACTCAAAGAACAATCTAGGGCCAGTAAAAATGATTTTGATAAATGGCTTCCTAAAAAGAAAAAATAATACCTTTTCACTAAATTAATATAATATACAAAATAATAAAAAACAGGCTAAATTAGTCTGTTTTATGTTGAGAAATAAAAAACAATTAGGGCAAAAAGGCGAAAATATTGCCGCGGAATATTACCAAAAACTAGGCTATGAAATTATTGCTCGTAATTTTTATACTCGTTATGGAGAGCTTGACTTAGTCTTGAAAAAAAATAATAAAATTTTAGTAATTGAAGTCAAAACTAGAACTAATCATAATTTTGGTTATGGCGAAGAATCAATTTCTGACAAAAAACTACACAATATTTATATAGCTCATAAAATACTAAGAGAACAACAGAATTTACCGACATTTTTCGAAATAGAGGTTTGTGTTATTTATACATACTATAATAGATATACAATAGATAGATTTATTATCTAAGTTGACAAATTCTTGACAAAACACTATACTACTTTATGACTTAGGCTAGTTTACTAATAGTAGACTAGCCTATTTTTCTAGCCATGCCATAGCTTTAGCGACGGATGGTTAAAAAATTATCATTAAAAAATAAACACATGGCTAGTGAAATCACTAACGCCATCAAACACATTTGCGATGAAAAAAATCTACCAATGGACGCTGTCATTGGTGCTATTGAAGCAGCTTTGGCCGCTGCTTATCGCAAAGACTTTGGTGAAAAAAATCAAAATGTTAAAGTAGTCTTTAATGCTGATAATGCTCAAACAGCAGTTTTTGATGTTAAAACTGTAGTTGAAGATATAGATCTTGAAGAGCAAGAAAAACAAGTAGAAGAACTACGCGAACGTCGCGAGGCTAATGAAGAAATTTCTGAAGAGGAAGAAATAAAAAGATTTAATCCTCGTACAGAAATCATGCTTAGCGAAGCAAAAAAAATCAGCCCTAATTACAAACTAGGTGATGTTATTGAGACCAAACTGGAAGTACCAGATGAATATGGTCGCATGGCTGCTCAAACAGCTAAACAAGTTATTATTCAAAGATTACGTGAAGCTGAACGTGATCATATCTTTAATGAATACAAAGATAAAGAAGGTACTTTGGTATTAGGTACTGTTTCTCGTCGCGAAGGACGACGCTATCTAGTGGACATCGGACAAGCTACAGCAATTCTACCACCGGAAGAACAAATTCCTCGTGAAGGATATAATACTGGCACTAGATTAAATTTCTATGTCGTTAAAGTACATATGACTAATAAGGGTCCAGAAATTGTATTGTCTCGTACCCATCCAGATATTGTTCATGAACTTTTTGCCATGGAAGTGCCAGAAATTGCCGCAGATAATGTAGAAATCAAAAATATTTCTCGTGAAGCTGGCTCTCGCTCTAAAGTTGCCGTATATACTGAAGATGAAAATATTGATCCAATTGGTTCTTGTGTTGGTCAAAAAGGTGCTCGTATCCAAACTATTATTAATGAACTAGGTGGTGAAAAAATAGACATCATAGAATGGGAAGAAGATATAAAATCATTTATTGCTAATTCCCTATCCCCGGCCAAAGTTAATAAAATTAAACTTGACGAAGACAATAAGACAGCTGCGGTGATAGTAAATGAAGATCAATTATCTTTAGCTATTGGTAAGGGTGGTCAGAATGTTCGTTTAGCTGCTAAGTTGGTTGGTTGGAAAATAGATATCGTCTCTAGCGCTGATGCAGATAAAGAGGATTCTGAAGAAACTAAAGATGACACTTCAACTGATGAGCAAGATGAAACAGAAAATGAGGCTGAAGATAATAATAAAAAGAAAGTTGCCAAAAAATCTTCAAAGAAAATAAAAACTGAGGGCGACAAAAAAGTAAAAGTAGAAAAAGATGAGGCGACGGATGACAAAAAGAAGACTACAAAAAAATCTTCAAAGAAAAAAGAAAATAAAGATGCCAAACCTGACGATAAAAAGAAGTCCTCTAAAAAAGACGAAAATGAAGAAAATGAAAAATCTGATGAAGACAAAAAATAATTTATATACTTCGAATAATTAAAAAAATTTATGAATGTAACATTAATTGCTATTTTAGCTTCCATTGTCTCGATTATTTCTGGCGTGGTAATGATTCAAGTCATCCTAAAAAAACCTCGAGGTAATGACAAAATGAAAGAAATCGCTAATGCGATTCAGAGTGGCGCTAAGGCCTTTTTAAATCGTCAATACAAAACAATTGCTTACGTGGCCATCCCTCTGTTTATCCTTTTGGGTATTTTTGTTGACTGGTGGACCGCTCTAGCTTTTATCATTGGTGCCGTATTATCTGCAGCCGCTGGTATTATCGGTATGAATATTTCTGTTCGTACCAATGTTCGTACTGCCCAGGCAGCTACTCAAGGCATTGAACCAGCCATGAGGCTGGCCGTTTTAGGTGGCGCTGTTACTGGCATGCTAGTTGTTGGCTTAGCTCTATTAGGTGTAGCCAGCTTATACGCTATTCCTGCTTTTACTGTCCATCACTTAATTGGTTTAGGTTTTGGTGGTAGTCTAATCTCTGTCTTTGCTCGTCTAGGTGGTGGTATTTTTACCAAAGCAGCTGACGTTGGTGCTGACTTAGTTGGTAAAGTAGAAATTGGTATTCCAGAAGATGATCCTCGTAATCCAGCTGTAATTGCTGACAATGTTGGAGACAATGTTGGAGATTGTGCTGGTATGGCCGCCGATCTATTTGAAACTTACGCTGTTACTCTAGTAGCTGCTATGCTTTTAGGTGCTTTGACTTTCAAAGATATGGACGCTGCTATTTTATACCCATTAGCTTTAGGAGCTGCTGCTATTATCGCATCTTTATTGGGCTTACTTTTTATCAAACTTAAAAAAGGACAAAGCGTTGAAGCAATCGAAAAAAATGATGGCATTATGAAAGCTTTATACAAAGGTTTAATTGCTGCTGGAGTACTAGCCGCTATCGCCTTCTTCTTTGTTACTAAGTATTTGATGAATGACTTAATAGATTATAGTTATCTTAATATCTACTATGCTAGTTTAGTTGGTTTGTTTGCCACTGCTTTTATTGTCTGGCTAACTGAATATTATACTTCTACTAGATATAACCCCGTAAAAAGTATTGCTAAAGCTTCTGAAACAGGGCATGGCACAAACGTCATTCAAGGCTTGGCTGTTAGCATGAAGGCCACTGCTTTCCCAGTCTTAGTTATTGTAGCTGCTATCATTGCTGCATATAGTTTTGCTGGTCTTTATGGTATTGCTATTGCTGCTATGAGCATGCTATCTTTAGCTGGCATCATTGTTACCATTGATGCTTACGGACCAATTACTGACAACGCTGGTGGAATTGCTGAAATGGCTAAAATGCCAGAGGAGGTGCGCAATGTTACTGATCCGTTAGATGCAGTTGGTAATACTACCAAGGCTGTTACCAAGGGCTATGCTATTGCTTCAGCCGGACTTGCTGCCTTAGTTTTATTTGCGGCTTACACCGAAGAGTTACTAGCTGTTGGCAAAGACTTTATTTTTGCCTTAGATAATCCTTATGTAATTGGTGGTTTATTTATTGGTGGTTTATTGCCATATTTATTTAGTGCTTTATCTATGGAAGCAGTTGGTAAAACAGCTGGTGACATTGTCAAAGAAGTACGTCATCAATTCAAAGAAAAACCAGGCATCATGGATGGTAGTGATAAACCTGATTATGAAAAGGCTGTAGATATTGTTACTAAAGGTGCTTTAAGACAAATGATTCTTCCTGCTTTAATTCCAATTGCTGTGCCAATTTTAACCTTAATTGTATTCGGTAAAGATAACGGTTTTATCGTCTTAGGTGGTATTTTAATGGGTAGTATTATCACTGGTATTTTCTTAGCTATTTCTATGACTACTGGTGGCGGAGCTTGGGATAATGCTAAGAAATATATTGAAAGTGGTCATCATGGTGGTAAAGGATCAGATGCTCATAAGGCAGCTGTGACAGGTGATACAGTCGGCGATCCTTACAAAGATACTGCTGGTCCAGCTGTTAATCCAATGATTAAAATATTGAATATAGTAGCCTTGTTACTTATCGCTGTTTTATTCTAAAATAACACCGAAAATACTAAATAAAAAACACCTCAGAATATGGGGTGTTTTTTGTATATCATTGACAAAATATAGTAAATATACTATTATACCATATTACTTAATAGCCCTTTGACATCGACTGAAATATCCTAGAACAACACTAGGACAAGGAGGATGATTATGAAGTCGTCATTTTTTTACCTTATTTACCTGGCAATGTTACTAATTAATGTCGGTGCATCGGCTGATCCGATGCCAGAACCAGACAGCACATACACATCAAATATTAAAGAGAGTTCACAAATCATTGGCGACTCTCTGATGTTCTATCGTCAGGAAACCATTCAGATCAATCTTACTCGTCCAGTTGAACTCAAGGCCGCCTATGCCATCCCTGAGAACACTCACCAAGACCTACGAAGACTTTGGCAATTACGTCGAATGATTGGTGAGGAGCCTGACACCAACAAGCTGGAATCATATGAGTGGCACTCCGCCAAACTACTACCTCCTTGGAGGGCACCAGTGCTTAGTGGCGAATATATAATTTGTTTACTGACCTTTAATCCAAAAAACGAATCGTTCGCATATTCAGCTTACAACTTACCGGCAAACAAAGAGGTCGACTCAATCTATCTATTTGGCTTGCTAGCTTTACTGGGTTTTTCCTTATTCTGGATAATTCGCAACAAAGCCAAAGAAAAACATTTCCATCCCCTTGGTTGGGTCAGTATTATCTATTACCTATGTGCTTTGATATTCATCAATCTGATGGTTACCTATCAAGGCAGTGGATGGTTCTTGATGTTCACTGTCATCGGAATCATGGGATCATTTATATTCGCATTCTTTTCTCCACTAGAATCCTCAGGTGATACGGGTGGACTAATGTTCATTGTTCATGGATTGCTCCTTGCTCTTGTTTACGTCACTATTTATGTAGATATGTTGCTACCGGAAACAAACTTTAGCTACTTCCACTTCAACTTGCTTCTGATCATCTACATCGCTTGCGGAAAACTCCTGGCTTATCTAATGCTCTTAGCTGGCAAGTTGTTCGATGATCGTTTCGGTAATAAAGAAGAAGAATGGCCTGACTGAGCCTATGCACCTTACATTAGCAAAGAACCTATCACAACCACGTGGTAGGTCTTTTTTATTGACAAAAAAGACGATTTTGGCTATACTCAGCCTACTTAAAATTGATAAAAACCTAATGAAAATTGATAAAAAAGATCTAGAAAAAAAACAAATTGAACTAAAAATTGAGGTTAGTTTAGAAGAAATCAAGCCTCACTTAGATCGAGCAGCTACTAAATTAGCTCAACAAACTAAAATTCCTGGCTTTCGTCCTGGAAAGGCTCCTTATGATTTAGTGAAGGCTAAAGTCGGTGAAATGAATATCTGGCAAGAAGCTTTAGAAGGAATTATAAATGAATCTTTCTATAATGCTGTGACTAAAGAAAAAATAGAAACAATTGGCCAGCCAGAAATAAAAGTAGAAAAATTAGCTCCTGGTAATCCCGTTGTTTATACTGCGATAGTTTCTTTGTTACCAGAGGTTACTCTTGGTGAATGGCAAAATAAAGAATTGAAGAAAAAAGAAGTTAAGGCTGAAGAGGATGATATCAAAAAAACTTTAGAGCAATTAACAAACATGCGTGTAGAAGAAAAATTAGTTGAGCGCGTAGCCAATCAAGGTGACAAAGTAGAAGTTGACTTTGAGGCTTCTATAAACAAAGTTGTTATTGAAGGCGGTAAAAGTAGCAAGCATCCAATTATTTTAGGACAAGGACAAATGATTCCTGGTTTTGAAGAAAAAATTGTTGGCACTAAAGCTGGTGATGAATTAAACTTTGATCTTAAATTTCCAGATAAATATTTCCAAGAAAATTTAGCTGGCAAACTAACTAACTTCAAAGTAAAAGTTTTGGGCATTTACGAAAGAAACATGCCAGAAGTCAATGATGACTTTGCTAAGGGTATTGGTTTTGAAACTAAAGAAGCATTACTAAAACAACTTGAAGAAAATATTGTCAAAGAAAAAAAACAAAAAGAACAACAACGCATAGAAAAAGAAGCAATTGAAACTGTAGTGTCTGCTGCAAAAATTGAAGCGTTACCAGAGACATTGATAAAATCAGAGGTACATAAAATGACTCATGAATTGCAACACAATATCCAACAACAAGGAATGGAAATGGCTGGTTATTTGAAATCTATTAAAAAAACTCAAGAAGATTTAGAAAAAGATTTCCGACCTCAAGCCATGGAACGAGTTAACGCTGCTTTGGTTCTACGTAAATTAGCAGAAACCGAAAAAATCAAAGTAGAAGCTAAAGAAGTAGATGATGAGCTAAAAAAACAAGAAGTTGGCTACCAAGGCAATGAACAAGCTTTAAAAGATCTGAAAACTCCACACTATCGTCAATACTTAGCCAATGCTTTGACCAACCGTAAAATCATTGAATTTATTAGCAAAAAAATAGTACCTAGCCTACCGGCAGGCAGGAAATAAAACTCAAAGATATACTCCAACCCCCTAAATCCCCCTTAACAGGGGGACTTTTTATTATAACTAAAACTTGCTAAGATAAACCCAGCACCACTTTTAAGAAAATCGGTGCTAAGCCAATTATTAAAATTATTTCTTATTAATTTTTTAAATATTAATCAGTCATCATTAATAAAGTGGTGCTGGGTAAACTTATGATAGATCATAAACCGTTAGCCGATAAAATACGCCCGAAAGAGCTTAAACACTATTTTGGTCAAGAGCATATTTTGGGAACTGGGAAAATCTTAACTCAAATGCTTGAAAATAATTCTTTGAGTTCTATAATTTTTTGGGGGCCACCAGGTGTCGGTAAAACAACATTAGCTAAAATAATAGCCGAAAATACCAAAGCAAACTTTATTGCTTCTAGCGCTACGTTGATTGGGGTAGCAGATATCAAAAAATTAGCTAAACAAGCCGAGGAAGATCTAAACTTTTTCCAAACTAAAACTATCTTATTTTTAGATGAAATTCATCGCTTTAATAAAGCTCAACAAGATGTCTTATTGCCTCATGTTGAGCAGGGAATTTTAACCTTGATTGGTGCCACTACTGAAAATCCATCTTTTTCTGTTAACTCTGCTCTATTATCTCGCTGTCGAGTGTTAACATTAAAACATTTAGAAGAAAAAGATTTAAAACAAATTTTAAAAAAGGCTTTGGCTGACAAAAAAATTGGCTTGGGTGAATTAAAATTAAAATTAAATAAAAAAGCAACAAATATTCTACTAGATTTTTCTATGGGAGACGCCCGTAGTCTATTAACTGCCCTAGAGATTGCCAGTCATGGTAAAAAAGAAGTTACTTTAAATGAAAGTGATATTAAAGAAGCTATTCAGAGCTCCGTTTTGTACTATGACAAAAATGCTGATGAGCATTACAATATTATTTCGGCTTTACATAAATGCTTACGAGACTCAGACCCTGACGCCGCCTTATATTGGCTGGCTCGTATGCTAGAAGGTGGAGAAGACCCTCTATATATTGCTCGTCGTTTAATTCGCTTTGCTTCAGAGGATGTTGGCATTGCTGATAGCCATGCTTTATTGATAACTATTGCTGCTAAAGAATCTGTTCATTTTGTTGGCTTACCAGAGTGTAAATTAGCTCTAGCTGAAGCAGTAGTGTATCTAGCTAAAACAAAAAAATCTAACAAACTATATACTGCCTATACTCAAGCAGCCAAAGATGCCTCTGAAACTAGTCATATGGGCGTGCCATTGGTTTTGCGTAATGCTCCGACCAAGCTAATGAAAAACCTTAATTATGGCAAGGGCTATAAATATGCTCCTAATGCCACCAAAGAAGAAATATCCGCTCAACAACACTGGCCAGATAAATTTAAAGCAAAAAAATACCTCTAATATTAGCTTAAACAAAGTCTTTACGATTCATTATTTTAATGATAAGCTTATTCTTGTCCCTAAGCCCGCTCTTTTTCAAAAAAACTAACACTAGGAGGAGTCATGCAAATAGGAGAACATACCCTTGACCTAACAAATCCACTTTCACAGGAACTATTAGAGCAATATAGATGCCACTTTAGATGGAAGCTAATTCACCATGAATCATTAGTAAGTGATTTACATATGGCGGTATACTTTAAATCAGCCAGTGATTTACAAGGAATACCCGTATGTCTTACTACTAATGAGATCGCCAATCTACTGCTATTAGAAGTGCTAATTTTTCTAGACTCATGCGATTGTCGTGACCGAATGGGTGTAAAAGACAATCTACCTAGTTTTATTAGAAATTGGTGGTCAAACAATCAGACACGTTTTTGCCGAGCTTTTTTTCCATTACTTGGTCCTCATCAAGGCGATGCTGAACGATGCATCACTGCGATGCTAGTACATGGACCGGAGATCCAACATGTCACTGTATCATGACTACTAAAACCCTATTGAGTCTATCTTAATAGGGTTTTTACTTAGATAATGTGTTATAATATAGCTATGTCAAAACTAGCTGTTATTTCTGATATCCATGATAACATTCCCAATCTGGAAAAAGCCTTAAGTATTATCAAAGAAGAAAAGATTGATTATCTTATTTGTACTGGTGATGTTCAAAGTATAGAGGCTTGGCAAATTATAGATAATCTAAATATTCCTAGTTGGGCTGTAATGGGTAATGTTGATCATGATATTTTAGGTGAAGAAAATATCAGAAAACAAATTAAAAATATTACCCTGTTCCCTAATGTTGGCACAGCTGAGATTGAAAATAAGCAAATTTTTTTTGCTCATTATCCGCAAGTAGTAAATAAGGCTTTACCTAAATCAAAAAAACAATATGATTTAGCGCTATACGGTCATACTCATAAACCATGGGAAGAAAAATGGAGAAATACAAAAATATTATGCCCAGGAAACATAGCTAATATTTATTTTATGCCTACTTTTGCTATAGTAAACCTAGACAACTTAAAAGCACAATTGATCTTATTAAATGAAAAATAAAAATACAAACTTATTAGGTTTCACTCTAGTAGAATTACTAGTTGTTATTGCCATTATTGGCATTCTGACCAGTGTTAGTGTTATAAATGTCCGTTCAGCTATCGATAAAGCAGAAAAGACCAAGGTGGTAACTCAAATGAAAGACATGCAGACCATGGCCATGCTTTGTTTAGATAGTAATTCAGAATTACAATGCGCTGGAACACAATGCAATGGCACGAATACACCAGGTCCTCCTGAATATTTGTGTTGGAACTTTTTAAACAGTTGGCGTTGGGCGAGTTTTGATGATTATATTTATCAAAAATCAAAATCAACTTATCAAACTGGTCAATTTTGTTATGAAATTAAAAAATCAGACGCAGACGAATATATATATTGCACTGAATCTAATTGCGGAGAAGGAATAGATGTAACTTGTGCTTGCGCTGGATCAACCAAGGCTTGCTCAATAGATTTTGATTGCTGCAATAATAACTGTAAGGTAACTGGAACATGTGCTTAATATGAAATATAAAAATAAAAAGAAAAACTTATTAGGATTCACTCTGGTTGAGTTATTAGTGGTTATAGCTATCATTGGTATTATTACTAGTGTCGGTGTGATTGGTGTTAATTCAGCTAGAGCTAAAGCTAGACGAGGAGCCATGAAACAAATCGTAAGCGTCATTAAGCCTATTCTGATCTTATGTGCATATGATGACAAAGCGCTTTGCCCAGATTGTGATTTGTATGACGGTGGTCCAGCAAAAATACCAGCAATTGATAAATCCATTTGCAGTGGCGAGCAAAATTGGCCTCCACCAGCCGATGGCTGGGAATGGAATAATGTAGGAACTAGCGCCAATCAAGATTACGTACTGTCAATTCACCTCATAGACAGCTCTCCTGGTGAATTTATTCTTTGTGCTCCATCCACAGGTTGCGGTGACATTGTACTTCCTGTATTTTAATTTTTTGTCTTTCTATTTATTAATTTTACGCCGCCGCCATTTTAATCTGGATATTATGTATAATAAAGAATTAAAAATTGTAAAAAAAGCCACTAAAGAAGCTGGCGTTTGGTTAGAAAAAGAATTTATTAAATGGACCAGGGGTCAAGCTAAGTATAAAGCAGCCGATGAAATCGTCACTTGGTGTGACAAAAAATCTGAAGATATTATTTTAAAACATCTTAATAAACATTTCCCAGACTATGCTTTATTGTCTGAAGAAAGCGGTCTGAATAATAAAATAAGTGATTATTTTTGGACCATTGATCCATTAGATGGCACTAGTAATTTTACAATTCATAATCCTCTCTTTACTGTTTCAGTTAGCTTATTTTACAAAAATAAAGTTGTCTTAGGCGTTACTTATATGCCTATCTTGGATGAAATGTATTGGGCAGTAAAAGGACAAGGAGCTTATCGTAATAATAAAAAAATAACAGTTTCCAAAATCGACAAACTAAAAAAGGCTTTTTGTACTTATTGTCATGGACAAGACTTAGCTAGTCATCGTCAGGCCTACAAAATATATCACCACCTTCATGAAAATGCTCGTGACTGTCGTCATTTTGGCAGTACCACCTTAGAGCTAGCTATGGTAGCCGCCGGACACACTGATGCACTTATTGTCTCTAAACCAAAGCTTTGGGATATAGCCGCTGGTATAATTTTAATCCGTGAAGCTGGTGGTAAAACAACAGATTTTCAGAACAAGCAATGGGAACAAAAAGCTACTTCATTACTAGCTACAAATCATAAAATACACACTATAATTCGTCAAAATCTCAAAAAAATCAATTTATTAAATAGAGCATAAAACTATTGACTTTTAGCTGTTTTCCAGTATAATATTTATGCTCTTTATTTATTGCGAGTGTAGTTTCCTTCGACTCCTTTCACTCGCTCAGGACAGGTAGATTATCTTAGGATTGTTACTGTCGGAAAATATTTTAGCAAAACGATCATTTTTAATTTGCGAGTGTAGTTCAGTTGGCTAGAACGTTTCCTTGCCAAGGAAAAGGTCGCCGGTTCGAATCCGGTCACTCGCTCCAAAGATCCCGTTGATACGGGATTGTTATTTATAAGCCGGCGTGGTGCCCTTCGATTTTACTCAGGGTCTACGCTTCGCTTCGAGAATTGTACAAACTCGGAAAGTGTAAATTTAAAACAAAAATTTTGGTGTCTATGCCGGCGTGGTGGAATTGGTAGACACGCAGGACTTAAAATCCTGTGGCCTTTGGCCGTATCGGTTCAAGTCCGATCGCCGGTACCATATAAAACTCAGCTTTCAGTAGCTGTTTTTTATTTTATCCACACTTATACCCTAGATGATATTGTCGAAGTATGCTAAAATAATTGTCTTGCACTTTTAAATATAAGAATTAATCATTAAAATTTATAATACCCAATGTTACACGATATGATTAGTTTTAGTCCGATGATGCTTGGTGTATTAACTGGTTATTTATTACCAAATTCTGTAATTAGCTATCCACTAATATATAAAATGATTAGGAAGCACAACACCAATCTAAATAAGTACGGACTATAATTCTAGGCTCTGTCAAAAAAAGACAGGGTTTTTTATTACCTTGAAAAATATATCAAAATCTGGTAGATTGTAATAGTCTTAATTTAAGGCCACGTAGCCAAGTGGTAAGGCAGAGGTCTGCAAAACCTTTATCGCCGGTTCGACTCCGACCGTGGCCTCCATAAAAAATGATATCTAAACAAGCAAAGAGCTTGTTTTTTGTTCGTTTTAATTTAATATTATTGGGTTTCTTTTCTACCTTAAAAATGCTAAAATCAACATAGAAATCAGTTAATTATATACCTATTATGGCTAAGAAATTCATCATTATTGACTCCCATGCCTTACTCCATCGAGCCTGGCATGCAATACCACCATTACACACCAAAGACAATCTAATGGTAAACGCTGTTTATGGCTTTACTTCTTTAGTTTTGAATATTATCAAACAAACAAAACCGGACTATGTCTTAGCTGCTTTTGACTTACCAGAGCCAACTTTTAGACATGAAAAATCTGCCAGCTATAAAGCTCACCGGGTAAAACAAGTTGATGAATTTTATGATCAAATACCTTTGGCTGAAAATGTCTTGGCTGCTTTAAAAATACCAACACTATCTAAGGCTGGTTTTGAAGCAGATGATATCTTAGGCACCATCGCTAATGAAATCTATAATAAATATAAAGACATAGAAGTATACATTGTCACCGGTGATCATGATGCCTTACAACTGGTTAATGACCGTGTGAAAGTAGTTACTCTCAAACGTGGCTTTAATGATATTATTATTTATGATACCCAGGCGGTAATAGAAAAATACGGCTTAGAGCCAAAACAAATCATTGATCTTAAAGCTATTCAAGGTGATGCATCAGATAATATTGCTGGCGTCCGTGGTATTGGACTAAAAGGAGCGACTGACCTACTAAAAAATTTCAATAGCCTAGAAGGGGTTTATAAGAATATTGATAGCGATAAAATAAAAGACCGTACTAGGCAATTATTAATAGACGATAAAGAAGCCGCTTTCTTAAGTAAGGAACTAGCTACCATTGTCACTGACATGAAACTTGATTGGCAACTAAAAGATACTGAATTTGGTGACTTTGATCCAGAAGAGGTTTATCAAATATTCCAAAAATTTGAATTTAAGACTTTAATAAATAAAATTCCAACCACTCAAGCTATTGTTAATGAACCTATTGTAGATATAAGTCGAAAAGATGCTAACTACCATATTATTAAAGACGAAAAACAATTTGATAACTTCTTAGAAAAATTAAAACAGCAAGAAATATTTGCCTTTGACTCAGAGACAACTGGCCTTGATGTAATTACCGCCGATATTTTAGGTTTATCTTTTTCTTGGCAAGCCAAGACTGCTTATTATATTGATTTGAAAGACAAAAAATTTCAAGAATACGCTTTGCTAAAACTAAAGCCAATTTTTGAAGATCAAACTATTGGTAAAATCGGACATAATATAAAATTCGATTACAAGGTTTTAAAAACTTTAGATATTACTGTAGCTGGGATTGCTTTTGATACACTAATAGCCGCTTTTCTGTCTAACTCAAACCGTGGTCTAAAATTAGAAGAGCTAGCTTTTTCATATTTAGGCTACAACAAACTAAAACTAGTCGATCTGTTTGAAGAAAAACCAAAAAATAAAAAAGATATTGATGTTACTAAAATAAATCCAGATAAACTAGCTTGGTATGGCGCAGAAGATGCAGATATAACTTGGCGTTTGTATCAAAAACTATTACCAGAAACTAAAGATAAAAAAAATTATGATTTGCTTATCAAAATGGAGCTACCGCTAGTGCCTGTCTTAGCTGAAATGGAGCTTAATGGCATTTCTTTGGATGTAAAATTCTTAAAAACCATGGAAAAAGAATTTGCTATTGAAATTAAAAAAACTAGCAAACAAATTTTTAAGCTAGCTGGATCTGAATTTAATATATCTTCTCCTCTGCAACTTAAAAAAATATTATTTGAAGATTTAGAAATATCTACAGATAGAATTAAAAAAACTAAAACCGGATTATCTACTGCTGCTTCAGAATTAGAAAAAATGCTGGATCGTCATGAAATAATTCCACTAATCATCCAATATCGTGAACTAACAAAGTTACAATCTACTTATATTAAAGCCCTGCCCGAACTTGTTAACCCAAAAACCAAACGAATTCATACTAGCTTTAACCAGGCAGTGACAGCTACCGGCAGATTATCTTCTTCTGACCCAAATTTACAAAATATTCCTATCCGCACTGCCTTGGGTCGTAGAATACGCCAAGCTTTTGTAGCTCCTCGTGATTATATGTTACTAGCAGCTGATTATTCTCAAATCGAACTAAGACTAGCAGCTGCTTTATCCAGGGATCCGAAAATGACCACTAGTTTTAAACAAGGTGAAGATATTCATGCCCGTACAGCAGCTGAAATACACAAAATATCACTAAAAGATGTTACTAAGGATATCCGTCGTACGGCTAAAGAGGTTAACTTTGGCGTGCTTTATGGTTTAGGCTCACTAGGACTAGCTCAACGGACAGATATGAATCGTACTGAGGCTAAAGAATTTATTGAAAAATATTTTTCTATCTATAAAAAAATTAAAGAATTTATTGATCAAACAAAAGATTTCGCTCATGATAAAGGCTATGTACAGACTATCTTTGGTCGACGTAGATACTTACCAGACATAAACTCCTCTATGCCAATGTTACGAGCCTCTGCTGAACGTATGGCCACAAATATGCCTTTGCAAGGTACAGCTGCTGACTTGATGAAATTGGCTATGATCAAAGTTCACCAAGGCTTGCCAAAAATAAGCAAGAAGTCTAAAATGATTTCACAAGTACATGATGAACTAGTACTAGAGGTTCCGAAATCAGAAGTAAAAAAAGTAGCCAAATTCATTAAACAAACAATGGAAGAAATTTATAAATTATCTGTTCCTTTAATAGCCGAGGTAGAAGTTGGCCCTAATTGGAACAAATTAGAAAGCTTATAAATCAAATGATATTTTTCTTTTACGGCGAGGATTCTTTCCGTGCTAAAAATAAAATAGATGCCATCAAGGCTAAATTTCAAACGACGGTTGACCAAGGTGGGCACAATATCGAAAGCCTGGATGGTGACACTATGGCTATTGATGATTTTTTTAGATCAGTCACGGCTACTGGATTTTTGGCTCCTAAAAAATTAATTGTTATCAAAAATATTTTTGATAACAAAAAGCTAGCTTCTTTTCAAGATGAACTAATAAAATATTTAGCTAAGCAAAGCGATAGTCCTGAAGAAAATTATCTTATTTTTTGGCAAGCTTCAAAACCGGATCTAAGAAAAAAACTTTATAAGACTTTAAAAAAATTCAAATATACCGAAGAATTTAATGCACTATCTCCTGACAAAATAAATGCTTGGATAAATAAAAAATGCCAAGCTAATAATAAAACTATTCAGCCAATAGCCAGACAATTATTACTAGCTTCTGTTGGTAATAATCTTTGGCAACTTGATCAAGAAATAAATAAGCTAATCCACTTTAGTCAAAATCCCGAAATTATAATAGACGAAGTTAAAGAATTAGTTCAAGCTAAGGCTGATGATAATATTTTTAATTTTATCGATGCTCTGGGTAAAAAAGACAAAGCTAGGGCTTTGAAATTATTAGAAGATCAACTAAATAGCGGCGTTAATGGCCTATATATCTTGACCATGATTACTAGTCAATTTAGAACTTTGATTAAAGTAAAAATATTAAGTGAAAAAATCAATAACAGCTTTGCTATTTCGCAAACACTAAAAATACATACTTTTGTAGCTAGCAAAACACTAGCCATGAGCAAATTATATACTTTAGCGGAACTCAAAAAAATCTATCAACAATTATTAACAATAGATGCCAAGCTTAAAACTGGGCAGGGTAAAGAAAGATTGCTATTCGCCCAAATGATTGAAAAATTATAAAAATGCAAATAAAAAACATCCTCTATTCTCTAAAAAGATGGGGGATGTTTTTAAATTTAATCTAGTTTATTTTTTATCTGCAACTTGTTCTTTAACTTCTGAAGTAGTTTTTAAAGCATTGTTCATTTTATCCATAAAACGAGACTTTTTACGATCTCCAGTATTAGATTTCATGATTCCAGATTTTACAGCTTTATCAATAGCTTTTTGTAAATCATGAGATATTTCTTTGGCACTATCTTTGATAGTATCATCAGCAATGGCTTTTTTACCACGCTTAATAACCTCTTTGATGTTACGTTTAACTAGAGAGCTCTGTTCATTTCTTTTGCTACTCTTTCTCAAATATTTAATAGCAGATTTCTTATTTGGCATAAATTCTTTTCCTTTAAAGTAATAATATCTTTAGAAATAAAAGACCTGACTATGTTAACATAAACCCTATTTTTTGTCAATAATTATAATCGATGATATACTAACAATAAATTATGATTTAAAAGGGCTATTAAGCTAAGATATTATGTATTATATCTCTTATAGGGATCAAATGCTGGTAATAGAAAAACTGTACAATTCCACTGACTCTGTTACTAGCACCAAAAAATTTAATGAAAAATACGCTAACAAATTAGGTAAAATGGGCGTTGGCCAAATGGCTATTTCTGACTTTGCCCGTAAAATGCGACAAACTCATTTTTCAGAAGTATATATCGAAAGATACATTAAAGATGTTACTAAACAGGATATTGATCTAGATACTTTTTAGCATCAACTGGTTTTATTTTGTATTGAGCTAATTTAATCTTATCTAAATCAGCTAGACTAATCGCTTGTTCTACTAAAAAATCTCCAATAGCCGTTCGTCTTAAGTCTGTAAGCACCGCTCCCGTGCTCAATGTCTCTCCAAGATCATGTGCCAAGCTACGAATATAAGTGCCCGTAGATACTCTAGCTTCTAATACTAAATTTGGATAATTAAAATTTACTATTTTTAATCCATGTATAGTCACTCTACTTTTTGGTGGGGTTATTTTTTTACCTTGGCGAGCCGACTGATATAATTTTTTGCCGTCCACTTTTTTAGCAGAAAATATTGGTGCTGTTTGTTCTTGCTTACCAATAAACTCCGCAAGCTTATTTTCTAATTCTGCTAAATTAAATTCCTTAGCTGAAGTGGTTGTGGTCAAGTCACCTTCTAAGTCGTAAGTAGGCGAGGTAAAGCCAAATTTAATATCTGCCTGATAAGTTTTTGGTAAAACATGAAACCAATCTAGCATCCGCGTTGCCTTACCTGACGCTAAAATTAACAAACCAGAAGCTAACGGATCTAATGTACCAGCAAAACCTACTTTTTTGATGTCTAATAATTTACGCAAAACTGAAACAGCCCGAAAAGAGTTATCGCCTTTTAATTTATCGATCAGATAAACACCAGCTTGATTATCATCAAACATATTTAGCCACTGTTGTTCACTTAATTTTGGTCTCATTATTTTGAAAACTTATATAATAAACAAAAACTATCTTAACTGATCTACTATACTAAATAATCCAATAATTGCCAAATAAAGTAAAAATAGCTACTATAAAACTATTAGAGAGTAAAATAAGGGGGTGATAGATATGGGTAAATACTGTACTTGTCCTATATATTTTAATATTTTTGTTGGACTATTTTTAATAGCCTTAGCAATCATTGGTTTTATTAACCTATTTGATGTTTTGCTACCGTTATGGCTATCAATGATCATTTTAATTTTAGGGCTACTAATGATCATTTTAAACTCTATTAACAACTCTTATGTTAACGCTAACAATCTAGACATTGAACAAATAAATAAAATGCACGCTAATGAAGGTTATTAATAACAAGTATTAAAAACACCCTAAGCATAGGCTACGGCGAGCTCAGCCGAGTCGTCAAGGGGTGTTTTTTTATCGTAACTATTGAATATTAACAACAATTGGTGGTGAACTTATGAAACGATCATTTATATCCTTGATCATTAAATATAATTTATACACCCCTGGCTCATAATCGCTATTGCCCCAGTTAGTTATAATATCTTCTCCTGGATGTTCGATAAAAGCAAACCAATGAGAATGATCAGATGGGTCTAGATAATAAAAATCTATCTTTTTAATTTTATCTGGGTTAGTTATTTTTAAATGCGCAGTATAGGGTAAATCAGCTTGAGCAATGTTCATTCCATTATCTGGCGCTAACCATAATAAACTAAATTCATCGGAAGAACGATCACTCTGTAAATTAAACTCAATAATATCTTCTTGCCAATTTTCTAAACCATCAAAAGCCATAGCCTTTAACTGATGTTTGCCATTACTTAACAATGGATTAACCTGATAATTGAAACTAAAAGGTGAGTTAGTAGATTGTCCAACTTTTTGACCATCAATAAAATATTCTACTCGCCCTACACCAAGTGGCGCACTTGAATTTACCTGCAAGGTGAAAGTGTTATTTTTAACCGTTTGATTATTACTTGGATAACTAATATCAACACTAGGACGTAAATGTGCTAAATGAATATCATCATATTCCGTTGGCGGCTCTTCTGTTAAATAACCTTGTTCGTCTGCCCAAGCCTGCACGGGCTCTTCCCATAAACCATATTGCGAATCATGACTTGGGTCATCTAAAGGCGCTCCTAATGGATCATTACGATTTACATATTGCAAAATATTATGTACTTGTAAATATTTTCTTTCTTCAATTTGAGTATAAGGAGTATATTCTGTAGCTAATAATCCAGACATCTTATCTATCTTGATAATTTCTTCATCTGACAATTCCCCACAAACCATTGGTTTTCGGCAACTATTTAATTCTGTCTTAGCAAAACCTGCCACCGGTAAATTTTTAGTCAATTCACGCATTACTTTATTCCAAATGGGCCCAGCTACTTGTGAACCACTAGCTCCATTAGACATAGCAGAGTTATCATTATTACCAGCCCAAACACCGAGTGCTATTTGTGGCGTAAAACCAATAGTCCATGAATCTCGATAATCATTTGTAGTACCTGTTTTAGCAGCTACCGGACGATCTGGTAAAGTCAAATAATTACTCTCTCCAAACACATAAGACCTAGCCGCATTGTCTGATAAAATATCATTTAGTAATCTGACTTTATCTTTATCTAAAATTCTTCTGCCTTTATTGTCTTTATTATCCTCTATCTCTTTACCTTCAGAATCTTCAATAGCTAAAATTGGCAAAGAATCTTTATAAACACCCTCTCTGGCAAAAGACGCGTAAGCATTTACATGTTCTAATAATTTTACCTCGCCACCACCTAACACTAAAGACAAGCCATAACGATCTCTATCTCCTAAGGTGGTATAACCAAAATCTTTAGCTAATTTTACTACATTATCTAGACCAGCTAAGTATAAAGTTTTCACAGCCGGTATGTTTAATGACCCAGCTAAAGCCTGCCGAATGGTTACTGGCCCACGTTCTTCTAAATCATAATTTAATGGCCTGTAATCATCACCAGCCGAAGCAAAATTTGTTGTTAAATCAAACAACATTGTATCTGGACGATAACCTTGCTCAAAAGCAGTTAGATAAACCAAGGGCTTTAAAGAACTACCTGGTTGACGTTCAGCTAAGGTGACATTTACTTGTCCGTCTATTTCATCATTAAAATAATCACGAGAACCAATCATCGCTAAGATCTCACTGTTCTCAACGTTTAGTGCCACCAAGCCAGCATTAGAAGCATTAAATCTTTCTTGATTACTTTCGGCTAACTCATCAATAATTTCTTCAGCTTTTTGTTGTAATTCCCAGTCTAGTGTCGTAATAATTTTCCAGCCACTTTGCTCTATAACTGCTTCACCATATTCTTCTGCTAACAACTGCCTGATATACATCACAAAATGAGGCGCTTTAATATTTTCTTGGCGTTTTTTAAATTGCAATTCTTCACTCTTGGCATTTTCCGCTTCTAAGTCAGTGATAAGTCCCTGCTTAGTCATTAAGTCCAAGATTACATGCTGACGAGCAATTAAGCCTTCTTTGTTATTTCCATAAGGTGAAAAATAAGATGGCGCCTGTGGTAAGGCTGCTAAAATAGCACTTTCGGCTAAGGTCAAATCTTTAGCTGGCTTATCAAAATAATATCCAGCCGCTGACTCTATGCCATAAGCAGAACTACCATAAGGAATCTCATTAAAATATAATTGTAAAATTTCTTCCTTAGAAAACTTTTGTTCTAAACGAAAAGATAATATCCATTCTTTTATTTTTCTAGACAAGGCCCGTTCGTTGGTCAAAATAGCATTCTTTACAAATTGTTGGGTCAAAGTAGATCCGCCCTGTGCTCTCTTACCTTGCAAACGAGGCATAATTTGTCCACGCAATATTCCCCAAACAGAAATACCACCATGTTCATAGAAATTTTTATCTTCAATGGCAATGGTAGCATCAATAGCATATTGAGGTATTTGGTCCAGGGTAATCAGAGTTCTTTTTTCTGGTCCATGAATTTCATACAATAAAACTTCACCGGTGCGATCAAAAATTTTGGTGCTCAAAGGCACTGAACGATCCATAATTTTGTTCGGATCTGGAAGATCTTTGGAATACCAGGCAACAAGACCTACAAAAAATATACCACCAATAAAAAAGACTCCCAAAGCATAAGGCCATAAACGCCGTGCTAATCTTTTAGCCAAGCTACTATTTCTAAGCTTTTTTCTTTTGAAGTTAGGCCATCTAAATTTAAAAAACCGAGATTTTTTCTTGATTTTAATTGGCTTAATATCATGTATTTTATGATGCTGCCAGCCATTATCGTTCTTAAGTTGTCGTTTGTGAAAATTAGACATATTTCATTAAAATTATACTATAATAGAGTGTTATTATTAACCCTGATTCAAGGTATTTAAATTATACCAGAAATAAGCTATAATTTAAATATAATTAATTAAAAATTCCATTATTATGCCTAAAGTTAATACAGATCCGAAACAAATACAAGAGCTGCTAGATCGGGGTACTATTGTTGAAATTTTACCTAAAAAAGAAGACTTTGAAAAAAAATTATTAAGCGGTGAAAAATTAAAGCTTTACATTGGTTTTGATGCTACTGCACCAACCTTACATTTAAGCCACGCCAAAAATTTTATACTCTTAGAAAAATTTAGAAAGCTAGGTCATGAGGTTATAATTTTATTTGGTGACTTTACGGCTCGTATCGGTGATCCAACCGGCGAATCAAAAACGCGTAAACAATTAACGCGCAAAGATGTATTGAATAATGTAAAAAAATGGAAGAAATTAATCCGGCCATTAATGGGTTTTTCAGATAAAATAAATCCGCCAAAGATAATGTACAACAATGACTGGTTAGCTAAACTAAAGTTAGAAGATTTAATGAAGTTGGCTAGTAATTTTACTGTTCAACAAACAATTGAAAGGGATATGTTTCAAAAACGCCTTAAAGAAAACAAACCTATCCATTTACATGAATTCCTTTACCCAATGTTACAAGGCTATGACAGTGTAGCCATGGATGTAGATGTAGAAATATGTGGAACAGATCAAATCTTCAATGCCTTGGCTGGTCGCACATTACAAAGAAAAATAAACAACAAAGAAAAATTTGTAGTTGCTGTAACTTTGATGGAAAATCCAAAGACAGGCGAGCTAATGTCTAAGAGCAAAGGCACTGGTGTATTTTTAGATGTTTCTGCTAACGACATGTACGGACAAATTATGTCTCAACCAGATGAAATGATAGAAATATTATTTATTCACAATACTCATTTGTCTTTAAATGAAATTAAAAAAATAATCCAAGCAGCTAATCCAAAAGATGCTAAATTAAGATTAGCCTTAGAGATAACAAAAATATTTCATAGCGAAAAAAAAGCCCAACTAGCTGCTGATAATTTTACTAAAGTATTTTCTAAAAAAGAAAATCCAGATGAGATGCCAGAATTCAATGTGCAAATAGGAAAAATCAGTCCTATTGATTTACTAATTAAACTAAAATTTATTAGTTCAAAAGGTGAGGCCAGAAGATTGATTGACGGCGGAGGAATGAGACTGAATAAAGAAAAAATAGCTTCTTGGAAAGACGATATAAATATAAAATCTGGAGATATTATCCAAGCTGGCAAAAGAAAATTTGCTAAAATAAAATAATCCAAACTATAAAAACCCAGCTTTAAAGCTGGGTTTTTATTTTTACAAAATGTCTTAAGTGTTAATTACAATCCTTGCCTATAAAATTCAGCCGCGTCTTCTGGTAAAATTGGATTGATAATTAATCCTGATCCGATCTCTACTCCAGCCCAAACAGAACCCCGTGGCACTACCTTCATATATAAATGCTGGTCATTATCATTAATCACTTGATGAAAATAAAAATTATAAGGTAAATCTAACAAGCCAATCTTAATTAAAACATGTTTTAAAATTTTAGCCCAAGATTTCTTTTCAGCCACAGTTAACTCTGTAATATTATCTCTGTGTTTCAATGGCATGATCCAAATCTCATAATTAAATGTTGAAGCATATGGCGTAAAAGCAATGATGTTTTTATCTTTATACACTAAACGTGGACTTTTAGACTCTTTAGCAATCACGTCACAGTAAACACAGTGACCATGCTCTAATTTATATGCCTGCTGTCGTTGTGATTTATCAAATAAATGAGGTGGTAAAAATTTAGTAGCAAAAATTTGGGAATGAGCATGCTGTAAACTAGCCCCAGCTACACCACCATCATTTTTAAAAATTAAAATATATTCAATTTTCTTATTACGAGAAATAGCTCGCGTTCTTTCTTGATAAGCTGTCAATAAATTAGCAATATGAGTCACCGACAAATCCTCTAGTTCCTTAGTATGATCAGATGATTCAACAACTACTTCTTGTTGTCCGTAGGCTTTAGGATTATCTAAAGATACGGCTGGAAATTTATTAGGAATAACATTTAAACTCCAATTATTCTTACCACCTACCCGGTATAAGCTCTTGGTCTTTTGCAGAGATTCTGGACAAAAAACACAAGTTGTCAAAGGTTTATGATATTTCTTGGGTTTGATTGTATCATGTGGTCTTTTACCACGTTTTGGAGCAATAATAACATACTTCTCCTGAATATAATCTTTTCTAATTTCTGATTTTGGCATATATTTAAATTAATTTTTTGTAAAGCTTAATATACTCTTTGGCTGACTGGTCCCAAGAAAAATCTTGTCGCATAGCAGTGGACACCATCTTATTAAACTTCACTTTATTTTTATAAAGTCTAATCGCTTGCTCAAGTGCTTTTCTCATGGCTGTTTGAGTATATTTTTTAAAAACTATTCCAGTAATACTATGTTTCACTGTATCCTTAAGACCACCAGTGGCCCTGACTAATGGTAATGTACCGTAGCGCATAGCCATCATCTGTCCTAAACCACAAGGCTCAAATGCAGATGGCATTAAGAAAAAATCACTCCCAGCGTATATTTTTTGAGCCATGGCAATATTAAAAGTAATATTTGCAGATAATTTTGTAGGATATTTTTTAGCCAATTTTTTGAAAGCCTGTTCATGCTCAGGCTGTCCAGTACCTAATATAATAACCTGCACATCTTGTTTAGCTAATAATTTATCTAAAGCCGGCACTAAAATATCTAAACCTTTTTGATTAACCAAGCGACTCACTAAACCTAACACTGGCACATCCTCTTTTGGTAATTTCATTTCAGCCTGCAAAGCTTGTTTATTAAATTGCTTATTTATTTTTCTATTTTTGGCATTATACTTTTTATAGATAAACTTATCCTTGTTAGGATTAAATAGATCCAAATCAATACCGTTTACAATGCCAAATAAATGCTTTTTACGACGTAGTAAATAAGTTTCCAATTTTTCTCCGTATTCTTTAGTTAAAATTTCTTTGGCATAACTTGGGCTAACAGTATTTATCAGATCAGCTGATAAAATACCTATTTTCATCATATCAATTTTATCACCATCTTTATCATAATAATCCTCCATTAAGGCTGGAGTTAAATCATGATGTAGGCCTCCATAATCTACTATGTCTAAACTAGAAATTCCTTGATTAGCTAAATTATGAATCGTAAATAAAGTTTTGATGTTAGAAAAATTTTTATCTTCCAAACTATATTCATCAATAAAAGTTGGTAACAAAGCGGTATGCCAATCATGGGCATGAACTACATCTATTTTCCATTTCATTGATCTAATAGTTTCAGCGACAGCCTTGCTGAAAAAAACAAATCTTTCAATATCACCAATGGATCGAGAATAAACTCTGCCTTTCATATACCTTCGTCCCCCGACATAAATATCCTTATTTATAAATAATTTATGTTTAACTAAAAAAATTATGATTTTGGTACCCGGCAAAAAAGTCTGGTATAAATCAAATTTAGCTGGTTGGCCATCAATGTTAAACTTAATATTTTTTTTAACTAATTTGGTTTTAAATTTCTTTGCATCAATAACTCCATAAAAAGGTATAATCATACTAACATTTACACCTTGTTTAACTAGACTTTTTGGTAAAGCGCCCATGACATCACCTAGACCGCCTACTTTAACTAGCGGAGCCAACTCTGCACCAACGAATAATACGGACAATTTATTTTTATTTTGCATTTTTATTTATATTCAAATATTAACTAAACACTAGTATTATATCACATATCAAAAACATTAAAAAATCAAAAAACGACCCTTATTAAAGAAGAATCGTTTTTATAAATAGCTATTATTTTTCACCAATAAATTGCAATATTTTATCAACCAGACTCTCATCTGGTAATTTATTTGTTTCTATAATTAGATATTCTAGCTTACTTTGCTTTATTAGTTCTTTAAATAGCCGTTGCTGTTTTATGTAGTCTGTTGGAGCTTGAGCTATTTTTTCATAATGGGGGTAAAGATTTAGCCGATCTTGTAAACGAGCCTGTATAATTTTTTCATCTTCTGGAAAAGTAACCAAGATTATTTTAGTGTTTAATTTTTGTAAACGATTTTCTATAGCTGAAAAATCACCTTGTCTGCCGGCAGGCAGGAAATTTTGATTATTGTATAATTTTTGGTAAACTGCTTCGCTAAGATGAAACTTTTCTAGCATTACATTGGCCTCTTTTAATTCTTCGGTCAATTCTAGATACTTTTGCAAAGCTACTTGACCATATTTTGTACCAAAAATACCGACATCGCAATTAAACCAATGACAACCATCTAAAATTTTATTGCCACTGTTATATTTTGGCTCAATGTGGTCATAGACCTGACTCATTAGCCAACTCTTACCAGTTAATTCTGCTCCTTCAAAAATTATTTTGTGTGACATATCTTATTGTAAATTTATTTCTTTCTTTTCTTCTTTAATCAATTCTAAATACTTTTCAACTTCCTTAAATAAAGCATGCACTGAATCATCTTTGTGCATATAAAATAAAAATACTGCCGTGCGTAATGCTGTCCATGCTTGATAGAGATTCATTCTTTGAAAAAAATTTGCCTCAATCTCAGATAACTCTTTATTAAAATACGCTTCTACAAAATATTTTTTTATTTGGTTTATTTTATCACGAGAAAAAAACCGATGACCCATAAAATCTACCTGTTGCAAAAATGTACCCAAATCTGTCATTGGATCGCCTATAGCCACATCGGTAAAATCAATCATCCGCAAATGGTCGGTGACTAAACTTTCTATAATTACGTTTTCTGGATGATAATCACCATAAATCAAATGAGGCTCTAGTGATTTATTAAACTCTTTTTCCCAATTTTTTATATCAGACACAACTTTTTTTACTTGCTGCCCAAAATCTTTATCATGCTTCATTAGATCTGGCAAAAAATGTTTTGGCGATGGGATCATGTTAGCAACTGAAAATTTTGGCCAAGCAAAGTTATGATCAACTGGCAAATGATGTAGCTCATGCGCCCAGCCCGCTGTTAATTTGAGTGCATTATTTAAATCTAAACTATCATCTTCTTGAAAATGAGCAAATAAACTCTTCCCTTCTGATGCTTCATAAAAAAAACCTTTTTGCTCATCTACAAAAAATAAAGGGCGAGTAACTTGAAACTTTCCTTGATTAAAACCATTGTTATACAAAAATGTTAACTTTTCAAAAGCTGCCTTTCGAGAATTATCTGAATGACCGGTGGCAAAAACGTGTAAAGATTTATTTTTAGCCTCTGTACTAAGATAATCTATTTCATAGCCAACCACAAAAACAACGCCAGTCTTACCAATATGATGTTTATAAGGCGTTAATTTAATTTTCTTAATTTTACTAAAATCTGGATAATACTCTGCTAACCTTTTATTCAATATTCTAGTAACAAAATCTTGGTCGGCTAATTTAACAATTTGTTCTTTATCCTTCTTTGAAACTTCTGATTTCTGCATGGTATTTTATATTAAAAATTTATTTATGATATTTACGCCAATGTGTTTCCCAGGTGTTTTTCTTGATTTGAATATACAGACGCTCCGCTTTTAATCTTTGACTGGTCTTTATTTTATGTAAAGACCTAACACTACGCACTAACTCCTCACTACCATTATCTATCATATCTGGATTCCAAGTCAAAGGAGAAAAATCTGAGGGCTTAGTGGCTGAAGCCCACCAAAAAGTACAAGAAGCTAGCCCCCTGTCTAAATGCCAACGAGCCCATTTCCAACTTGAATCTTTAGTATTTTGATTTACTATTTTAATAGCTAATTTTGTTAGCTTCCATAAATCTCGATGAATTTTATTTTTTGGGTCTTGCCATAAAGCAAAGGCTACGCCTTTTTTTAACTCTTTTGCTGTGGTTTCCCAAGAAGCTGTTAATAATTTAACTTTTTTAACTTTATTATCTGTTAAATTATTAATATATTGACTGACGCTTTGAATGCTTAAGTGATCATCTTGTAAAATCTTTTCTAAATGTCCTTGCCAGTCTTTATGAAAATGTCCATACATTTCGCCGTCTGTTCCTGTGATGATTGTCTCTGTTTTTTTGTTTTTTTGTTTTAATTTTTTATAAATTACTTCAGCTGGGTAGCTTTTAGAAATCTTACGATCTCTAAAAATAACTTTTAAACCAACATTTTTGATTTCATATAAAATATCATCTTCTTTTTTTGAATCAAGGTTGATAGCATCTAAAACGATCCATTGATAACCAAAGTCTTTTACAATCTCGGCTACCTTTTTACTATAAGCCATTTCTGGCATATAAAAACCAACTGGTTTTTTAAAAAAATATTTACTTAAAATTTCTTCGTTAAGTAAAATTTGCCTTTTAATCTCTTCCGTTGGTAACAATGGTAATAAAGCGTGATATTTAGCTGAACCGGTTAATTCTACTTTTCCTTTTTTTATCAAAGCCTGCAAAAGCTTTAACAAGTCCGGACGAAATTCCTCTAATTGCTCCACTAAAGATCCAGTAATGTTTAAGGTGGTTATAAACTTTGGGTACTTATCTAATAAACCAAATAAATACTCATAGCTTTCACTAGAAGCCTGTTCGATAACCCCCTTGTCCTGCCAAGGTGGCTGATAGATGTGTAAAAAATTAACCCAATTTATTTTTTTCATGACTTTTCTTCTTCATGTTTAAATTTTTTAGCTTTTTTGTATAAATCCAAATATCTTTGAGCCGGTAAATCCCAAGAAAATGAAACCCTCATCCCCCGACGCATTAAATCTTTCCAAGTGTTTTTATATTTATATGTTTCTAGAGCCCGAGTAATGGCTACTAATAATTCTTGGGAATTATAATTTTTAAAAGTGAAGCCATTGCCTTTTTTGTAATCTATAGGATCAAAATTAACCACTGTGTCTGACAGACCACCAGTAGAACGCACAATTGGCACACAACCATAACGAAAAGCAATCATCTGAGTAGTACCACAGGGTTCGAATCTAGACGGTAATAATAAAAAATCACCACCCGCATAAACCAAAGATTCTAATTTACGATTTACATAAAATGGTAACTGACATATTTTACCAGGAAATTTCTTTTTCATCTTATTAATCCGCTCAATTAGATTTTTGTCTCCATCGCCCATAATAATTACCTGCACATCACGTAATAAAACTGTAGACAAAATATCCAGCAATAAATCAAACCCTTTTTGTTCGGCAATACGAGAAGTAAAACCTATAATCGGCATACGATCATCAACTGGCAACTTAAATACTTTTTGTAAATGACGCTTGTTAACAATCTTACGATGTATGGTATCTACTGAGTATCTTTTCTTTAATCCTGGGTCAGTCTGAGGATTATAATTATTATAATCAATACCATTTACCACACCAAAAAGTTTATGTTTACGATTAACTAGAATACGATGTAAATCTTGACCAAAATTCTTTTTGATTATCTCATCAGCATAAGTTTCAGATACAGTATTGATAATATCAGCATATAAAATACCTCGTTTAGCAAAATTGGTATAATTTATTTTTCGATCTTTAAATAAAGGTAAAGAACCCTTTCCTTTGTCTCGATATTTTACTGGAATCTCCCACCAATTTATACCAGCCTGAAAAGTTAAATTATGAATAGTAAAAACAGTCGCTGTATTAGCCAAGGTTTTACTACGATTAAAACGCTTTTTCTTTAAATAAGGAATAAGCCCCGTGTGCCAATCATGACAATGAATAATGTCAGCTTTAAATTTTAATAAAGATATTAATTTAAGAGCAGCTACATCGAATAAATAAAACCTAGCACCCTCATTGTCTGATACATACGGCCACTTTTTACGACCAAAATATTTATCGCAACGCACAAAATAAACAGACAATCCAGGCATTAATTGACCACGGTAGTAACTAACGCTTACGGTATTTTCTTTATCAATTTGTAATTTTACGTCACTATAAATTTTTTCTAGCTTATGCTTCTTTCTATCAATAAGCTTGCTATACAAAGGCGTAATAGCAATAACATTGTGCCCTAAACGATGTAAACTTTTAGGCAATGAACGAGCTACATCACCTAATCCACCTGTTTTAGAAAAAGGATCTAGCTCAGCTGAAACTGAAACAATTTTTAATGGTTTCATATTTTATTTTACTAATTTCTTATTAAAGAAGGCCCCACAGATAGCCGCTGCCACCGCATCAGCCGCATCATCTGGCTTGGGAACCTCTGCTATATGTAAAATCGCCTTAACCATCAGACCAACTTGTCTTTTGTCTGCATTACCACTACCGGTCACTGCTTGTTTTATCTGTAAAGGCGTAAATTCTAAAATATCTATTTTATGTTTTTTAATAGCTAGGATAACCACACCACGTGCTTGACCAACATCTAAGGCAGTAGTCACATTACGAGCAAAATATAATTTTTCTACTGCTACTAAGTCTGGCTTGTGTTTAAACAATAATTCTTGCATGGTCTGATAAATAATTTCCAGACGAGTCGGTAGGTCTTCTGTTTTAGCTGTTTGAATGCTACCAGCTTCTATAAAAGTAAGCTTATTGCCATTTTTTTTAATTACTCCAAAACCAGTGTCAGCTACACCTGGGTCTATACCGAGAATAATTTCATCTGTATTTAATTTTGTTGCCGAAATACTCATTAGATGTCAGCATTAGTATACACATTATTAACGTCATCGTCATCGTCTAGTGCCTCTAAAATCTTCAAAAGCCTTTCTTCATCTTTTACTGGTACTTTTTCTTTGGCTAAATAAACAATGTCAGCACTACTAGTTTCTAGATCTAAGGTTTGCAATTTATCTTTAAGCTTAGACAGCTCATCTTTATTGGTAATTATTATTATTTGCTGATCATGCCTAATGATATCTTCTGCTCCGGCTTCTATAATAGCCAATTCTTGATCATCATCTAGCTCTGGCTTAAGTAATGCAATTTCACCCTTCATTTCAAACATCCATAATACACTGCCACTATTACCTAAATTACCACCACACTTAGTGATGATGTGTTTAATATTAGAAACTGTGCGGTTTTTATTATCTGTTAAAACATCAATGATAATTGCCACTCCTTCTGGACCATAAGCTTCATATAATAAACTATCAATTGCGCCTTCGCCGCTAACACCAGCAGCTTTTTTTACAGCTCGCTCAATATTATCCCTGGGCATACTTAAGCCCTTAGCCTTATCAATGGCCATGCGTAATTTAAAATTAGTATCTACATCAGGATTACCACGAGCCGCCACAGCAATATTTTTAGAAAGCTTGGTAAATAAATTACTACGCTTGGCATCTTTAATATCTTTAGCGCGTTTAATTGTTGACCATTTAGAATGTCCGCTCATAAATTGGAAGCTTAACAATTTAAAAGCATAAATATTATCTATTTATGCCTGTACATTATTATCATCTTAGCAAAAAACCCTGAAAAAATCAATCATTAATAAAACATAGAAAAAGCTTCTTGACGAAAATGATGATCCGTAATAAGATAAGTTTGCTATAGTAATTTACATTAATTAATCAGTCAAAAAAATCAAATTTTGATATAATAATCCCCGCATCCATGCCTGGTGGGGATTTTTTAATCCCCATCTTGAGCAAAGCCGAAACGGTGGGGATTTTTTCTTTGATTTAAATAAATATATTAATATACTACTTATAATGATGTCTGATCAATTATTGACTGCAATTTAAAATCAGATAAAGCCTCGCCAACTAGCCCTAGTATATTTTCAGCCTGCCAAGTAAATACCTGGTAAGATTTAACATCTGAACTTAGATAATATTTCACCATTATTGTCTTATCAATAACATCTGACTCAGCCGAAAATAAAGAGTAGGCTAGCGGTAAATCAAAATAATAATCATCACGATAAAAACGAATTAAATGTTTATCTGACAATAAGTTGGAGTTTAACTTTAGCTCTAAAATATTATTTTGATTATCAAAATAACTGTCAAAAATTAAATTATAATTGTCTTTAAACTGTTCTTCTTGTTCTGATAATACTTCTGTTAAAAACAAACCTTCTGCAACCTGTTCTTTATTCTGGAATAATAAAATATCGTTTTTGGCCCAAATTAAAGAATATTTTTGTAGTTTATCGCCCCAACGACTATTCATCATGACCTTTCTTTCGGTTGAAAAAAATGTTGCATTAGTAGCTGCCATATCTACAAAAAAGTTTTTATAATCTATTAAAATATAATCAACTAGTGGTAAGTCAAAATCTTCTATCAAAAACTGACCACCACCAAAATAACTATAACTAACAGGGTACACTGTTTCTCTGCTACTTAAGTCTGGTAAAAATGATGTGCTAGCCGCAATAGTAGCTTGGTCTCCAATTTGTTCTAAGACCTCTTGTCGATAATCAAGCCCTTGTTTATCAAATGGGTAAGTTAATAAACTTTTTATAGGGGATAAGAAAATAGCTAGATAAATTACCGTGGTAGCTAATAATAAATAAATAAAACTTTTATGCTTAGAAAATTTCAAACTGTGCAAAGAAAAAATAAAGCAAATAAAGATACTTGGTAAAATAAATAAACTGTAGTGCGTATAAAATATAATTGACGCAAAACTAGTAGCCGTTAAAAGAGTAGCTGAAAATGACACTAGAGATAAAAGTAAGTACTTTGATTTTAAGAGTGGTAAAAATAAAAATGGCCATAAAACAATTAAAGCACTGCTTATATTTTGCCAACTAAAGACATGCAATAAGACTTTAATAGGATGAGAAACAAATGACCAAGCAATGGATAAAACATCCGAACCTCCCAGCCAACCATAATAAGCTAAAAATTTATAAGCTCCGTCAGGAGAGAAATAATCTATTATTCGTAAGGCGACAAAAAAATAAATCAACGAAATGATGGGTACTAAATACTTCCAACGCCAATCTTTTTTATCTAAAAATGCTAAAATAGAAAAACCTAACAAGAATAAAGAAACATCTTCTCTGATTAATAACGCTATGGCAAATAAAACTATAAATGGTTTAAATTTATTTTCTTGATAAAAATAAAAACACCAAAAAAAGAAAAATGGAGCAAGGGTTAATAAATGAAACTCATAGATATTAGCATAATGCACAAAAGGATTTAACAGCCAAAATATAGCCACGCTTAAAGCTAATAAATTATTACGTGAAACTTTGTGAGTAATTAAATATAGTGGCCAAGCAGCCAGAGCCAAAGAAAAAGACTGGATGATTAACAAATTTTCTGGGCCAATTTTTAAAGCATAGATTGGTAATAGTAAAAAAATAATTGGCGTAAAATGATCAGCTAAATAAGTGTGTAAATTAATAGTCATCTCCAGCCAATTACCATTTAGGGTGTTGTAGAAAACCTGGTTAAAAATACTAAGATCAAAATTGTTATAGATGAAATAATCAAGCTTTAAGAGGCTTAAATAGCCAAAAAATAGCCCGTAGGCGATAATTAATAGCCATAGTAGTTGTTTACTATATTTATCGATAAATAAGCGAATTTTAGACAAAAAAAGCATGTTTAAATTATAACATAGCTAAAAAATGATACCTATTGACAAAATCTATAAAATATGGTAATATATAGACAATATAAAGTTCTATAATAACAAAACAACGAAGAGGAGTTCAAGATGAAAACGCTGAAAAAAATGGTGGCTTTTTGTTCATTATTAGCAATGATGCTGATTTTGAGTAATTGCGCCGGAACAGTCCGACCCGCCTATCATGGTGGAGAAGACTATGATGAAAAAAAATCTGAGTGGAGATTTGAAAACACCAGCGAAGATGAACGCTATATGGTGCGCATCAAACAAGAACCAGGAATGCATTATATGGAACTCAACACAGGATGCTCTCACAGTGAATCAATCGCCAGAAGAGATCAGATCACTATTCTGGTCAAAACGTGGGAGGAAAATGGTTGGAGTAGCGAAGAAATTGTGGCACCGATCAAGCGCACCGCCAGATGGGGTGGTGTACAGGTCGTCAGGATTGATGAGATGCTATTACGCAACATAGTGTTGCAAAGTGGTGTAATCATCAATTCGACACGCTGGAAGTGTCGTATCTGGGACAGTAAAGGACATCAATATGGTGTTCTGAATGTCGGCCAGGTTAGCGAGATGACCGCTATGACACCTGGTAATATCAC
>Ga0257125_1000888_pt1 | contig 34330 bp, 26 predicted proteins | sample SI106_200metaG_FD_190183 | JGI IMG/M metagenome (GOLD analysis project Ga0257125, IMG submission 190183) | Marine microbial communities from Saanich Inlet, British Columbia, Canada - SI106_200 | ecosystem: Environmental > Aquatic > Marine > Inlet | place: Canada: British Columbia | collected... | reverse complement strand
GGACGAAGAACATCCGCTGGAGCCGCTCCAGGATTACGGAAAGGAGAAATGGGCCGCTGAGGAACTCTGTCGGCATCAGGCACGTGCAGGCATGCGCATTCCGCTACTGCGCCTGGCCGGCATATACGGGCCCGGTAAGCGGAGCGGAGCGGTCTACAACTTCATCCGTGCCGTACTGAGAAATCAGCCTGTGGTCATCGAACAGAACCGCCGCGTCGACCTGCTCCACGTGGAAGAGGCGGCCCGGGCGCTGGTGATGGCTCTGGAGGGGGCCGATGAAATCGAATCCGCTCTACTCAACATCGGCTCTGGACGGTCCATCGCCCTGGACGAACTGGTCCTCGCCATCGGCAGTGAAGTCGGCCGAAAGGTGCGGTTGGACTGCAGAGAAAATGGCAATGAGTTCTACCTGGATATCCGTCGGGCGAAAGGGATGCTGGGATTCACTCCGCTGCCTCTGGAGGAAGGCCTGAGGCGTTTCATCCCCTGGGTCGAAGAGGAGATCGATGATGTCGACTAGACGCTCTCTGCCCAAGGCGAAACCCCATATCCCCGAAGAAGATCTCTCCCCGCTGCTGGACGACTTCGCCGCCATCCTGCGCAGCGGCCAGCTGACCCGTGGGGAGTATCTCGATCGTTTCGAATCGGCATTCGCCGTCTGCGTCGGCACAAAACACGCAGTCGGCCTCAGCTCCGGCACCGCCCCTCTGGAGATCGCCCTGCGCCACTGGAATGTCGAAGATGGGGAAGTGATCGTCCCCACCAACACCTTCATCGCCTCTGCCAACGCCGCAATCTTGGCCGGCGGCAGACCGGTGTTGGCCGATATCTCCCCCACCACCCTTTCCAGCACTCTCCGGGAAATCCGCGAGCGCGTCACCGCGCGCACCCGCGCCGTCGTCGCAGTACACATCGCCGGTCTGATCGATCCGGAAATCGATGACCTGGCCGCCTTCTGCCGGGAGCACGACCTCTTTCTCCTCGAAGACGCCGCCCACGCCCACGGCGCCTCCCTCGGCGGTCGCAAAGCGGGCAGTCTGGGTGACGCCGCCGGCTTCTCTTTCTTCCCGACCAAGGTGATCACCTCCGGCGAAGGAGGCATGCTCACCACCGACGACGACCAACTGGCCGCCTTCGCCCGCAGCTTCCGCTGCCACGGCCTCGCCGATCAGGGTCGCGACCTGGTTCGCCTGGGCTCCAACTATCGCCTCCCCGAACTGAGTGCGGCCCTCGGACTCAAGCAACTGCAGCGCCTCGACGAGTTTGTGCACGAGCGGAGCCGCCTGGCCGCACTCTACGCCGATCATCTGCGGTCCCTTCCAGAAATCCAGCTCTTCCTCCCAATCGCCAACCAGGTGCATCCCTACTACAAATTTCCGGTCCTGCTGCCCGATGGTTGTGACCGCCAACGAGTGGGCGCACAACTCCGGGAATTCGGTGTCCCTGTCGGCAGCGTGTACTGGCCACCCATCCACCTCGAACCGTTCTATCGCGAGCGCTTCGGCTATCGCGAAGGGGATTTCCCCGTGGCTGAAGAACTCCTGCATCGTACGATCACCCTGCCGCTATTCGTTGGCCTGAGCGATGCGGATGTGGAACACGTCTGCCATTCCCTGCGAGAAATCTTATGAGCCCGGATAACGACAGAGTCCTGGTGCTGGCGCCCCACACCGACGATGGGGAGTTCGGCTGCGGCGGCACTATCAGCCGCTTTGTCCAGGAGGGCAAGGAGATCTTCTACGCCGCCTTCTCCACCGCCGAAGAGTCCGTGCCGCCCCAGTTCCCCTCCAATATCCTGGAACAGGAAGTGCGAGCCGGCACGCACGCGCTGGGCATTCCCCCGCAGAACCTCCTGGTCTATAAATACGCAGTGCGCCACCTGCCCCACGCCCGCCAGGAAATCCTCGAGGAATTGGTGCGCCTCAAGCGCGAGATAGACCCGGGCAACGTCTTCCTCCCCAGCCGCCAGGACCTGCACCAGGATCATCAAACCGTGCATCTCGAAGGATTGCGCGCCTTCAAGATGGCCACCGTCCTGGGCTACGAGCTTCCCTGGAACAACCTGAGCTTCGACTACCGCCATTTCGTCGTCCTCCAGCAGGAACACGTGCAGACCAAGGTCGACGCCCTCCGCTGCTATCAGTCGCAGCAGAGCCGTCCCTACAGCAAAGAGGACTTCATCTGGAGCTGGGCGCGCACCCGCGGCGTCCAGATATCCGTCGATTACGCCGAGGCGTTCGACGTCCTCCGCTGGGTGCTGGTGTGAGCCGCCTGCTGACCGCCCACCAGCCGAACTACCTCCCCTGGCTGGGCCTGTTCCATAAAGTCGGGCAGGCGGACGTCTGGGTCGTCGCCGCCGATGTCCAGTTCACTAAACACGGCCTGATCAACCGCAATCGAATTCGCACCGCAGCCGGCTGGCAGTGGCTGACCGTTCCCGTTCGCACCAGGGGCCGTTCCCTTCAGTCGATCCGCGAAGTCGAAATAGCAGAAGACCCGAGCTGGCGGCGAAAGCACTGGCAAACCCTCCAGGGTAATTATCACCGCACTCCGCACTTCGCCGAACACGCCGATTTTCTGGAGAGCGTCTATGCGCGCGAATGGCCCTACTTGATCGACCTGAATCTGGAACTCTGCACCTATCTCCTGGAACAGTTCGGCATCGAAGTGGAAATCCGCCGCAGTTCCACCCTCGCACTGTCCCCGGATCGCAACCAGCGCCTGGTCGACATGGTCCACGCCTGCAACTGCGACGCCTATCTGGCCGGCGGCGGCGGCTCGAAGAACTACCTGGACGAAGATCTCTTTCGCCGCGCGGGGATCGACTGCCGCTTCGACTCTTTCGCCCACCCGATCTACTCTCAGGCCTTCCCCGGCTTCGAGCCCAGCATGACCGCCCTCGATCTTCTGTTCAACTGCGGCCCGGCCTCCCGGGAGATTCTCTTCCATGGCTAGCCTCTGCCATCTGACCAACGTCCACCACCCCCTGGATCAGCGCATCTTCTACAAGGAGGCGCTGAGCCTGGCGGCGGCCGGCCACCAGGTCACCCTCATCGCCCCCGGAGATCCGGCCCTGTGCGGCGAGCGCTTCGGCGTGCATCTGCAGACCATCCCCGCACCCCGTTCCGCTGTCGATCGCCTGCTGAACCTGACTCGTCTTCTGCGCGCTGCCCTGTCCGTCGACGCCGATTGCTATCACTTCCACGATCCGGAACTCCTTCCGGTCGGCGCCCTCCTCCGCCTCTTTGGACGACACGTCGTCTACGACGTCCACGAACACTTCCCCCAGGTCGCCCTGGTCCGACCCTGGGTTCCCGATCGATTACGGCGCCCCCTGGCCTGGTTGGTAGACGCCAGTGAGCGTGCCGTCGCCCGTTGGCTCAGCGGCGTCGTCGGCGTCGTCGAAGCGCAGGGCAGGCGCTTCCGCCTCCGCCCATTTGCCGCCGTCAAGAACTACCCCCGTCTGGAGTGGTTCGGCGGCTCCGCTTCTACCGCCGAATACGAACTCGTCCACATCGGTTCCCTCTCTGCGGAGCGGGGCGGCCTCCTGCTCCTCGACATCCTCGGCGAGCTGCGGGAAACCCATCCCGACGCCCGTCTGCTCAGCGTCGGCCGCTTTCACGGCGCCCGGGTCGAAGCGCAATTCAGAGAGACTATGGCCGCATACGATCTCGAAAACCACATTGAACTCCGCACCGAACCGGTCCCCTACGAAGAACTGGGCAGCTGGATCTCTCGAGGACGCGTCGGCCTCATCCCCGGCCAGGTCTCCGCCCAAAACCTCGCCCCTTTCGTGCCGACCAAACTGTTTGAATACCTGGCCTGCCACCTCCCGGTGGTGGCCAGCGACCTGCCCTCTCTCCGTCGCTTCCACGCGTCGGCCGACTGGGGTTTCCTGGTCGAACCGGCCGACGCTCGGAAACACGCCCGCGCTGTCGCTCATCTGCTGGATGATCCCGCTCTGGCTCGCGCCAAAGCAGCGCACGGCCGGGAGATGGTCGAACACTGTTTCAACTGGGCTATCGAAGAACAGAAGTTGTTGGCCTTCTACGATCAGATACTCCCCCAAAAAGGAGACTGTCGATGAAACCATGCCGCACCATGGGAGCGCTGCTCTGCGCCGCGCTCTTCACCCTGTCGGTGCAGAACGCCGATGCCGGAGCCTGGAGTCAGCCCCGGGGACATCTCTACGCCAAGCTGTCGGGTATCTCGTACAGCTCGGACGAAATTTTCGATGCGATGGGGAAACGGGCGGCCATGGGAATAGACGAAGATCGTTTCGACGCGAACCAGACCTTCCTCTACCTCGAATACGGCCTGTTCGACCGTCTCACCCTGGTGGCCAAAACCAGTGCCGGACGGCTGGTCGCCGAGAATTATCTCGTGGAGATGACCACCCGGGGGATCGGCGACGCCGACCTGGGACTCAAATACCAGCTCGTCGACAAACCGCTGGTCCTCGCTTCTTCCATCTCTCTCAAGCTGCCCACCGGCTATCACGAAGAGTACGATCCCGCCCTGGGCACCGGAGAAATCGACCTCGAATTCCGCCTGCTTGCCGCCCGTTCCCTCTACCCCCTGCCACTCTACGTGGGTGCCGAAACCGGCTACCGTCTGCGCGGCGGCCTGTTCTCCAACCAGATCCCCTATCTCTTTGAAGCCGGAGCCTCGCCGCACCAGCGCCTCTTCATCAAAGGCTACGTCGATGGCGTGGAAACTTTGAGCAAAAAGCGAGAAAACGCCGGCCTCGTTGGTCTGGCGCAGGTCTCCGAAGGAGATCTCACCAAGATGGGACTCAACGCCGCCTTCAAGATAGCCGGCTCGCTGTGGATCGACCTGCTGTGGGAACGCACCGTCACCGGCGAAAACGTGGGCGCTGGTTCCTCCGTGGGAGTCGGCCTGGCATACGCGTACGCGAAGGACTGAAACGAGGAGTGCAGATCGTGGAAAAATTGCAAAACAGACGTAAGTTCATCAAGACTACCGGCCTGATCCTTGTCTCGGCTATCCTCCCCTCCGTGGGCTGTGACTCCAACAAAGTCACCTTCTCCCAGATGCCCACCGGCCCCGCCGATGTGCCCGACGAAATGCCCGACGAAGTGCTTCCCCCCGCTCCGATTACCTCCAATAGCCGGTTCTACCTTCAGTCTATCAAAGGACAGGCGTACGATCCCAAACTCAAAAGCGAGGAGTGGAGCCTGGATGTCGTCGGCCTGGTGGACAATCCCATCCAGGGTATGACCTACGCGGATATCACCGCCCTGCCGCTCGAGCGCCAGGCGGTTACCCTCCAGTGCATCGGCAACTGGATCGGGGGGCCGCTGATCGGCCACGCCGAGTGGGGTGGCGCCCCGCTCAGTACGCTGCTCGAACGAGCTGGAGTTCAGGCCGAGGCGACCCGGGTCAAGTTCGACAGCATCGACGGCTACAGCACCGCCATCTCCATGGACATCGCCCTGCGCCCCGAGACCTTCCTCGTCTGGAAGATGAACGGCCATCGCCTCCCTTCGCGCCACGGGTACCCGCTGCGCCTGGTCAACCCGGGGCACTACGGTCAGAAAATGCCCAAGTGGATCACCCGCATTGAGCTGATCGACGAAGATTTCCTGGGCTACTGGGAGAGCAAGCCCGAGGGCAAGCCGTACAAGTGGTCCAACGAGGCCATCGCCACGGTAAACTCCCGCATCGACGCCCCCCTGTCGCTGTGGGACGACATCAGCGACCCGGCCAACGGCAGCGTCAATATCGAGGATCAACTGCAGACGATCAGCGGTGCGGGAGGAGACAGCTTCACCATCCACGGTATCGCCCTGGCCGGCGAGCGCATCGTGGAACGAGTCGAGGTGAGCACCGACGGAGGGAGTACCTGGAACGAGGCGCGCATCGCCACGCTGATGGAGCCCAACGTCTGGGTCCAGTTCGCGTACGAATGGCAGCTGCCCCCTTCGGGCCGCTACGAAATCGTCGCCCGCGCCACCGACAGCGAGGGCGACACCCAGCCAGCCACCGACCAGGGAGTCGATCTCTACGACGGTCGCACAGGCTGGCACCGGGTCCCGGTCGATGTCAAGCGCACCGACAACCCGCCGGGATAGCGGCACCATCCGAAATTCCCGACAAAAAGCCGACTCTCTGTCTGGGGGTCGGCTTTTTCCTTTGGTAGCAAATCACCCGATGAGTATCTTTAGCGAAACAGTAGCAAACACGGCCCTTTCCTCCGGCAAAGGAGGGCTCCATGATTCCCTCTATCCGCATCCCATTCCTTCTCGTTTCTCTCGCTCTGATCGTCCTCTTTTTTCCCGTCTCACCACCCGCGAATGCCCAATCTTCCGCACCTTGCTTCGAAAGTGCCGACTGCCCCTTCGAAGGCGGCGACTGGCTGATCGGCGAAAATATCGACTGCGGCTACGTTACCGTCCCCGCCGACCACAAAAAGGACGACGGTCGCACCATCCGCATAGCCGTCGCCATCCTCAGAAGCACCTCCTCCAACCCCGAGCCGGACCCCGTGATATTCCTCCAGGGTGGCCCCGGACTCGGCTCGGTCACCTACGCCCAAGGCCTGGTGCAGTCGCCCCTGATTCAACGCATCCGCGAAAAGCGGGACTACATCCTCTTCGACCAGCGCGGTTCCGGCTACTCCGGCCCCGAGCTCTGTCCCGACCTGGGCCGCTCCATACTGCAGACCTTCGCCCGGGATCTGTCCCTCGAAGAACACCAGGCCGGAATCCGAGCCGCCGTCGTCGCCTGCCGGGACTCTCTGCTCGCCGTGGGAGAAGACCTGACCATCTTCAACACCGTCCAGAGCGCCGCCGACCTGCGCGATCTGTTCGCCGCTCTCCCCTATTCCGAGTACAATGTGACCAGCGTCTCCTACGGTACCCGCCTGGCCCTAGTCGCCGCCCGCGACTACCCCGAAGGCATTCGCAGCATGTTCCTCGACTCCACTCTGCCCATCGCCGGCCAGAACTTCGACCAATCCCCCGCGCACATCGCCCACGCCCTCGACCTCCTCTTCGCCGCCTGCGCAGCCGATTCCGCCTGCAATGCGACCTACCCCGACCTCGAAAAACAGCTCTACGCCACCATCGCCAGCTTCGACGAAAATCTCCTAGTCGTGCCCGTGGACGACCGGGACCTCTATCCCACCGGCACCTTCGCCGTCAACGGTTTCGAAATCGCCTACGCCTTTTCCGGAGCACTCTCCAATACCTATCTGCTCCCCTATATGCCCCTCTTCATCCGCGAGGTCGGAGCGGGCAATAAAGATGCGATGGCCGCCATGATCGCCGCCATGAGCGGCGGCGGCGCCTCGGGCGACATGCACAACAGCACCTTCCGCTCGGTTATGTGCTACGACGAAGCCCCGTTGAGCAGCCTGGCCAATTTCAAATCGGTAGCCGCCCAATACCCACCATCCCTCAACCGCATCGGCTACGAGCTGGACTTCTGCGACGACTGGCCCTCGGGAAGCGCTACCCCGGACGAAGTCCGGCCGCTGCACAGCGACATCCCCGCGCTCATCCTCCACGGGGAATACGATCGTAAGACCCCTCCCTCCTTCGGCAGGGAGGTCGCCTCCAGACTGCCCAACAGCTTCTTCTACGAATTCTCCGGTACCGGCCATTATGTCAGCATTGAAGACAGCTGTGCCCAGGGTCTCGTCGCCCGTTTCATCGACGATCCCTACGCAACCCCCGACGCCACCTGCCTCTCCGCCAGGCCCCCCCTCACCTTCGAAACCGACGTCTACATAACCGGCGGCATCTTCCGTCTGATGACCGGCGTGGTCGCCAATCAGAACCTCCCGCACATCATCTGGATCGGCACCACTTTGCTGACCCTCCTCTCCTCCCTCCTCTGGCCGCTCGCCTTCATCGTCCGCCGCATCAGACGAATGGAACGACAAACGGAAACCGCTCCGAAAATCGCCCGCTGGCTGGCCGCCGTGACCGCTCTCCTCTCCCTCGCCTTCTGCATCGGCCTTGGAGCCGCAGTCGCGCAGACCGTCTCCTCCCAGCCGATGATGCTCGCCTTCGGCCTCCCCGATTCCACCCGCCCGCTCTTCCTGATCCCGAATCTCATTCCCCTCCTCACTATCGGCGTTCTCGGCTCCTGTATCGGAGCGTGGAAAAGGGGATATTGGACGCTACCCGGCCGGATACACTACAGCTTGATCCTGGCCGCCAGCCTGAGCTTTGTCGCCTTCGTGGGTTACTGGAAACTTTTCTAGATCAGTGCGGAAGCCTGAATTTGCAGTCTGAATCCTTATCGATCAGCTCTTGGAATTTTTTTCGCGAGAGGGAATAATCCAGTGAAGGACATGATGACCTACAAAGATTTCGTCGGCTCAGTTCACTACAGCGACGAAGATCGGGTGTTCTACGGAAAAGTCGAATAGATCCGCAGCCTGATCAGCTACGAGGGAACGGACGTCGACTCGCTACGGCAGGCGTTCGAGGAAAGCGTGGACGATTATCTGGAACAGTGCGCCCGGGAGGGAAGGCAGCCGGAACGGCCCTTCAAAGGCACCTTCAACGTCCGCACTGGCAGCGACCTGCATCGACGCGCGGCGACGTATGCCAAAGAGCAGGGCATCAATCTCAACAACCTGGTTAAGGAAGCGTTGGAAAAATACCTTCCCAAATCCTGATCTATAGTTTTCGCCGGAGTAATCACATTTCACACTGGTGAAAAGCGGGCTATTGCGGATTATCCCGGGATATGATCAATAAAACTTCCCCTTCAATACCGGGTCATCCAATCGAGCCATCAGGCTTTTGCGCATGTTCTTCAGTTTGTCCGCACTCCCCAGTTCCGACATCATGGTCCAACCCGATATTGAAGGTTTTACCAACTCCAGCGCTTCGCGATATTTGGCGGCGGCGCTCTCTGCGTTGCCTCCCAGGCGATCTTTATCCCCGAGTATTATCAGCTTCTGAGCGTCGGCAAACAGAACCTGCCACTCTGGTTCTCCCGATCTATCCAGACTCTTCTGGTTTATTTCTTCGAGATAATCTTTTCGTATTTGATCAAACGCCCACAGCCATTTATCTGCCTGATCAATATCTTCGTCGTGGCCCACCGCAAATTCGGCTCTCAAGAGATAAAAGTCAACGACGTCCATCTGGAAATCACCGTGGGAAATTTCTGGATCATGGATGGCTTCCAAATGAGACGAAAAGGCATCGTCAATTTGGGCTGAAGAGACCGTGCCCGGACTCTCCATTTCGACGCGGATTAAATCTTCATATCCGCGATAGCGAGCAAACCAGTCGGTCTTTCCCTCCAGGAGACGCTTGAGCAAGGCCGCTTTCCTTTTCGGGTCTGTTTCCAACCTCGCCAGAGAAAACAGCGGCGAGACATCACCAAAAGCCTCTATATACTGCTCTGTTACTTCTCTCAGAAGCGCCAGATATACCGGATCTCTCGTCCATTGGTACATTAGTCCAAGTGCTTGCGATTTTCCCCCAAGATTGGCGGGAAATTTCCGCTGTTCGATATTCCTCAAATCGGCGGCAAGCCACCGGGCGACCTGAACTCCTGGAATAGAGTCTGCAACTGCCTTCGCCGGGATCAGCATGAGCCATTTGATAGAGTAGAGATGCCAGTGCTCGGGGTCGATCTTCAATCCCTGATCGCACAGGTGGATTCCCAGATCGCAGTAGCGCTTGTTGTACGCCTTCCGTCCCAACTCCAGCAAAGCCTCGGAATAGGGACGGCGCATTTCCTCGACCACGGTTTCTCTCTGAAAATTCCGATCCCAGTTGTTCGCCACCCACTGAAGCCTCTTCTCCACTTCGGTCGCATTCTTTTCATCGCTCTGCTCAAAAGCAATCTGGCCCAATAGTTTCAGCGGACCTTTCTGAAACTCCACCCGGGCTTCAGCCAGCAATTTCTCCATCCGGAAGGAAATTTCGTCATTTATCTCGATCTCCAAGATTTCGGGCTGCAGCCGCCCTTCCGCGTTGCTCAGAGCAGAGGCCGCCAGCAGAGACGCACAGAGAAAAAGGACGCCGGTAAACGCGACGCCCGTCGCCCTTCCTATCCGAGGGGTGACCTTTCCCGCCAGAGCGGAAATCCGCTCGATCCGACTGGCCAGCTGAGTCGTCCGCGCCATGCTGGCACTCAGAGCAAAGGCAGTTTCCCGTTTCATCTTTTCAGTCACATCGAGAAGGGAGTCGGCATAAATGTCGTAGTGGCCGATTAGTTCCACGGCCCAGTCGTCACAAGCGTGCTCGCTGGTCGACTTCAGACGCCAAACCGCAAACCACACGAGAGGATTGAACCAGTTCAGTGCAAGAGCCAAACCGGACAACAGATTGAACAGATAGTCCAGATGGTACACATGGGCGAGTTCGTGGATGATGGCAGCACGAATGGCGTGATCCTTATGATTCGGGATCATGCCAGCGGGAAGCAGAACTGCTGGTTTACCAAAGCCGATCTGAGTGGGCACACTCACCTGGTCGCTGCTCACGAAGGATACCGATCTACGAATGCCCAAACGAGACCGCAGCCGTTGGAACTCGCGCAGCCATCTCTCATCGCCGATCGGTTCGGCGCGACGCCTGAGTTGAACAGTGTGCAACAGACCGGCCAGCAGAAAACCCATGCCGAGGACCGCACCCAGGGAAAAGATTCCCATAACCGCTCCTGGCCAGAAACGGCGTATTCCCCACCAGATCGATGTCGATCGAGCCGGTATTGAATCCGCCAGGTCGGCGGCGAGATCCGCCGTTTCGAATTCAGCGGCTGTAAGAGGCGGAGCGTCGCTCGTTTGGAAAACGGGCATCAGTCCTTCGAGATCCGAGGACTGATCGTATACTGCCGCAATGGGGATCTGCAAAGTGGGAAGTGTCGCCGCTGCCAGAGGAATGAGCAGCGCGCTTACAATCCCCATTTTCCACAGCAGATTCCTCCAGGCCGCATATCTCTGCCCGAAAAACCGGTCGGCCAACAGCAAGGCGAGAAGCAGAAGAGATGTTTTCAACGTTATCTGGATGAGAAATTCCACAGCTGATTCCATCGAATCGCTCAAAAGAAAAGCATCCATGGGAATTATCCTCCGGAACTCCGGCGCTTGATCTGCCGGCGCAGTTCGTCCAATTCTTCCAGGGAAATTTCCTCTTCCTCCACGAGCCGAGCCAGGACGAGATTGGTCGACCCCTTGAAAAGACGCTGGGTCAGAGCCCTCAGCGCTGAAGTCTGCGCCTGCTCGCGGGCAACCAGAGGGCGGAAGACCTTGGCTTTGCCCCGCTTGTGGAAATCGACGTATCCCTTTTCGCCCATGATGGCGAGTAACGTGCGGATAGATGAACCGGAGAGATCTACGGGAAGCCGCTCCCGAACTTCTTCCACCGTAGATTTCCCGCAGGTCCACAGTACATCCATGATTTGGCTTTCGCGAGCAGTGAGTCCTTCTTGGTGGGGGCGCGCCATATTTCACCTCATTCGCCGGGGTTTCTCTCTTTTACGAATTAATTAGCAATAAGTGATGAGAAAAGTCAAGTGGAAAATGCGAATTATTTCGCATTTAAGGGAGAGAGTTCGACAACCGAAAAATCGGAGATGGGCCAACTCCGTCTAATAGGTTGTTCCAATACGATTTCCGTAGCTCCAAAATCGATGGAAGATCTATTGGGAAGGAGATAGGCTCTAATGGGTGGATTTGAGGCATCCGATTTTGGAGCAGAAAGGGCCGGGATCTGTGTAACGAGATCCCGGCCCTTCTCGATAAATCAAATTCTATCGGATCGCTATCCATCCCCCTTCTTCGCCGCAATCATCCCCTTGAGCATCTCCACCACATCCCTGAATCCCTTGACTGCGACGATGGCGACGACCGCGTAAAACGCCACGCTGGCCACGAGAAAAGTAAACGACCAGATATCCTTCCAGGTTTCCATATCCATGACATTCACTCCATATCGCTGAAGTCGAGTGGGCGCGGCGGATGGGACTTCTGGGTCAACAGCGAACCGACCAGCATGCCGAGGCCGCCGATGATCAAGCTCGCCAGATTGGCCCGGTTCGAATTCTCCACCAGGTACTCCAGGAATCCCGGCGTCCATCCGGGGACCAGATTCATGATCAAAAAGGCCAACGGCAAAAAGCCTCCCAGGCTCAGCGCCAGATACGCGCCCACCGTGTTCGACTTCTTCCAATAGAGCCCCAGACCGATTGTGCCGACGCAGCCGGCGAAGTAGATCGTGCCGGTTACGTACATGAACTTGAACGCCGTTTCCGGCATCTTGTCGATGTAGTAGATGCCGAAGACCGCCAGGAAGGCGGCCAGCAGCACCACAATCACCCGCGTCCAGTAGATCTCCCGCTCGCTGGAGAGCCCGCCCCAGGTGCCGTCCTCGCTCGCCTTCTGCTCACTGCCGGCCAGCATCGCCTTGATCGGCGAGATCACATCCCGCACGATCACCCCGCTCCAGGCCAGCAGGTAGCTGTCGTGCGTCGACATGAACGCTGCAAACATTCCGGCCAGCATCAGCCCCGCGATCCCCACCGGTAGAATCTGTCCCATCATCGCCGGCATCGCCGACTGACTGTCGTACCCCGGATCGTTGAAAAAGGCCAGCGCCGCCGCTCCGAAAAACATCGGAATAACCGCGCGCCCCACCGCCGTGATCCCCGAGATCCAGAAGACCCGCCGGGCGATCCTGGAATTCTCCGTGCTCAGCGGCCGCGACATCTCCGGCTGCCAGACGATGCCGATGAAACCCACGCTTATGAAGTAGAAGACGAAGATCCAGCCGAAGTCCGGGTTGGCAAACGTGTCGAAGCCGGCCGCCCCTTTGTGCCGCTCCACCGCATCGACGATATTGCTCCAGCCCAGCCGATCGTGCGTGAGGATGATGTACGTGCTGACCAGAAAGCTCAGAGAGAGCAGAATGAACTGGGCGAAGTCGGTGAGCACCACCGACATCATCCCCCCCATCAGCGTATAGAACACCACCACCACCAGCATGGCGATCATCACTGGATTCACGTACTCCTGGGGCAGACCGGTGAAGCCGACCACGAACTTGCTGCCCAGAATTGGAAACAGTCCCATGTTCAGGGTGCCGGCCAGCGCCAGGATGATCCCTCCGAGCAGCCGCACTCCGCGACTGTACTTCACCTCGTAGAATTCCGGCACGGTCATCACCTTCAAATGACGCAGGCGGCTGACGATAAAACCGGTCTTCCCAACGATGACACCGACGATCGCCGCCATGACGCCGATCAGGAAGGGTGCGAAGCCGTTCTTGAACCCCTCCTCGGCGAAGTACATGACCGTCACCAGCCCCAGGCCGGTAGAGACCATGGTCGCCACTGCCGTGTGCGTCTTGAGCGCCCGCCCGGCCACCAAAAAGTCCGATATTCCCTTGATGGCACCACGCGCCACAGTGCCCGCCAAAATCGTGCCGCCCACGTAGACCAGCACGATGGCGTAGTCGATCCAGCTCAGATGCATAGCTTCTCCCTTGGTGCGAATTTCGGTGAGAATCACCACCTATTTTGGAGTCTACGTTACCACCCATCAGAGCGCAGCGACGCCGACCGTTGAAGTATCGGAAAATGGCAATATTGAGTCAAGCTGAAGCGGCGGCCGGCAGGATGTCGCCCCAGAGCTGTTGGACGAGGTCTTCCACATCTGCGACAACGTGCCGGATGATGTGCAGCAGCCGTGGGAGTCCACCTGACTTGTCATACTTTCAAAGTATGATTATCATACATATATGGTATCATCTGAACAACTCATTCTTCCTCGAGCAGCAGCGGCAGCCGTCCAGCGGGCGTGTGAGGTAGTGCCCGTGGTGGTGGTGCTGGGGGCTCGTCAGACCGGCAAGACCACGCTGGTGCGCTCGCATCCAACCCTGGCAGGGCGACCCTACCTGACGCTCGATGACTTCGATCTGCGCTCGCAGGCTCAGGCCGATCCGGAGGCGATGTTGCTACGGGCGCCCCAACTCACACTGGATGAGGTCCAGCGCGCCAGAGATCTGCTCATTGCGGTGAAGCGCGCCGTAGACGCCGACTCCACGCGCCAGAAGGGACGTTTCGTGCTCACGGGCTCGGCGAACCTGCTCATGCTCGAGCGCGTCTCCGAAACCCTGGCAGGACGCTCGGTCTACGTGACGCTGTGGCCCTTCACGCGCCGCGAGCGCCTGGGGCTGGGATGCACCGGCCCCTGGAGCCAAGTGCTGGCCACCCCCTACACCAGCTGGCGCGATCTGCTGACTACGACCGGTGAGAGCCAGGAGGACTGGCGCCTGGCAGCACGATTGGGGGGGCTGCCGGTGCCAGCCCTGGAACTGGGCGACGCGGGGCAGCGCGATCTGTGGTTCTCGGGGTACGTCCAGACCTACCTGGAGCGCGATTTGCAGGCCTTGCGGGCGGTGGAAAATCTGCCGGACTTCCGGCGCCTGATGAGAGCCGCGTGCCTGCGCATCGGCGGTCTCGTCAACCAGTCTGACCTGGGCCGCGATGTCGGAATTTCGCAACCCCAGGTCCATCGGTTCCTCAACCTGATGGAAACGACCTACCAGGCCGTACGTCTGCCGGCCTTCGCGGTGAACAGGACCCGCAGGCTGGTCAAGTCGCCCAAGCTCTACTGGAGCGACACCGCCCTGGCCATGTTCCTGGCCGGGGAATCAGAGCCCCGTGGCGTCCACCTCGAGAACCTCGTGCTGTCAGACCTTCTGGCCTGGCGCGACATCCAGGCGCGGCGCCCCGAGATCCTGTACTGGCGCACCGCCACGGGACTGGAGGTGGACCTGGTAGTGGAGACTCCCGGGCGCCTGCTGCCCATTGAGGTGAAGTCGGGAATCCGCGTGGATCCGTCAGACGCGCGGGGGCTGGAGGCCTTCCTGGACGAGTATCCGGACCTGGCGGACGGTGGTCTGCTGCTGTATGGCGGCTGGGAGGTGTACCCCCTCACGCGGCGCGTGCTCGCCGCGCCTTGGTGGAGCCTGTGCTGACCGCCCGCCGACGAAGAGGAGAGGCGGTCATATAAGTAGTAGCGCACATGTTCTGGTGAAGTGGCTCACCAGTGTGTCGGGGATGAAAATTTTACCAGTTCTTTTGATCGACTGCTTATTTGACATACTGCTTCGCCTCCGGATCATCATGCCAGAGAGCCCCCCGAGAGTGCTCCCGGGGGGCTCTGCGTGTTCGGCGATGCCGCCTTGCCGCCTACCGCAGCAGCGTCATCTTCTGCACCTGGCGGAACTCGCCGGCCTGCATCCGGTAGAAATAGACGCCGCTGCTCACCGCTGCTCCATTGTCATCGGTGCCGTCCCACAGGGCGCGGTGGCTTCCGGCCTGATGCTCCTCGGCCAGCAAGGTGCGCACCTTCTGGCCCACCACGTCGAACACCTCCAGGGTCACCGAGCCCGCCTGCGGCAGGTCGAAGCGGATGGCGGTCTCCGGGTTAAAGGGGTTCGGCATGTTGGCATGCAACGCGTACCTGTCTGGGGACCGGGTTGCAAGTCCGGCGTCCAGCCGGCCTTCGATCTCCCCGTTGTTGAAGCTCGCCCGGGTGAGTTGCACTCTATCGGGCCCCACCCCTGAATAGACGCGCAGCAGCTCACCCGGACCGGACACCTCTTGCGCCCCGGCGAAGACGACGCGCAGACCATCTTCTATCTTCCCGGAAGCCAGCAGGAAATCACCCAGCTCCGCTCCCAGCTCCACCTGTCCCGAGATGCCCGCTATGGACAGGTCGCCCGAGAGCAGATCCGAGCGCTCGTCGACCCAGACGCTCAGATAGCCGTCCTCTGCACGCAGCGAAAGGGTGCGCACATCCGGCAATCCCTTCGGCGAGGCAGGAGTGCCCTGCGGATGGTTTTCCGAGGTGGGATCCTGCACCGGGAAGGTAGCGATCAAGCCTACCCGCTTCATCAGAATCAAACTTGCATCGTAGGTGTTGATGCCCGAAGTCACCGGGATGATATCCACGTTGGCCGAACGCCGTCCCAGGTCGGTCAGGAAGGTTCCACCGCTCAGCACGTCCAGCAGCACCTGGGCTGCGTCGAACGCCTGCAGCGCTTCGTTGTCGTCGGCGTCGCCCCACGGATCGATCACGTCGTCGCCCGCGGTGCGATCCAGCTGATCGCCGACCTGCGAAACCACGTCGTCGTAGGTGGCTGTGACGATATCCTCTTCGGCAGTGTTCATGTCCGTGGCGGTACTCGCCCCAGGCGTGGTCGGCAGCAAGCCGAAGAAAACGTCATCGTCGATATCCACTTCCGTCAGCGTTACCGTGAAGCTCTCCAGCGAACGGCTGTTGGTCACGGTGACCGAGGCGGTCTCGGCGCTGCTGAAGCTGGCGTTGAGATCGGCGTCGGTGACCTGGATGTAGAGCGGATCACCCGGCTGCGAGACGAGGGTGATGGCGATGGTGCCATCGGTGCCACCGATGACGTCGGTCTGCGCCGTGCGCGGGGTCGGACCGATGCCGACGCCGTCCAGCTCGTCGGAGAAGGTGGAGACGATCGCTTCGGTGGCCTGCGCCTGGATCAGCCCATCGGCGATGGCCGTCACTCCGAACTCGGTATCGACCGTGCCGATGAAGGTGCCTGGGGTGACCAGGTCTTCATCTAGCGACAGGACGACTAGGTCGTTGGTGGTGGTGTTCTCCACGTTCACGGCCACCTGGTTGGTGCCGGCCAGGCCGTCCAGGTCGGCGTCCAGATCGACGACGGTGAGGGTGATGGTTTCGCGCGGGATGATCTGCGCCGGCAGGCTGGTGATGGTGCCGTCGTTGCCTACCAGCGTCACCGATCCGTCAGTGGGCACGGCCGTCGGCGAACCGTCGTTGAGCAGCACGTGGGTCAGGGTCAACGGTGACGAAGCGGGGGTGCGCACGTCGTTGACGGTGAATTTGACGTTGATCAGCGTTACCGGTCCGGTGACGCTGCTCTGGTCGGTGGCCATGGCGATCTTCAACGTCTCCAGACTGCCCGCCCCCGACTCGGTGTTGGTTTCCACGGTCCAGGTCTCGGTCAGCGTGCCCTGGCTGGAGGTGGGCGTGTTCGGGTCCGAGAACACGGTCAGCAGTGAGGTGTCGTATTCGAGGAAGACCTCGGCGGAGACGAGGCCGCCGGCTTCGTTGAGCGACACCGGAATGGTCAGCACTTCGTTGTAGGTGGCCGCTAGGTCCGGCACGGACACGGATACGACCGGGGCGCGGACGAAGTACATGTCGTGGCCGCCCGCTCCGGATGAGTTGGAATAACCCGCCAGAGCGAACTGCCCGGCGCTGGGGCCAACGACATCCGTGCCGTATTCGTCGCCCGCGCCGCCGAAGGTGCGGCTACTCAATTCGTTGCCATCGTTGTCGGTGAAGACCAGGTACGCATCGGATCCCCCGGCCCCGAATGCCGACGTGCTGCCCAGGACGGCGAATCCCCCCGCATCGAGCTCAGTGACCGCGTTGAAGTGATCGTCGCCCGCCCCGCCGTAATTCTTGATCCACAGCGTGGCCCCGTCCGGATCCAGCTTGATCAGCACAGGGTCTTGTTCAGGGCCGTTGTGCAGGTGCCCGGCGACCACGTAGTTGCCGTCGCTGGCCACCAGGACATCCTGCGCCATGTTGTAGGTGCCGGGGGTAGTACCCAGCTGGGTATTCCACATCTGGTTGCCGGCGGCATCGGTCTTGATCACCCACATGCGAGTCTGGCCGGCGGACCAGAGGCCGCCGAACCCGGCGACGATGTACCCCCCATCGGGAGTCAGCGCCACGGAGTGGCCCGAGTCATCCGCGTACGCAGCAAGGTTGAAATATCTCGACCACTGCTCCAGACCGGCGCTGTCCACCTTGCGCAAGTTGACGTCGCCCCAAGGGTCCTGTTCAGTGCTTTTGCCCGTGAATACGTAGCCGCCGTCCGGGGTCTGCTGGACGGCATTGGCGTAGCAGTATGCCCCGTAGGTTCTCTCCCACGCCACATTGCCGTCGACGTCGGTCTTGACCAGGTAGGCGTAGTAAACGCCGGACATGGTGCGGGAGCCTGCGGCGATATAGCCGCCATCCGCGGTCAGCTGCACATCCTTGAACTCGTCGTCCTCGGCGCCCCCATGGGTGTGCGACCAGAGGACGTTGCCCAGTTCGTCCACCTTCAGCAACTGGGCGTCGCTGCCCCCCGCCCCCTCTGATCTGGTGCGTCCAGCGATGATGTAGTTGCCGTCCGTGGTCCGCTCGATGGCCCACCCGAGGTCATCGGCGGTGCCGCCAAACCAGCTGGGCAAAGCGGGCGGTCCCTGCGCTGCAGCCGGAAGAGCGATGGCCAGAGCGAGCAGCCCTGCCATCACAACCCTGGTGATTCTAAGACGGTCCAAAATCTGCTGCATGATCCCCCTCCTTGTAAAAGTCTCTGTACAGCGGATGTGCCTCACTTCTGCCCCTGGTAACGCAACCTCTGTGCCAGTGCAGGTTCCATTTGTATGTCTTTTGGATAAGTTGTTCCCATTCAAGCCTTTTTTTGAAATATCCGGGAAACGGGTGAGCATACATAGCCATAGAGAAACTGTGCAAAATTGCCATATAAGTAGTCGATCATATGTTTTCCGGGTTTATGGAAATAAAAAAGGTCTCACAATTTGACGTCTAACTCGTTATTTTATATAAACTTCTATTGATATCGGCAATATACCGAAAAATTCATGGTTAACTACTTAAATGTGTGTACAAGCACAGTGAAAGGATAGGTGAGAGAATAGGCATGCCGTCTGGACGGAAGGTGAATATTTCTGGCTGGAGGAACAGGGGAAAAACAGGATGTTGCGGAGATACGAAGGAGAGGGTTGGGGATTTACCGACAGACGGAAAAGCGGGAATCTTTATGAAATAAATGAGGAATAAATGAGGAATCCTCATTTATTCCTCATTTATTCCTCATTCTTGCGAGCAGAAAAAGGCTCATTCGTCCCCGACCAGATGGTAATGCGCTCCCCGGTGGGAACCGCTGCGCATCAGCATCCCGATCGCGGTCAGCTTGTCCAGCAGGTAGGTGGCCTGGTAGCGAGAGATGGATAGGAACTGCCGACACTCCGCGTTGGTGATGCTGCCGTTCTTCTCCACGTAGGCGCGCACCGCTTCCGCCTGACCTGACGACTGGGAAGGGATCTCCGTCCGCATAGTTTCAGGAGTGCCATTACCGCCATTCCCCTCATCAACCCCGCTGAGAAACTGGAGGTGTTCCGGCAGGATGCTCTTGCCGCTGCTCTTGATCAGGGCCGACTCGATCAGGTTCTTCAGCTCGCGCACGTTGCCGGGGAAGGAGTACTGATCGAGCCGTTTCAGGGCGGCCTGGTCCACCGCCGGCGGCGGATAGCCCATCTCCTCGGCGAACAGGCGGATGAAGTGCTCCACCAGCAGGGGAATGTCCTCCTGCCGCTCCCGCAGCGGCGGAATCGTCACCGTGCACCGCGCCAGTCGGAAATACAGATCCCGACGAAACATCCCCTTCCCCATCCGCACCGACAGATCCGCATTGGTCGCTGCCAGCACATGCACGTTCACCTCCCGTTCCTCCTGACTGCCCACCGGCATGATCCGTCCGTTCTCCAACACTCGCAGCAGCTTGGCCTGCAGTTCCGGGGGCATCTCCCCCACCTCGTCGAGGAAGAGCGTGCCCCCGTCGGCCATCTCGAAGTACCCCTTGCGATCGGCCACCGCGCCGGTGAACGCCCCCTGCCGATGCCCGAAGAAGGAAGACTCGGCCAGCTCTCCGGGGATGGCCGAACAGTTCACCGGAATGAACGGTCCCTGCGCCTGTTCCCCGCCGAAGTGGATGGCCCGGGCGATCAGCTCCTTGCCCGTGCCGCTCTCCCCCAGGATCAACACGCTCGAGATATCCGTGCGCTGCAACTGCCGCGTCTCTTCCAGAATCTTGCGGATGGTCGCGCTCTTGCCGACGAAGCCTTTGATCCCCCAGCGGTCGGCTTCCTGCTGCGAGATCAGCTGCAGCCTTTCGTCGGCCCTCTCCCGCGCCTCCTCGGCCTGTTCCCGGAGACCGATCTCCTCCCGCAGCCGCTCGTTGGTCGCCTGCAACTCGGCATTCTTCTGCAGCATCGTCCGGGTCAGCCGGCTGTTCTCCAGGTGGGTGCGCACCCGCGCCAGCACCTCCTCGGCGGCAAACGGCTTGGCGATGTAGTCCACCCCACCTGCGGCAAACCCCTGGAGCAGACTCTCTTTGTCCCCCCGGGCGGTGATAAAGATCACCGGAATGTCGCCTGTCTGCCCGTCTTCTTTCAATCGTCGGCAGGCTTCGTACCCGTTCATCTCCGGCATGACCACATCCAGCAGGATCAGGTCCGGTCCTCTTCCCGCGGCTATCCACAGAGCCGCTGCCCCACTGTTCGCTATCAGTATCCTGTATCCCTCCGGCCTCAGGACATCGCGCAAGATCTTCAAATTCTCCGGCCGGTCGTCCACCAGCAGGATTTGCGCCACACGCCCATCAACCCTATCGTTCTCCATACCTGACCTCCTCCAAAAGCTTCAAGATCGCATCCAATTCAAAACGGTCCATCCTCTGCCCTAGGTGATCGGCCAGAGGACATGCTTCCGCCCCCAGTCCCCGCACCTCGTCAATCAGCCCCTCCAGCTCATCCACATCGCCGAACTCCGCAGCCGTCCGCAGGTGCCGGAAAAGTTCCTCGGGCAACACCACCGCCTTCAGGTTCAGGGATGGGGCCGCATCCTCGTACACGTATTCCACCTGCAAATACTTTGCCAGGTAGGCAAAAACCTGCTCCTCCTCTATCGGCTTGGGCAAAAACGCATCGAACCCCGCGCCCAGAAACTGCTTGAGTTCGTGCGGCAACGCCGACGCCGACACCGCAATCAGGGCCGGGGCCGCCTCCCCGTAGCGCTCCCGGATTGCCCGCACCGCCTCCAGCCCGTCCATCACCGGCATCCAGATATCCATCAACACAACATCCGGCAACCCTTCCTCCAGGGCCTCCAGGGCTTCCCGCCCGTCTGCCGCCGTCCGCACCACCACCCCGATTCCCGCCAGCATCAGGGACAGAACCTCTCGGTTTTCGGACACGTCGTCCACCACCAATGCCGCCACTCGGCACCCGGGTGCCAGGCCCATCACCCTCGGCGCCGGCTCGGCAGGATGTCCGCCTTTCAGCAATTTGGAAGGCACCAGGGGCAGCGTGAATAAAAACAGTGCGCCCGCACCCGGTTCAGACTCCAGAGACAGTTCACCGCCCATCAACTCGATATACCGCCTGGCAATGGCCAGACCCAGCCCTGTGCCCTCAACGCGCGCCTCGCGTCTGCCCTGCTCAAATGGCTCGAAGATCTCCGCCTGCTCGTCCGTTCGAATGCCCGGCCCCGTGTCGATTACCTCAAACCGGTACCGGTTTGAGGCTGCCGGGGGCGCGGACGCCGGAATGGGCGTAATGCGCAAACACACGCTGCCCCGGTCCGTAAACTTTACCGCATTGCCGACAAGGTTAATGAGCACCTGCCGCAGCTTGCCCTCATCTCCGTATACCCCCCCAAAGTCGGGCGTATCCCGCGTCGTTGCCCACAAAACCTGCCAGCCCAGGTCTTTCTCCCGGCAGCCGATCCAGAACATCCCCTCAATCTCATCTACCAGCGCCTTCAGGTCGAAATCCCTCTCCTCCAGCTTCAGTTGCCCGGCTTCAACTTTGGACAAATCCAGGATATCGTTGATCAACGCCAACAGGTGCGCGCCGCCGGCTTCAATCGTGTCAATGGGCTGCCGCATCTCCAGGTCCAGTCCGGGCCTGCGCTGCAAGAGGCGCGCATAGCCCAAAATGGCATTGAGCGGCGTGCGCACCTCGTGGCTCATATTGGCCAGAAAGGCGCTCTTGGTCCGGGAGGCCGCCTCGGCTTCCTTCCGGGCCTGCTCGATTTCCGTCATCGCCTTCTGCTTGTAGTTTTCATAGTGGGCAAACGTCATGCCAATGCACGCGATTAGCGCGAGGGTATCGATCATCCTGTCCAGGGCAGTGCTTGACACAAGGGCAGGCGGCGCGTGACCCGCGGCTTCCGCCACGTAAAAGCCGATAACGGGAAGGAGGGATGCAAGCCCCCATATCATGCCGTTTCTTATGCCGGTGAAATACACGGCAACCACCGGCACGAACGCGAACCAGGGCAAGGACGAGGCGGTATCGCCGCCTGTAGTCAGGCTGGTGACAAACAAGTTCTGGAACAGGGCGAATACCACAATATTGGCGGCCGTCTTTACGAAATTGAACCGTAGAACAACAAAACTGCAAAGGATGAGCAATACCATGGCCATGTTGGCGTATGCCGCAGCCCGGAACCCATCCAAGAGATAAATCGCCGTGTAAAGGACACCGAATCCGGAACCAATGATAACCCCGCCTGCAATACCTCTGGCCTGGTCGTACGAATGGGCATCCTCCTGCAATGCCGAAGGCGCAACCCAGTCTATCAATCCCTGCCAGCTTAGTCGAGTAGGCACAATATGGCCTCCCTCTGTATTAGACTTTGAACAAAGTCGCCCGGAGGTACATATGGATGAAGTTTACGAGACGCCCGGATTTAGATCCCCAGACCCGTATCCATAATCTTCAAAGTCGCCGTCGCCGTCCAACTCCAGCACGTAGTTCTGGGCGTGGGGGGCGGAGAGAGTGAGAGTTAGTGAGAGGATGCAGATGAGGGAGCGCATGAGCTTTGCCCTTTTTCCCGGAAGATGCGAGAGACCGAGAGCGCCGGGCACATCATCGACCGGTGGTAGAGGGTGGAACGGTTCCTCTGAAAGATGGCCTAGCCACATGAAATGAGTCAAGGGAATAAGGTGCCGTTCCTTCCCCCTCCCGGTCATTTGACAGCCCCGATGCGCTGCGATACCTTATCTCTCCATTGTTCAACGAGATAGGGGGTGAGAGACCAGACCACATGAACCGTAGATTTGTGCTGAAGCGCATCGCCCTCTTCCTGGTCGTCGTCTGGGCGGCAGCCAGCCTCAACTTCTTCGTGCCGCGCCTGGGCACCGGCCGCGACCCGATTCGCGAGAAACTCGGCCAGCTCGCCGCCAGCGGCGGGCTGCGGCAGGACGGCATCGAGGCGATGGTCAAGGCGTACCAGGAAAAGTTCGGCCTGGACAAGCCGCTCCACGTCCAGTACCTCAACTTCCTGGCCAATACTTTAACCCTGGATCTGGGCTATTCCCTGGCCAACTACCCGGCCCGGGTCGGCGTTATGATCGGCAACGCCATGCCGTGGACCATCGGCCTGATGGTGGTCTCCGTGCTCATGGCTTTTACCTTCGGCAGCCTCCTGGGCGCACTGTCAGCCTGGCCCGGTTCTCCTCCATACATGCGCAAAATGGCCGTGCCGTTGATGACCCTCTCGGCCATTCCACCCTATCTGCTGGGCCTGATCGTCCTCTACATCCTGGGGCTCAAACTGGAGATCTTTCCCCTCTCCGGGGGATACTCTCCGGGCACACTGGTCGACTACAGCCTGGATTTCTATCTGGATGTCGTCCACCACTCCATCCTGCCCGCTCTGGCCATCGTCCTCCAGGGAATCGGTTTCTGGGCCCTGGGCATGCGCGGCATGATGGTCACTACCTCGGGCGAGGATTACGTCACCCTGGCCGAAGCCAACGGCCTGCGCAACCGCACCATCTTCCTGCGCTACGGCCTGCGCAACGCCCTGCTGCCGCAACTCACCGGCCTGGGGCTCTCCCTGGCCAACGTGGTGGCCGGGCAGGTGATCGTCGAAGTGATCTTCGCCTATCCAGGTATCGGCACCGTGCTCTTTCAGGCGATCCAGGCTTCCGACTATACGGTGATCAACGGCGTCGTCGTAATCCTCATCATATCCATCGGCCTGGTCACCATGCTCATGGATTTCTTCTATCCGCTTTTGGATCCCCGCATCTCCCACACCCGGCACGGCTGAGCATGAATCGACTGCGCAAGATCCTCTACTACCTGCAGGACAGCCCGATGCTGGCCGTGGGCACGGGCATGATCCTGATCCTGGTCCTGTTCGGCACCCTGGGACCTTTAGTCATCGACACTTCCGCCGCCCAACCCCTCTCCACCGTTCCGCGCCAGGCCCCCTCCTGGGACCACCCCTTCGGCACCGATGACGCCGGCCGCGACCTGCTGGCGGTAATGGTGGTCGGCGTGCCCCTCACCCTGCGCATCGGCCTGCTGGCCGGCTCCGTCGGCCTGGGCCTGGGCATCTTTCTGGGTTTCAGCAGTGGCTACCTGGGCGGCAAAATCGACACCATCATCCGCGGCACCGTCGATACCTTACTCACCGTGCCCGGCCTGGTGGTGTTGATCTCGATAGCCTCCACCATCCGCGAGGAGATCAGCGTCAACATCATGGCCCTGGTCGTCGCCTCGCTGTCGTGGATGTGGCCGACCCGCACCATCCGCGCCCAGGTGCTCACCATGCGCGAACGGACCTATGTGCAGATGGCCAAGCTCAACGGCATGAGCACCCCCGAGATCATCTGGAAGGAGCTGTTTCCCAACCTGCTCCCCTACCTGGCCGCCAACTTCGCCAACGCCGTCAACTGGGCCATCCTCTCATCGATCGGCCTGGAAGCCCTGGGACTGGGGCCCCAGAACGATCCGACCGTGGGCATGACCATCTACTGGGCCATCACCTTCTCGGCGCTGATCCGCGGCATGTGGTGGTGGTGGGCCATCCCGATCTTCTTCATCGGCCTGGTCTTCGTCGGCCTGCTCATGATCGCCGCCGGCCTGGACGAACTGGCCAATCCCAAACAGCGGAAGGCGGTATGAGCGAACCGCAGAACAGAGAGAAGCTGCTCGATATCCGCGGCCTGGAGGTCCACTTCGAGACCCGGCGCGGCATCGCCCGGGCGGTCAACGATGTCGATCTGATCCTGTACCGCGGCGAGCGTTTCGGCCTGGTGGGTGAGTCGGGCAGCGGCAAGACCACCATGGTTCTGGCCCTGCTCAGGATGATCAAGACGCCCGGGTACATCGCCGGCGGCCAGGCCCTGATGGATGACCTCGACCTGCTGCAGCTCGACCCGGAACAGGTGCGCCAGATGCGCCTGTCCCGCGTCGCCATGGTTCCCCAGGGCGCCATGAACTCCCTCAATCCGGTGGTGCGCATCGGCAAGCAGATGATCCTCACCATGCGCGAACACGGTGTGGATGGAGACAAGGAAGCGCTGCAGAAACGCGTGACCGAACTGCTCGAAATAGTCGGACTCAAGCCGGAAGTGGCCGGTCTCTACCCCCACGAGCTGAGCGGCGGCATGAAGCAGCGGGCCTGCATCGCCATCGCCGTCTCCCTCAGTCCCCAGCTGATCCTGGCCGACGAACCGACCAGCGCTCTCGATGTGGTCGTCCAACGCCAGGTCATGCAGATGCTGCGCGACTTGCAGCAGCGCCTCGACGCCACCGTGCTGCTGGTCGGCCACGACATGGGCCTGATGGCGCAGTTCGCCGAGCGCGTGGGCATCATGTACGGAGGCAAGCTGGTCGAAGTCGGCACCGTCGCAGATATCTTCAGAAACCCCGTGCATCCCTACACTCAGCTGCTGATATCCAGCATCCCCTCGTTCAATACGAAGGGCGAGTTCAGGGGCATTCCCGGCATCGGCCTGTCGCTGCTCAATCCGCCGACCGGCTGCCTCTTCCACCCCCGCTGTCCGCAGGCGACCGAGGCATGCGCCCGCAGGGAACCGCAGTTGCGAGAAGTGGAACCCGGCAGACACGCATCGTGCCTGCTCCTGGATGGGAAGGAGGAAGACCATGCCTCCACTGCTTGAAGCTCGCCGGGTCCGCAAGGTCTTCCGCAGCGGCAACTTCTTCGGCGAACAGACCGAAACCGTCGCCGTCTCCGACTTTTCCCTCACTATCAGCGACGACGAGCCCTCCTTCACCACCATCGCCGGCGAGAGCGGCAGCGGCAAGACCACCATCGCCCGTCTGCTCCTGGGTGTCACCGACGCCACCGAGGGAGAGATCCTCTACCGCGGGAAAGACGTGGCCCATCTTTCCCGCGACGAACGGCGCGCTTTTCGCCAGGACGTACAGGCGGTCTTCCAGGATCCCTTCGAGGTCTACAACCCCTTCTACAAGATTGACCACATCCTCACCACGCCGATCGAAAAATTCGGCCTGGCCGACTCCAATACTCAGGCACAGGAGATGATCCTGCGCGCCCTGGAGACCGTGGGGCTGCGCCCCGACGAGACCCTGGGCCGCTACCCGCACCAGCTCAGCGGCGGCCAGCGACAGCGGATCACCATCGCCCGAGCCCTGCTGCTCAAACCCAAGCTGATCATCGCCGACGAGCCGGTCTCCATGGTCGATGCTTCGCTGCGGGCGACCATCCTCGAAAGCCTGCATACCCTCTACAGGGATTTTGGCATCTCCTTCATCTACATCACCCACGACCTGACCACCGCCTACCAGGTCAGCCAGAACATCGTCATCCTCTACCACGGCTGCGTGGCCGAAGCCGGCGACGTGGAGCAGGTGATCGGGGACCCGCAGCATCCCTACACCCGCGAACTGATTCACTCCATCCCCGTCCCCGACCCGGGCAGCGCCTGGATCGATACCCCGGTCGAGGAGAAAGCGGAAGAAAATCTGGAGGAAGACCTGGGAAAGATCGTCGGCTGCAAATACGTGCCGCGCTGTCCCCACGCCACCGAGCGCTGTGCTCGCCAACTGCCCGATCTCCATCAGACCGATGACAAGAGAGCCGTCGCCTGCTACCTGTATGAGGAGTCCCCCGTCCTGGGAGACGGAGATCTGACGCCGCTGTTCCGCGGCCTTCAGGAGAGTGCGGAAGCCGACCGAGAAGCCGAGTAGCCTGTTAGGATTAATTTCAGGCATCGGAATTCACGTAGACACCTGAATTTACTGTAGAATCCCGATCGCAATGCTGTCAAATTAATCTTGACAAAACGCTAGCTCTACCTCGGAAACAAATCTTTAGTTTTTCGGGAAACCACCCTCGCAGACGAGGGGCCCTGTACCCGCACGATATCGAAAAAACCATCGCTTACAGAGGACAGGAGAGCACAGATGCAGAAAAAGCGGATGTTGCTGACTATTTTCCTGGCGGCCGGTCTGTGGCTGTCCGGCTGTGGCGGTCGGACAGATGGCGTGCCTCGCAACCGCACCCTGATCTTGGACTGTTCGAGCTTTGAGTCGTGCAGCGGCCAGATCGCCGACTACAATACCTTCAACCCCTTCCTGCTCACCGGCACCACCAAAACCGGCTGGAACTTCCTCTACGAGCCGCTCTACTTCTACAACGCCTACGGTGAAAAGGACAACATGATCCCCTGGATCGCCACCGGTCACCAGTACAACGCCGACTACACCGAAGTCACGGTGAAAATCCGCCCCGGCGTCGAGTGGAGCGACGGCATTCCCTGGACCGCCCACGATCTGGTCTTCACCATCAACATGCTCAAAGCCAATGCCCCCGAGCTGACCTTTTCTACCGATATGAAGACCTGGGTGGCCGAAGCGGTCGCCGTCGACGACTTGACTGCCCGCATTCGCTTGACCGCCTCCAACCCCCGCTTCCTCTTCAGCTATTTCTCCAACAACTTCGATAACGGCGTGCCGATCGTCCCCAGGCACATATGGGAAAACGAAGATCCCAAGACCTTCACCAACTTCGACCTGGAAAAGGACTGGCCCGTGGTCAGCGGCCCGTATCGTCTGTCCGTCTCGGTGCCCCAGCAGCGGGTATACGACCTGCGCCGGGACTGGTGGGGGACCAAAGCCGGTTTCCGCGACCTGCCCAAAGTCGAGCGCATCATTTACCTGACCTACATGGAGGAACCCAAGCGGGTCCAGAACCTGATTGCCAACAACATGGACACTTGCCTGGATCTGAGGCCACCCAATATCCAGTCCATCGTGGAGAGCAACCCCAACGTCTCCACCTGGAGCGACCGCGACCTGCCTCACGGCTACCTGGACTGGTGGCCTGTCTGCATGGGTTTCAACAACCTGGAAGCCCCCTTCTCCGATCCGGAGATCCGCCGGGCCATCAACTACGCCATCAACCGCAAACAGCTGATCGAGATCGGCTGGCAGGGGGGCGGCTCCTACGCACTTTTGCCCCTGCCCGACTTTCCCCCGATCCGCCGCTTCACCGATCAGGTCCAGGATCTCATCGAGAAATACGAGGTCGGTGTCTTCGACCCGGACAAATCCGCCGCCATCATGGAGCGCAAAGGCTGGAGTCGCAACGCCGAGAATTTCTGGACCAAAGACGGCCAGGTCCTCAAGATCGTCGTCGATATCTTCCCGATCTTCCAGGATATCACTCCGGTGCTGGTCCGCCAGCTGGAGCAGTCCGGCTTCGACGCCGACTTCCGCAACACGCCCGACACCTTCACCCGCATGGCCCAGGGAACGGCCCGGGCGTTCATGATGGGCAACGGCGGCTCGGTGCGCGATCCCTACTTCACCCTGCGCCTCTACCACAGCCGCTTCGTGCAGCCCACCGACACCCACGCCGAGCGCTTCTGGCGCTGGTCCAACCCGGAGTTCGATCGGCTGGTCGACCGCATGGGGCAGGTGGCTCCCGACGATCCCGAACTGGAAGAGCTCTTCCGCCAGGCCATGGATATCTGGCTGCGCGAACTCCCTTCCATCCCCCTCGTCCAGTGGTACCACCGCATCCCCCACAACGAGACCTACTGGAAGAACTGGCCGACCGCCAAAAACCCCTACATCAACAGCGCCTATTGGCACAACACCTGGCTGCTGGTGCTGCTCAATTTGGAGCCTGCCTAGACGCGACCGCAGTTCGACCCGCAAAGCCAACCGATATTACCGCACCGAACGCGATGGAGATCGATATGAGAGCAAAACTGCGACTGCTGGGAATTCTGCTGACCTGCGCCGCCTGGCTGACAGCCTGTGGCGGAGGTTCCGAGCAGCAGGCTGGCACATCAAAAACCACCGCCGTGGCCGGGCTGAAAAAGGTACCGCGCAATCGCACCCTGATCCTGGACTGCGTCGATTCCGGCACCTGTGCCGGACAGATGAAGGACTACGACTCCTTCAATCCGTACATCCCCGGCCGCACCGCGCGCACCGGCTACCAGTTCCTCTACGAGCCGCTCTACTTCTACAACGCCTACAAAGAGACCGACAACATCATCCCCTGGATAGCCGAAAGCCATCAATTCAACGACGACTACACCGAAGTCGCGGTAAAAATCCGTCCCGGCGTCGAGTGGAGCGACGGCATGCCCTGGACCGCCCACGACTTTGTCTTCACCATCAATATGCTCAAGGACAACGCTCCCGTCCTGCTGTTCTCCACCGACATGGAGACCTGGGTCGCCGAGGCGGTCGCCGTCGACAGCCTGACCGCCCGCATCAAACTCACCGGCCCCAACCCCCGCTTCATCTTCACCTACTTCACCCACAACTTCGACAACGGCGTGCCCATCGTGCCCAAACACATCTGGGAGGGCAAGAACCCCGAGGAGTTCGCCAATTTCGACATGAGCAAGGGCTGGCCTGTGGTCAGCGGCCCCTACAAAATGGTGCTGTCGGTGCCGGAGCAGCGCATCTGGGATCTGCGCGAGGGCTGGTGGGCGGCTAAAATCGGCTTCCACGCCCTGCCCAAAGTCGAGCGCCTCATCTTTCTCCCCTTTGTAGAGGAGGCCAAGCGGGTGCAGATCATGGTCTCCAACAATCTGGACAGCTGCGTCGATCTGAGACCGCCCAATATTCGCACCGTGGTCGAGAGCAATCCCAACATCACCACCTGGACCGGCAGGGAACTGCCCCTGGGCTACCTGGACTGGTGGCCGATCTCCCTCGGCTTCAACAATCAGGAGGAGCCGTTCAAAAATTCCTATATCCGCTGGGCCATGAACCACGTCATCGACCGCGAGCAGATCGTCGAAGTCGGCTGGCAGGGCAGCGGCAGGTCCACCGTGCTGCCCCTCCCCGACTTCCCCTCCATCCGCCGCTACACCGACCAGATTCAGGATCTGCTCGAAAAATACCCGGTCCATCTCTACGACCTGGAGCGCAGCGCGCAGATCATGCGCGACCACGGCTGGGAGAAAAACGGCAGCGGCATGTGGGAAAAAGACGGCCAGACCGTGCGCATGGCCATCAACATCTTCGGCGGCTTCCAGGACATCGGCCCGGTGATCGTCGAACAGCTCAAGCGCGGCGGCTTCGACGCCTCCTTCCGCATGCTCTCCGACGTCTACGACCAGATGTCTCAGGGGGAGGCCCGCGCCTTTCTCAACGGCCACGGCGGCTCGGTGCGCGACCCCTATTTCACCCTGCGCCTCTACCACAGCCGCTTCGTCAAACCCACTGGCACTCCCGCCGAGCACTTCTGGCGTTGGTCCAATCCCGAGTTCGACGCCATCGTCGACCAGATGGGGAAGACCGACCCGAGCGACCCCGAGCTGCAGAAACTCTTCCACCAGGCCATGGAGATCTGGCTCCACGACCTGCCGTCGGTGCCCCTGGTCCAGTGGTACCACCGCATCCCCCACAACGAGACCTACTGGAAGAACTGGCCGACCGCCCAAAATCCTTACATCAACAGCGCCTACTGGCACCGAACCTTTCTGCTGGTGCTGCTCGGTCTGGAGCCGGCGCAAATCTGAGTTCCACTTGTCTGCAAATGATGAAGGGGCCGGCGTCTTTCGAGACACCGGCCCCTTTTCGCAAAATATAGAGCCTGCCTATTCCGGCGTCACGTACGCCGCCGTAATGCCGCCGTCCACCACAAACGACGAGCCGGTGATGTAGGACGATTCCTCCGAGGCCAGGAAGACCACGGTCTGCGCAATCTCCTCCGCCTCGCCGAAGCGGCCCATCGGGATATGCACCAGCCGCCGCTGCCGCTTTTCCTCGGTATTCAGATACTTCATCAGCAGCTCGGTGCGCAGGGGACCGGGGCACAGAGCGTTGACCCGAATCTTCTCGCGGGCGTGGATGACCGCCAGTTCGCGCGTCATCGACAGCACCCCTCCCTTGCTCGCCGTGTAGGCGATCTGCGGCGTGGCCGCTCCCAGCAGCGCCACGAAGGAGGCGGTGTTGATAATCGATCCTCCCCCGGCTCGGCGCAGCGCCGGAATCCCGAACTTGCAGCCCAGGAAGACTCCTTTGAGATTGACCTGCATGGTCAGATCCCACACCTCCTCGTCGGTCTCCACGGCGCCGTCATCGTCGATATGCGATATACCGGCATTGTTGAACAGCACGTCCAGTCGGCCATAGGTATCTTCCGCCGCCTGCACCATCTTTTCGGCATCGACCGCCCGGGACACATCCGCTTCCACTGCCAGTCCCGTTCCACCTCGCTCCTCCACCTGTGCCACCGTCTCTTCGGCGGAATCCGCATTCACATCCACCGCCACGATGCGCGCCCCTTCGGCGGCGCAGCGCAGCGCGCTCTCACGGCCGATGCCGCTGCCGGCTCCGGTGATGAGCACAACCTTGTTCTCCAGACGCATACATTCATTCCTTTCTCAACCGCGTTCGAAATATCGAGCCCGCTCCCAGCTGGTGACCGCCTCGTCGTATTTGCGCTGCTCGGTGCGGAAAAAGTGTACGTAGTGATCGACGACATCGCCACCAAACGCTTCGCGCAGCATATCGCTGCCCTCCATTTCATCGGTCGCCTCGCGCAGATTTCCGGGCACCTCGGGCAGATCCTCTGCAGTGTACACATCCCCGGAAAAGACGGGAGGCGGCTCGATGCCTCGGCGCAGGCCGTCCAGCCCCGCGGCCAGCGTGGCGGCAAAAGCCAGGTAGGGATTGGCATCGGCGCCCGGCAGGCGCGATTCGATGCGCAGAGTATTGCCTTTCCCCACCACTCGGAAACCGGCGGTGCGATTGTCGTAACTCCAGGCGATGCGCGTGGGCGCCCAGGACTGGGAGACGTACCGCTTGTACGAATTCGGATAGGGTGCGTAAAAAGGTGCAATGGCGCGAGCGTGGGTCATCCACCCTCCCAGAAAATGGCGGAAGGCCTCGGATCCCTGCACCGGCCCCAGGTCGGAATCCCCGACAAAGGCGTTCTCTTCCCCCTCCCACAGGCTAAGATGAAGATGCATACTGGAACCGGCCAGATCGGTCCGCCACTTGGCCATGAAGGAGACCGCCAGGTCTTGAGCCCAGGCGATCTCCTTGAACCCCTGCTTGTAGATGCAGTGGCGATCCGCCATCTCCAGAGCGTCGGCGTAGCGCAGATTGAGTTCGTGTTGGCCGGGCCCCCATTCTCCTTTGCTGAACTCCACTGGAATGCCGCTTGCGCTCATATGCCGGCGCACCTGAGCGTTGATAGTCTCCTCCTTGGTTCCCTGCAGCATGTGATAATCCTCGATGTACCAGCCGAAGGTTTCCAGTTCCTCGAAATTCTTGCGCTGTGCCTCCTCGTATGAATCCTTGAACAGATAGTACTCCAGCTCCGAGCCGATCTTGGCGCTGTACCCAGCTGCCCCCAGACGCTCGATCTGCGCCTTCAGCAGTGCGCGCGGCGCCACTGCCACCGGAGCGTGTCCCTGCTCATCCTGCAGATCGCAGACCACCAGAGCCGACTTTTCCAGCCAGGTGATCCGGCGCAGCGTCGCCAGATCCGGCACGCAGTGGAAATCCCCGAACCCCTTCCCCCAATTGGCGAAATCGTACCCCTCCACCACTTCCATCTCCATATCCACGGTCAGCAGGTAATCACAGGCGTGCATTCCGCCCTCGACCGTGCTGTCGAGAAAAAAATCGGCGGCGATCCGCTTGCCGAACAGCCTGCCGTAGAGGTCGGGAAAGACGGCCAGAACCGTGTCGATCTCACCAGCGGCGATTTCGGCTTTGAGCGCATCGAGGGTGAGCATACCCGTGATCATAGATTTTCCTCCTGGTCTGTCGTCGGCTGCCAATAGCACTTCAAATGGGAATTCATTCTCCCGAGCGAAAATCCCGCACCGGCTCGGGGCTCACCTCCAGAGAATCGAACGTCGCCCTGCAGCCTTCCTGAAACGGAGCCTGGGCGTGCACTCCCACCATCACTTTGGAGGGCATCTCGCAGGTAAAGGTCCGCACAAACCGCCAGCGCTTCCCGTCCAGACTGTAGTGCATGCCAAAGACGCTCCCCTGCCGCGAAATCCGCAGGAATGCCTCCGCCTCTTTCAGCAGCTCGTTGTTGGCGTCGTCCGACCATGGATCGGTGATCACCGACACGATCGACAGATCGCCGATCGGACTCCGCTCCACGCACAGCTTGGCCCACTGCTCCGCACTGGCGCGCACCGTCAGCACCCCCGCGTCACCCAAAGCCACCAGTTCCGCCCGCACCCGCGTCTGCGCCGTAAAGTCCCCTTCGACCCAGGCGTAGAGCAGACCCGCATTGTCGTTCCCCTGCCGACCCGAGGGTCGGAAAAAATCGGTCTCCCCTTTGGGAACGACCTGCAAACGCCCCTCCTCGAAATTCCAGACCGGCGGCTCGTTGAGCCACTCCAGACCACTGGCCAGATCATTCCCTTCGCACCCGTCGAACAGATTCATACTCTTCTCCTCCGCGATTCGCTTCTCAGGTGAAAAACCCCAGCCCTTCCCACGGATTCTGTTTCGTGTGGTTGATTCCCTCGACCACCGCTCACTCTCCAAACCCGTATATCCGCACCTGATCCTGCCGCCGGCAAACCAGCTCCAACTCGGCATCTCCCAGAACATCCCCCAGCCCGATTGTCGACCAGTTTCCACCGACCGGAAACTGTATCGGACGATCGTACACCCACGTCCCGGCGTGCAGTTCGAAGCACCAGGAACCCGCCTGATGATCTCCGTACCCGTAGCCGCCCGCCAACAGCTCGATCCGGCCATCCCCATCCACGTCTCCCGCGCCCATCAGCCCTCCCGCGCCCACGTGGGCGAACGACTCGAATTTCCATCCCTCATCCGGATCCATGTAGTAAAAACTGGCGGAATCTCCCAGCGGCACAGCCATCGCCACCTCGTCCGTCCCATCCTCGTCGAAGTCGGCCGCCACTACCGTCGGCCAGTATCCCGAGATCGCCCCCTCGACTTCCGCGACCTTTACTCCCAATCGCCGATCAAAGCGAAATACCTGGAAACGATAGCTCTCGTATATCGGTCCCGGCGTCCGGTGCAGCGCCGAAGCGAAGCCGATTAGCAGCAGATCGCCATCCGCCCCGCGCAGTCGATCGACCGTGCGAATCGGCAGTCCCGTTCCCCCTGGGGCATAGTAGACCGACTGGTGGTCCGGATCGGTAAAGCTGCAGTAGAGCAGATCCCTTCCCTGGCCAAACCAGGCTCCGTACCGGTGGCTGAAGAAGTCGTACACGTC
>Ga0257125_1000864_pt1 | contig 35079 bp, 29 predicted proteins | sample SI106_200metaG_FD_190183 | JGI IMG/M metagenome (GOLD analysis project Ga0257125, IMG submission 190183) | Marine microbial communities from Saanich Inlet, British Columbia, Canada - SI106_200 | ecosystem: Environmental > Aquatic > Marine > Inlet | place: Canada: British Columbia | collected... | reverse complement strand
GTTACTCACCCGTGCGCCACTCTACTCAGGATTGCAAGCAATCCCTTTCTCGTTCGACTTGCATGTGTTAAGCACGCCGCCAGCGTTCATTCTGAGCCAGGATCAAACTCTCCAGTTATAATCCTTTTTCTTACTAAACTCTTTAAAGTCTTGTTTAAGACTTAGCTCTTTCAATTTCTCACTGACCAATTTTCAAAGACCAAAAAAAAACTTCCCGAGGACACTCAAACCGTCTCTCGAGAAGACCGGCGTAATATGCATGAAAAGAAAGGATATGTCAAACCTTTTTTTCATAATAATATAAATTAAATTATATCTGTCTGAATTAATAAGGAATTTATGACAGACAATTTAAGAGCCCAAGGTTCCAGTGGCAGTCACAACAGGGAATATCATTGATATAGCAGTCCTGGTAAAAAGGTTCATCCAAAACATAATCACACCTTGTTTCACACCAGGCATGGCAGTTTGGATAATCATATTGTTTAACTTGGGTTCTAAATTTTTTAAAGTCATCCTTATTCCAGATGTCTTCTAAAGATGTGTCAAGAACATTTCCAAAAAAAACCGGTGTAACGTGTTTGACATATCCTGCGCGCATAACAGCATACTTATGCCAGAGAAAATAACAAGGCGATACATTCCCGTCCCAGGAAACAAACATGGAACCCTCTTCAATAAAACAGCATTCTCGGCTGGTTTTAGGCCTGATGGAAGGAAGGACAAGGTCTATTTCCAATTTTTGTGCAATCGTTGCAGCCCGTTCAAAAACGGTATGAATTTGATCATACTCACCCGGTTGTTCAGAAAGGATGTGAAGAAAATTTATATAAAGATCTTGTTTCAGGGCTTCTTTTTTAAGTCCTTCAACCATTTTATAAATCTCTATATCTTTTTTGGATTTATTAACTTTTAAAAGGGCCTGATAGTATTGCGCTAAATTAATCTCTTTTATTTGGGTTTTTTGTTTAAAACTTTCAAACAAGATCAGGGCTTCATGTGAATTATTCAGAAAGGCAATCTCTTTTTCAATATGTTTTTCATAGGCCACAACATGGGTGACGATGATAAAATCCACCTGTCTTTCACCTGCCCATTCAACAAGAAGAGGAAGCTCTTCCATATTTTTTTTCATCAACACAAACTCAATCCCGATTTTTACATCGGTTTGAGGAAAACGCTTTCTTGCATAATTTACTGATTCAAATGCCTGGCATATATCCGACAGCATGCCGCCATTCCGAACGGCATCAAACAAGCCGGGTCTAATGGTATCCACAGATATACAGATTTTATTTATTCCTGCCTTGAAAAGAGAGATAGCTCTCTTTCGGGTTAACAACTTCCCATTTGTCTGAAACCCTCTTATGCTTTTTTCCGGCATCAACTCTTTTGCGCTTGAAATATACGCCTCAAGATTATCATTTAAAAGTGGCTCACCAATACCCGTGAAAATGACGGATTTCACTGTAGGGAAAAGGCTCTCACATCTTGAGAACACCTCTTTGTCAAGATCCCCCTCAACAATCTCACACCCTTGGGATTGTTTTACACACATGTCACATTTGAAATTACATCGGGTTGTGGGTTCCAATATCAGTTTTTCAGGAGTTTGACTCAAGTTTATTCACCTCTCTATAATTGCTGCTATCATTTATATGGGTAAACATACGACTTAATCAATGATAAATCCTTGATTTACATCAAACAATTCTGTTTTATGTTTCATAACCAAATTTTTAAATTTATTACGATTAAAAAATGCTATCAGTTGACTGAACAGGCTTGCATGTCGTATCATTTTTTAGGATTCTCCTTGTTTGTGGGTTGGTTTTTTGTTTGGCGATAATTAACCATGCTCCACAAGGAAAATTCCTACAACAATTTTTTATTTAAAACCCGTTTTTGGACAATAGTGATATTTTGAATAAAAAAATCAACAACCCCAGACAAAAAAGTTCAAAGTCTGGCAAGGAGAAACAATGAATGGCAAAAAGGTCGCAACGCTTGCGATTGAACAAAAAATGCCCCCTCGACTCCCCGTGGCCCTGATTGCGGGTGGAGAGTGGTATGTGGCGGCCTGTGGCCAGACTTTTTCAAATATTATCAAAAGCCCACAGCAACTTGCCGACATTTTTATCAAAGGATTTGAAACTATTGGGCAGGATCTGCTCTGGACAGGTGCAGGGCTGCTCAATTACCCGATACATTTTTTAGGATGCCCCATTGTAGATGATACCCCGGCTTCTCCAATGCTGTCCGGGACTGTCATCACAAACCTTAAAGAACTTTCCAGCCTGAACATTGAAAGAGTCACCAACAATGCCACCATGCAGGGAATCATCAAATCCCACCATCTGGCAGCCGATGCCATTGGCCGGGAAACATTGATTATGCCGACCTTCTGGGGTCCCTTTACCACGGCTGCCAGGATTATAGGGACTGAAAAATTAATGCTGGATACCATCACTGATCCTAAAGGAGCCAAAGAACTCATATCTTTTTCAACTGAGCTTATCTGGACTCTTGCCGAGCAAATACTTGTACACCCGAACATTCAGGGTTTGAACATTTCTGAGCCAGTGGCCTCGGGGGATCTGATTTCACCGACCACATTCCGTGAATTTGTGTTGCCCTCTCTTACACAAATCACCAACAGAACAAGAGCTTTAAACAAATATGCCAGCCTGCATATCTGCGGAAATACCACCAGGATTTTGGAAGATATTCTGATCATCCGACCGGATTGTTATAGTCTTGAATCCAAGGTGGATTTAGGTGAGGCCCGCAGGGTACTTGGCGGGAAAGTATGTGTTCTGGGCAATGTTTCTCCAACAGGCTCCTTTTTGACCGGTACGGCCCAAGAAGTCTGTAGCGAGGCTCGCCAATGCCTGGCGGCATGGGGTAAACCCCTGGGTCACATCCTGACCGTTGGTTGCGATTTCCCCAATGCTGTTCCCCTGGCAAACATCAAAGCCCTGATGTCTTTTCAACAGCAGACGTTTTAACTCAATGTATATAATAAAGATGTCACCTTGATTAATGAAAACCATGAATTCAATTACAGATTTGCTTAATGCACGGATACCGGCCTTTTTCTTCTTCTCATGTTTACAATGATCACGCCTGCCACAATAAATGCGATTGAGACGGCCAAATGAGGTGTAAAAGCCTCTCCCAAAAGCACCACGCCAAACAAAACACCGGCCAGGGGCATGATAAAGATAAAGGAATGCAGAGCTGTGGCTCCGAATTTTTGAAGCAGGGTGTTCCAGGCAATAAAACCAAAAGATGCAGTTACAAGGGACTGATACAAAACGGCTTTAACGACAGTGGGGTTGATCATTCGTATCATTTGATCATCCCATAAATAACCGCCGATAAAAAAGAAGGGTATGCCTAAGACCATGGGATATATTGTAATTTGAACCACATTGTATTGGGAAATAATTCTTTTAACAAAAACCGCACTTGAACTCCACATGAATACAGCCACAAGAACAATTAAATCCCCTTTTCTCAACTCCCCGGTCAGATCCTGTTCATCAAAAAACAGGAACAAAACACCAATAAACCCAAGGGTGATGCCCATTACTTTTTTTAAGGAAATCGTATCCCCTGGAATAAAAAAGTGAGCCAAAATCAAAACAATAAAAGGCAGGACATTTGATATCAAAGCCCCGTGGGTAGCAGTTGTTTTGTCCATTCCCATATAGAAACAAGAGAGCTGAACCACAAAAATAGCCGCAAGTATACTGACCTGTCCCCATTGTTTTCTATTGATTTTTAACGGTATTTTTTTATATTTTGCCCAGGCAAAAATGACAAGGGCAGCAATAGTAAACCGGACTCCCGCGGCAGTAAAGGAACCCATACCTGTCAGACAGAATTTTATGGCAACAGGATTGCCGCCAAAAAGAATACATATCAAAACTGTCAAGGCGGCTGCCTTGACTGTCAACTCATTATTATTTTGCAACTTGTTCTCCACCTTAGTTTTTATTTAAAATAATTATCTGATAAAGAAATCTTATCTTGAATCTGACAAGCATACAGAAATGTTAAAAGAGGTAAAGCATTTTTTGACAATAAGAGAATATGAAAAATTCATATCTGAAAATTCCTGGTGCGGCTTTCGTTGTCATTTAACCGTCATATAAACGCCTTGTGTAAAATCTTTATGCACATAAACAACAAGATTATGCCAAAAAGGACTCGAATGGTCCTGCCTTTGAGTTTTTCCACCATGATCCTTGAACCGATTTGTCCTCCTGCAAAAGAGCAGATTGAGGCCAGAATTACAAATTGCCAGTCAATTGATGCTGTCGCAGCATGGGCGGCAAACCCTGAAAAAGAAGAAAAGCAGACAATGAAAATAGAAGAGGCAGCAGCAATCTTGGTCGGCACCTTGATCAAATAAATCAACAGAGGCACGATAAAAACGCCGCCACCGATTCCCAAAAGCCCTCCCATAAATCCGATGAAAAACCCGATCGCTCCTCCACCGAAAACCCTGGTCTGCCAACTTACAGCTTCGCTCCGATTTTGAGTTTTTTTGGAAAATAACATTCGCATTGCAGCCAAAAAAAGGACAGCGGCAAGAAGGATAAAAAAAATCTTAATGTCTACCTTATGGGTAACCAGCGCCCCCATTGGTGCTCCCAAAAGAGAGGTCACAACCAAAGGGATGGATACTGAAAAATCCACCATTTTTTTTTGTATATAGACAATAAGAGCTGAAAGTGCTGCTATCCCGTTTAAAAAAAGAGAGGCAGCCACGGCTGTGGAGATTGGAAAGCCAATCAGGACAAAAAAGGGAGAGAAAACCAGCCCACCTCCAAGTCCGATCATAGTAAGTATCATTGAAGAAAAGAAAATAACGGGCAGAAGAATAAAAAGGCTCATAGCTAAACTTTTGGGTTGAGTTATTAAAATAGCCTGATCAGGGCAGGGTTAAATAAACCTCTCATCAGAGTTTGCGGAAATTACTTTTTCATGGTTTTTTTCAAGCCATCCGATGGCTGTCACATGTTGTGTTTCAAATCCAGGGACATGGGGCTTTATATCAATTAATGGAGTCTTGTTCAACACATCGATTCCTTCAATGGTCAGCCTGTTTTTTTCTCTTTTAATCAGCCGGACGATGGATAGGCCGATGGGGTTTGGACGCCTTGGGGCTCTCGTAGAAAAAAGGCCTCTTTTTTGATCATCCAGAAAGGGTTTTACCATCAAATTATACCCTTTTGAGAGGTGAAAATGATACAAAAGGATGATGTGGGAAAAACCGTCCAGATCATTTAAGCCTTGTTCATATTCTTTGTCCATTACAATGGTTCCCTGGACAGACGCTGCCCCTGTAGGTTGTATGGGCATCCCTTCCAAATCATCAAAAGGGGTGTGAATTGTCCCGATAGGAGTGATACTGAACTCCATTATTTATTCTCCTTTATAAACGTGTGTTCCATTTTTGTTTGAATCAAAGACAGGTTTGCCATCAAAGTCAAGGATAATAACACGGATTTCAAGTTTATGGTTTGAAAATTTTTGTGCTGTCTCTTTAATTTTTTGGCCCACATGAAAAATTAGTTTCGGAAAGTCAGGATAAATAAATGAAAATGCGTGACGGGCAGTATTGGCACTGGCAATCATTTTTTCAAGCTCATGGTTTTTTGTAATATCCAAGGCCCATCTGGAAAGTTTTTTCAAGGTCAGTTCCGACTTTGCCGCATGGGTATGTTCAAACCCTAATGACATTTTTACAGCTTTTCCAAAAAATACCGTGTACGTGACACTTTTAATCTTTGGGTTCAACAGCACCATATCAAGGGACGCCTTAAAAAAATCTCCTGTCTGGATAAAAGCCTCTTCACGAAAAGGCTTAAAGATTTCCATGGCAAATCGTTCACTTCGTCTGCCCGTTGTAAAAACAAGTGTAGAAAGGCCTTTGGCTGCTGCAACTGAAATACTTGCTTTAATGGTGGCAATATAGGCGTCGTGGGACATGGGGGTGACAATACCCGTGGTACCCAAAATAGAGATACCCCCTAAAATCCCCAGCCGGGCGTTCAGGGTTTTTTTGGCAAGTATTTCACCATTTGGAACAAAAATTTCAATATCCACCTGTTTGTTATTAATATTAAACAGGGTAAAAACCTCTGCCACACTATTTTGGATCATTGTCCTAGGACCGGGATTAATGGCTGGTTCTCCAACCGGCAATTCAAGGCCTGGTTTTGTAATTGTTCCTACTCCTTTTCCGCCGAAAATATTTATGACCAATTCATCGGAATTTAACACGGTTACCCTTGCCCCTATATGAGCTTTATGGGTAATGTCCGGGTCATCCCCTGCATCTTTGATGACAAGGGCTTCATATTCATTGTCAGCTATTTTTTTTATAGCTTTAATATCAATATGTTTTTTTTCACCGGTTAAAAACAGGATCTCTACTGATTTGAGTTTTTTGGAAAAAAAAGCAATCAGGGCGGCTTTCACTGCTGCTGCTGCGGCGGCACCTGTGGTAAACCCTTTTTTAAGCGTTTTGGGTGACATTTTTGTCCTTAAAGCTTTTGCAGGTATCTACAAAATGTTTGGCACATTCCGGGTTGCTGCCAAAATGAACGTGAAGATAACTTCCCAGAGTGTTATTGACCTGGTATCCTTTTAAAGTCAAATCCTGTCCTGCCCGGGAAGTCACGTTATATACATCAGGAATATCATTTTTTTGATTTGCTATTTTTTGAGTTGCGGGTTTTTGATATGCCAGGTTTTGAGTTTCCGGATTTTGAGCTTCTGGTTTTTGAGCTTCTATTGAAGAATAATGAAATTCATGCCCCCTTAACACATATCCTTGTTTCCCAATAATGGTATCTTTTTTTAAGGTTATTTCCCTGTACCCAAGGGATCTAAGGCGCTTTGACATTTGAACATTAAAATTAAAACACCCGGACATGGGGTATTTTTGGATTGGGTCCATTGCACAAAGAGTGTTGCAAAGAAACATGAACCCTCCGCATTCTGCGTAAATGGGCATACCAGCAATACTTTTGTTTTTGATTTCTTTTAAAAGCTCTGTTTTTTGTGACAATTCTCTGGCATACACTTCCGGGTATCCCCCGCCAAAATAAATCCCGTCAATATCCGGGGGCAGGTTGTCATCATTTAATGGTGAAAACTCAATGATTTTTGCCCCGAATTTTTTCAAGATGTCTATATTATCCTGGTAATAAAAACAAAACGCCTTGTCTCTGGCAATAGCAATGGTCGGACCCTGTTCAAGGCCATGGACATCTTTTTGGGGTTCAATTTTGCCGAGTGAATCTGCTGAATCTATTGCATCAAAAGAATTCAGGCTATGGATCAAACCCTTTATATCAATATGGTCCCTGACCATGGAGGTAAGGGTAAAAAGAACCTTTTTACTGATATTTAGCTCATCCGATGTGACAAGGCCCAGGTGTCTTTCCGGCATAACAATGGACTCATTTCTCGGCATAAACCCGAGACACTTTGTTGTGCAGCTTTGCTCAACAGCTTTTTTCAGATATTCATAATGGCGCAGACTTCCGGTCTTACTAAAGATGACCCCGGCGATTTTCAAATCTTTATCAAAGGTTTCAAAACCTTTTACAATTGCAGCAGCACTTCTGGCCTTTCCTTTGGCACTGACGATGAGAACAACGGGCAAATCCAGCCATTTGGCCATCTGGGCTGTGGACCCTGATTCAGACAGGCCGTCATACCCGTCAAAAAGTCCCATAACCCCTTCAACCACGGCAATATCTGCGCCTTTGGCATTCTCGTTGAAAATCCTTGTATTATACGCTTTGGAAAGCATCCAGGAATCCAGATTAAAACTTGTTTTTCCTGCGATTTTAGCATGATGCCCGGGATCGATAAAATCCGGGCCTACTTTAAAAGGAGCCACCGTATACCCCAGGTCAGCAAGATATGACAAAATAGCAAGACTGATGGTGGTTTTCCCTGTTCCACTTCCCGTGGCACCAATGACAAACCCTTTGATATTAACCTCCCCTAGTTATTTGCCATGATAGCCAGGGCATTAACAATGGCTGCCGCAATATTTGATCCGCCTTTTCTTCCCTTATTGGTTATATAGGGAAAATCAAGGGCCATCAAAGCATCTTTTGATTCTGCGGCATTTACAAACCCCACGGGAAATCCTATCACCAGAGCAGGGCTTGCTTTTTTTTGTTTTATCAACTCAATCAATCTTAAAAGGGCGGTTGGGGCATTTCCCACCACATAAATTCCATCTTTCATACGGTCACATGCCATATCCACTGCGGCAAGGGCTCTTGTGGTCCCGGTTTCTTTTGCCTTATCAACAACATCTTTGTCTGCAATCAGACAGCTTACCTTGCCGCCAAAGTCATGAATTTCTTTTTTCCTTATACCCACCCGTGCCATATTGGTGTCTGTGAATATCTGGCAGCCGTTTTGAATGGCCTTAATTCCCTTTTGAACCACATCGGGATAAAACCGGATTGTATTCATATATTCAAAATCAGCAGAGGTATGAATCATGCGTCTGACAATGGGCCATTGTTCATCACTGAACTTGTGCTCTCCTGCTTCCTGTTCGATTATCTTAAAACTCAGATCTTCTATTTCCTGGGGTTTCATTATATTTTGCCTGTATGTTAAGGGTTGTTATCATTATCCATACTTTATTGATTGTCCGGTCAAAACCCGTCAATTTCAAAAATTTCTGGATTGGACACTATTTAAATACCATTTTTTTCTTGTTTTGTGCAACTTGTTTCAATCTATCATATCCTGATAAAACCCTTGTTATCGTTGTTATAATACACAAAAAGGCGAAGAGAAAACCCAAAAAAGGGAAAAGTCCTGGAAATATACAGATTATTACAAAAAAAATAATGGTTTCTGTTCCTTCTGTAAGCCCCCCGATATAATACATGGCCTTATGGGGATAGGCCACACTCTTTAAATCATGCTTCTGCGCCATCACGGCAAAGGCAAGAAAACTGGTTCCTGTCCCCATAAAGCCAAATAGCAAAAAAACTGCAGCAAGAGCATTATTTTGCGGATCGGAAATCGCGAATCCTGCCACTACAGCGGAATAGAAAATAAAATCCAAACAGATATCCAAGAACCCGCCGGCATCTGTTTGTTCTGTCATTCTTGCAAGAGCCCCATCCAAGCCGTCCATGATCCGGTTCAAAATGATAAAAATCAAGGTCACTATATACCAATTCATCCAGAGGGTAAAAAAAGCAAGCAGGCCTATTCCAAAACCTGCGATTGTGACCTGATCCGGTTTGATATCCCTTTTTTTTAGGATATGGGCACAGGTTTTTAAAGGTGAATTAAATAATTTTATGGCCCAGGGGTCAAGCATGGTTTATCCTTCTTCTTTGTTCAGATTTAATATCATCCCGCCCTCAGGACAATCTTTTGGGTCATGGGTAACCAGGAGTGCCGGGATATTCATTTTTTTTATCTGGGAAAAGACAAAACTCCTGATTTTTGCTTTAAGGGTTTGATCCAGCGTTGAAAAAGGTTCATCCAACAGCAGGGCCGAAGGTTTGGCTAAAAGACTTCTTAAAAGGCTGATCCTCGATTTCTGTCCTCCTGAAAGGCTTGAAGGATCTCTTTTTTCAAACCCTTCAAGCCCGGCTGTTTTAAGGGCCTTATCAATTATTTGACTTTTTTGAACTCTGGATATCTTCTCTTGAATGGCAAAGGCAAGGTTGCCGCCGATATTCATATGAGGGAAAAGAAGATCATCCTGGAAAAGGATACCTATATTTCTCTTTTCCATGGGGCAATCACCCATGTTCCGGCCATTTAAAAGGATAGACCCTTTGAGAGTGAACGCCCTGTCCAGGCTTCCTGACACGGCAGACAAAAGCGTGGATTTTCCACACCCGCTTGGCCCCATAATTGTGGTAATCTCACCTGGCCTAATAACAAGATTCACTGGATCAAATATGGCTGACCCCTGCTTTAATATGCTGAGATTTTCAAGTTCAAGCGACATACTCTTTTCCTTATACCTGCATTCCTTTTCTATTGTAATACAAAATCTTGGGGATGATAATGGCCATGGCAAACATTATCAAGGGTAAACACTGCTGAATAAGTGCATAAACCGCCATAATCCTTCGATCTGATCCAGAGGCAATGTTAACAACCTCTGTGGTAATTGTTGAAAATCTTCCTGCTCCCACAAGCATCGTTGGAATATATTGTGCCACACTCACAGAAAACCCGATGGCAAAAGAAAAAAGTATCGGTTTTAACAACATGGGCAATTTTATTGTGAACAAAACCCTTGTATATGATCTTCCCAAAAATATTGCCTGGTCCGTCACCCTTTTGTCAAAAGAAAGATATGTGGCGCTTAATGCAATAAACATATAAGGCAGGACAAACAACATATGTGATCCCATAAGGGTAATCCAGTAGCCATCCATTTTCATTATTACCAGAAGAAGCTGAATACCTGCCATAAATGTAATCTGGGGAACCAATAATGGAAGATATAAAAAATAATGAATATATTTTGTATAATTTTTAGCCTTATTTTGTAAGGTCTTATTTTGACCAATTCGATTTTGACCAATTCGATTTTGATTGGAATTCACAGCATATTCCAGACAGCCGATGGTTAGCAAAAGTCCCAAAAAAGCAGATGCACCTCCCGTAAAAAGAGTTGTCATCACTGGATCAAAAGATGAAACAAGACCCTTTGCCCAGAATTTTAGTGTCCATGTTGCTGGAAGAAAATCAGGGAAACGCCACTGCCACGAAAATGACCAGATCACAAGAATAACCGAGGAAATAATGGTAAAAATAATAATACAAATCCCTGTAAAAGAAATCATTGGTTTAAACAATGTCACAAAAGAACTGCGGTTTCCATTTGTAATCCAGGGCCGTAAAAAAACACGGGCTGATCTTTCCAAAAGATATACAAAAAAAATACTTAACAGCACAATAAAAAAAAGAAATAACGACCCTGCAGAGGCCAGAAGTTTAAAGTTCACATCCGGGTCATTAAACCATTTCAAAATCAGTACGGAAAGAGAGGAGGGTGCGCTTGGACCTAAAAGAATGGCCATATCCACAACGGAAAGGGAATAGGCAATAACTGCAAAAATGGATAATCTTAAGTGAGGATATAATCTTGGAATTAAAATTTTCAGCCAGATCTGTTCTTTTTTATACCCAAGTGCCCTTGCCACGAAAAGTGTTTTTTTTATATCAAGCTGACCCATAGCACCCATGGTCACCATAATTAAAAATGGAAACTCTTTAATCACCAATGCAATGGTAAGGCTGATGCCGGCAGGATCATTGAGAAGAATCCAGTCAGGCGGCGTATTAAAGCCGGTTAGTAAAGGAGAAACCAACCGGATCAGCCATCCTGATGGTGCAATTAAAAAACCAAACCCCACGGCAAACGCAGCATGGGGAATGGAGAGTACAGGTGAAAGAATTTTCTCAAAAAACTTCCATAATGCATTTCCATGGGAAACACTGATAAACAAAAAGACAAGACTGACAACAACAAAAGAAGCTGTTATTCCGGAAAAAAGCGTCACAAAAATTGAAGTTTGAATTCCCGGGTAGGAAAAAAAATCAAACCAGACAGACAATGAAACCTGAGTGTGCCCTATTACGGGAAGATAATTTAAGGAAGGTAAAATTGTTCCAATAAGACCGGCCACAATTGTGGTACAAAACAATATCATAACAAATACAGGGAAAATAATACGCTTATCCTGTACAGGTATTTTTATCATTATCTGCTTTTATTTGCTGTATTTTTTAAGCCATTCTTTTTCAAGAGCCTGAACCCATGACACATGGGGTTCGGGTAAACTCTGCCCCAGTTCATCCGCTGTCAGGGTGGCAACCCCTTTTGGAACAGCATCAAATAATGCCTTATCAGGACCGGCAAGTTTTCCTATAGCAAGAACGCTTGGATCTCCCCATATAGTCGGATCTGCTTTTCTGGCCTGGGCCATGGGACTTAAAAGGAAATTGGCAAACACCATTGCCCCCTGTTTGGCTGACGAGTTAAAGGGAATGGCCACAAAATGGGCATTTCCAATGGTGCCGCCTTCATGAATATAGGTTCGTATGGTATTGGGAAGTTCACCATTTTCAATGGCATTGCTCACGGAATTCGGGTTAAAACTCATAGAAATAAAAATTTCATTATCATTTAAAAGACTAACCATCTGGGAACCACTTGCCGGGAACACCTTGCCTTTTCGCCATAAAAAAGGATGCAGTTCATCCAGAAAATCCCACAATGGCCGGGTGTTTTTTTCAAAATCAGATTGGCTAACCTTTTGACTCAATATTTTGGGATCATGGATCAATTCAGAAAGTGCCTGTTTAATAAAGGTTGTGCCATGAAAGCTGGGTATGGCCGGGTAGGTAAATTTCCCTGAATTTTTCCTGGCAAAGACCAAAAGGTCTGACATGTTTTGGGGATGTTTTGAAACCCGGTTTGTATCATAGGAGAACACGAGCTGGGCCATTCCCCAGGGTGATTCCAGGTTGTCAACGGGCACTGTAAAATCAAATTTCAATGTTTTTTTCTTAGTATTCACCAAATGAAAATAGGGCAAATTTTGAGAAAAAGGCCCATACAATAGTTTGTTTTCCTTCATTGCCTTAAAATTTTCACCATTGATCCACATCAAATCCACACTGCCGTTTTGCAATTTTTTTGCGGCTTTTTCAACGAGGATGCGGGAAACCACATCACCAATATCCGTGGCTTTTACATGGATGACTCGAATCCCGTATTTTTTTTGTACCACCTGACCTGCCCATTGGATATAGTCATTAATTCGTTGAGACCCGCCCCAAGCATTGAAATAGACTATTTGGCCTTTTGCTTTTTTTTCAATATCATCCCAGCCTTGGGCAAAGGCCTGTGATAAAAAACTTAACAAGATTAAACTCAGAAAAATTAACAAAAAGCGTTTCATAATATATCCTGTTTTTCTATAAAAATTAAAGAGTCATATTTTTGCATGCGAATTTAATCCATAGTCATGTGGAATCCTCGCTTTGTCAAGGCAAAAAAAGACATGGGATTTAATTTTTATTTAATGTGATTTCTCCATGCACGGTAAATTTATTTTCAGATAATCAAAGACGGTACGCATGTTTTTATTTGCAATTGTCAATTCATGTTGAAGAGTTCACTGGCCGGGTTACCAGAAAATATTCATCCACCTGGGGAAAACTTGACAGATCTTTTTCAATGGCAGCATTTAAAAAAGAGTTGAGCCACCAGAAAACATCTTTATTTTTAACATTTTCCCGCAGATTCCGCATCCGCTGGTTTTTTTCTTCGGAAGGCATATTAAATGCCCTTAAAATAGCCCTGGCCATTCCCTCAATGTCGTGGGGATTTACAAGAATTGCATCCTGGTGCAACTGCTGGGCAGCACCGGCAAATTCGCTGAGTATTAAAACCCCTTTTTCATCAATATTACAGGCACAATACTCCTTGGCAACAAGATTCATACCATCCTTTAATGGTGCAATAAATGCAATCTCACATGTACGGTACAGGGAAATAAGTTCATTTCTGTCCAGGGTTCGAAACATATACTGGACAGGGAGCCACTCATTGGTACCAAACACACCGTTAATTTCTCCCACAAGCTGTTCTATCTTAAGTTTCAGATCAGCATAGGCTGTTATTTCCCTACGGTTTGGGACCACCAGCTGAATAAAATGTGACTTTTTATGGAACATTGGAAAGAGTGTTAAAAACTTTTGAAATGCTTTTAGTTTTTCAGGTATGCCCTTGGTATAATCCAGACGATCAACACCCAGTATGACTTTAGTATCAGGGAAGATATTTCGCAGCTTTTTTACTCTTTTATAAACCTTACTATCCCAGGCCTTAAGATAAAATTCATTAAAATCAATGCTGATGGGAAAAACCCCGAAACGGACCACTCTGTTGCCCAACCTTAATTCACTTACCCTTTCATTGGATTCTGCGTTTTTATCAATTTGTACATCCTTGATGATTTTTCTGACACACCTGATAAAATTGCGTTTATCCTGGATTGTGTGGAACCCCAGGATATCGTATTCCAGCATGCTGGAAACAAGTTCAAACCGCCATGGGCACCGGGCAAAGGTGTCAATGGGCGGAAAAGGAATATGCAGAAAAAAACCAAGTGAATTCCTCATGTGCATTTTGCGCAAATAAGATCCTACAAGGATTAATTGATAATCATGCACCCAGATAAAATCCAAATCATCTGCATTCTGGTATGTGGTTGCTGCAAATTTTTTATTAACCCTTTGATAGGATGTCCAGTATTCAGGCAGAAATATGCACTTGCTGGTAAAATCATGGAAAAGGGGCCAGATAATTGAATTGGAAAAACCTTCGTAATAATTTTTTACCTCATCTGAATTGAGCATAACCGGTTTAACACTGTATCCATCAGCTGCTGATTGCATGGCAGGCAGCATTTTATCATCACTATCTTCTTCCTGCACATAGCCAGGCCAGCCGATCCAGGTGCCATTCCGGTTCCTGAGTATTGGTGCCATTGCTGTTACCAGTCCCCCGGCCCCTTTGCCCACCTTTATCTTTCCATCTTCAGTCTTTTTTAAAATAAGCGGCAACCTGTTGGATACAATGATAATGTGACTCTGTTGTTCCATTTTCACCCCCTTATCCTCTACCAGGCTTCCCAACTATCCTTTATAGATCCACCACTGCTATGTTGCCCGGATATAACCTGATTATTTCATCCTTGATCATAATTGTGAAGGGTATTGCCTTGCTGGTCAGGCTTTTAACCTTAACATGGTTTTGAGTGATTTCCAGGTCAAGCCAGTGTTTTCTGTATCGAATATGAAAACTGATACGGTTTATGGATTTGGGCAGTAAAGGATTTAAGATAAGAATATTACTGCGTATTTCCAAACCTGCATATCCCCGTTGAAGGATGTCAATACATCCTGACATGGCCGCCAGATGAACTCCTTCCCGGGTGCTTCCGGCTGGGTCGTAAACCATATCCGTCTCAAGAGCCTGGCTGAATAATTCCCAGGACCCCTCCCTTTCCAGGCGTGCCTCAATCCAAGAATGAATGACCAATGCCAGGGATGATCCGTTTGTGGTACGGTTAAGATAATAATTGATATTTTTTACAATGGAATCCTTATCAAAGGAATAATCAAGACGCTTAAACATTTTTCGCAGGGTTTCAGCACTGAAAAGATAAAAAAGCATTATAACATCCGGCTGTTTGCTCAGTTTATAGTTATTGGCGCTGTCTCCTTCCTTTTCAAGTATCCTGTCCAGACGTTGGATATTTCCATATTTTATTTTATATTCATCCCAGTTAAATTCCTTTAATGCCTCGTATCCTTCAAACTGACTGATAATTCCATCGTCATGGAATACAATTTTCATCCTTCGACTCATTTTTTGCCATATTTTCAATTCTCGATCTTCTATCCCAAGTTTTTTCCGTAAATATTCCCAATCCTGTTCAGGAATCAAATGCTGGAGGTTAAGGGCCTGATCCATAACAAACATGACCATTAAATTGGTATAGGCATTATTGTTCAACCCTGGCTTTTCCGCTCCTGGATAGGCATCATGATATTCATCCGGCCCTATTACCCCCAGGATTTCATACCGGTCAATCTTTGGGTTATAGGTTGCAAGACTTGCCCAGAACCGGGCAATTTCTAGGGTGATTTCACCTCCGTAAAAGGACAGAAACTGAATATCCTGGGTAATCTGAAAATATTGTGCAATATTATAAACAATGGCATTATTTACATGGCGCTGGAGATAGGTGTTGTCAGGAAGCCAGCGGCCTGATTCCGGGTTGAGATGCATCTGCTGGGTCTCCTCCCTTCCATTGCTTCCGCTCTGCCAGGGATACATTGCCCCTTTGCAGCCGGCAGTCTTTGCCGCAAGCCTTGCCTCGTGAAGCCGCCGATAACGATACATGAGAAGGGTTCTTGTTATCCTGGGGGTCCGATAATTTAAAAATGGAAAAATAATCATCTCATCCCAGAATATATGCCCCCTGTATCCTTCCCCATGCCAGCCCCGGGCCGGCATTCCCACATCTATGTCCAGGGAATGGACAGAAGAGCTTTGCAACAAATGAAAAATATGCAATCGAATTATTTTCTGGGTATATTGTTCCAGATCACTATTATCCAGATCACTATTGCTCAGCTCCAGCCTGACATCAAATTTACGCCATAAAAGCTCCCAGGCAATGACATGGGATTTTAATAAACTATCAAAACTTTCAACATCATCTGCAATGGTATTTTCAGCCTCTGACAGGCATTCATAGATCCCTGTATCCCAGGATGTATAGATGCAGATCAGTTTTTCGATGCTTATGGTTTCTCCCCTGGCAACAGTAACCATAAACTGTCTGGCAACATATCCTCCTGACTTGTCAGCTGAAAGGGATGTAATGGCAGCCGTTTTATTATTGACAAAAATTCTGGTTCTTGCACCCATGGCAATATCCAGGCATGATCCATTGGTGCGCATTTTTAAAACCATTCTTTGTTCGTCAATATGTTTACTTTCCACAAGATCAAGATGCTTGCTGCCCAGGTCCCTGTACCGTTCAACCCCCTGGTTGGTCACTCTTCCATCCAGAGCAGAGCAAATTTCTATCCTGCCTTCCCAGTTCAAAGGGGTAATAATGATTTTCAGCCCGGCCCTGTGCATCAGTCTGCCATGGACAAATAAGTGCTGGAGAACCAGTGTTTCCCTGTTTTTTTTATCACAAAACCGTATGGTACGGCTCAGCACCCCTTTTTTGTATTCGTTCACGGGGTCATTAAACTGTTATAAGTGGCTGAAATTACGACCAAAATTGGACCAGTCGTAACATGCTGAAATAATTGAAAAAAATCTAGATTTTTCATTTTAACTATGATAGACTCCTTTTCATGGAGTTAAAAAGACCATTTTCAGAGGAAGATTTTCAGGCGACACCAGAGCCGGTTCGACGCTATATTATCCAGTTAGAGGATATAGTAATCAAGCTATTAAAAGAAACCGAGGATTTAAAAAAGCGTGTCACAGAGCTGGAAAACAGGCTTAATAAAAACTCACAAAATTCCAGTAAACCACCTTCATCTGATCCGCCATACAAAAAGCCTTACAAAAAAGAAAAGAAGAGTAAGCGTAAACGAGGCGGACAAAAAGGTCACAAAGGCCACCAACAAAAATTAATGGAACCGACTTGTGAAAATATACTATTTCCTGAAATATGCAGTTGCGGATGTTCCTCCTTTGATCCAGGGAGCATCAAGCCTTTCTATACGCATCAGGTGATAGAACTGCCGAAAATTGAAATGGATGTTCTGCATTTTGTCCTCAATCAGGGTAGATGTGTTCAGTGTGGAAACATTGTAAAAGCCCAAATTCCCAAAGAACGTCAAACTGGATATGGTCCAAGACTCAGTGCACTAATCGCTGAGGTCAGCGGAATACAGGGGAACAGTCGTGCGACGGTACGCACATTCTGCCAGTCAGTTTTCGGGCTTTCAATATCTTCCGGTGCCATTCAAAAAGTGATTGACCGGGCATCCAGAGCGTTGAAGCCCGCATATCAAAAAATAGGCGACATCGCCCGCAATAGCGAGATCAATTATATTGATGAAACGTCATGGTTTGAGCATGGTGCACTGAACTGGTTGTGGGTCATGGCCAACAATACCGTTGCATATTTCATGATTCACAAAAAACGATCAAAACTAGCATTTCTGGAACTGATTCAGGATTGGGACGGCATCCTGGTCAGCGATAATTACGGCGTTTATCAAAAATGGATCAACCTCAGACAAACATGTCTGGCTCACCTGATCCGAAAAGCCAAAGCCCTTGGTGAGAGAAAAGATCCCGCCACCAAACAATTCGGTCAACAGATAACCAAGGAGCTTCAACTACTTTGTCACTGGGCAAAAGTATTTCCTGGTGATCATGAATGGCGAGATTTTTATCAACGTTTCACAGGCCTGATTTTTGATCATCAGGACCATAAATGTGAAATAGGAACAATGGCGCGTTCCCTGATCAGACAAATTGAATCTCTTTGGTTATTCCTTGATATTGTTGAAGTCGAACCGACCAACAACCTTGCCGAACGTGTGTTGCGCTATGGTGTCCTATGGAGAAAAAGGAGTAAGGGAACACAAAGTGAAAAAGGGAACCATTGGGTCGAACGAATATTATCGTTCAAACAAACATGTTCAATCCGGTCTTTGGATTCTTTCCCACTACTTGTTGAACTGTTGGACTCGTATTTCAAAGGACAGGAGCCTGATCTGTCATGGATCTGATCTGCAATTACTACTCATTAACCCCGTGAACGATTACCCTTTTTTTATATTCAGAGACTGGCTGTAAAAAAGAATTTTTACCTCTTTTATTTGAAACCATTCCTCTCCAGCAATGCGAAAATTAAGGCAAAGCCAGTTGGGGATATTCACCAGATCTTCATTTTCAATAACTCTTCCAGCAACCTTTGTTTTGAGACGATTATACCCTCCGGCAAGATAGGTGCCTGGATAATGCACCTCATCTGCCCTGGCCCAGGGGGCGGCTCCCCTGGTGACAAAATATCCGTTTCCCAGAGCGCACAGAGTTTCCCTCCGGCCTTCATCTCCAGGATCAAACCCCTCGTATATGTGTCCCCAGCTGGTTTGTTCTTCCCTTCCAGCCTTGATTTCACCAAGATCATTCACTACCAGGTGGGCGCCTTTTTGGGTGAGCTGTTCTGCCTGATCTTTCCGGTTAACACCGATAATCAGTCCAAAACCCCCTTTTTTTCCGGCCTCAACCCCGGATAAGGCATCTTCCACCACCACACATCTATTCACAGGGGCATCCAGTCTTTTGGCTGCTTCCAGAAAAATGTCCGGCTCAGGTTTGCCGGAAAGACCAAGATTCTCTGATATAATTCCATCAACCCTGGTTTCAAATAGATCCTCAATATCTGCCGCCATAAGGACTTTAAGGCAGTTTTTACTTGAGCTGACAATGGCTGTCTTTAATCCGTTTTTTCTAAATTGTTTAATAAGATCAATGGTGGATTCATAGACCCTAACACCCTCTTTTTTCAGCAGGTCAGAAAAAATCTGGTTTTTTCTATTGCCCAGCCCGCATATGGTTTCCGCATAAGGCTCATCATTTACCAAACCATGGGGAATAACAATGCTACGGGAAGTCAAAAAATCTTTAACCCCTTTGTAACGAGGTTTTCCATCCACATATTTTATATAGTCATCCTTGGAGTCAAAAGGTATAAAATCGTGGCTACCACTGCTTTTCTTCAAATATTCGTCAAAAAGCTTTTTCCAGGCTTTTGCATGGGTATCTGCTGTCCTGGTTACCACACCGTCCAGATCAAACAAAACAGCATCATAGAGTTCAGGATTAATGATTTTTTTTGGGGCTGCCATAAAAAACTCCTCATAATATTTTTATTAACAAAAAGAATTTTAATAGGTGCATCAGGCATCAATCAAATACCAATGCCAGGGCCATCAAGAACATGCATAAAAATAGAAGGATACCAATGGGACAATTTGAAATATAAGTCAGAAAAAGGAGATCCGCTTTTCAGGAACGAAAACAGGTCAATTCTAATGGAATGTATTAGCTATTATTAATTATTGTGGTTGTATAATAATACGAATCAGACTCCATTGGAACAATTTTATTTTAAGAGAGTTAAAAAAAAGATTCTTCTGAACGGTAAACTGGCCGGACTATAATCCTGTGATGGTCCATGAAACATGCCTCTGTATATGTTAACTACGTCGGCTTTATGGCATGTTTTTGAGGATTTGTTCAGTTCTTTATATAACTCGTTAATATGATAATTATTATTCCATAGCATGAAATCATCCTGTTTCTCCATGCCTTCGACTTGACTTGCGATAAAAAAGATGGGTAGATGATCTTGTAAGCATTATTTTACCGGAGACAACGTCAATGTATATTCTTGTGATTGAAGATAATAACGATCTTGCCGGTCTCCTAAAACTTCATCTGACGGATCAGTCCTGGAAAGTTGATCTTGAATTTGATGGAGACTCGGGATTTAAAAAGGCTGCTACCAAAAATTATGATCTGATTCTTCTGGATATCATGCTTCCCGGAATGGATGGACTTGAAATCTTAAAGCAGCTTAGAAGTAAGCATATTCATACACCGATTTTAATGCTTACGTCCAAGTCTTCTGAAATCGACAGGATCCTGGGATTGGAATTCGGTGCAGATGACTATGTAACAAAACCATTCAGTATCAGGGAGTTGATTGCCAGAATCAAGGCTATTTTCCGCAGGATCGAGACCTTTAAGCCTGCTGCAAAAATCAATGAGAACCCTGTTTTAACTATGGGTGAGTTGACTATTATCCCTGAAAAACGAAAGGTGATGATAAACACTAAATCTGTGGATCTGACGGCAAAAGAGTTTGATCTTCTCCTCTATTTTGCAACACACCCGGGCAGAGTGTTTAACCGGTCCCAGCTTCTGGACGCCGTGTGGGGGTATGGGCATGACGGGTATGAACATACGGTGAACTCCAATATCAATAGGTTAAGGGGAAAAATTGAAAAAAATCCTGCCCAACCTGAATTTATTCTGACTGTCTGGGGCGTCGGCTATAAATTCAAGGATACTTAAAATAGGATACTTAAAAAGGAATACTTAAAAGGTGATACTTAAAAGGAAATCCTGCGATGTTTAACTCCCTATATTCCAAAATAGGTGCAGGGCTTGCCCTGCTTTTTTCCATTGTAGGTCTGCTTTTTATCGGTGTGATCGTTTTTTCCACAGATATGTATCAACAAGAGGTCAATCAGAAACTCAACACCAACCTTGCCCAACAGATTGTTAAGGACAGACTGCTCATGACCCAAGGCCGGGTGAACCATGACGCTTTAAAAGATATTTTTCACATGCTCATGGTGATTAACCCAGGAATAGAGATATATCTGCTGGACCTTGAAGGGAAGATTTTAACTTTTTCCGCTCCAAAAGGGAGCGTAAAACGTGAATATATTGATCTTAAACCCGTTAAAAAATATTTGAGCCAATATTTAACCCAGGATCTGACCGCTCCTATTCAAGGGGATGATCCCAAAAGTCTTCACCGCAAAAAAGTCTTTTCCGCAGCCCCTATTGCCCGGCAGAAAAAACTTGAAGGATATCTCTACGTGATTCTGGGCGGAGAACAATATGACTCTGTTGTTCAAAAACTAAAAGGCAGCTATATTCTTCAATTGAGCGCCTCCATGATATTTGCCGGCCTTTTGTTTGCATTGATCACAGGACTTATGCTCTTCGCCCTTCTGACGGGAAGGCTGAAAAAACTTGCCAATGTCATGGATGCTTTCAAGCGGGGGGATGCGGTTGAAACCTTTTCCTTTCAAAAAAATAATAGATCATCTGATGAGATTGACCGGCTCAGTTCAACTTTTAAGGAGATGGCCTACAGGATTGAAACCCAGATGGAAGAACTAAAGGCCGCGGATAAGATGCGCCGGGAACTGGTTGCCAATGTTTCCCATGATTTGAGAACACCCCTGGCAACCCTGCAGGGGTATATTGAAACCCTTTTAATTAAAGAGAATCAGTATACCCGGCTGGAACGAAGACACTATCTTGAAATCGCTATCCAACATTGTCAAAGACTGAATCATCTGGTCAGCGAACTTCTTGAGCTGGCGAAGCTTGAGTCCGTCCAAATGAAGATTAACCCCGAGTCATTCAATCTGCAGGAGCTTGCCCAGGATGTAACTTTAAAATTTTCATTAAGCGCTAAGAAAAAACAAATTCAACTTGTCACCCGGTTTGAAGACCCGCTTCCATTTGTGACAGCAGATATTGCCTTAATTGAAAGAGCGCTGGAAAATTTGATTGAAAATGCGCTTCATTATACACGGGAAAAGGGTTGCGTCACCATTGAAATTTCCAAGGCCGAAAAGGTTATTGTGGCCATCCGTGATACAGGCCCTGGTATTTCAAAACATGATTTGGAGAATATTTTCAAGCGATTTTACCATGCAGACCGGTCCAAAAAAAGGACAGAAGGGCATTCAGGCTTAGGTCTTGCCATTACGAAAAAAATTATTGAGCTCCACCAACAAAAGATATCCATTGCAACTGAACTTAAAAAAGGGTCTTGCTTTTCTTTTTCCCTGCCAAAGACAGGTTCTTTCTGAAGCTGCAACCTTGCTGCCTTGAATATGAGAGCTTCATGACTTTTGCAACATTAGGGTATATTTGTTTTTGTGATAAACTTGTGATCATTTTATAATGACTCTGTGATATTTCGTATCTATCTTAAGAATTAAGGAAACAACCTTAAACAAGGAGACCTGTCATGAAAACGAAAATGATGATGCTTATGATAATTATTACAGCAGTGTTTATATTTGGATGTCAATCCTTTGCTGAAAAACAAGAGACCGTGGAAAAAGAGATGAAAACAGAGATGACTCCTGATATGAAATCGGAAAAGAACCATATGAAAACAGATATTCAGACATTGGAAATCGCCACGTTTGCCGGCGGGTGTTTCTGGTGCACAGAATCTGATTTTGAGAAAGTCAAAGGGGTTAAGAATGCCGTATCAGGATATGCCGGTGGCGTAAAGATAGATCCTACTTACAGGGAAGTGTCAGGCGGAAGCACGGGTCACACAGAGGCCATACAGGTGTATTATGATCCCAATGTTGTCACCTACAAGGAACTTTTAGAGGTATTCTGGCGGCACATTGACCCCACAGATCCAGGGGGGCAATTCGTGGACAGGGGTACCCAGTATCGGTCGGAAATATTTTATCATGGTGACCTGCAAAAAAAACAGGCCATGGCATCTAAAATGAACCTGGAAAAATCCATGGTATTTGACAAACCAATCGTCACGGCCATTACAAAATTTGAAAAATTTTACACGGCCGAAGATTATCACCAGGATTATTATAAAAAAAATGCATACCGTTACAAATATTACCGTTGGGGTTCCGGCAGGGACCAGTTTTTAGAAAAGGCCTGGAAAAAGACGGATATGGATGAGAAAACCATTTTAAATAAAGAAAAAACAATGGCGATGAAAGATAAAAAAATGTTGATTAAAGATAAAGCATCCAGACAAATATCATCGTGGTCAAAACCAAGCGATGCAAAAATCAAACAAAAATTGACTCCGCTTCAGTACAAAATCACCCAGAAAAACGGGACGGAAAGACCTTTTAATAATGAATACTGGGACAATAAAAAACCGGGTATTTACGTGGATATTGTTTCTGGAGAGCCGCTTTTCAGTTCCAAAGACAAATTTGTTTCAGGAACGGGGTGGCCAAGTTTTGCCAAACCCCTTGAACCTGCACATGTTGAAGAAAAAATAGATAAAAGCCTGTTTATGGTCCGGACAGAGGTCAGAAGCAAAAATGCGGATTCTCATTTAGGACATTTGTTTGACGATGGCCCAAAACCCACTGGACTGAGATATTGCATCAATTCTGCAGCATTGAGATTTGTCCCAAAGAAAAACCTGGAAATGGAAGGGTATGGTAAATATCTTGATCTTTTTTAAACGTAATTGTTCAGCCCGTAAAAAAAGTTATCCCCAAAGCCCTGTCTGATGGATATTTGCAGGAGGTTAAGCGTTTAGCATCGAAACAAATATCCATCAGACAGGGCGGGTTCAAGCGTAAGAGCTGAATAATTACTTTTAAACTAAAATTTAACCATCAAGATCTTCAGGCGATCCTAACCCCATATCATTAATTTTGATGCTCTGTTTATCTCCAGCCAGATGTCGTCGTTGTTTATCTTTATACTTTCTGATTTTCAATTTGACGGTATCTGAAAGAGCATCAATGGCAGCATACATATTCTTTTCAGATTCTTCTTTTGCAAAAAGCTTTAATTTGTCACAGTGCAAATTAATATCAACGATGTTCCGTATTTTTTCAACCGACAAAACAATATGTGCATCGGCAGGATAATCAAGCATCTTATCTAATTTATCAAATTTTTCATGGGTATGAGTTTTTAATGAATCCGACGAATCTATATTTTTAAAAGTGATGGATATCTGCATAAGAATCTCCTAAAAATGTTGAATATGTAAATGATAATACCATATCCGGAAATCACGATCAATGATGATCATTTTGATGATCAATTTAGTGCAGACCAGAGCATTTGTTTATTTTTCTTCTAAGGGCCAATGGTAATTATTTCCTGCAATTTTATTATGCAAAAAGCATTTACATACTTGCTATACCATCCAGTGAAAGGGTGGTTGCCTTACTGGAGCCTTATGGATCATGGCTTACAAGCTCTTGATTACAATAGCGGTTAAACCGCCATGGTGTTTGAGCGAAGAATGAGCGAGTTCATGGCGGTCTGTGGAGGTAATCATAGAGCTTGTAGCAATGTCCATCCAGCGGACGTAAGGTGATCATCCTGGAACGGGTTATGCAAATTTTCTTATGGCAAATATCCAGTTGCTAATATTAACATATTGAAACCACATGCTGATTTGGTGTATCTACTGTCAATACATAGAAGTTGTCATCTTCCTGGTTATCAAGGTTGAGCCGTTAAACGACTACAGCTGCAACCTTGCTGCCTTGAATATGAGAGCTTCATGGCTTTTGAAACATTAGGGTTAGGGATAAAATGAGGACACAAGCTGTCAATCAAACGGGTGTAATAAACGAAATTCTCAAAGGTATTGTGGATCGAGTTACATTTCATAATCCTGATAATGGGTGGTCTATTCTCAGAGTAATGCCCTTTAATAATCCCCAAGGTCAAGAAACAGTCATTGTGCATCAAACAAAAGTATTTGCCGGTGCAACAATGGAATTTCAAGGGTCATGGACAACGCATCCCAAATATGGTCGTCAGTTCCAGGCAATCCTTGCAAAAGAAAAAAAACCTGCAACAGCTGCAGCACTGGAAAAATATCTTGGCTCGGGCCTTATAAAAGGGGTTGGTCCAAAAACAGCAAAGAAAATAGTCAACCATTTCAATAAACAAACGCTTGATATCTTTGAAAAAAACATTAAAAGACTGACTGAAGTTCCAGGTATTGCACAAAAAAAACTTGATATGATAAGTAAAGCATGGACTGAACACAAAGCAATTCGTGAAGTCATGATGTTTCTACAGTCCCATGGTATCAGTACTTTGTTTGCTGTCCGGATTTATAAAGAATATGGTGATGATGCAGTAAGGCTGGTTACGAAAGATCCTTATCGATTAGCAAATGATTTTTATGGTATCGGTTTTTTTTCTGCTGATAAAGTTGCTTTAAGTATTGGACTTGAGCATGACAGTCAGCAAAGAATACTGGCTGGTATAAAGCATGTCTTAGCCGCGAGCAGAAATTTTGGACACTGTTATCTGACAGCATCCCAAATTAATAAAGATGTCAAAGAATTACTACAATTAGATCTGTCTGATAAACTGTTTGAGCTATTGAAATATATGGAAACAGAAAAACTGCTTATGGTTCGAGATCTTATCCAGGAAGATGGTTTAATTGAACAATGCTATTATTCAAAATCTTTATACTTTGATGAACTTTATGTGGCAAAACGAATCTTTGACATTGGCATTCCACCAAAGGTTGATAAAGAAAGGGTTACGCGTTGGATATCATTGTATTGTAAAGCAAACAATATCTCTTTAAGCGATGAACAAGCAGGCTCTGTTAAAAGTATTGTTTGTGAAAAATTTTCTATTCTTACGGGTGGACCCGGGTGCGGTAAAACGACGACGACGCTTGTTATTGTTAAGTTAATTGAAGCAATGGGGTTACGCGTCCTTTTGGCAGCACCAACAGGCAGAGCGGCTCAAAGGATGATGGATGTTATAGGCAAGGAATCTAAAACCATCCATAGATTGCTGGGATGGCAAGGTGGCAAATTTAAAAAAAATGAAGATACACCTTTAAAAACTGATTTTTTAATAGTTGATGAATGTTCAATGCTTGATATCAATCTGACCGCATCACTTTTAAAAGCTGTTCCTAAAAATGCTCAAGTTTTATTAATTGGAGATTCTGACCAGTTACCTTCTGTTGGTGCCGGTAATGTTTTAAAAGATATCATTGCTTCTGAATCCGTCCAATGTTTTCGATTGACAAAGATATTCCGACAAGCTCAAGAATCATTGATTATTAAATATGCTCATCAGATTAATAAGGGTGAGACGCCTTGGATTAAATCTCCCTTTAAAAAACCTGAAACATGGAAAAAAACAATAGATTGTTTATTCTTTGATTCTGATGAAGCCACAAAAGAGCAGATAAGTTTTATTTCAAGGGTTAAAAGATTTTATGACTTAAAGCAAACTGAATTGGAGAATAACATTTCTATGGATTCTGATGACAGCGACTTCTTTGAATTCAGGGTTCAAGAACCTGTTATACCGTATGAAACGGAAATAACGATTCCAAAAAAATTTGAGCATGTGAATCTTGAAAGAGTTTATCAAGCTGAAACCAAAATTGAAGAATTGTTTTCCGTGCTAAAAAAAGTTCATCCATGGTCATCTCTTCATTATGGGTTCTCTGCTCTTGATGTTGTCAGAAAGTTATATCAGGAATGGATACCAAAATATTATGGTAAATGTGAAATACAGATCCTTTCTCCAATGACAAGAGGAAGTCTTGGGACAATTAGTTTAAATAGAGTCATCCAGGAAGCTTCAAATCCTTTTATTGAAGGGAAAAGACAATTAAAAGTAGGGGATAAAATATTCAGGGTTGGAGATCGGGTTATTCACCGCCGTAATAATTATGACCTGGGTGTATTTAATGGTGACATTGGCGTTATTCAAGATATTGATAATATAGATTTGACTTGTTTAGTTTCCTTTTGTCCTGATAACAGAGTGGTTCATTACAAGCAAAATGATATCATGGAACTCGATCTGGCATATGCTATTACCATTCATAAATCTCAGGGAAGTGAATTTGAAGTTGTTATTATTCCCGTCCTTACTCAACACTTTAAAATGCTGTTTCGAAATCTGATTTATACGGGTATAACCAGAGCAAAAACACTGGCCGTGTTTGTTGGTACACGAAGAGCGCTTGCCATGGCCGTTAAAAATCAAGACATCAGCAAAAGACAGACAGCGCTACAGGAATTGTTGATGCGTGACTAATATTTATTAGATCTTTTTGCTGGATCTTTAACAGGGAGTTTTGTTTTATATGCGCTTTGCCCAAGGTTCATGCCTTAAAATTTTCTAAGGTTTTATTAAGGAAGCCCACAAAAAATAAAAAATTCTTCTGTGAAACTTTTTTATGAGCTATAATATTTTATTTTAATAAGATTAACTTTCATAAAGGAGTCTGTTTTGGAAGACAACAATATTATTCGTTTTGCAAGCCGTATGGATCAACTTCCCCCGTATTTATTTGGTATGATCAATAAAATGAAAATGGAGAAGCGGCGCAAGGGAGATGATGTCATCGACCTTGGCATGGGGAACCCCATGGATCCGACTCCCGATAAAGTGATTGAAAAGCTGATTGAAGTTGCAAAAGATCCCAAATCACACCGATATCCGGAAACCTCTGGAATGCCGCACTTGAAAATTGAAATCGCAAAATATTACAAAAGGCATTATAATATTGACCTTGATGCAGAAACGCAAACCTATTTTACCATTGGTTCCAAAGAGGGAATATCCCACCTTTGCCTTGCTATCATGGGCCCGGGAGATTCCGTGCTTGTCCCTGCCCCGGCTTTCCCCGTGCATATTTATGCAGCAGTCATTGCCGGGGCCACTGTAATGAAAATTCCCATAGAACCAGAAAAAGGCTTTCTTGACAGGATAATTAATGTCTGCGAATCCTGTTACCCCAAACCCAAGGTTCTCATGATCAATTATCCCCATAATCCCACGGGGGTCGTAACGGACAAAGAATTTTTCAAAGAGGTGGTAAAGCTTGCCAAACGATTTAATTTCATGGTTATCAATGATTTTGCCTATTCAAAAATTACCTTTGACGGATATGTGGCCCCAAGTTTTCTTGAGGTAGACGGTGCAAAAGATGTGGGGGTGGAGTTTGGATCTTTTTCAAAATCATACAATATGGCAGGATGGAGAATCGGGTATTGTGTGGGAAATGAAAGAATTGTCCAGGCCCTTGGAAAAATCAAAGGTTATTTTGATTATGGTATTTTTTCGGCCATTCAGGTGGCCGGCATTATTGCCTTACGAGACTGTGACGAAACCATTCCCGAACTGGCAAATATTTATCAAACCCGAAGAGATGTGTTGTGCAGCGGTCTTGAGAGGGCCGGATGGGATATCAAAAAGCCAAAAGCCGGCATGTTTGTCTGGGCAAAAATCCCGGAACCCTTTAACAAAATGGGGGCCATGCAGTTTGCCATTGAAATGATGAACAGGGCAAATGTCGCCGTTGCTCCCGGAACAGGGTTCAGCGAAGAAGGAGAAGGTTTTTTGCGTCTTGCCCTTGTGGAAAATGAAGAAAGGTTAAGACAGGCCGTTCGTCAAATGAAAAAGGCCATGGAAAATATAGTTGTTTAATTTTTTATGTGTTATGATCAATAAAAAAAGAGAGGCCCCATCTTTTTAATAAACTTTTAATAAAAAGGAATTGTTCACATGCACTGGTCTGATGTAGTTAACTCGACCTTACCTTGTATTGTGAAAATTGAAACCCCCACTGGTCACGGTACCGGGTTTTTATGTTTTCATAATGAAGCCAAATCCATGTATGCCATTGCCACTGCCGGACATGTAATTCACCATGCCGACAAATGGATGGAACCCATCCGGATTTATAACCATGACGGTTCAAAATCCCTGCTCCTGAATGCAAACGCCCGTCATGTCACAATGGGAGAGGTATCAGACTCGGCAATCATTCTTTTTTCAAAAGTCCAGGACCTTTTTGAACACACTTCACCCCTGCCTTTGCTGGACAAAGAATATGTTCTAAAGGTCGGCACCCAGGTCGGATGGATTGGATTTACAACACTGGAACCGGATACCCCTTGTTTTTTTTCAGGCATGATATCTGCCCGTCAGGATCATAAAAATGCCTACCTGATTGATGGTGTTGCCATCAACGGCGTCAGTGGAGGGCCCGTCCTGCATATAGACGAAAAAGAAGATGTCTATGTTGTTGGAACAGTATCTGCCTACAGAATGAACAGGGCCAGTGGAGAGAATCTTCCCGGCCTTCTCATTGCCCAGGATCTGACATTGTTTCACGATGTGATCACCCATATCCAGTCAGTGGAGAATAAAGATAAAAAATAAGGTTTGATTTAGTCCTGGAGAAAACCGGATTGTTTTTTCTTTCATATTTAGTCTCCGTGTGTAAGATACTATCATCATCCAACGATTTTACTACGGCGCTCCATAATGACTGTATCACGCCAAATTCCATCTAAGGTAGCGATTCTTTCCCGGGTGCCGATCTTGCGGAATCCGCAATTCTCATGCATTCTTACACTGGCAATATTTTCCGGGAAAAGAGAAGTAAAAATTGTCCAAATTCCATTTTTTTCCGATGAATCAATGACTGATTTTAATAATTTTGTCCCCAATCCCCGGCCAAGCAAATTTTCTGCTATATATACACTTACTTCGCAAACACCTTGGTAGACGCTTCGGCTTGAAACTTTTGACAAAGCAGTCCAACCCACAATTTTATTGTTAGCAATACACACAAGTCTTGAATGGATAAGATGTGACTGATTCCATTTCTCCCAGGTTGGTACTTGGGTTTCAAAGGTAGCGTTTCGGGTTCTAAGTCCATAAGCGTATATATCCAGGACGGCTGCCGCGTCAGCATGCTCCATTTTTCTAATCATTGGCATGGGTTCCTATTTCCAATAGTATCAATTCCTGTAGAATCAGCAATTTCTGTGATATTTTTTTTAAATAGTATTTTTATTCATTTTAGCGAACTGTGAGCCAGATACCCGCGAGCATAACACAGATGCCAAATATGCGGGAAAGGTTAATGTGACGTATGTCAGCTCCTAAAAAACCAAAATGATCAATAACAGCAGCAATGATAAACTGAACTGCAACAATAATTGTGAATGCGGTTACAAGTCCCAGGCGGGGTACGCTATAGCCTATAGCAGCGATTAATACCAAACCCAAAGGGCCTACCAAAAGTGTATAACTGGGAATACTTTGAAGGGAAGATAGATTTCCACCTCTCAAGACCAGCATAATAATCCCGATAATGAGTCCGCCGCCTCCATATGTTATAAACACACTCTCCATAGTACCTATATTTTTATCGATAATACCTATAAGTTGTCCCTGGCAGGCAACGGCTACACCTCCAAGCGCTGCAATCATAACCAAATACAATATATTCAAGATATCTCTCCTTAAAACAATAGTAAAAAATGTTTATTTATCCAATAAAACCAGAAAAAGGAAGGTTGTGTCAAAGAAAATTTTAAGATTTTAGGTCAGGTGTTCTTAATTAAATTACGCTAAAATACATAAGGGGTTTAAAATTAAACCCCTTATTAAATCTATTTTAGATAATCTTTTTAATAATCCAGTGAAGATACCTCAAGGGCATGTTTTTGAATAAAATTTCTCCTTGGCTCCACTTCCTCCCCCATCAGAAGGGTGAAAATCTCATCGGCTTTTTCCGCATCTTCAATTTCCACCCTGAGCATATTTCTTTTTTCAGGATTCATAGTAGTTTCCCAGAGCTGGTCTGCATTCATTTCCCCCAGACCTTTGTAGCGCTGAATATTGATACCTTTCTTTGCTTCAGACATGATAAATTCAAACAGGCTGTCAATATCATAAAAATTAAATTCTTTTTTAATCTGGGCATCTGACTGCTTGGAAGATATGGAAAAAGGAGGTTTATTAAATAGTTTGATTTTTTCAAATCTTTTTAACATTCTTTGATAATCGTTGGTGGCAAGAATTTCTCTGCCGACTCTTAAAATAATCTGTTCTTCTTTTTTTTCATATATATCCATTTCAAAGATATTTCTTTCAACATCGTACTCTATTTCTCCTGTGATATATCCATTTTTTTCAAGCTCTTTTGAAAGCAAAATAAAGTTTTGCTTTTCTTCAAGAAAAAATTTATCTTTTACACCATTTTTAATAAGGGTAAGTAAAAGACTGATATCCATATCTCTTTTCTTTAACATATTTACAGCATCATAATAATCTGATAACTCAACCATAAAATTATAAAATTCATCTTCTAAAAGCGGTTCTGTATTTCCATTTAAAAAAATGTTTTTTTGCCCGGTAATTCTTTTTACCAGGTAATTGGAATATTCATCTTCGTTTTTCAGGTATACACCATTTTTTCTTGAACCGACCCGGAAAAGAGGCGGCTGGGCAATATATAAATATCCTTGTGAAATCAGATCCGGCATCTGCCTGAAAAAAAAGGTTAACAACAAGGTTCTGATATGGGATCCGTCAACATCCGCATCCGTCATGATCACAACTTTATGATACCTGACTTTTTCAATATCATATTCTTCGCTGCCAACACCCGTTCCAAGAACAGTAATAATATTTTTAATTTCATCGCTTCTTAAAATTTTATCAAATCTGGCCTTTTCAACATTCAAAATTTTGCCCTTAAGGGGAAGTATGGCCTGGAACCGTCTGTCTCTGCCCTGTTTAGCGCTGCCGCCTGCAGAATCTCCCTCCACGAGAAATAATTCCCTTTCAGCAGGATCTGCATACTGGCATTCAGCCAGTTTTCCAGGTAAGGATGAGTCCAGCAGGGTGCCTTTTTTCCTGGCAAGTTCTCTGGCTCTTTTGGCAGCATCCCTGGCCCTTGCCGCATCAACTGCTTTGCCGATGATTTTCCTTGCAACTTGCGGGTTTTCTTCGAGATAATGGCCCAGTTTTTCATTGAGAAGAGACTCAACAATCCCTTTAATTTCGCTGTTCCCAAGTTTAGTTTTTGTCTGGCCTTCAAACTGAGGTTCCATCAGTTTTACCGAAATAATAACAGAGAGACCTTCTCTCATATCATCTCCACTGACTTTAATATTCTGCATGTTTTTGGGCAGATTATTTGATCCTGAAGTAATATATGAATTTACAGTACGGGTTAATGCACCTTTAAAACCAGACACATGTGCTCCGCCTTCAAGTGTTCTGATATTATTGGCAAATGAATAGAGTTTTTCCTTAAATGTATCATTATATTGAATGGCTACTTCAATCTGGACATCCTTTTTATCCCCTTCAATATGAATGGGATCATGCAAAGCTGTGTAGGACCGGTTAAGATATTCTACAAAAGAAATGATTCCACCTTCATAGTAAAAATCTTCTTTTTCAGCAGATCTTTCATCTTCAATAATGATTCTGAGACCTTTATTTAAAAATGCAAGCTCTCTCATTCTCCTTGTAAGGGTTTCTAAAACAAAATCATTCTCGTTCATGATTTCAAAATCAGGACTGAATGTAATCTTTGTTCCCCTTTTATCAGTATCTCCTTTAATGACTAATTCTGTATGTTTAAGTCCTTTGGAGTAGGACTGATGATAAATTTTTCCGTTTTTATAAACTTCCATTTCAAGGACTTGGGAAAGGGCATTCACAACTGAAATTCCCACACCGTGCAAACCTCCGGATACTTTATAGGAGTCTTTATCAAACTTACCCCCGGCATGGAGTTTGGTCATGACCACTTCGCAGGCAGGTATATGTTCTGTTTCATGCATTTCAACAGGAATCCCGCGACCGTTATCCTCCACACTTACGCGCATATCAGGATGTATGGTCACAAGAATCGTATCGCACTGTCCTGCCATGGCCTCATCAATACTATTGTCCACAACTTCATAAACCAGGTGGTGAAGACCCTGAAGATCAACATTTCCAATATACATGGATGGTCTTTTACGTACCGCTTCAAGACCTTCAAGTACTTTTATACTACCGGAGTTATATTCTTTATTTACTTTGTTTTCATTCACAAGTGACCTCTAGGTTATGATATATGCATCGCCATTATTACACAAACAAGTTTATCATCATCAAATCCCCGGATAATACAGGGACTTTTACTGTCTTTAATATTTATAACTACAATAGAATCTTGAAAAAGGCTTAGAGCATCCATAAAATATTTCGGGTTAAAGCCGCTTTTAATCTCTTCACCCGTATATGAAATCATCATCCTTTCTTTTGATTCTCCTATTTCAGGGTTGGTAATGGTAACTACCATTTCATTTTCCTTGAAATTTAAAATAACACTTTTATAATCATCAGATGTTAAAATAGATACCCTCTTCATCAGAGTTGAAAACATGGTTCTGTCAATTTCAATGGGAATCATTTCTTCATTATGTATTATAGGTTTATAATCAGGATACTCTCCTTCAAGAAGTTTTATCATTATTGATTCATTTTTATTTTGAAAAATAAAATGATTGTCTTTAATTCCCACATTTATTCCATCTTTACTGCTGTCAATGAATTTGCTTAATTCCGACAACCCTTTTTTAGGGATAATAACACTTTCCTCCGGCAGATCGAGTTCTCCCTTGAATTTGGCATCACAGCAATGAAGACGTCTTGAATCTGTAGATACAACTCTTATGGTTTCTTTATCATCGACTAATATTTTTTCAATCAGGGACCCTAAAACATAAATTCGTTTTTCCTCACCTGAATAATTTACAATGGAAGCTACATCAACCATCCTTTTCAGATCTTTGGGGTTTATTTCTATAAAATCTATATTTTCTATAACAGGGGTTTCGGGAAAATTTTCATAATCTGAAGATACAATATGATAAATACTGTCCCCTTCTCCAATTTCTACCCACCTGTTTTCTATTTCATTAATAATAATTTTATTTTCAGGGTATTCTCTGATAATTTCAAAAAATTTTTTCGAATTAATGGATAATATACCTTCAGTTTCCACCTGGGCATTATAATTACCCATAAAAACTGTTTCCAGATCATTGGCAGTGATAGTGATCTGAGATCCCATTGCTTTAATAAGAATATCAGATGTAATCGTCAGATTGGTTTTTCTTCCAGTCAAACCCTGAATTTTTGAAAGAACATCCAAAATTTCTTTTTTATCAAACGAAAATTTCATATAAATCCCTTTTTAAAAAAAAATTAAATATTCGTTAATATTTATATCAAATCATTTGTTTTATCAATTAATAAATAGGTATGGTTTTATTAATTAAATAGTAAATAAAAACAATAACAATAGTAAAGAGTGTTTAAATGTTTATAACTTTTTAATTAGCTAAAATAATTAAGTATTTTATAATTAAAAACTTGTAAATATTGGTTTGTTTTTTTATAAAAATACATCAGTTTTATATCAAAATTTTAAGGTGTTCAAAACTGCCTGGTTTTAAACATTTTATTAAAATGATCCAATCCAACTTCTAATATCCTGTAATCCTTTTATATTCCAGTCATCTGCAGTTCTTTGTTCAATATATTTTAAAAATAAAGTGTCAATAACGTTAAAAATATTAAAACAAAAGAACGCTTTTTCCAGAACCAGCCCTTCTATTTCATTTTCTTTATTTGATAAATCTGTTTTTGGTGTTTTAAGACCTGAAACATTAAAACTCTCACCTTTTATGGTAAACCGATACTCATCCTCATTTATCTTACAAACAAGGTTGATATTGGTAACATAAGCACCTTTTTTTAAAGCAGTGGTTCCTTCTTCTAGGCCTGCCTGGTCACCTTTTATACTGATTTTTTCCTTTGATTTATCCCCTAATTTATTTTCAAGAACAATTGAATTACCAACTTCAAGAGTTACAATATCTTTTGAATTTAAAAGGGATGATATATTCTGATCCGTTTCAATTAAAAACCAGATCCAGGTTAGATAATCATTTCCGAGAAATTTGTATTTATTATAAGCAGTTGCAATATCAAGCATAAAGATTACCTCGAATATTTTAAAGGGACAAGTGTTTGGACCCGGTCTTTTTGCGGGTTGGAAAATTTGG
>Ga0257125_1000856_pt1 | contig 35378 bp, 24 predicted proteins | sample SI106_200metaG_FD_190183 | JGI IMG/M metagenome (GOLD analysis project Ga0257125, IMG submission 190183) | Marine microbial communities from Saanich Inlet, British Columbia, Canada - SI106_200 | ecosystem: Environmental > Aquatic > Marine > Inlet | place: Canada: British Columbia | collected... | reverse complement strand
TCGTCACCCATTTTTCCAAGATAGGCTGTTTTTAATCCTAACCTACTAAAAGCAACTGCACAATTAGTTCCACCACCACCAGTTGTGAAGTTTAATTTTTTTATTAGAATTTTTGAACCGATAGGATAAGCTAACATACATTTTTCTTTTTCACAATCTTTGAATGTAATTAGATCAGCCCGCTTGGAACATGCAAATACATCTACTGTTGAACTGCCAACACATATTACATCATACATGAATGATTTCTTGGAATAATGGTATATAAATCTTATGATTAAATATTGTCTAGAACGTCGTGTGCACTTAATGCATTTTGATAGTTTTCTAATAATTCTTTGTTTTTTGTTTTTGTTAAAAATTTAATCCTTGCAATTTCTGTTTCTCTGTTAGAGACTCTCGCAAATTTATCAGCTTCTATCAATCCATAAGGATAACCAATAAATACTGGGTCTTTTGAATTTTCTGCTAAAGAAGAAAGTATATCTGTATGGCCTGTGTGAGTTTGAAACTTAAAGATAAACCTAGATTTAGGATTTAGTTTTGTAAAGTAAGTTTGATCGTCAATCGTATAAAACCAAGTTGGATAAGGTTGATTTTTTGAAAGCGTTGCGGAGAAACTATCCCCTTTATCAGTTAGTAAATCTGAAGTCTTTGCAAGAGCAGTAATTGTAATATTATTATTATCTGCAATTTGTAACAATGCTGTAAAATATGCTTTTTCATATTTATTTATTTGTTTAAGGTCGCCATCACGAACTATAATATCACCTGCATCAAGATGTTCTATTGATTCTGTTGCTATCTTTATTTCTGCACACTTCATTACTATATTAACTATTTCGCCGATATCTGGATTTTGTTTTGATGAAATTTCTTCTGGATCAATGTTCATAACATCAAATTCATAATTAATTGGAAATACCTCTGCTTCAAAAGATAATTTTTCATTGTTTACTGCTTTAACAAGTAAATAGAATTCTTTTTTTTCTGATTTGATTCTTTTATTATTTTGATAGATACAATAGAATACTCTTACTAAATGTACTGAGAAGCTTGGTGTTTTGATGATTTCGTTGTTGCCGCCATCAATAAATAAAATTTTACCATTAAAATCAGATACATTTATCTCTTTATATTGAGATTGGTCTATTTCATTGTTAGGTGTTGAAATTATCTGATTAACTTTCTCCAGAATCTTATTTAATGCATCCATAAATTTAAGTTTGTTTTTAATGTATTAATTATTATGGTTTTATGTTTACTACTAGTACATAGTAAATAACCGAAACATTTATAAAACAATAAATGTTGCTTATTTCATGATAAAAAGAACAAAAGGAAGAGTTGCAGTAGGATTCCTGATATTTATTGCAATAGTATCATATTTAGCAGTATTCTTAGTTAAAGCACCAGGTATTCATGCTATTGGAGAAGACACAATATTAGGTGCACATAGGGGTAATTCTATTGAATATCCTGAAAATTCATTAGAAGCAATAAAAGATGCAGCAACAAATCCAAGATATGAATTTATTGAGTTTGATCTTCAATATACAAAAGATAATAAGATTATTTTGTTTCATGATTATTCAATAAATAGGATGGCTGGTAAGTTTGGTAAGATTTCTGATTTAACTTATGATGAAATTAATGAATTAAGTGATTTTCATGTTCCTCAATATTATGAAGTAATGGAAATAGTTGGTGATAAGAAATTAAGTATTGAAATCAAACCAATATTTGATACTGAAAAAGATAGAGCATTGGTTGATTTTATTATTGAAGATTGCAAACAAAGAGGTATATTGGATAAAGTTTTGTTAAGTTCAATATCAACCGAATTAGTTAAATATATTTCAGATACATATCCATCAATTAAAACAGGAATGATTTATTGGGTTCATCCAGTAACTTATATCCATAGTGATGAACAAGTTGAAAATTTTTATAATAAAATGGATGAAATTGGTGCTGATTATATTATGTTGCACGGAGTTAACTTAAAGAATTCTAAACTTATTGAAAAAAAACCAAAATCAATGATTTTGTCTTATTGGTATTTTACAGATGAGATGTATATTGTCGATGATGAATTGTGGTGAATGGTTAGTTTTTTATACAATACTTGATTAATTAATAATATGAAAGAGCTTATTGAAAATATAAATAGATTAAAGAAAGAGAAAAATGCAGTTATACTTGTACATAATTATCAAAAACCCGAGATTTACTCGGTAGGTGATTTTATAGGAGATAGTTTAGAATTAAGTAAAGAAGCTGCTAGAACAGATGCTTCAATTATTGTATTTTGTGGTGTTCATTTTATGGCTGAAACTGCAAAGATTTTATCACCTTCTAAGAAAGTGCTATTACCTTCTAAAGAAGCTGGATGTCAGATGGCTGATATGGCAACAGTTGATCAGTTAAAAGATATGAAAGCTAAATATCCTAATGCAGCTGTTGTTTCTTATGTAAATACAACTGCTGATATTAAAGCTTTAACAGATGTTTGTTGTACTTCTATTAATGCTGTAAAGATTGTTAATAGTTTAGATGAAGATGAAATAATATTCTTGCCTGATGAAAATTTAGGAAAATATGTTCAACAGCATACTAATAAAAAAATAATATTATGGCCAGGACATTGTTATGTTCATAATAATGTATTAGTTTCTTCAGTTAAAAAAGCTAAAGAAAATTATCCTAATGCTAAATTAGTTGCGCATCCTGAATGTCCACCAGAAGTTCTTTCTTTTGCTGATCACATCTGTGGAACAGGTGGAATGATAAAATATGCTAAAGAATCAGATGCTAAAGAATTTATCATTGCAACTGAAGAAGGCATGATTAATCGTTTAGAAATTGAAGTTCCCAATAAAAAGTTCTATGCAGTTGGTGGTGTTTGTATTAATATGAAGAAAACAACATTACAGAAAGTTTATGATTGTTTAGTAAATGAAGAACCTGAAATTACTATTCCTGAAGAAACCTTAAGTAAAGCTAAAAAAGCACTTGATAAAATGATTAACTTGTAAGTTCTCTTCTTATTATCTGGGCTATTCTTTGTAATAATTGATCTACCTGGCTATGTATCCCTGGATCGGCAATATTTGTGTCATGAAGTTCTCGTACAATATGACTAAATTCTGTTTCTTGAGTATCTAAATTTTGTTTTAGTTGTGTGTTTAATTGATGAACTTTTTGGATATTTCCTTCATGTTGTATTCTTTGCCTTAGCTTTAATTCTGCTTCAACCCCTTTTCTTAAATTAGTTAAGAGAGATTTTACTTTTTGTTCATAAAAAGATTTCCAAGCATGTTTCTCAAGCAAATGATTTAATTGATTTAATAATTGTATTTTCTGGTTGTCTGCGTGTTCTTCTGCTGCTATTAATGGTTGGATAACAGCTTCTAATTGTTCTTGATGATAGAATTCATTTTCTGAAGATGCTATAAAATACCAATCTGGCATTTCTTTTGGTGGAGGTCCAACTAAGTCTAACACTACTCCTGCTTTATACTTTTGTCTAACATAATCTAAATATCTTTGATTACTTGCTGTATATTGAGGAAGTGCATCTGCAGTATAAGGAGATTGAGAAGTACCTGCAACTTGTTCAGCAAGATGTTCTTTACGTAATTCATTGACAATTGTCTGAATGAATGTTTTCCATAATCCATTAGATAATTGTTCTGCACGTACCATAATCTCTTCAAATTTACGTTTCCATTGAAGTTTATGTTTAACTGAAAGCCGAAAAATTATGTATCCAATAGCCATATCTTCATTAGAATTAAATTGAAGATTAAACATAATACGCCATTTAATTAATTCTTTAATTTTGGCATTATATCTTCTGTAAAGTTGCCAACAATGTTCTTGATACTCTCTTGATCTAGTCATTGCACGAGTTTTGGTTACAAAATCTTCTGCTGTTGGTTCTTGGTTTGCCATTGTTTAGTTATTTTTTTATTTTTGTTATATAAAAATTGTACTATTTTATTAAACACCTTTAATTATCAATTAGTTGAAATGCCATCCTCCTTGCATTTTCGGGGATACCTGCAATAATATTATTTTCAAAATTATTTGCTTGTGCCTTGAATAAGTTTTGTCCAGTGGTCTCAATTGCTGCAGCTAAATTCTCACCAGCCAAAGTGTGAAAATCTTTAATCTCAACTGAAAAACCTGCTGCTTCAAACTGACGTTCTATGTCAATTAAATCTAAGGTACCTGCACGTGCCTTTGCTGCTAATTGATTAGTCGTTTGTTGAATTCTTACTATCTCTGCTGTCTGTGTCTGTGTACTAGCAATTTTAGCTGCTTCAAGATTATCTAATTGGTGTTGTGTTGCTTGACTACAACAACCTATCTGAATCTCAAAACCGACTTGATCAGCAACAACTTTACCTGTGTCAGGATCAGTGACTAATTTCTGAGCAGAATCTAATTCATAACCTTCAGAAGTAACCATCTCTCTTAATTGAGTTTTAACAAATTCATCTCTTGTGGCCCCAGGCAAGTATTCTTGAGCTCCGTTTTCTCTTAAAATAAATACTCCAGCATCGTCATCTAACGAGTCAAATCCATAAGTTAAGGTTTTTGTATCAGGACCAGCAACAGTAACACGATCCCAATAAGTACCTGTTGTGCCCCTAACATAATCATATTTTAAACCAGGATGTATATTATCTAATTCTGTTGCTATTTCTGAATATCTAACATCAACAACAAGTTTTCTTGCTTGTTGTGCTGCGCCCGGACCTGAAGCTGCAAGACCTGGTGTAAATTCATATCGTGCATTTTCAAAAAGTCCTGCAGCTTGTGTACGTCTCATAAATTTCATAGAATATTGACTTACGTCCCTATCAACAACAGCTATAAGTGCAATTCTTTGAGCATCTGAAAGATCTGTTGCTGCTCGAATATTTCCAATGGCATCAATTTTTAGTTTTTCTACTAAAGCAGTTTTATCTAGACCTAGGGGTTTTGCATAATCATCAACATCAAATAATTTAGATAAAACTTGTTGGTTTCCAGGAACTTGAAATGCTTCAACTAATTTATCTGAAACAATTTGTGTACCAAATGCAACTTCTGTGCCAGCCATATTATCAGCTACTGTTACAGCATTTAATTGTCTATCAAGAATACCTGCTTTACCAGGTCTTACTAGTAATATTTCTGTACCATCGTGATTTTGAACAACATATCTCATACGTTCATATGCTTCATCACCATAAAGCAAACGGAATGCGTCTTGACTATCTTCTATATATTTAGCCCCTGCAGCTGCATGAATCTTGCTTATCTCTGCATACTGTCCTAATTCTGACATTGCTTGTGCATTATTAATACCTGCGCCTTTTGCCATATCATGATAGACTTGAGCTTGAACAACTTCTAATTTTTGTAAAGCTGTAAGTTGTTGTACATCATCAGCTTCTAACGTTAATAAAGACCTTTGTATATTACCAACTGCATGATCTAATCCATTAGATTCACGTCCCCTTACCCAGCCAGTTCCTAAAGTAATTGTACTATCTGGTGTTTGTAAACTAATACCATCATTAATTAAAGATCGTTGAAGATTATCTGCAAATTGATCATTAAATCTTAATACTAATTCTTGTTGTGAAATTCCAAGTTGTCTGGCTCTTTGAGCAATTTCTCCGTTTTTAATAGCTTCTTGAAGAAGTCGATTTTGTGTTTCTGCCATCACTACAAGATTATCTTGTTGAGATTGGGTTATAGCTATTCTACTTCCACCAGTAGTATCTATTCCTCCAGAATATGTTAAAATTACTTGTTCTTGATTTCTTCTTAATTGTGCTGCAATAACTTGGACATTATCTGAAGCGTCACCTACAAAATCAACACTTTCATGCCCTAGAGACCCGGTACCTAAATGTTGTTGTATTATTTTTGTATGTTCTGTTGGATCTGTTGCATCAAATGCTCCTGCCAAGGTAATTCTTTCTTCAATTCTTACTAACCAATCTGCTTCTTCATCTGTTAATGTAACTTTTACCCTAAGTTCATCATACCTTTGAACGGTTTTGGGGTCTATAACTGTATTTCTCAAATTCTCAAGTTCTATTTGTTGCTCTAAAGAAAGGTCATCTAATTTAGTTAATTCGCCAATTCTTTCTATACGTTGGTCAGCAGTATCAAGGACAGTTTGTCGAGCATTCTTGATGTACCCATCAGGATCTAGTAAATGTTCCATATTATCAATTTGTCCTTCATTAAAATATTGATCTGCATCCCTCAATAAATCTAATTGATCAGGAGATAATCTTGAACGGGCCATTAATAACTGCCTTTTAGCGGCCTCAAGAGTTTCTGCTTCTACAAAAACTCCGTTTAATTCTTCTAAGTTTGTTACTTTTCTTCCTGTTTCATCAACTAAAGTAGCTGGACCTGCCCTCCTTAATCCAAGTGATGCTAATTCTGTATCTGTAATCCTAGCTATAACACCATCAAATTCCATATCTGAATAAGCTTTTAGAATTACTGATTCGTCAATATCAAGATGTCCTAAATTATTCTTTAATGTCCTAACAATATTATCATAATCATTTACATCTACAAGAGCTAATGCTCCTGCAACTTGGCTTGAAGCTGCATCATCTAATTGAAGATTTCTTGTTAAAGTTCTTGTAAGATCATCAAGACTAGTTCCTGCTTTAGCTGCACTTTTGAAATGATTAATAGCTCCTTTGATAACATTTGTAGTTAAAGGTATGCCAGCTCCAATTATGGCTGATGCAACAGGATGTTTTACTGGATCCCACTCAACTCCAAATACTTTTCCTGCACCCACAATTATTGCACCAGTTGCAGTATCAATTACAATATTCTCAGCAACACCTAAAACTGCCCCACCAATACCTGTGATTTGAGATGAAAAGATTGAACCAGAAGCTGCCCCACCTGCTGCTGCTAGAACTATTGCTCCTGGACTTGTACTTTCATCAGTAAATTTAACAATTTGTCCTAAACTCCTACTCTCAAATACTTCTAATGCTAAAGCATTCCTTTGTTCGTTTGATAACTTATCTTGTAATCCAAGATCTATTGTTAGGGGCCTTTCAGCTGTAAAAAGAAATTCATCACTCGCAGGAACTTCTTCTAGACCTAGAATTCTTGTTAAACTTCCCCTATATTGATTTCCTTCTTGTAACAAAGCTTGGCCTTGAGGCATTGTCTGCCTAAGATAGTTTATTGCTTCAATCATATCTTGATTTGAAATTGCAAAACCTTTACCGTTTGGATCAACAATACTTTGGCCTGGTTGAATTAATATAGTTGGTTCATTACTTGTAGACCTTGTTAAAACAATGTTTAAGTTAAGAGTTTGAGATTCTATTTCTTCGATGACATTACCTTCTAGATCAACGGTTATATATGCAGCATTAGGGTAATCAATAATATGGTTAGGCAGTCCAGCTGTACTAAGAGCTAATAATTGATTTCTTTGTTCTTCTGCGCTTTGTTGTTCTGGTGTTTTGTGATATGGATTAATGCCCCTTCCTACAAGGGCTTGTTTTTTCTGAGCATTTTGTATTGCTATTTTGATTGCTAATTGTTTCATCTCTGCTTCGCTCATTTGACCAGAAGTAAATCTATCCATGTCTGATCCAGAATATCCTGCTTGATTCATACGATCAAAAAGGTCAACTCCAGCTAACAAAGTTTGATCTTGTTCGCCCATGGCTTCTGCAAATGCTTGTCCTTCTTGATGATTACTATAAATTGCACCACCAGTTAAATCTGTAATTAAGCCGCCAGTGAAAACTGATTGTAGTGCTATTAATGGTGCATTATCCTCAGTTACTGTTAAGCTTAGATCACCTATTTTAGCACCAAAACCTTTTCTTTCGTCTAAGACTGCTTGCAAAGTCTTTTCCCTTGTTAACAAAGACCGTTTAATAGATTGAAGTCCTTCTCCAATCCTATGTTGTTCAAATTGAGTTTTGTGGCTTTCTTCTACTTGAGATATTGCTTGTAATTGTTTTTCTAAAGTACCAATTTTTTGTTGAATTGCAGTTTGTGTAAATTCACTAACACCAGTTAAACCAGCCCTTAATCTTGTTAATTGTTGCTCTAAATTTTGATGCATACTAAAAAGCATAACTTCTGCTTGTTTTGAAGCTACAACCGCATCACCGTTGTTCCCTGTAGAAGCTAAATTTGAAGATAATTGTTGCATTAATGCAACTTTTCTTATTGTATCGCCAGTATCAACATGTTGACCTTGTTGATCAAGGTCTTCTAAAATTAATAACGCGCGAAGGACATTATTTTTTTCGTGAGGTTCGTTGTAGAACCCAGAGGTGATTAATCTGTCGGTTTCCCTATCTTTATCTGTTTGTGTTTGTAGACCTTCATCTTTTGGTATTGCCCTACTTAAATCTATTAATCTAAGATAAGTATCTAATCTTAATCTAAGTTCTTCAGGAGATTCCGCAATTTGGTTTCCAATACCATTGCCCCTCTCAGTTACAGATATACCCTCAACTTCGTATTCATATTGTGCAGCACCATGAATGGTATTATGAAAGCCACCTCTCAGGTATTGTAAAAGTTGTTCCTCTGTTAGTTTTGTTTCCATTAAATTAATCAATTGACCATTATGTACAAATTTAAATTCTTTAATATTTAATTTAGCACCTTGTAAATATCCTTGAATTTCATCTGAATGTGCCAAGATTACAGCAGGAGTAAGTTGATCATATCCTTTAGTATAAGAATGAATTAAATTTTCTGCAATAAAACGAGACCTGTAAACATCAGAACCTTGAACTGTGTTAAGGAAATCAACAATGTTCTTGAATCCGTTTCCTTCTTCCCCTCTTTGTTGGAGTAAGGGGATTGTTTCGTCTCTGTATAATTCATAAAAGTCCTTAGGGTCCATATAATACATCTTTTGTAGTAAATTAAGGTTTACAGAAACTGTTTGTTCACGATTTTTAATGCCCCCATATGCTATTGCAGAGATGGTTTTAATATCAGAACCATAAAGCCTATGTGTTTTTGAAGGAGATATTATCTGGAGTGATTTACCATCAGCAGTTCTAATTAACATGCCGCCTTTTGAATCAGATGTAATGTATGAGCCATCCCAAGTTTTCATTACTAAGTTTGTTTCTGATAAAGCAAAAAGGTTTGGATCTCTTTCAATTAATTGTCTTAATTGGATACTTTGTTTGTCTAGACGGAAAACGGATTTACCATCTATGTTATGTATCTCACCAGAAATCCCTAATTCTCTATCTGTAACAAAACCATTCTCTTGTCTTAAATCACCAGCAGTAAATTTCTTTTTTATCGCTGCAACCCTACCTTTTTTTTGACTTTCAATTGTAGTAAGTTCTTGATCGCCCTTAATTGTTCTTGTAAATACTGCTTCATTTTGTAGTCCGCGATATAGAATACCTCTTGTCTCAATCAAAACTCTTCCACCAGATACAAGTTTGCCATCTGAATTAACAAACACTATTGGTTTTTCTGACTGTTGTGCTTGATCTTTAGCAGCACTATCAGAAAATTCTCCAAAAGATAGTGTAGTTGTATCATCAACAGCACTGATAGTTACTTCGTTAGATCTATCATGATAGTTTGCGTCTTTTTGTAATATTGCATCGCTTACTGTTCTATCATCATTGAAATCAATCTTTACTTCACCTTCAAAAAGATGTTGCCTTTCCCTACTATTTTCTTTTGTTTGAGATCCAAATTCAACTCTTTCTGAAGAAGTAAGAGATGTCCATTCAAATTGTTCGTCAAAATCAATTGTAGATCTGCCACTTACTGTACCAAAATTATCTTTGTAACTTCCTGCTTTTCTTTTTAATAATATAATACTTTGTTCAAGTTCCTGTTTTTCTTCTGGATCTGTTGTAGTTGTTCTTTGTCTAAGAAGGTCTTGAAGTGTTAGTTGATCTGAACCAGTTAAGCCTTGTAAAACTATTCTTCTACCGCCTCCACTTACTAATACCCTACCTTGTACTTCTCTTAATACGGGTTCACCTTTATCATCAACTTGACCAGAAAGTGTAACTCGGCCATTATCCATCTGAATTAAATCTGGTTTGATTATTGTTTTGCCTTCAAAATTCTCAATTTGGTGTTTATTGCCTTGGTTATCTGTCCATGTACCTTTAGCACTACCTTCAATTATAAATCCATCTTTATCAAACTTAACTTTTGAGCCTTTTGGAACAGATATTGTTGAACCAGTTGTCGTATCTACAATTTCTCCATCTTCTTCAAAAAGTAATGTTCCGTCTGGTTGTACAGATGTACTTGTCCCCCTTACTTCAATTTGTCTAGTAATTTGTTCTTCGCCTGCTTGTGTTATTGATATTCCAATGAAAACATATTGACCTTTAGCTGGATCATAACTAACAGAAGTAGTACCAATTGGAATTTGGCCGCCGCCTTCTCCTGTTTTAAGAGTAAGTGTATTTGGTGTTGCTGGACCAATAAAACCCTCTGCTGAAACGCCTGGGGCATGAATTGTTGGTGGATTATCAGTAAATGTCATACCTGATTGAACATTAAATGTTACTTGACTATTACCATATTTATTTTGAAGATATTTATTAGATGATTCAGGTGTTGCTCCTAAATCTGAAGAGGCAAAGAAATCATCATCACATTCTGGACAAGCACCTACATTTGCTTGGGTTGTATAATATTCATTTTTTTGATCTGCAGGCAGATTGTCAAACTTATCTGTATCTTTCGCTGAAGCAGGAAGATTTCTGAAATTTTCAGCAGTTTTGGGTACATCATCCCAATTTTCTTTTAATTTTGTTCCAGAACATTGTTGCCATCCATCTTCTTCTGTACATGCTAAAGAAACACTAACCAAACTAATTAAAAACAATACAGCCATTAACAAATTAATTATTTTCTTCATCTTTGAGTTATATTTAATATAAATGGTCTGATGATCTTAGTTTCTTCATCAGTTACAGTAATTTCAATATTGTATAATCCTATATCTGCAGGAGTTGGAATGAAAAGTATTTCTCCAGATGGAGTTATGTCAAATAATGCTGAATTATCTTGATAAGTTAATAGTTGAGCTTCAGGATCGTTAGTTGTGATAATTAATGAATATAATTCATCAACATATGCTGTCTGATCAAGAATTTCTTGCACAGAAGGTGCTTTGTTCTCAACAAAATCTGTTGTAATAACAAAATTATAGTACATAGTTATGTTATCAAAATTTGATTTAGAATCAACAATACTATAAACAAAATTATTTTCATCATATGGAGAGATTATAATTTCTGCATCAAAAGAAGTTAAAAAATCTGTATCAAGGTAATCTGAATCTTTGAATTGTTGTGTAATATCAGTTGCAATATTATATATGTGCTTTAATCTGATTGGAATTATTGTAAAAAATTCTGAGATAGTAGTATTTCTTCCTTGCTGAATTATTTTAATTGGATAATTTACTTTAATATTGATATCTTCTTTTGCTAATTTTACTTCTGCATCAATTTCTCCTAAGTCAAAACTAAGATATTCAAAATTCTCAAAGTTATTAGTGCAAACTTCTAAAGATTGTTCTACAAATACAGATAATTCGTTTTCTATAAAATCAATTTGGGGGATAGTAATCTGTCCATTTTCTAGATAAATAACATATTCATCAATCTCTGTCTTTAAAGTGTTAGGATAGGCATATATAAATCCTCCATGAGCTGCAAGATCATAAATTCCAGGAACTGCAACTTCATTTAAACAGTCATCAACAAAGTTCTTTACTGGCCTTATTTCTAAAGGAATGTCTGAAACGTCTTCTCCTGTTTCAACTGAAATTGTTCTAATATAGAAGATGAATCCAATAGCAATTAGTAAGATAAAGCCAAAAATTATGAAAATTGTCATCTGGCCTTTACTTTTCACTTTTTTCACCTTTTTTTATTAGATGTTCTATATAGGTAGAAAGCTTAATCATGTTTTTGTCACAGTATTTTTTTATTCTAGAATGGAGTTCTATATCTATGGAGATACAGATTTTATCTTTAGTAATTGTTTTCTTAGGCATATAAAGTAATACTTATACTACTAGTAATACTTTATAAAACTTGCTATTAACATAATATGTCAATAACCGCCAAAGACCGTTAGATACATAGGTGGAAAACAAATATTTATAAACGAAACATTAGATTGTATTGCTAATGGACCGGAAAAAAGTAATTCAAAGAGCATATCAGCGAGGACACCTATTAAATCTCGATAATCCCATGTATAATTCGTGGATTAAACAGTTTATTGTTGAAGAAATCAAAGGAGATGTAGGCAAAAGGGGAGATATTACTTCTAATGCCATTTTAAGGAATAATAGGGTTGTTGATGCAGTAATTTATTCTAGACAAGATGGAATTGTATCAGGTATTGAAGAAGTTGAATTTCTTTATAAGAATAATAATGTTAAAACTGAAATAATGAAAAAAGATGGAGAAATACTAAAGAAAAAAGATATTATTATGAAGTTAAGAGGAAAAGAAAAAGACCTTCTAAGAGTTGAAAGAAGTGCTTTAGATATACTTCAAAGAATGTCAGGTATTTCAACTTTAACAAATGAATTGGTTAATAAAGTTAAAAATAAAGTAGGTATTGCTCCAACAAGAAAAACACAATGGAGATATTTTGATAAAAAAGCTGTTTTTGCAGGAAAAGGTTTAACACATAGGCTAGCTTTATGGGAATCAATACTAATTAAAGATAATCATATAAAGACTATTAGAGATGAAAATATTAAAGATCCAATCAATGAGTGTCTTCAAAGAGCATGGAATTATAGAAATAAAGCCAATTTTATTGAAATCGAAGTTCAATCAATTAAAGGTGCTTTGAAAGCTGCTTTAGTGTTCTTACATCTTCAAAAAGATCCAGAAAAAGTACCTTGCATTATTATGCTTGATAATATGTCACCAAAAGAGATTAGAAAAACAATCAAAGAATTAAAAAGAAAAGATTTGTATAACCATATCTTATTAGAAGCTTCGGGAAACATAACTCCAAATAATATTATTAGTTATGCTAACTCAGGAGTTGATGTATTATCTTTGGGTTATTTAACACATTCTTCAAAAGCATTAGATATTAAACAAAAAATAGAATGAAAACCGACATGTCGAAAACCACCATTGGGAAAAAGGTTGGCATTAAGTATAAAATAAGAAGCAAGGTGGTTTTTGAGCATGATCAGAAACAAATAGTTTCTGACATTGTGGTTATAGGTTCTGGAATTGCAGGATTAAGTTTTGCTATTAAAGCAGCTAAATTTGCAAATGTTATTTTAGTTACTAAAAAAAAGCTAAGAGATTGTAATAGTTATTATGCTCAGGGTGGTCTTGCTGCAGTATTTGATAAAAACGATAGTTTTGAATTACATAAAAGAGATACACTTAGAGCTGGGGATGGTTTATGTAATGAAAAAGCTGTTGAATTAGTTGTTAAGAATGCTCCTAAACAAATCTTATGGTTAAAAAATCAGGGAATAAAGTTTGATAAGAAATTAAGCAAAGAAGCTGTACATTCTGCCCCAAGAATTGTTCATTCTGGTGATATTACTGGTGAAAATGTTGAAAAAGTTTTAATTAATAAAGTTAGAGCAAGTAAAAAAATCAAAATTATTGAAGATGGTTTAGTTTTTGAATTAGTTAAAGAAAAAGCAAAGTGTGTTGGTGCTCGTTTATTAAAAGATAATAAGATTATTAATATCAGTGCCGATGCGGTTGTTTTAGCATCTGGTGGTTTAGGTCGTTTGTTTAAGAATACGTGCAATCCAAAAGTTGCTACAGGAGATGGTTTTGCATTAGCATATAATATTGGGGCTGCTTTACAAGATATGGAATTTGTTCAATTTCATCCGACAGGACTATATAAAACAACATTTTTGATTTCTGAAACATTAAGGGGCGAAGGAGGCCATTTACTAAATAATAAAGGTGAATCTTATATGATTAAATATCATAGAGATGGAGAACTTGCTCCAAGAGATGTTGTTAGTAAATTTACAGTAGATGAAATGAAGAAAACCAAAACAGATCGTGTTTATTTAGATGTTAGGCATCTTGGAAGTAGGTATTTGAAAAAAAGATTTCCTAAGATATATGATAGATGTTTACAAGAAGGAATTGATTTAACTAAACAAAAAATACCTGTTACTCCAACTGCACATTATAGTTGTGGTGGTGTTAAGATTAATCTTAAAGCTGAAAGTACTGTTCAAGGTTTATATGCTATTGGTGAAGTCTCTTGTAGCGGGTTACATGGAGCTGATAGGATGGCTTCAAATTCTTTAACAGATTGTTTAGTTTTTGGTGATATTCTGGCTAAGAGTTTAAGAGATAAAAAATTAATTGTTAATGAAATTAAAGATAAGAAAATAAAGATAATTAAAAATAATTATAAAAAAATAAGAAATGAAGTTCAGGCTTTGATGTGGAATAAAGTTGGAATTATTAGGACTGAGACTGAGTTGAGACAGGCCCTAAAAAGATTTGAGACTATAAAAAAAGATTTAAATAAAATAAAAGGAATAAATAAAGATATAATTGAACTTAAAAATATGGTTACTGTTTCTATTGTTATTACTAAATCTGCTATAAAGCGTAAAGAATCTAGAGGAACACATTTCTTAAAAAATTTCCCAGAAAGAAATGATAAAAAGTGGAAGAAACATTCTATAATATCTAATTCTAAAATTGCTTTTATATAGATAAACAATAAGATTTTTAAATGTCGTCGTAATTTGCTAAGTAATGAGTTATGAACTGATAATATCTGAAAAACCAGCAGCTGCAAGAAAGATAGCTGATGCTTTAGCAGATGGTAAAGCAATTAAAGAGAATATTTCTGGTGTACCTTATTACAAAGTAACTCATGGCAAGAGAGATATTGTTGTTGCTTGTGCTGTTGGTCACTTATATGGACTTGACCAAAAAAGTGGTACAAAAGGGGAATTTCCAATATTTGATATTGCATGGGAACCTTCTTATGAAAGTAGAAAGACAGCTGCATTTACAAAAAAATACCTTAATGCTATCAAGAAATTAGCAAAAGGTGCTGATGAATTTACAGTTGCAACAGATTATGATGTTGAAGGAGAAGTTATTGGATTAAATGTAATAAAATATGCATGTAAGAAAAAAGATGCAAACAGAATGAAGTTCTCTACCTTAACAAAAGGTGATCTTATTAAGGCATATGAAAGTAAAACCAAACATCTTAATTGGGGCCAAGCAAATGCTGGTGAAACAAGACATTTCTTAGATTGGTTTAATGGTATTAATTATTCGCGAGCATTAACTTCTGCTTACAAAACAACAGGTGGTTTTAAGTTATTATCGATTGGTAGAGTTCAGGGTCCTGCATTAAAGATGGTTGTTGAAAAGGAAAAAGAAATTAAAGCTTTTATACCAGTACCTTACTGGCAGATTGAACTTAATTGTAATGCAAAAAAACAACCAATAACTGCTTGGCATAAAGAAGATAAGTTCTGGGAAAAAGATAAATCAGATCAAGTAATGAAAAATGTTAAGGGTGAAAAGATAGGTATTATAGTTAATATTGATAAAAGAAGTTTTAAACAACAGCCTCCGTTTCCATTTGATTTAACATCTATGCAAGTTGAAGCTTACAAAGTTCATAAAATTCAGCCAAAAGTTACATTATCAATTGCTCAAGAACTTTATACTGCGGGAGTTATATCTTATCCAAGAACATCTTCTCAACAATTACCTAAAGAAATTGGTTATTCTAAAATATTAAAATCATTAAGTTCTCAACCACCATATAAAGAATTGTGTGGGAAATTATTAAAGAAAAAACCTTTAACTCCAAATAATGGAAAGAAAACAGATCCTGCACATCCAGCTATTTATCCAACTGGACTCGCACCTAATGTTGAGGGACAAGAAAGAAAGATCTATGATTTGATTGCAAGAAGATTTATGGCAACCTTTTCAGTACCTGCAACAAGAGAAACTGTGAAAGTTAATATAGATGTTAAAACTGAGATTTTTATTGCTAAAGGTACAAGAACAATTGATCAAGGTTGGTTTGAATTCTATGGACCTTATGTAATGCTTGAAGAAGAAGAACTTCCAGCTGTAGAAAAAGGGGATAAAGTTAATATTAAGAAAATAACTCAGCATGAAAAAGAAACTCAGCCTCCAAAAAGATATTCACCTGCATCAATTATTAAAGGGTTAGAAAAAAGAAATTTAGGAACTAAAGCAACAAGGGCTTCTATTGTAGATACACTTTTTAATAGAAATTATGTTACTGGTACAAAATCAATTGAAGCTACTGAACTTGGGATAAGAACAATAGCAACGCTTGAAAAATATGTACCAAGAATAATTGATGAAGAATTAACTAGAAGTTTTGAAGAAGATATGGAAAAGATTAGAGAAGAAAAAGAAGATAAAGAAAGTGTATTAAATAAATCAAAAGGTGCCATTACTAAAATAATTGATGATTTCAAAAAACATGAGAAAAAGATAGGAACTGAATTAAGAGATGCTCAGATAGAAACAAGAGACGCATTAACTACAATTGGTAAATGTCCTAAATGTAAAGAAGGAGATTTACAGATAAGAAAGGGTAAATTTGGTGGATTTGTTGCTTGTAACAAATATCCTGATTGTAAAACAACTTTTTCCTTGCCTGCAAATGCTATGATTAAGCCTTGCGGCAAGGTATGTGAAGTTTGTGGATATCCTATGGTTAAAGCTATTAAAAAAAGATCTGCTAGAGATTTTTGCTTAAACCCAGATTGCAAGTCTAAATATTTAGAAGGGGAAGCAGGAGAAGAAGCAAAAGCTATTGCAAAAGGCGAACTTGAGAAGAAATGTCCTACTTGTGGTGCTAATTTAGTTCTTAGAAAATCAATATATGGTTCGTTCTTAGGATGTTCAAAGTATCCTAAATGTAAATTTACTGAGAAATTAGAAAAGGAAATTGAAAAAGAAAACAGTTAAATATAATCCATTATCCCATATTCTTATATGAAAAAATTAATCCTATTGGTTTTATTATTGCTTATTTTGCCTATAGTTTTTGGGGAAAAGCAGATGAAACTATTAGCTGTTCAAGAAAGTGAAAATGGAAATAGTGGTTCTATTGCAGATTTATATCTTGAAACACAAGATGGAGAAGGAAGGGTTTTTATTGATACATATCCGTTAACAAAATTTGATACACAAATCTCAACAAGATACGCTCAAGATATTGCATGTGATATTCTAAATGAACAATGCTTAGATAAAGATTTTATTTATACTATTAAAGCAGGAAGTGTAATAATTGCTGGGCCTTCTGCAGGAGCTGCAATTGCAGCATTAACAATTGCTGAATTATTAGATTTAAAAGTAGATCAAAGTGTTTCAGTAACTGGAACTATTAACTCAGGTGGTTTAATTGGACCTGTAGGTGGATTAAAAGAGAAAATTGAGGCTGCTGCTTCTAATGGCTTATCTAAGGTCCTTATACCACAAAGAAATGAGACAAATAAAACAAATGAAAATATTTCAATTGACCTTGTTGAATATGGTAAAGAAATTGGAATAGAGGTTGTTGTTGTATACACAATTAACAATGTTCTTTTAGAACTTACAGGTGTTAGCTTAAGTGAAGATAAGGGCGAAATAGAAATTAGCTCAAAATATCAATCAATTATGAAGAAATTAGCAGTTGATTTATGTGATAGAGCTAGTTTGTTAAAGAAAGAATTTGATAGCCTTGAAAAACCAGAAAATGAAGGATATAACAGTTCTGAGAGTACTTTATTAATCGAAATTAAGAATTTATTGAATAAGAGTGAGATTGCACATTCAAATGAAAAATATTATTCAGCTGCTTCATTTTGTTTTGGAATAAATGCAAAGCTTGCTTATTTAAATGCTTTAAAGAAAAACTTATCTCAAGAAGAGTTGAAAAGTAAAATTGAAGATATGGGTAAAGATATTGAGAATATTGAAAATGAAATAAATAATATCAAAAAGATTACAATTAGTGATCTTGAGGCGTTTGCTGCTGTTAGAGAAAGAGTAATTGAAGCAAAAGCTGTAATTGAAGAAGCTAAAAAGAATGAAACAGAAATAGATATTTATCAAACAATATATGCTGGTGAAAGAATTTATTCTGCAAAATCGTGGCAAAGTTTTTTTGACTTTGGTGGTAAAAAGATTGATTTAAGCAAAGAAAGTTTAAGAAGTTCTTGTTTGAAGAAAGTAGAAGAAGCTGATGAACGTTATCAATATGTTAAGTATATTACTAGTATTGATTTATTAGATACTCAAAAGGGGATACAGCGTGCATTGCAAGATCTTGAAAATGGTGAATATGAATTATGTTTATTTAAAGCTAGTAAAGCAAAAGCTGAAACAGATGTTATATTAAATTTAATTGGAGTTAACCAAGATCGAGTTGAAGTTATTGCTGATCGAAAATTACAAGTTGTTAAAAATGAGATAATAACTGAGATTCAAGAAGGAAGTTATCCAATAATTGGTTCTTCGTATTATGAATATGCTAAGGTTCTTCAAGAACAAGAAGATTATAATTCTGCTTTAATTTATGCTGAATATGCTCTTGAATTAAGCAATATAGGCATGTATTTTGAGAAGGAAAATAGTGATAACATGGCTTTTGCAATAAGTTCTGCAATTATTATTGGAATTGTTGCATTAGGATTTTTATTGATAAATCCTAAAGATAAATGAAAATAAAAGTAAAATGATAATAAAATGAAGAGGAGAATAAAACCCGGCAGAATACCGGAGTACTCTGCTGGGAAAAAGAGGTGATAGATTTTTTTAACAGTAACTAGGTTACTGTCTATTAGTAATGATGCTTAACTGATATTTAAACTTTTTGCCAGAATATCATTCCATAGTGGTGACAAAAATGAGGATAATTGTGTTTTTTGGATTGTGTATGTTATTAGTTGGTTGTACTGAAGTGTTAGAATTATTAGAAGATCCAACTGGTAATACTGTATATGTTCCACCAAAACAGGATGGTTTTATTGATGTGTCTTTTTGTCCTTCTAGTAATTGTTCTAATTCAATGTTAAAAGTGTTAGAAAGTGCTTCTGAAAGCATACATTGTGCTTTATTTGATTTAAGGTTGGATGAAATTATTAATGTTTTGGAAGAAAAATCCAAGAAAATTGATGTAAAAGTAGTAATTGATAATGAAAATGAAGAACATACTTCTGGTAAGATTTATAGATATGATACTACATCTCAATATAGCCATAATAAGTTTTGTATAATTGATGGATCGATTGTTACAACTGGTTCTTTTAATCCTACTGAACGTGGAAATTATAAAAATAATAATAATTTCTTAATAATTGATAGTACTTTTATTGCTCAAAATTATGAAGATGAGTTTATTGAATTATGGAGTGGTGAATTTGGTAAAGGAGGTAATCAAGTTGAATATCCTCAAATTTATTTAGATGGTATTAGCATTGAGACTTACTTTTGTCCAGAAGATAATTGTGATTTACATTTGATTGATGAACTTCGTAAAGCTACTTCAAGTATTTACTTTATGACATTTTCTTTTACACATGAAGAAGTTGCTGATGAAATATTATATTCAAAAGCTGATATAAAGGGTGTGTTTGAGAAAATGCAAGCTGGAAGTAAATATTCACAGTTTAATCGTATGAAAGAGTTTGGGTTAAATGTAAAAAAAGATAATAATTCTGCTAATATGCACCATAAAGTGTTTATTATTGATGAAAAAATAGTTGTTACTGGTTCAACTAACCCTTCTAAATCTGGATTTTATAAAAACGATGAAAATATGGTGATTATTGAAGATGAATCAATTGCTTCAATGTTTATTGAAGAGTTTGAAAGGGTTTGGGAAACCTAAAATTTAAAAACATTAACTAATTCTAGATTTTTATGGAAAAACAATATGATGTTTACGGAATTGGAAGCGCTTTAATGGATTTTCTTATTGAGGCTGATGAAGAATTATTACAACAATTTAACCTTAAAAAAGGTAATATGCATTTGATTGATGAGCAGCAATCAATTGATTTCATGAAAAGAATCAAAGAATATAATATGAAGATTGCTCCAGGTGGTTCTTCTGCAAATACTTTAGCTGGAATATCTTTGCTTGGTGGAAAAGTTGTATTTTGTGGCAAGGTTGGTGATGATGAACATGGTTATTTGTATGAAAAGAAAACATGTAATAATGATAATACTAAATCAAACATTGCAAAAGGGTCTTGTATTACTGGCCACACGATTACATTTATCACACCAGATAGTGAAAGAACCTTTGCAACCCATTTAGGTGCTGCAATGGAACTATCAAAAGAAGATTTATTTGAAGAAGACATCAAGCTGAGTAAAATACTACATGTAGAAGGCTATCAACTTGAAGATCCTAATCTAAAATCAACTACATTACATGCAATGAATATTGCAAAAGCCAATGGAACAAAAGTTTCTATTGATTTAGCTGATCCTGGATTAGTTGAAAGAAATAAAGAAGATCTAAAAAAGATAGTTGTTGATTATGCAGATATAGTTTTTGCAAATGAAGAAGAAGCAAAAGCTTTTACTGGACTTGAACCAGAAGAAGCATTAAAAAGTATCTCTGATATGACAGAAATTGCTATTGTTAAACTTGGGAAACTTGGTTCATGGATAAAAAGAGGACAAGAAAAAGCTTTTGTAGATGCTTACAAAGTTGATGCTATTGATACAACAGGTGCAGGAGATATGTTTGCTGCAGGATTCTTGTATGGCCTTTGTAATGAAATGGATTTAGAAAAGTCTGGAAAGATTGGTTCTTATATAGCTTCAAAAGTTGTTTCTCAAATTGGGGCTAGATTAGATGAAATTTCTAAGGAAGAATTAGATAAACTATGAATATTAAAAATAATGTTGAAGAGATTAAGAAAGAATTACCTTCTAATGTTAAATTACTTGCTGCAACTAAAAAACAAAGTGTAGTTGATATAAAAGAAGCTATTTCTGCAGGTATTAAGATAATTGGAGAAAATTATGTTCAGGAAGCTGAAGAAAAGTTTGAAGAGTTAAAAGGTAAGGTAAAAATTCATTGTATTGGACATTTACAAACAAATAAAGTAAAAGATGCTGTAAAAATGTTTGATATGATTGAGACAGTTGATAGTTTAAAGATTGCTAAAGAGATTAATAAACGTTCTTCTAAAGTAATGCCAGTTTTAATTGAAGTTAACTCTGGAAAGGAAGAGAATAAGAATGGTTGTATGCCTGAAGATGTTGTTGATTTAGTAAAAGAAGTTTCTAAACTAGAAAATGTTGAAGTTAAAGGGTTAATGACAATGACACCTTATTCAAAAAACCCTGAAGCTGCTAGACCTTATTTTAAGTTAACAAAAGAATTGTTTAATAAACTTAATTTAGAAATATTGTCAATGGGAATGTCTCATTCTTATAAAGTTGCTATTGAAGAAGGTGCTAATTTAGTTAGGATTGGTACTGGAATCTTTGGTGAAAGAAAATAAAAAAGAAAGCCGGGATTCTTGGAGAAAACATCTCATTGGGGGTGTTAAGCAAGCTTCCCAGCCCAAAAATTGGATTATATTTCTTCTTTGATATTTGCGGTTGCAACCATTGTTAAGGTTGTTACAATGGATTGTTCTTTTCTGAACTTAATTATGAACTCGTTGAACTCGATTACATCTTTGAACTTCAACTTAAGCATTAAATCGTACTCCCCTGTAACGCCAAAAACTTCTTTTACATGATCATTTGTGATTATCTTATCAATCATTGCAGAAGGTTTTGTTTTAATAAGCACGAAAACAATAAAGCTTTCATCCACTGCCTCATTATTTAATTTGACAGTAAACTTATCAATCACGCCACCTTTTCTTAGCTTTGTTATACGCTGGTGAACTGTGCTAGGTCTAATGTTTGTTTTCTTTGCAATGTCTCTTATTGAAAGCCTAGCGTCTTGTTTTAACAAAGTTAGGATTGATTTATCCTTAGGATCTACTTTCATAAAATATAAGTGTCCCACTTATTTATAAATTTTATGGAAAATATCCAATAATTAGTAAAAAAGAAGGACATATTTAATTATTTGGGTATTAAAATATATAAAAGGGAAAGTATACCCTAAATAAGGTGATTAAAAATGAATGAAAATGAAAATTATAAAGTAAAAGACTTATCATTAGCTGATTTTGGAAGAAAAGAAATGGAAATTGCTGAAAAAGAGATGCCTGGGTTAATGGCAACTAGAGCAAAGTATGGGCCAGATAAACCTTTAGCAGGGAAAAAGATAATGGGATCATTGCACATGACAATTCAAACAGCGGTTTTAATAGAAACTTTGGTTGAACTAGGAGCTGATGTAAGATGGTGTTCTTGTAATATATTCTCAACACAAGATCATGCAGCAGCTGCAATTGCTAAAACAGGTGTTCCAGTTTTTGCTTGGAAAGGTGAAACCTTAGAAGAATATTGGGACTGTACTATGAAGGCATTGACTTGGCCAGATGGCTCAGGACCTGATCAGATAGTTGATGATGGTGGAGATTCAACTTTGATCATTCACAAAGGTTATGCAGCTGAAAATAACTCATCAATATTAGACGAACCAACAGATAATGCAGAATTAAAAGTAATTAATCAAGTATTAAAAGCACAATTAGAAAAAGATCCTCAACATTGGCATAAAGTAGCAGAAAAAGTAGTAGGTGTTAGTGAAGAAACAACTACAGGTGTTCATAGACTAATACAAATGGAAGAAAAGAAGGAACTTTTATTCCAAGCAATAAATGTAAATGATTCAGTTACTAAATCTAAATTTGATAATGTATATGGGTGTAGACATTCTTTGCCTGATGGTATCAAAAGAGCAATGGATGTCTTAATATCAGGAAAAACTGTAATGGTTTGTGGATATGGTGATGTAGGTAAGGGTAGTGCTGAAGCTATGCTAAATGAAAAAGCTCAAGTAATGATTAGTGAAGTGGATCCAATATGTGCTTTACAAGCTTGTATGGCTGGAATAAAAGTAACAACCATTGAAGAAGCATTACCTTATGCAAATATTTACGTAACAACAACAGGAAATAAAGATATAATTACAGCAGAACATATGAGCAAGATGAAAGATCAAGCAATTGTATGTAATATAGGACATTTTGATAATGAAATTCAAATGGCCCAATTAGAAAATTGGCCAGGAATTAAAAAAGAAGAAATTAAAGGTAGTGAATGTCCAGTACACAGATATACTTTTCCAGACGGCCATTCAATATACATTTTAGCTGAAGGAAGATTGATCAATTTAGGTTGTGCTACAGGTCATCCAAGTTTTGTAATGAGTAATTCATTTACAAATCAAACAATAGCACAAATTGATATTGTAAAGAATCCAGATAGGGAAATTGGTGTATATATGCTAAGTAAAGAACTTGATGAAGAAGTTGCTCGTCTACATCTTGATCAATTAGGTGCTAAACTTACTAAACTAAGTCCTGAACAAGCAGAATACATTGGTGTTAAAGTAGAAGGACCATATAAACCTGGACATTATAGGTATTAAACACAATTTTTTTATATTATCTTTTCTTTCTTTTTTATATGATGAGAAATCCAATTGTTGCAGGACAGTTTTATGAAGCTTTTCCAGATAGATTAAAGCAACAGATAGAGAACTGTTTTAATTCTTCACTTGGGCCTGGTATGCCAGGTAAAGGTGAAGATAAACTATTAGGAGTGATATGTCCCCATGCGGGTTATTCTTTTTCAGGGCCTTGTGCAGCGCATAGTTACAAAGCTATAGCTGAATCTAAAAAAGAGGATTCATATATAATATTAGGAATAAGTCATCAAGGTTATCCAAGTTGTGTTTCTTTAAAAGATTGGGAAACTCCATTAGGTGTTGTTAAAAATAATATTGAATTAACTAAAGAGTTAATGAAGAATTCTGGATTAAAGCAAAATGAAAAAGCCCATGCTCAAGAACATTCTATAGAAGTTCAACTACCTTTTTTACAATATGTTGATAAAGATGCTAAAATTGTGCCCATTATAGTCTCTGAAGATATACAATATGATGATCTTGCAAAAGCAATAGTAAAAACAATTCAAGGAAAAAATGTTAAGATTATTGTATCTGGAGATCTTACACATTATGGGATTAATTATGGTTATATGCCTTTTTCAGATAATATTGAAAAAAACCTTGAAAAATTAGACAAGGGTGCAATAAAATTTATTGAGAACCTAGATGCTCACAAATTTATAGAGTATGTTGAAAATAAAGGTGCAACAATTTGTGGTAAAAATCCTATTGCAGTTATTACTTCTATAGCTAAGATATTGAACGCAAAAGTAAAACTATTGAAATATTATAGCTCTGGAGAGATTTCTAAAGATTATAGTTCAGCTGTTGGTTATGCAGCAATTGAAATAAGATAAAGAAAAATATATATAACCAAAGCTAAATAGTATAGTTAATGATTAAAAACTTATCAAAGCAACAAATTCTTAGTAAGGATGAGAAATATCTTAGAAGTAAATGGTCACAAGCTTTAGGTTTAATGTTTTCAAAGAAAAAAAAATTAGTTTTCATATTTAATAAAGAAAAAATATTAAGCATACATAACATATTTGTGTTTTTCTCAATAGATGTATTATTTTTAGATTCTAATATGAAAGTTGTTGAAATAAAAAGAAACTTTAAGCCGTTTTCATTTTATGTACCTAAAGCTAAAGCTAAGTATATAATTGAACTACCAATAGGAATTGATAAGAATACTTCTATTGAAGATAAGATCTCAATGAAGTCTGTATAATCCTTCTGCAAGCATTAAAACAGCAACAATTAATTTTATGTTTACAGATATTGAATCTGGTAAAAAAGAACTAATAAAATATGTGCTTACAATTAAAATAAAGATTATTGGAACTCCTAAACTAATAAATTTATTTTCAGAATGTGCAAAATTTTTAACCATTGCAAATACTTGATCTGCAATAAATAAGAATATTCCAATAAAAACAATATTTAAACCAAATAGTACATCAGATAAAAAATTAAAGTGAATCATACCAATAAGAATGCTAAACAATATTATTACAATTCCAGTTATTCGTGCAAAAACCATATTAAGTTATTTTCATTAAGATTATATAAATATTTTGGCTAAAATAAGTTATTAAACCAAGGCATAATCACATTAACAACCCACTCTTTTGCAAGAAGAATCAAAAGAAACTTACCAAGTCTACCAAATATTGTCCAGATTATAAACTTTTTAATAGAATATTTTGTTGCTCCAAGTATTAAAGCAATTGGTTCTATAGGAAAAGGGACTAAGTTACCGATAAAAACAAGTGGTGTTGCCCATTTTTCTGTTCTTTTTGAGAATTTATCAAAATTTTTCTTAAGTATGGACCTAAGAAGTTTCTCACCAAATACTAACCCAAATAAATAATTTAAAAGCATACCTAATAAACTTCCAACAACAGAAACCGTAACAAGTAAAAAATAATTTTTGCCAAGAGTTGCATAATAAACAAATATAAACTCAACAGGAATAGATATGAAAAATAAAGCTCCAAAAAAACTAGCATAAAAAAGGCCTAACAAGGTTTCTTGTGCTATTTGATAAGATATATGTTGATATAATGACGATAAAAAAGGAATTTTCTCTAAAATAATTAATAACGAACTTCGATTGTAATATATTAATACCAAAGATAAAGCAATTATTATTAATGAAATTATTTTCCCACTAATTTTAACTTTCTTGTCAAGGAGTTTATGTTTACCCATATTACATTTATTACAAGATTATTATAAATAGTTTTCTAAAAATTACAATTTCCATAATGTTTATAAAGTTATGAACGTCAACTTATTTTATTGGGGACGTAGTATAAACCTCTTAAAGAGGGTACAACCTGGCTAGTATAGATGGCTCCAGACATGTTGGAGTGATGAGCTGTAAAGCGATGATTTAACATGGGCTATACCGTCGGATCGGAGTTCGAATCTCCGCGTCCCCATTTTTCTTCATAAAATTTAAATAGTACAAATATACATTTTAAATTATGGCTAAGAATTTATATCAAGCAATTGCCACTTTAATTGGTTTTACTATAGGTGCTGGAATACTGGGAATACCTTTTGTTATTGCTAAAGCAGGATTTATAACTGGAATCATTGATATTGTGTTAATAGGACTTGCAATATTATTGATTAATTTGTATGTTGGAGAAATTTCACTTAGAACTAAAGGAAATCACCAGTTAACAGGTTATGCTGAAAAATATCTTGGTAAAGGATGTAAGTGGATCATGGCATTTACAATGATTTTTGGTATGTATGGTGCATTAATTGCTTACATAATAAAAGAAGGTGAATTCTTATCTAAAGTATTCTCACCAATTCTTGGTGGAAATCAGATAATATATTCAATTTTTTTCCTGATTCTTGCTAGTATATTTATTTTTAGAGGCATTAAAGCAATTGAAAAGGGCGAGCTTTACATGGTTATAGCCATATTAATAATAATTGTAATATTTGGGTTCTTTGCTTTTCCTAAAATATCTATTGAGAATCTAAGTGTATTTTCTCCAACAAAATTCTTTGTACCTTATGGAGTAATATTATTTGCATATTTAGCAACTGCAGCAATACCTGAACTAAGAGTGGAATTAAGCCATAATAAAAAACAATTTAAGAAAGCAATATTAATTGGTTCTTTAATACCTATTATAATTTATTCTTTGTTTGCATTGTTTGTTGTAGGTGTGACAGGTACAAAAAGTATCACAGACGGAGCAATAATTGGTTTTGGAAATATTTTAGGAAACAATATGTTAATACTAGGTTTAATTTTTGGAACATTAACTATGGCAACTTCTTTTATAGGTGTGGGTTTAGCTTTAAAAGAAATGTTTAATTTTGATTTTAAGATAAACAAAACACTGTCTTCTATATATGTTGTAGTTATTCCATTAATAATTGCCTTAATCTTAATATTAATTAAGACTACAAATCCTTTCTTTAGAGTACTTGATATAACTGGAGTATTAGCAGGAGGTTTAGCAGGAATATTAGTTGTCTTAATGCATTGGAATGCAAGAAAAAAAGGTGATAGAAAACCTGAATATCAAATTAAAGCAAGTAAGATAATTGGATCGTTGCTCATGATTATGTTTATTTATGGAATAATCTCAGAGATAATTAATTTCTTTTTATAGTAATTGTCTTGTTAATAATATTTATAACAAAGATTAAAATAACTAGAAATATTAATCCAATAATCATATAATTCCAATAAAGTACAAAGAAGTCTTGAACACTCTCAAGTATACTATCGATAGGAATGTTTGGAATCTTAATAAGTCCCTTAGTATTTAAATAATAGGTTAATAAGCTTGCTAAAAGAAGAAGAACTATGATTATATATACAACCCCAATGAAAGATTGAAACTTAGATTTGTCTTGTTTCTTCTTAGTTGGTTTTGATTTTTCTACTTTTTTATTGATGGATTTCTTTTCTTTTTCCTTTAATCTTGCCTTTTCTTCTAGTTTTGCTTTTCTCTCTAACTTGGCTTGTTTTTTTAATTTTCTTTTCTCTTTTTTTTCTTGATGTTTTCTAAAAGATCTTCTAAGATAAACTAACAAGATTAAAATTAATATAATTATTATAGGAGATATATAAAAATAATATCTATAATAATAAACAAAGTCCTTAACAGATTTAATAATCTTATTTTCAGGTTTATAATTAATTTCAATATATTTTCGATAATCATTATTTTCTGTTGAGAATACAATATCCATACCATACTTACCAAAATCTATTTCTTTAGATGGCTGAACACTTAAATCAACTTTTGTTGAAGTTTCTTCTTTAAGATTAATGGTTTTAGTTGTTGTTGAGACCCATTCAGGCCCTTCAATCCTAAAATCATATGTTTGTTCTCTTAAACCAATGTTTTTAAGAGATAATTGAATATTAGCTCCGCTTGGATAAACTGTAAACTTATTCTTTCCAGAAAGATCTAATTTATAACATTGATAAGAAGATACAACATCTACTTCTATTGTATCTTTAAATTCCATACCAGAAACTTTAGCATTAACTTCAAAATCATAATTACCTTCAGAAGGACAGTTAATGTCTACATTAATTGTGGTTTTATCACCTGATTTGATGTTTAATGAATTATTATCAGTATCATATTCTGTTAAACCATTAAAAGAAAGACTAATATCCTGATCAAATTTTCCTGTGTTTTCTATATCTAAATCAAGAGTTTTTATTTCACAACCACAAATTGATTCACTTCCTTTTTGAAAATTAACATTTAAAGAATAACATTCGTCTACATTAATATTTATAGGTATATCTGCAATTGCTTTTTGTGATTTTGATTTTAGAATAGTAGAATAATTACCTAACTCATCTGGCTTTAATTCAATGAAAATAACGCCTTCTTTTCCAACAGGTAGATTAATGCCATTACCACCTAAAACAGCCCAATTAGGGCCATTATATTCAAGAGAAATGCTTTCTTCATAATCATTATTATTTTTAATCCAAATAGGGATAATTCTATAATCTGAAGCACAAACTGAATAATCCCCTTTATGTATCTCAAATTGGTTTCTAGAAATCTTTGACGTAGAAGTATGATATTCTCCAAGTTCTACAGTATAAGCATAGGAAGATAATGATAATACAATGATGAATAATAATAATGTGATTGTCTTTTTCATCGATATCCCCCCTAGGAATATATTTTTGTTAATTATAATAGAAAAAAAGTTAGAAAAAAATAAAAAAATTTCTAATAATAGGTTTGACCTTCTTCATCCTTATCTTCATCATCGTCGCTTCCTTTTAACTTATTGAAGCCAATGATTAATCCAAGGATAACTAAAAGTACAACCAAAACAACTAATCCAACTTCCAATCCTCTTTTAACTTTATCAAAGCTGCTTGAATTACCTGCTTCAACATTTGCTTTAAGTGGAATTTGTTTTAATGTTTTGTCACCTGAAACAATATCAATTGAGAACATTTGTTCTCCAGCTGCTGCATTATCGTTTGCAGTTACATAAACATAAACTGCTTTTGATTCTCCAGCACTTAAAACAACAACATTGCTTGGTGTAATTGTAAAGGTTGCCCATTCACCATCAGCACTAACAGAATATGATTTTGATTCTGTGCCTTGGTTTGTTAAAGTAATTGGGTAAACAACAGCAGCACCGCCAACGGTTGCTGTTTGAACGTCTGCACCAACTGTTATAACTGTTTTAGCTATTTCTTCTTCAGCAGCATCTGCTGTAGCTTCTTCGCCTTCAACTAGTATATAAGTTGTTTCAGAAACTTCTTCGTCACCATCATCATACTCAACTTCAACATTAACTGAATATTCACCAGTTACTGCATCTGAAGGTATTCTTAAGAAGATTTCTTCTGATGTAAGTGAGTCATCACAATCATTATCATTGTTATCTGAACATTCAGCATCGATATCATCAACATATTCTGATTGTGAGATACCTAGTTCAGGAACACTTACTTTTATCTTAACATCTTCTTCTCTTAATTCGCCTCTATTTTTTAGTCTAACTGAAACCAAAAGTGATCTACCAGCTTTAACTTCATTTTCAGGGCTAAGAATAACGTCTTTAATTTCAAGTGAATTTCTTTCTGAATCAATTTCAAGATCGAATTCTTGATGATCAATTTGACCATCTCTGTTTCTAATGTCAATCATTAATTTATAACCGTCTTGATCCATTCTTATTGGAAAATCAAGTGATAGTTTTTTTGTATAAGCAACATTTGCTTTCATATCAAAAACATCGCTTACGTCACTAACTCTATCGCTGTGATCATAACCTGCAAGCTCAGCTCTAACTTCAACATTTGCTAGACTTTCATTTGCTTCAAGTCTAACTCTAACTTCAAGTTCGTCGCCTTTTGCAACATCTTGAATAATGTTTGTTCCAGACATAAGTTGATCACCATCTAACTTAACGTCATGAAATGTTATTTCTGCTGCTGCAGCTGCTAATCCTGAGAAGGCTAGCATACTAATCATTAATAGTGCAAGAACACTGTATATTTTCTTTAAAATCATTTTTTATTCGACCCCCAAATTTGTTGATAATTGTTATTTTATAGTGGTGTAATGTGCCACTTATATTTAAAGTTTTGTATAATTTAGTATACAATGGTAGTTAATTTAGTTTACTACTAATCTGTAACTAAAATTTCTCTGTATATTCCCCGTTTAACTTTGTCGTTGCCCACTGATAACTTTAAGTCATATATTCCGGGCTTTGCATCAGGTATAAATACAGTCATACCCTTGCTTACTTGTTTGTTAGGTCTCAATGAAAATGGCCCAACAGACCTGTAAACGCCTAGATCAGGTATCCATATGGATGCTATGGAATTCTTTAAAGTTTTACTTCCCTTATTCTTAATAGTGACTGAAATATCTAAATAATCACCACTGTAAACTTCATACTGATTATTAATGTTTATATTCTGGATAACTAGTTCTCTACTATTTCCCCTCTGTTTCTTCCATAATGGAAGTGGATCTGGTCCTGCTTCTTTTTTAGGATTAATAGTAATAGTAGTTGAATCAATATTTGTTGTACTAGATGAATCAGTAGTTTGCAAACTAATATCAAAAGTACCTGTTGATGTACAAGCAAAATTAACTGATTGACCAGAAGATTCAAAAGTGCCGTCGTTATCTAAGTCCCAAGCAAAAGTATAAGGTGAAACCCCCCCAGTTGCTGAGCCAGTTAAAGTGATTGTATTACCAATAGTACAAGTATAAGGGCCGTTGGAAACAGCGATTAGAGTACTAGGTGTTGGTGTATCTGTAACAGTAATTGTAGTTGAATCTGTATCAGTTACACTAACTGAGTCTGTAGTTTGCAAACTTATGTCGAAAGTGCCAGCTAAATTACAAGCAAAGTTAACGGATGCACCAGAAGATTCGAAGGTACCGTCGTTATCTAGATCCCAAGAAAAAATATAAGGTGAAACTCCACCAGTTGCGAAACCAGTTAAAGTGATCGTATCTCCTAAATTACAAGTATACGGACCGTTAGAGACTGAAGTTAAAGCACCTGGTGTGGGTGTATCTGTAACAGTAATTGTAGTTGCGCCAACATCTGTTGTACTAGATGAATCTGTAGTTTGTAAATTAATGTCAAAAGTGCCAGTTGAAGCACAAGCGAAGTTAACAGATGCACCAGAAGATTCGAAGGTACCATCGTTGTCTAAGTCCCAAGCAAAAGTGTAAGGTAAAACGCCACCAGTTGCTGAGCCAGATAAAGTGATAGTATCTCCTAAATTACAAGTATACGGACCGTTTGGAACTGAAGTTAAAGCACCTGGTGTGGGTGTATCTGTAACAGTAATTGTAGTTGCGCCAACATCTGTTACACTCACCGAATCTGTAGTTTGTAAATTAATGTCAAAAGTGCCAGTTGAAGCACAAGCGAAGTTAACAGATGCACCAGAAGATTCGAAGGTACCATCGTTGTCTAAGTCCCAAGCGAAACTATAAGGTGAAACGCCACCAGTTGCGGAACCAGATAAAGTGATTGTATCTCCTAAATTACAAGTATACGGACCGTTAGAGACTGAAGTTAAAGCACCTGGTGTGGGTGTATCTGTAACAGTAATTGTAGTTGCGCCAACATCTGTTGTACTAGATGAATCTGTAGTTTGTAAATTAATGTCAAAAGTGCCAGTTGAAGTACAAGCGAAGTTAACAGATGCACCAGAAGATTCGAAGGTACCATCGTTGTCTAAGTCCCAAGCAAAAGTGTAAGGTAAAACGCCACCAGTTGCTGAACCAGTTAAAGTGATTGTATCGCCAACAGTGCAGCTATATGGACCGTTTGGAACTGAAGTTAAAGTAGGAACTGGGGCAGAGGCAACAGTAACAGTAGTTGAATCTGTATCAACTACACTAACCGAATCTGTAGTTTGTAAATTAATGTCAAAAGTGCCAGTTGATGTACAAGCGAAGTTAACAGATGCACCAGAAGATTCAAAAGTACCATCGTTGTCTAAGTCCCAAGCAAAACTATAAGGTGAAACGCCACCAGTTGCGGAACCAGATAAAGTGATTGTATCGCCAACAGTGCAGCTATATGGACCGTTTGGAACAGAAATTAAAGTAGGAACTGGGGCAGAGGCAACAGTAACAGTAGTTGAATCTGTGTCTGTAATGCTAAGTGAATCAGTAGCTGTAACAGAAACACTATATGTGCCTTCTGAACTGCAAGCATAATTAACAGATGTGCCTGAAGATTCAAAAGTACCGTCGTTGTCTAGATCCCAAGCAAAAGTATAAGGTGTTGTTCCACCAGTTGCTGCACCGGATAAAGTGATAGTATCGCCAACAGTACATGTATAAGGACCATTGGATGAAGCACTCAAAACTTTTATTAATGGAATATTTATGTATTCATCACGACCTGACAAAGCAAAAGTACCAGTTATTGTTTGATAGTCACCATGTGTAATTTCATAACTATAAGCTGGTGCTTCATATAGATCTTCAAAAGTTATTCTTCCGTCGTTACTTGAATACATTATAATACCATTAAGATCAACCCTAGCATTTTCAATTGGAGCATTAGTATCCCTATCTGTTAAAATAAAGTAAACATCGTAAGTTGGATAATCTTGTATTTGTATTTCAATTTGCCTTGTATCGCCAACAGTTTCATATGAAGGGTTTGCTGAAATGTCGGATGTTGCATCTAAAGTTATAGTGTACCATCCAGAATTTGTTGGAATCCAATTAAAACCATATTGAGTAGGTATATCTAAACTAGTTGCAGGTAAAACTTCTGAACTTGGATCTATAGCTATAGTTACACCAGATTCACTAATCTTACCTGTCCTAATATTATAATCTACATTTAATGGAACAGCAGTTTTATCCCCAACAGCATCTGCACAATAATTTATTTTTGAGAAAGTAAATTCAATTTCTTCACCAACAAAAGGATGATTATTATTACTGGATAAACCATTTAGCAAAACTTCACATTTATTAATAGCCCTTTCTGGCCTTACATTAATAACTGCTCTTGTTGAGTGTTGAGAAGCTGTAGCGAAATTACATTGATTATCTATAACATCAGTTGTTAATAAAATTTCATATGTTCCGTTTTGTTCAGGAGTCCATGAAAATTGTACTTCTTGATTTTCATCCATATAAATATTAACTTGACTAGTATTAACATTTTCAACGTTTCCCTGAGAATCCGTTATTGTTAAAGTAATTAGCGTTTGTGCTGAGAAATATTCTTCTTTATACACATCAGGTATGAAAAAAGGTACATTATTAACACTGTGGAAAGCAGAATATGTTGTTGAATTAAGTAAAGCTGCTGCATCTATTAACAAAGGTTCATTTTGGAATGCTTGATTGGCATTTAATATAACTAAATTTTCAATTGGTGCATTACAAGCTTCAACTTTTGAGAAATTAATATTATATACTTCATGATTCCCATCACCAATATTGTCACTAAGCTTATAACCAATTGGTTTATAGCCTTCTGCAAAAAAATATTGTGCATAATCTATATAAGTTTCTGAATAAGGTATAGGAATATTTAGAAGAGAATTTGTTGCGCCAGAATTTCCAGTAAAAACAGGTGTTGGAACTACTGAAGCGCACTGTTCATCATTACATTGATACATTACCATATCAACATTAGTTATTGGTGTAAGAGTATTTTTTTCCCAGAAATAATCATCTTCAGTGTTGCCTAAAGCAAAAGCTATTGGCATTAATAAAAATAAAACCATAATTGAAAGTATTTTCTTCATTATAATCCCTCACTTATTTTATTAAATCTCCACCTTCTTTACCACTGTTGCTACCAGAAACTACTTTCTTAACTGGATTGCCTTCTTCACCATCAGATGAATTATCTAATTGGTCGCCTAACCAGTTATATTCAAAAACACCTAAAGCAGCTGGAACTAATAGATCAATGTTAAGTAAACTTCTCCAACTCCTATCATGTTCTCCACCATCTGTCCAATGATCAAATGTTGTACCTACTGGAGGAATATTTTCTAAAGCGAAGTTCGAAGCTTTATGAGACCAATCTTTTAATGGTTGACCAGTGTTTTCGTCTAGACGAGTTATTGTGTCGTGTTGTATCCAAAAATTACCAACTTGACCTTGTTCGTAACCTAGGCCATCAACAAGAGTATTTATCCCAGATGAACTTGCACCTGATAGACTTTTAAGCCCAGTCCCAAGACCGCCAAATAAACCTGCGATAGGATTATGAGTTTTTGCTGTAGTCCTATATACACTTTCAAATAATTCAGCAGGTGTCTCTAAAACATCTGTTGTTGCGTTGAATGTTGGAACAAAAAAGTGATTATATTGTTCTGGAACATGAGGATTTGTTAATCCAAGAACATGTCCGCCAATCTTAAGTGTCTTTTCAAGATTTTTATCGCCAGCTTCAATACTCCAATCCCACATCTCTTTCCCTTGTCGCATTTCAACAGCTTGTCCGTTACGAGTAAGAGTATAAACCAATTCTTTTGGTGCAAGGTTTAATTTTGCATCTACAAAATCACCGGTTTTAAGGTCTGCTGTAGGCATAACTGCCGCGCCTTTAAGATGAGCTAAGTTAGCTACTGCAAGTGAAAGATCCCCTGCTTTATCAAGTGGAACTGAAACTGCTTCTCTTACTGGAACAGAAGCATCATTTACTAAAGCAACTGGAGTATCAACAACTAATGATTTTGCTAAATCTCCAACGCCTGAATAATTAACTGTTGAGTTGCTGCTTGCAGTATCAATTCTATCAGGTACTGCTTCAACAGTATTAACAGTATTATTTAACCATCCTGCAACTGCACCAACTGTTCCTAAAGTTCCATTAACTGCATAACCTGCTGCTGGATGTAAGTCTGTAGATTTAAGTGTTGCTTCATGAGCTGCAGTTTCTAAACCTGCTGCAAGTGGTGCTGTTGTTACTGTTTGAACACCGTCAACTGCTCCTTGAAGTGTATTATTAATAGGAGTTATTGCGTCACGTAAAACAGTTGTTGCTTGTTCTAGACCGCCATCTGCCCATTTAGCTTCTGTTTGACCTAAAGTTACTGTTTCTTGAGCAATTCCACCAACTGTTTTAGCTACTCCAACAGGTAAACTCCATAAATAACTTTCACCTAATGCTTGTTTAGCTTCTGCTTTTTCGCCTTTAATACCATGATATGCTGCTTTAAATGGTTCTACTGC
>Ga0257125_1000850_pt1 | contig 35571 bp, 37 predicted proteins | sample SI106_200metaG_FD_190183 | JGI IMG/M metagenome (GOLD analysis project Ga0257125, IMG submission 190183) | Marine microbial communities from Saanich Inlet, British Columbia, Canada - SI106_200 | ecosystem: Environmental > Aquatic > Marine > Inlet | place: Canada: British Columbia | collected... | reverse complement strand
CCCAAACCGGGTGGTCTGGCCAAAACTCTCAGACTTCTACTGCCTATACTTCTGGTACCCAAGGCACTTATACTCTTCAAACCCCTCTGGCAGCTAATGATACTTACTATTGGCGTTCTTATGCCATCGATCCGGGTGGTAGCAATACCTGGAGTGGAACTCAAACTCCCTACTCATTTACCACTGCCGTTGTTAACTCTCCGTCAGCCTGCACCATAGAGGAAGCAGACGACGACAGTTCCTTAACCTTAAGCTGGACAGACACTTCAGACAACGAAGACGGCTTTGATATAGACAGGAGTGTAAATGGTGGTGCTTGGGCAGATCTAACCACTAAAGGAGCTGGAGTCACCTCCCACCAAGACTCCACTATTTCCCAAGGAAACACCTACCAATACCGAGTCGCCTCATACATTACTGGCGTTATTTACAGTGAATGGTGTTATGCCAGTACTTTAGATGTTCAATCGGGCTCTTTCCAGTTTGAAAACATCAATTTCAATTAATCTACATAAAAAACCGAGTGGTCTCAAACTAAAGTATTAAAGTTTGATTCCACTCAGAATAATTTTTTAAGAGCCTGAGAACCATGCAAACTTGGCGGGAAAGCATATTGGAGGAGAAAAATATTTTCTCAAGTTCTCAGACTCATATTAACCGACAAGACAAAACTGATCACCTCCTTTATGTATATAAAAGAACCTCTCTTGTTTTATCTTGTCGGTAAGTCGGCCCGATGGGGTTTGAACCCACGACCTTGAAGATATCATCTTCACGCTCTCCCAGTCTGAGCTACGGGCCATTCTTAAAGTGCTTTGCAAATATAGCACGCACCTTGAGCCTACGTCAACAATCACTTGACTTTTCTACCCTATAATAGTATAATACACCCTACTTACAAACCTACGCTCTTTACCATTTTTTTAAAGTTTTAAAACCAAAGAAGGGAGACCTTCAAGGAGAAAAAATGACCGAAAATAGCAATAGTAATATAAAACGTGTTCAAAAGAAACAGCTACATATACAGAAATATTTGATTGGGCTATTAACCATTGGTGGATTGATAGCTTTCGAAGTCTTCAACTACTCTACCACACAGTTTTCCCTTAACGACTTAATAGGTAACCTGAGTTTTGCTGGGGTTAGTTGGGCTACCATACTGGCAATCGCCTTTTGTGGTATCGATGTAGCCGGCGTCGCTCGTATATTCACTCCAGAGACAGGCAAAAGTGAACCACTCGAAGTCTGGTACCTCTTAGGAGCTTGGTTACTGGCCGCCACAATGAATGCTGTTTTAACCTGGTGGAGCATATCCATTGCCGTAGTCAATAACCAAACACTAGGCAATGCAATTGTCTCCCGCGAAAGCTTGGTTAAATGGGTGCCAATTTTCCTAGCAATTATGATCTGGGTCATCCGGGTCTTACTCATTGGAAGTTTCTCCATTGCTGGAGACAGAATGACTGCACAAAACAGAGTTCCTTCCTCCAGACCTCAAGCAATCAGTAAACCTTCTTGGTTAGAAAAAATACAAGCTCGCTTTAATAAGAAGAAAAGCTCTAGCCCTACACAGAGACATACCTCCACTTCTTCTCCTTCAAGGTAATAGTCTCTATTTCCACATCCCTTACACCACCGTCTCGGTGTAAGGGATTTTTTTACCTCTTCACGTCTTTATTCTCCACTCCCTTAACCATCACTGAATCCATCCTACGTTTTCATTACCAAAACCAATCCCCACACAAAACTAGCTCCTGCCTTTTTTAAAACCTTACTTACCTCCCGCATCGTTGCTCCACCAGAAAACACATCATCGACCAACAAAATCGCTTTACCTTTTACCTCACCAGCCTCAAACATTCCCTTCACATCTCTTATCTTACCCTTTCTATTTTTTATCTTTAACTGCTGCTTAGCACCTCCAACTCGCTTCAATACTTCTACTACCGGCACACCTAACTGTCTACCTACCTCATCGGCAATTACCCTATTTTGATTGAAACCTCTCCAGTTCCTTCTATATATACTAAGTGGCACAGGCACGACTACATCAAACTTCTTACCCATACTAAAATCAAGTAGACTCACTAACTCCTCCAGCATTTCTTTATTAAACTCAAACTTAACTTTAAAAATTAAACTCTTCATTACTCTTTCATCGTATTCATAAACCACAGTCAAACCATCCATTCCTAGCTTTTTAGAACACTTTTTGTGTACATAACCACCAGCGCTTTTCCTGCCACACACTGGGCAAATCTGCTCCACTTCTTCAAATTCTACCCTACATTTACCACACAACCACTCCCCTGACTTCCCACAACCAACACAATCTTTAGGATAGACAAAATCAACTAACCAATCTCCAATCTTCCCCCACATTAATTCCTACTATATACTAAACTCATGAACCATAAAAAAGGGTTTACTTTAATGGAAATGGTCGTAGTTGTCGGAGTTATCCTCGTCCTAATTCTCCTGGCTCTCTTGGTCATAAACCCAAAATCCAGTATCGACAAAGCTTTTGATGCTCACAGAAAAAGAGACCTCGAAAGCCTTAGAATAGCCTTTGAAAACTACTACTCCGACTACTCTTGCTATCCCACCCAGGAACAAGTCAATAACTGCGACTCCGAGGATCTCGACCCCTACATAAAAGAAATCCCCTGTGACCCAGTTAGTACTGCCCCTTACGAAATTGTAGCCTCTCCCGCAGTCTGCCCTCAAAACTTTGTCACCTACGCCTGGCTTAAAAAAGACTCTAGCTGCTTTTCTGTAAACTCACCCAACGCCATTGACGATCCCGACCATGACTGCACCATCTACTTTGACTCTTTAATTCCCATCAGTACACCTACGCCATCCCCAGATCCTTCTGGTGCCCCTACTCCTTCTGGTACCCCTACTCCTTCTGGTACCCCTACTCCTGGTATTAACTACTACTACTGTTCCAGCTTCAACAACTGCACCCAGCTACCAGTTGGTAAGTCCTGCGATCCAAACTTCCCCTGGCCTGACGTAAACTGTTCCGGTACCTGTATTAACCCCTTTAATATCTGCACTCCCCAGTAAAAAAAGGTATACTTAATGCATGGTTATAGAGTCCAGTACTACCAGCAAAACACCAGCCAAAAACATCGCTAAAAAAGCTTTCACTTTCACCGCTTACAGCCTCCTAATTGTATTTGGTGTTGTTACTACCATTGCCGCTATCGGATCAGGAACTAAAACCCCAACTGGCAGCTATCTTTCTCCTTTACCCCAAGGTGAGCTGGCCCAAACCACTCCTTCACCTACTCCTGTACCCACTTCCCCAACCAAATCTGCTCCTGAACTCATCAATCTAGCCCAAAACTATCTAGACAAAGCCTTCAATCTAGCTAAAGTAAGTAATCAAACAAAAGAACAAAAAGACAAAATAATAGACAACCTGGACCAAAGTCTAAGTTTCACCACCCAAGCTATCAGCCAAGAACCTAGAAATCCCAAGGCCTACATCCTACGTGCCCAAATACTCACTGCTGTCAGCAAAACCAATCCCAGCGCCTTAACTCAAGCTCAAAAAGACCTAGAAACTGCCCAAGGCTTAAGTCAAGGACAACCCATCACCTTACCTGAGTCAATTAACCCTCTAAACCTCTTGCCAGACCAACAAGCTTTAGCCAGCTCAGACTTAATCTTAGCCGCTCCAGAAGACACCGCAACAGGATCCGCCTCAGGCGAAATAAGCTCCAACAGCTTCACCACTAAAGTATCTCTACTGGCCGGTCAGACAGAGTTGCAAGTAGACGATAGTCGAATTACCAGCTCTTCCTACATCTACTTGATTCCAGAAACAGACACTAATACTTCTGTGTTTGTTAAAGCCAAGGGTGAGGGTCAATTCACTCTTTCAGTCTCTACCGCATCAGACAATGACCTAATCATAAACTACTACATCATAACTCCCTGACTCCTTCTTGACTTGTCTAAGGTAATTCCCTAATATAAAAACATATGAGACAGACCCTAGACAAAATTGCTACCCAAACTCTAAAGTTCATCCTGCCTTTAACCGCCTTTTTAATCCCCCTGTTCTTCCTCACCATAACTCCAGACTTCTTTTCCTTCAACAAACGCTTCCTTCTATATATCTTAGCTTCCGTCAGTCTAATTGCCTTTTCCATAAGAACCATAACTAGACGCAAGCTCCAACTCACCCTTTCTCCAGCTAGTGGACCACTTCTAGCTTTAGTCGGTATCTACATTATCTCTTCCATCGTCCAGGCACCCAACACCACTCAAAGTCTTTTTGGTCAGACATCACTCATCACCGCTCTCACAGTTATCTTTTTAACCACTACTTCCAGCCAAAAAAACGACTTCATTGTCAAAACCACCATCTTCTCCCTTATTACCTCAACCTTCATCGTAAGTCTTTTAGCCATCTACCAAGCCTTAGGACTAACAGGAAACATGGCTGGCCCAGCTTACCTACAGTCCAAAATCTTCAACCCAACCGGCGGCCCACTACCCCTACTTACCCTAACCTTACCCTTAATCCCAGCCGTCATCTACTTAGGTTTTAAAACATCTAACGGGTTAAACAAACTACTAATGTTCACGGCAGCTACAGTCCTTACTGTCGCTAGTATATTCCAGATCAACTTCCTTTTACCTTCTACTCCAGAAGCTAATCTAGTCCTTCTTCCTCTATCCGCCGGCTGGTCAATTGCCATAGACATCTTTAAAAACGCTCGAACTGCCCTTTTAGGCACAGGTCCAGGCACTTTCCTTACCGCCTTTACTAGGCTAAAACCAATTAACCTAAACTTCACTCCAATCTGGAATGTACGTTTTTCCAACTCATCAAACGAACTCCTAACCATCCTCACAACTACCGGACTACTAGGCTTCCTTTCCTTTATTTTCTCCTACATCAGAACCTACTCTACCAGCAAAGACGCCCTTAAAGGACTAACAAAAAAAGATCCCTTCGTCGTCTTCAGTCAATTAATCCTTCTCTTTTCCTTCATTACCTTTGCCTTAGTCCCTTCTACCCCCGTACTACTTACACTTAGTTTTTTAGCCCTAACCATGGTCACCATGAATCTAAAACTTCAAGATAATAATAAAATAAAAGATGTAGTAATAAACTTAGTCGCTGCTCCTAAAAACTCTACTACTTCTACTACCGCCAACGCCATCCTACCTTGGGTCTATACTGCTTCTACAATAGTCCTTTTAGGCTTCTTCTGGTTCTTCTCTGGTCGCTCTTACGCTGCCGCCACCAACACCAAAAAAGCCATAGACACACTAAACACAGAAGCTATCTCCTCTTACAACTATCAAGCTCAAGCCTACACCCTAGATCCAACCAACCCCACCTACCGCATCAACTTCTCCCAAACATCCCTCGCCTTAGCTAACTCTCTAGCTCAAAATGAGAATCTATCAGACCAAGACAGACAAGACTTAACCCAACTAGTAGAACAAGCCATCAGGGAAGCCAAGAATGCTACTCAACTAGACCCAGCAAACGTAATCGTCTGGGAAAATCTAGCCAACACATACCGTCAATTGATTAACTTCGCAGAAGGCGCACCAGACTGGGCTATCGCTTCTTACTCACAAGCTATCAACCTTGACCCCGCTAACCCTACCCTAAGACTCGATCTAGGTGGAGTCCTATTAACACTAGGAGATTTCGATGGGGCAATTAAGTTATTTGAACAAGCAGTAGACAGAAAATCAGACTGGGCCAACGCTCACTACAACCTTTCTTCCGCCCACAAGGCCAACAAAAACTACTCTAGAGCCTTAGCTGAAATGAGAATAGTCGTCCAACTTCTAGACCCTACTACTGAAGACTATCAAAAAGCTCAGGATGAACTCAAAGAACTAGAAAGAATGGCTCCCACCGCTCCAGTCCAGAATCCACCAGCAGCCGATCAACCAGTCCCAGAAGACATCCAACTAGTCACTCCTACTCCAATCCCTTCCCCAGTCGAACCAGTTGAACTACCAGCCGATGCCGGCCCAGACATCCCTGAGCCTACTCCAACACAAGAACCTACTCCCACCTCAAAAATCTAACAAACACCTCTCTTGATTATTCTATTAGCTAGTTGTTTAAAAAACATTCTCGCTTTATATTGTGGACCCGAGGGGGATCGAACCCCTTGCCTCTTCCATGCCATGGAAGCGCTCTACCAACTGAGCTACGGGCCCAAAGATCCACATATTTTATCACCAAATATACTAAAATACCCACAAAGGACCTGTAGGCAAACGGTATACCATACCCCTCGCACGGGTAAATTGGCGGCTCGATCCGCTTAGGCTCCACCCTGATATAATCTCTATTCATGACCGATCAAACACTAAAATGCCAAAACTGCCAATCTGAATTCGTTTTTTCTACCCAAGAACAACAAAAACTTGTTCCCACACCTCAGTACTGCCCCATCTGCAGCTCCATTAAATCCCAAGAACTTAAAACGCCTCCAAAACCAGTTTCTTTAACTCCTCCACCCCCACTATCGTCCCACAAGAAATAGGTAGTATTTTTATCTTTTTCCCTTTAAAAAACTTAACTACTTCCTTCACCTGTTTCTCATTAAGTAAATCAATCTTGTTTAAAACCACAATCTCTTTCTTTTTTTCCAATCCCGCTCCAAAATCCTCCAACTCTTTTCTAATCGTCTCATATCTCTTCCACATCTCTAAACCTGAAACCTCCAAATTAGAAGACACCAAATGAACCAGTACCGTGGTTCTCTCTACATGTCTCAAAAACTGATCTCCTAAACCCTTACCTTTACTTGCACCTTCAATAAGCCCAGGAATATCTGCCAACACCAAAGATCTCTCGTCCTTTTCCATCACTCCTAAATTAGGCTCTAAAGTAGTAAATTCGTAGTCAGCAATCTTTGGCTTAGCTTTAGTAAGAATAGACAAAAGAGTTGACTTACCCGCATTAGGTAACCCCACCAAACCCACATCAGCCAGTAGCTTAAGCTCTAAGTCAAGTTCTAACACATCACCTTCTCCACCCTCAGTAAACTCCATTGGTGTCCGGTTACTAGAGCTCTTAAAGTGATCATTCCCCAAACCTCCCCTACCTCCACTAGCCACTAACTCTCTCATCCCTATCTTGTCCATATCCAGTACCCGATCAGGAAACTTAACCAATGTTCCTACCGGAACCTTTATCACTAAATCATCACCTGCTTTCCCACTTTTCAAAGACCCCATACCATGCTGCCCTCTTTCTGCCTCATACTTTTTTTTGTGGGCAAAATTACTCAAAGTAGACAGATCTTTATCTACTTCCATGTATACATTACCACCATCTCCACCATCTCCACCATCAGGGCCACCCTTGGGATTGTACTTCTCTCGCCTGAAATGAGCAGAGCCATCTCCACCATTCCCTGCCTTTATAATAATCTGCGCACTATCTACCATGCCTATATTCTACCTTACTTGGTATACTTTAAGTCTCATGAGAATAGCTATCACCTATCCACCACTAGAATCAGAAAAAGGAAGAGCCCTACTGTCCCAAAACAGGCAGTTCCAGTGGTCTAAGTCCCCAACCATCGCTTTCCCCGTTATCCCTGCCTCTGCAGCCACTCTACTCAAGCAAAACGGCCACCAAGTCCTCTGGCTAGACGCCATCGCCGAAAAACTCTCCTACTCTAACTGGTTAGAAAACTTAAAAGCCTTTAAACCCGACCTCATCTTCATGGAAACCAAGACCCCAGCCATAAAAAAACACTGGCAAGTAATAAAAAAACTAAAAAGATCTCTACCCAAATCTAAAATAGTCCTCGCCGGAGATCACGTCACCGCTCTACCCCAAGAAAGCAAAAAAAACTCTCCCGTGGACCACATCATAAAAGGAGGCCACTACGATCTAGAACTGCTCGCACTTTGCCAAAAAACCTCTGTCCCCACCAAGGTCGACCTAGACAAACTTCCCTTAATAGACCGTAACCTAACCAAATGGCATCTATATAGCCAAGATAATGGCAACTTTAAACGTACTCCAGCTACCTACACCATGTTTGGTCGTGACTGTTGGTGGAGAAAAGATGGTGGTTGTACCTTCTGCAGCTGGACCACCATCTTCCCTAGATTCTCATTAAGATCAGCAGAAAACTGCCTTGACGAGGTCGGCCAGTTAATAGATTTAGGTGTCAAGGAAATCTTTGACGATACCGGGACTTTCCCAGCCGGTAAATGGCTCCAGGATTTTTGTAAGGGAATGGTAAAAAAAGGTTACAGTAAAAAAATCAGTATCGGCTGTAACCTAAGGTTCGGCCACCTACAAAAAAAAGACTACCAGTTAATGAAAGCTGCCAATTTTAGATTCCTTTTGTTTGGTTTAGAATCCGCTAATCAAAAGACAGTAGACAAACTAAATAAGGGTACAAAAATGGATAAAATAGAAAAAGAACTAGAAATAATTAAAAAAGTGGGTGGTCTAGAGCCTCATATTACCTGCATGATTGGCTATCCCTGGGAGAGTAAAAAAGATGCTCAAAATACCATTAATCTAGTCAAGAACTTCTTTAAAAAAGGTTTGATCAGCTCCCTTCAAGCTACCATAGTTATTCCCTATCCAGGCACAAAACTCTTCAAACAAGCCAAGAAAAACGGTTGGCTAAAAACACTAAACTGGGATAGGTATGACATGAAAGAACCGATCTTAAAAACCTCGCTCACAAACAAGCAGATACACCAACTTACCCAAAGTCTTTACACCTCAGCCATAACCCCCAACTTTATCTTAAGAACCCTAAAAGACTTAATAAAAAACCCAACCCATCTACCTTACTACCTAAAATCCACTACCCAATATATCGCCAGACTACTAGACTTTAACTAACCTACTCTCTTAGCTACCACACAGACCGCCGCTCCACCTTGCTTCACCACCTTTGCTTTTTTGTAATAACCGTAAATACTCTCCCTCAACCACTTGTCGTATATCATTTGCCTCAATCCTGAAGAAGGCCCTCTAACTAAAAGTCTCAATTTGTGCCCCCAAGACAATAGGTCCCAGTACTCAATAGTTTTTCTATCTAAATAATAGTATCCATCCACCACCTGAAAACCATGTCTTTTTAACCGTTTCGTCCACTCCCCTAACGAATAGCAATGAAAATGATCCAACCTTTTATCTCGCATCTTCCCATATATCCTAGCCAAACGCTTAAGACCCAAGGAAGAAAACACACTATATTTCTTAAAATTCCCGGTAGGCACGGTAAAAACCAAGAAACCACCTTTTTTACTTACCCTTGCCGCCTCACTTAACACACCGTCAATATCTCTCATATGTTCCATAGAAGAGTTAGAAAATACCAATCTGACACTCTTATCCCCCAAAGGTATCTTGGTTGCACTCGAACAAAACACTTTTTTGTAAACTCCATTTTTCTTCGCCTCCTCAAGTGCCAATTTATCTAGATCCAACCCATACTCCATTTTCCTATTAAATATCGTTTTTGCCGCCACTCCATCACCACAACCTAAGTCAATCGCTGGTTTTAAGCTTAAGACTTTTCCAAACTTCTCAATTAAAAACTTAAATTCAATCGCTCTAAATATAATAGTAGAGGGGTAAACATATCCTTCCGTGTTGGTAAAAAGCTTATCTTTAATTTTCATTTAAAATGGTTTTCCTGTTAAATAGGCCAGGGCCTTGCCTAGATAATACCCTAAACCTCTCTTAATACCCACCCGCAAAAATAAGTCCTCATCAGAAATTTTTCTCCCACTTTGCACTAGACTTCTTTTACCAAGTACTTTATAAAAATTCAAAACATTCCATCCCACTCCGGCAAACATCGCCCAACCTCGCTTAAACTCACCCTTCAAAAAAAAGACTACTCCCAACAATAACCAGCAAAAAACATTCACTGGCACCACCCACAATGCCCTTTTCCAGCCCAAATTCTTCACTAAGTTCATTACTGTATTTCTAGCTCCTCTGTAAAAAACCCTATTTTGAACATAATGATCAAACGATTTCTCTTTGGTTAAATATGCATGCTCCACCACTACTCTCGGACAAAATCTTACCTCCCACCCCAAAAGCCACACCCTCCAAAATAAATCAGTATCTTCCAAGAAAATCTGGTAATCTATGTCAAACCCTTCCAATTTTTTAAACACCTCACGCCTAATAATCATCCCTGCTGATTTACCAGAAAAAATCTCTACTTCCTTATCAAACTGTCCCACATCTTTAGCTCCCCTAGCCCTTTCAACCAAAAAACCAAACTGTCCCATGTGCTCCCCAGCAGAGTCAAACTTTTTAGTCCCCATCGTCAAAAGCTTCACCTGAGCAGCTCCAGTCTTCTTGTTTCTTTTGAAAAAACTCAAAATCTCCTTGTACCAGCCAAGATGAATCTTGGTATCAACATCCAAAAACAAAACATACTTACCTGTTGAGTTTTTAACACCAACATTTCTGGCTTCTGCTGCTCCCACACTTTTATCCAACCTAATTACCTTAACTTTACCCAACGTCACCACACCTCCCAAGGAAACAGCTAAATCAGACCCATCATCAACCACAATCACCTCAAAGTTTCCTTTCTCTACCAAAACAGAGTCCAAACATCTCTCTAAAAACTTCTCCCCATTCTTATTAGCAATCACCACTGAAACTAAAACTGAAGCTTTTTTAGTCATTTTTTACATAAACCGCTTCATAATTTATCGTCAACTTCTTCTCTCTATCAAACTTATCCAAAAACACCGCCAGTAAATTACCCAAAATAATTACCGGTGAAAAAATAACTAAATACAAATAGTAAAGCCACTTATTTTTTTCCAATCCCAATCTCAATGGCAACGTCACCAATACATACACCAAAACCGAGAAAATCCCTCCCTGAGGCTTAACTCTTTCCACCTTAAAACCATTTTTTTCTCCTAAAAGGTTCAAACCATACTTAGTAAAACGAAAGTAATCAACCGGCTCCATATGAGTCTGGTAAATAAAATTCGTCGTCAAAAACAACCTTCCACCCGGCTTTAGTACCCTATTAAAATGAGAAAAAGCTGTCTTGGGATCCGTAAAATGCTCCAGCACCTGGATGCACAAAACGTAATCATAATCTTCTTTTTTAAACTTTTTAGGCTCATCTATAAAATCACCCACTATATCAATCGTCCTTTCCTTGTTTTGTGAAACATCACAAGCTGTATAACTAATCTTTTTAAAATATTCCTTGTGTTTCCCTGTCCCCGCCCCAACATCAAGAATTTTCTTTCCCTTTTCGTCATACTTGTCTGCCATTTCCACCACAAACATCTCTATTTGATAATAAAAATTCATAAATAAATACCTTAAAATCAACTCAAATCGTCTCCTCATAAAATATGCCTCCTGTAAAACTTAAAGTAATTACTAAATCTCTCCTTTAGCCTTCGTCTGTCTGTATATACTCCTGCCTGACTAACCATGTGTTTCAAAGACACATCTTTATTCCACACCAGCCTATGGCCCAACTCCTTCACCCTCATGGAAAGATCCACCTCACACCACTCACCCGTACCCTTAAATCCCAGATCATACCCACCTACCTTTTTTACTAAACTTCGCCTCAAGCTCATATTGCACGCTTCCAGATAATCAACCTCCACCAAACCTTTAATCTTAAGGCATCTCTTAAAGTTCGACCCCGGTGACCACCAACCAATCCCATAGATTCTTCCCACCTCAAACGGTTTCCCGGCAAGCATTATCCACTTCCATAAAAAAGCCAATGGTCTCTTCCAACCTGAAGCTCTATACCACCAAAATACCATCCTATTTTTAAGTAACCTTTCTGGCACAATCGTCGGACCACTCACCCCACCCACATCTTTTTCTTCGTCAAAAATCTTAACCAAATTTTTGGCCCAGTTTTTACTCAAAACAACATCATCATCAATCCATGCCACAATCTCTCCTTTAGCTCTTCGCCAGCCCAAGTCACGAGCATAAGACAGAGGAGTCTCTCGAATCACCACCAACTCCCAATCCTTAAAGCTCTGCTTTTTTAAGCTATCTACCGTCTCCTTTAGATCCTCATCTCTTCCTTTTGTGCAGATAACTATCGATAATTTAGGCTTCATTTTATTCTCACTTTATCTCTTATAACCACTCCTGCATACACCCAAAACATACTAAAACACATCAACGGATGAATAAACCAAGCCAAATCTCGTTTCTTTGTAAAACCCCAAACAGACGTCATCACCGGCCCCACCACACTCAATGCATACAAAGAAAACAAAACAATCTTCCACCCATCTCTACCTGGTTGATAAATAAAATATCTTCTTCTGGAACTATCCCTCAAATAAAGCTCCCTCATATATCTGCTCCGTTTCTTTAAAAAGTTAATCAAACTCCCACCAGTTTTATGAACAATATCATTCTTTAAAACCACAAACTGCCTCTTTTTTTCTTTTACCAGATCAAAAACAACATCTATATGAAAGTAATCCTTCTCTCCCACCCTAGCTTTAAGTAGATCTTTTCGTCTAATCAAAAACCCATTTGCCCCCACCGTCGGCAAGTTATCCTTGTCATACTCCACCAAAAAATACTTACTAGTTTCTTTAATCAACTTACCTCCCAAATTCCAGTTACTAGATAAGTAAGACTGTCTGTCTGCCTTACCCAAAAACCACACCACCGGATCATTGGCTCCAAGTAAAGCAAAATACCTGTTTAAAAAACCATCACCTTTTCTATACGTATACCTTCTCGGATAACTAGCTAAAGACAAAGGCTCGCTCCCAAATCCATCAACCATTTTTTTTAAAAAAGTTTTACTAGGCCATATATTATCCGAGTCCCCAATCAACACCAACTCTCCAGTAGCTTGTCTTAGAGCCACCGCCTTAGCTCCTTCCGGACTACCAGTACTTTCCGAGATCACCTTACAACCATACTTCTTCGCCAAATCAACCGTTCCATCACTTGACCCTCCATCAGCTACCAAGATATCGACCTTTTTCTGATCATAGTCTTGATTCCTAATACTTTCTAAATACTCACGAAAAACCTCTCCGGCATTAAAAGTAGCTATAATCACACTTACAGTTTCCATAGTCCAGATTGTATATGAAACCAGAAACCCTTTTATCAGTCATCATTCCCGCCCACAAACAAGCCCGCACTATCACTGGTGATCTAAAACACATTCATCAAGTCCTCAGACAATCCCCTCTGCCCTTTGAAATCATCGTCGTAATCGATGGTTCTCTGGACTCCACCTATAAAAAAGCCAAGAAGTTTGCTCAAAATAAAAAAAATGTCACCACACACTTACTAAAAACCAACCAGGGTAAAGGCCACGCCGTCCGTTACGGTTTTACCAAGGCCAAAGGTGATTTAGTCGCTTTTATTGATGCTGGCAGGGAAATAGACCCAAACAGCCTTTCACTGGCCATAGAACACCTTAACTGGTACAAAGCAGACGTCATTATCGGCTCCAAACGTCACCTTGCCTCCAAAGTTAATTACCCACTAGAAAGACGCATCCTAAGTTTTGGCTACCAAAAACTTGTCAAGCTTCTTTTTGGCCTCAAACTTACCGATACTCAAGTGGGTCTAAAACTATTCAAACGCCAAGTTTTAAAAAAAGTCCTTCCTCGTCTAGTAGTCAAAAGATACGCTTTCGACATAGAGATGTTGGCCGTAGCCCATTCTTTAGGTTTTACCCGTATATACGAGACTCCTATCAAAATAAGTTTTAAGGCTGACCAACTAACCGATGCTGCTACCTTAAAAACAATCTCTAGCATGCTCTACGAGACCATCGCCGTCTTCTATCGTCTTAAAATCTTAAGGTACTACTCATGAAACCAAAAACAATCTTTTCCATCATCATTCCTTGTAAAACAAAAAAAGATCTCTGTCCAGAACTTCTACCAGCCATAAAAGACCAATCCTACAAAAACCTTGAGGTAATCATTGCAACAGACAAGCAAGCTGGTAAAAACCCTGCCCAAAAAAGAAACTGGGCCAGCAAAAAATCAAAAGGAGAATACTTAGCTTTTATAGACTCCGATGCATATCCAGATCAAAACTGGCTAAAAAATTCCTTAAAACTACTAACAGCTCCTCACCTCGCTGCCGTCTGCGGCCCCAACCTAACCCCACCCAATGACAACACAGGTCAGCAAGTATCAGGCTACGTCTGGTCCACCTTCATTGGCGCTGGTGGTGCAGGTGTATATAGAAACAAAGAAAAGAAACAAAGGTTCGTAAAAGACTTCCCCTCATCAAACCTTATCGTCAAAAAAAAAGACTTCAATAAAATCAAAGGCTTCAATACTCACTTTTGGCCAGGAGAAGACACTAAGCTTTGCCACGATCTAGTCTTTACTTTAAAGAAAAAAAATCTCTATCATCCTAGTATTAAGGTCTTCCATCACAGACGCCCCATCTTCATTCCCCACCTAAAACAAATCTCTCGCTTCGGTTACCACCGTGGCCTATTTACTAAAATCCTACCCAAAACATCACGTCTCCCCGGCTATGTTGCTCCTGCACTCTTCCTTCCTTGGTTAATCCTTACCTTCCTCTTTTTACCTCCAATTTTCTATCTAACTGTAAACACATATTTTTTAGTTACAGCCATCACCACCATAAGCTTAATCTTCAAATCCAATAACCCAATCACCGGTATCTTGTTTTTTGTTACCATTCCTCTCACTCACCTAGTCTATGGTTTCTTCTTTCTCAAAGGTTTTTTCTCTCGTACTCCTCAATCGCCTTAAGTCGTTCTTCAGACTGCCATAACTTAGGATTAACCTTCAAAGCCTGTTCATAACTCTCTTTCGCCTTATCAATCTCCCCCATCTGCAAGTAAGTATTGCCTAAGTTATGCATTGCATCTGCATACCTAGGATTAAGTTCAATCGCCCGTAAAAAATGGTCTCTAGATAACTCCAGTCTCCCTCTCCTACCATAAGCATCTCCTAAATTATTATGATTCTGTGGACTCAAAGTAGAGTATCTTTCGGCCGAAAACCATAGCTCATCTGCCGTCTGCCAATTATTGTTTCTCAAAACAGTCCTCAACATTAACATACTCACTAATAAAATCAAAATAAAGTTAACTCCATCCACACCAAACCGTGTATTAAGGTAACTAAATCCCATACCTGTCACCACACACAAACCGATCATGGCCATGTATACATACCTTTCTGCCACAATCCAAGATAACCCAAAAGGCAACAAAGTAGGTGACAAGCAAATAAGAAAAAACAAAAGCCAGAAAAATACCTGCCTATTCTTGAAAAACCCCCAAACAACACATCCCAGGTAACCCAAGGTCACCACAACCTTAAGAAAAAAAGACAAACCAGTAAAAAATAAATCAGAATGATAAAGAGTTAAGCCAATCGGCCAAACAAATAACTTCAAATACTCACTTATCGCTACGGGCAACTGTATAAAAAAATTAATATTCTCCGGATTATTGTAATAATTTACCTGCAAAACTTCCTGTCTAACCCCAGCTCCCAAAACACTTACTCCCAACCAAACCAAACTCAATCCTGCTGGCACCAATAAATACTTCCAGTACTTCTTCAAGTCTCCAAGCAAAAACGTAACTACCACCATTATTCCCACCACCACAACTGATCGCTCCATACTAAACAATGCCAAAAGCAAAAGTAACACACTCCAAACATAGTATTTTTTCTCACCCCTAATAGTCAGTACATAAAAAACCAAGCTCCATATAGATAAAGCCGTCATCTGCACATACACTCCAGCTGAAATCCAACTAACTGCTTCTGCTCCCAACGGATGTACCGCAAAAAGCATTGCCGCTATAAATCCAACATACTCACTTACCAGTAACTCAACCAGAGCATACACTCCCCACACTGCTAGTAAATGAAACACAAAGTTAATTAACCTAAAATAAATCGCCTGTTTTCCAAATAAAGAAAACACAACAAAGTACTCTAACTCTCGTAAAAAATAAAATGGATTACTAAAGACTTGACTAAAATCTCCCAACGAATCACTATTCACAATAGCAAAAATGTCATCACTTACAAACTCATTGTTTAGTGAATTAAAGTAAGCAAGAACCACCAAAATTGCAAGAGGGATAAGTTTCCCCTTGTGTCTTCTAATCCATTTCATGGCTTAAATATACCCTACTTTAAGTAATCGAATGGGTTGACATTACCCCCAGACGTCCTTATCTCAAAATGCAAATGGACACCAGTAGATCTTCCAGTTGAACCCATCGACCCTAAAACATCTCCACGTTTCACACTTTGCCCAACCTTAACACTAATTTTAGACATATGAGCATATAAAGTTAAGTATCCATTACCATGGTCCACCATTACTCTATTTCCATAACCAGCATTATCTATCCAACCAGCCACCACCACTCGACCACTATCCGCCGCCAGAATCGCTCCACCAGACTTATTTGCAATATCAATTCCCTTATGCCATGCCAGATATCTTTGAGTGATTCGTCCAGAACCAGGCCAAATCCATGATCCAGTAGCCGACACAGATCCTGCATCAGGCGTTAACACTCTAGCTAAACCAGACGTAGGTGACCATGGTTGTACATCTGGCACGACTCCATCTGGCACCATCAATGTCTGTCCAACAGCCAAGGCAAAGGTTTCATCATTAGAAAATTCATTAAACGGAAAATCTACAATTCCTTGAGCAGAAATATCATATTTTTTAGCGATAGAATAAACCGTCTCTCCACTTCTAACTTTATGTACCACTCCTGTCACGGGTGGAATCATTAATGTGTCACCCGCCTTCAAAACCGTTTTTACAGACTTGATCTTATCGGAATTAGACCATCTGATTGTGTCCATACTCACCCCAAACTTATCAGCTATGACCGACAACGTATCTCCATCTTGCACACTGTACTCAAGATCTTCCGCCCTAGGTTTATCAGACACCTCTGTCAATGGCTGCACATAAGCAGAATCCGTCACGATACCCAAGACCTTACTCTCTATCTCTTGCAAGTCTTCACCTATCACTACCGATCCACCCACTCCATTAGATATCATATTTTGTGCCCCAACCTCTTCAACAACTAAAGATGGTCCCAAGGCCACCCCCAAAGACATTACCATTGCCACTCCACCATGAACAAAAAGCTGAGCATACTTACCTCTTTGTTGGTACATTTTCACTACCACCAAAGATTTAAGCTTCTCAAATCTAGAAAAAGCCATCACCAGATAACGCCTAAATGCATGACGAAACAAGGCTCCAACAAAACGCCAGAAATCTGTTATCCAGTAGTTAAGAAAATCGTTTATTTCTTCCATAAAGCCCCGCTTGAAAAACGGGAAACTGTGTCAAACATTTTATCATATACTTGAGCCATGATCCCAAAGCTCCTAATTATTCTCTTCAGCCTATTTTTTAAGTTTTTAAACACACCTGAACCACAAAGCGCCATCATTCTACTTCAAAACAACCACGAACTAAGAGCTACTGGTGGTTTTATGGGTTCCTACGCCAAAATAGAACAGGGTCCAACTATCTCCATTCAAGACATATACGTCCCTGACGGCCAACTTCCAGGCCACGTTGAACCACCACTAGCCATTCAACAGGCTTTTAGTCAGGGTTGGTATAAGTTGCGAGACGCAAACTGGGAACCAAACTTCCCTACCAGTGCTCAAACCATTCGCTGGTTCCTAGAAAAAGGCAAGGAAATAAATCCAGACGTCCTCATAACCATAAACCTTTCTACCATAGAAAACATCCTTTCTATCACCGGACCAATAGGCATAGATTCTTTAGGTCTTACTCTAGAGCCGGACAATATCTCCCTCATTCTACAAAACCAGATTAAACAGAATTTTTTTCCAGGCTCTACCAACAAAAAGGACCTTTTAACCAGCCTTAGTCAGTCATTAACCAACAAACTTTCCTCTCTTAACACACGCCAAAAACTAAAGGTCGCTCACCTACTTTACCAAGATCTAAAAAATCAAGACATATTAATAAACTCTCAAGACCCCAAACTTCAAACATTTCTAGAAAAAAGAAACTGGGCTGGCCAACTTACCAAAACCACCTGCAAAAAATGTCTCTCTGACACCATCGCTATCATAGAATCAAACCTAGGTTCCAATAAGGCCAATGCCTTCATCACCCGCCATACCACCCACACTATTCTTAAAAATGCAGCCATCACTCATCAAATCACCATAGACTATAAAAATACTTCACCATCAGAAGACCCAGATCCCCCATACCACCATGGCGGTAACTACATAAACTATCTGCGATTCTTTATTCCTACTTCAGCTACTAACATCCAAGCATCTAAAGACTTCTCTTTAAACACAAAATATGGTTTTCAAGAACTTGCTTTCTTTCACACCACTCCTCATCAATCCACCTCATCCGTGAACATCTCATACGAAATTCCAGTCACCAACCAAAAAACATACCAACTCTCAATCCTTAAACAATCAGGTATAGGTGAATCTCCTCAAACAATAAACCTATTCAATAAAAGCCAGGAGATCAACCTCACTCAAGATATAACTTACTCTACCCCTCTTTAAGAGAAGCTAAAAACTCTTTATTCGTCTTTGTCTTCTTTAGTCTGTCCAGAATCAATCCCATTACCTGATCTCTGTCGCTGATCTTACTCATCATATTACGCATCAACACAATACTTTGATACTCACTACTGTTAAACAACAGGTCATCTCGTCTTGTACTGGATCTCAAAATATCTACAGCTGGATATATTCTTCTCTCTGCCAATTTTCTATCAAGTACCAACTCCATGTTACCGGTACCTTTAAATTCCTCATAAACCAGGTCGTCCATCCTAGAACCAGTATCTACTAAGGCTGTACCAATAATAGTTAAACTACCTTTTTCTTCAAAATTTCTAGCAGCACCAAAGAATCGTTTAGGTGGGTACAAAGCCGCTGGGTCAAATCCACCACTCAAAGTTCTTCCTGAAGTAGGCATAGCCAAATTATATGCCCTAGCTAAACGAGTAATCGAATCAAGTAAAATAACAACATCCTTACCTTGTTCCACCAAACGTTTGGCTCTCTCCAAAGCTATCTCAGCCACTCGAGTCTGATCTTCTGCTTTTTCATCAAAGTTGCTAGCCAAAGTTTCTCCAGTCATTTTTGAGTCTTTAGTTACCTTCTCTATATGCCTAGTAATATCAGTTACCTCTTCTGGGCGTTCTCCGACCAATACAGCCATTAAATGAATTTCTGGATGATTCTTGGCCACACCAGTAGCAATTTCTTTTAATATGGTCGTCTTTCCGGCCTTAGGGGGGGAAACAATCAAACCTCTCTGTCCCATACCAATTGGAGCCATCAGGTCAATTATCCTATTAGATAAAACGTCTTTTCCTATCTCTAAGGTAATTTTCTTATCAGGAAATACCGGGGTTCCCTTATCAAACTTAGGTCTATTACCCAGTTTTCCAGGTAAAACACCATTAATCTTTTCTACTTTATTCAAACTCCAGTAACCAGTCTGGCCTCCTGGCCTCTGGGCAATTCCAGTTACCATATCTCCTGCTCTTAATAGATTATTTCTCACTATCATGCTCCCAACCATGACATCATCTTCACCAGGCTTCAAGTTCACTCTAAGCATGCCTCTACCATCTCGAAACGCTAGATCCAAGACACCAGAAACCTCCTGTTCCTCCATGTTGCTAGGTCTATTAAAACCTGGAGTAGGTTTTCCTACTCGCGCACCCGCGATCATTTTACCGTTGTTCATATATTCTTTGAAAAAACAAATAATTTCTAAAACACAAACTCATTAAGAAATACTATTAAAAAATCTCTAATCTAAAGATATCAATCATTTATGGTCTTTGTCAAGAATCAAAAAGTTAATTAAGGGTGGAGCGCGTAGGACCTACAAATACAGTGCTTTTTTTCTTGCGCTGCCAGCCAAACCCATTCCACCTTTAATTAACTCTTGTCAAAATATCAAACTAATGGTTACTATATCACTTAAGCCTATATTTGTCAATAGTTTTACTACAAGTCGTCTTTTCTATATCTTACTATAGACTTTCATATCCTCACCACAAATTCTATTTTACCCAAGATTCGTCCGCTATAATTAAAACAATGAAACGTCCATATCTAGTACTAGGTTCCATTTTATGGTTATCAGCCCTCGCCTTTACCTTTCTCCCCTCCTGGCCACACATATACTACAGACTATCCCCACAAACCCCCGAAGTACTGGCTCAAACCCTCTCTCAAACCCAAGATGCACCCTCCGATAGACCAACTTCCGATACAAAAGCAGAATCACCTCTTCCTCCTGTTGACCTATCTCTACCTAAAGAAAACGGTCTCATTATAGAAAGCATTGGAGTCAGAGGAGAAATTCATCAAGGAGATGACTGGGAAGAAATACTTAAAACAGGCATCTGGCAAGTACCCAATTTTGGCTCCCCTAAAGAAAACGATCAACCAATTATCCTAGCTGCCCATCGTTGGGGCTACTTAGACTGGACCAGCCAATTTAGGCACCTAAACTCCTTTTACAACCTACCTACACTAAGTATTGAGGATAAAATCATAATAAACTGGAATCAGCGTCAGTACATATACGAAGTGTATGAAGAAGAAGTAGGTGAAAAGATCACCAACTACTCTGCCGATCTCATTCTATATACTTGCCAACTTTGGAACTCACCCATCCGCATAATCAAATATGCCAAAAGAATAAACTAAGCTTTTTTCTTTATCCGTCCTTTTATAGCCATACTCCCAAACAATCTCCGCCAGTCTTCAGGACTACTTGTAGCATCAACTGACATTCCATTTAAACTCCAGTGCCACTTACGATTCTCATCTATCATACTACTCACCTCTGGAATAACTCTCATTAAATCTTTTACATTAACTTCTTTAGACATGGCACCCCCATTTTCAACCTTAACTACCAACTTCCCATCAACTTCCTTGACCTTAAAACTAGGCTTACCGGATCGCATCTCCATTAAACCAATCGCTCTAGCCACCTCTTTTCTTGTCTTGTTTCTTTTACTTCCTCCACCCAACATGTCCAAATTCACCGCTACTTTATACTTTACCTCTTTTTTAGCTTCCACAACAGGTTGTTTATTCTTCTCTTTGTCCCAAGGACCTGTTAACTCAACCTTAATTTTAGGTCTTCTTACTTCATCGATTACCAGTCTATTTATCAACTTCTGCCACATTGATTGAGTAGCACTTCTATTCACACTAGCAAATTCACCCTCTTTAATAGTAACCTCAGTCTCAGGAGTACGCTTCCTACCTACATTCAGAACCTTAGTCAACATCCAAACAGGAAATTTGTATTGTTTTCCATCTCTGTCAGTTTCTACCCACAACTTACCATTCTTATCAGCATTCATCTCCACCACAAAGTCGGCATCAGGTAACTTATTATCCTTCCAGTTACTAATAAAGGCATTAACTGCCTCTTGACGCTTTCTGCTCCTTATTTCTCTGTATCTAGTAGGTTTCACATCAATCAAACCATCACCGCTCCAATCATCAAGTTTCGTGTCTTTTTCCGGTCCGTCAACCACTCCACCACTCATGTCACCAGTGCCATACACCAAGTTAGTTACCGCTCCATCTAAACCTCTAGATGTCGTAATACCTCCACCAGCACCAGCCTCAAACCAGGCTCCTTTTTCCACTTCTGGGTCTCGTACATCCAAGGCCAACTTCTCCCCCTTCGAACCCTTAACCACACTAGCTTTTTCTCCAGAAACTGGTTTCCTATATCTCGTGCCTTCTGGTCCTAAAACATTACCCATCTCACTTCTATGCTGCCTCTCAAGATCTTTTAATCCTCCATCGCTCATACATTCACTATATCAGTAATAAATCAACAAACTCAAGCAACATACCATCTCACCCTATAACTTGACTTCTTCTACCTCAACTGGTACAATTCCCAACATGAAACAAAATATCCTTAGGTTCTTACCCCTATTTATTATCTTCTTCTCTGTTGTCGGAGTACTTTCTTGGTACGCCACCAACAAAAAAGACGCAAAAGAAATAAAACCTGAAGTAGTTAATCCTTCTAGCCTAGGCTCAAGTGACATAAATACCTCTCCCACTCCTTCATCCTTCTTTTTTTCCGACGAACCAGCCACGATTCCCGAAACCACTCCTTCTGACCAGGAAGAAGCCGACCCAGCCGTCACCACCAACACTGCTATTTCTACCACCACTAGAAAAACTACCATCTGCACACCTGTATATGGAATGGCCGACTCTTGTACTGAACATATAGTAGTAGACACTGGTGCAGAAAGTGCCGTAGCCTACTCACTTTCCGCCTTATCACACCTTGGTGGACTTATCGCTTTTGTAAAATCTAAAAAGGCTTAACTTAAGGCCCCCAAACTTGACTTTTTCACTTATATAGGGTATAATAACCCCTGTTGCACATTCACAAGATACCGGAAGAGTACCACACAGTGTGGACCAGAAATCTATTGCTAATTTAAGAGTTTTTCAACTTTAATTTATTTACATAACCAGAAATTAGTACATTAAGAACCCTCTAGTTCCCACTCTGTGGTACTTTTAAATCACAAAAAAATCAAAATCAATCTTTTGCCCATAGGAGGTAAAAAATCATGACTATTGATAGACCAAACGAAAGAAGAAGATGGCCATATGTCCTGGCTGCACTATTCATTGTTGCATTAATCCTTTGTGCGTTTTTCTACTGGCCAGGTTGGTTCAAATCTGAGCCCGTCATTGGGTGTACCTCACCTCAGTGGACAACTCCAGCCGGAGATCTCGAAGTTTTTAACGACAAAGAGATATCCCCCGACAACATCTGGTTATGCAAATTTGCATCACCAACTGGCCCGTTTGATTGGGAGCGTAACGACATCACAACCGAAACTGGTACATGTTTCACTTGCAACGAAGGACCCACTCTATGTGATACTTGTCAAGAAATCACCACAAAAGAATGGGAAGGCGATAATTTTGGCCCTGAAATGGCTCTACCAAACCAAATTAATAACGCATACGGCGCTATCGCCGAAATTTGGGATGGAGGAGATTACTGTGCCTTAGTTGCCATATTACCTGGTGAAACTCTCGACAACCCCATTTATCGGGGCGCCTACTGGGAAGCAACTACCGCCAACGCAGTTATGGATCGATTCAATCACCATAGGCAGGAATACCTGACAAACAACAACAACTGTCATGTTTTAGAATCTGCCGCCCTCGTTCCTTAGTTCTGCAACCCCTTATCCGGTATCAACCTTGACCAATTCTTTCCTCACAATTTCCGTGAGATGTTTAAAGAATTGGTCGAGGGTAGTTTTAAGTAATTAAAAATTGATTCCTTAAAAATACCTCCATACTTTAACAAGACACAGTTAGTCAATGCCCCTTAAGGAGGTGGCAAGATGAAACTTACATTCGGAAGAATCGTGCTTGGTATTGGTATTATCGTGGGGATTATAGCCACAATGTTCGAAAATCCTCACACAGCAGTAGCCCACCCCCTACAGGGTAATTTCCTCATCATAAGTCTTTCCTTGATCATTGTTGGCGGAGCCATATTCTTCATCGAAAACTTTGTTGCTAATACAAAAAAGAGAAAAGAATAATCCTTAATACTCAGGGCACTTATCCACCAGTTTTATGGTGCCCTGAGGTTTCAACCTTTTTCAACTTTCTAACTGTGTCTTTATTTTTTTAAACAAAAATGAAAAACAAACAACCACTCATATCCATCGTTATGCCGGTTTACAATGCCGGAGATTTCCTGCATCAAACCATAAAAAGCATTCTAAACCAAACCCACCAAAACTGGGAACTAATCGCCATAGACGACCATTCCAAAGACAACTCTCTGGAGATCCTAAAAAACTATGCTAAAAAAGATAAGCGTATAAAAATACTTACCCAAAAAAGAAACCTTGGTGTTAGCTCCACTACCAACAAAGGTATTAAGCATGCCAAATCTACCTGGATTGCCCGCATGGATGCTGATGACATCATGCACAAAAATCGCTTAAAGATCCAACTAAAAACTCTACAATCTCACCCGTCAGTCGTAGTCATAGGTTCCCAGTGTAAGCTTATCGACCAACAGGGTAAAAGAATTGGTGTCAAGAACTTCCCTACCTGTCCTCAAGACATCCACAACATGCTCTTTTGGGCCTGTCCCGTTCAGCAACCATCCATCATGGTTAACGCCAGCAAACTACCCAAAAACTTCATCTGGTACAACCCAAAAACCAAGACTGGAGAGGAAATAAACTTCCTTTTACGTATCAGTAAATTCGGGTCCATAGTCAACTCCAAACAAACTCTTTTAGAGTACCGTCTTCATGATAACAACCTGTCCTTAAATCAAAACCAAAAAAAGGTTTTCTACAACCTTTTCAAAACTCGCTTAAGAGCTATTTTTTCCGGTCAGTACCAACCATCACTAGCCAGCCTTATCCTTGGTTTATCAGAATTGGTCATAGTAACCTTACTCCCTCAAAGAGCCATTGCTCCTGCCTTTCATTTCATTAGAGGAATGCGCAATCTAAAAATAAGACTTAATCTATTCCCCAACTTCCCTAACTTGCAAACCATCCACCTAACCACCAACTAATCCCTGTTCAAAAATTTATCTAACGCTTTTTCTCCATGTTGAGCTATAAAAAGCTGTTGATACATATCCTTCCACCTATCTCTTGCTACCTTACTTTCTCTTACAAACCAGTCCACCTTACCTTTAGAATCATCTCGTCTTTCTTGCGACCTAATCTCCGCTATCCCAACCGGACGTCCATTTTTAGATCCATCCCCTTCAATTAGTTTGATTAGGTAAAACACTCCCTCACCATTAGCATTAGACGGCTCATCTCTCATATATATCACCACGTCATCTCCATATCTCTTCCTAGCAAACTTAACCATATCAGCCGGTACTTTATGTTCTTTTGAAACTGCCAGCTCACCTGGCATGGCTCTGGTTTTTCGGTCATCTTTCTCCCCACCCGGCAACCGCCTTACTTCCGGCACAGGATTCAAAACCAAAAGTTCAGGAGACATATCAAGCAGCCATCTACCTATCCACTTTTTTGCTGATTCAATCTCGATTTTTTCTTCATCATTCATACTAAACCACATTATACTAGCTTTGACCCACCCACAGGACCTTAAACACCTCTCCTCTGTTAAACTAGAATCATGTCCAACAAGCTTTCTTTTAAGAAATTCAAGCGCAAGAAGCTTCTCTCTAAGTTACGATCCAAAGCCGCAAATCTCTGGGCCCCTCTTATCCTCATTTCCATCTCCTTAATCCTAGCCTTTCTAAACTACCAACCCGACACTTGGTTAACTGGTTGGGACAATCTTCATCCAGAATTCTTCTTTAAATTAAACATCAAGCGTTCCCTCTTTGCTGTCTGGCAAGAGTACCAAGGCCTAGGACTCCTGGGTGGCATGGCTCATGCCGCCGACCTACCTCGCCAACTCATCCTTTACTCCCTTAATCTAATCGGTATCCCCACCCAAAACCTGCGCTATCTATGGACCTTTGCCATGCTTATCCTTGGCCCCTTAGGAGTCTATTTCTTCATCAAGGATCACCTTTTAAAACAAAGAGGTATCAAGTTACCCTTCGACAGAAACACCAAAACATTCGCCGCCCTTCTAGGTGGTCTTTTTTATCTTTTAAATCTCTCTACCGTACAAAACTTCTTCGTTCCTTTCGAAACCTTTACCTCCTTCTATGGATTCTTTCCTTGGCTTTTACTAGTCACCATTACCTATCTTAAACAACCAACTAAACGTAACTACCTTCATCTTGTCCTTACCTATCTTTTAGCTGCCCCAGCCTTTTATGTAGAAACTCTTTTCATCGTTCTCTTCCTATGTCTTATCCCCTTTATCAAGAAAAACAAAAAAACATTCACCACCTTTATCACCATCCTTATCACCCAAGCTTACTGGCTTTTACCAGTAATCTTCTTTGTCCTAACCAACGGACATATCGGTCAAGAAGCAAAAATAAACTTGATCTCCACCCCAGAGACCTATCTTAGAAATCTAGAATTTGCCAACATTAAAAGTCTCAGTTTACTAAAAGGCTACCTACTAAATTTTACTGACTTAGGGCCAGGTCAAAAATTCACCTATCTTTTCCTCCCCTGGCGTCAGCACTTAGAAAACCCACTTATCAATCTAATTGGCTACTTAAACTTTATTTTAATCCTAACCGGTATCTACTACGCCTTCAAAAGAAACTTAAAGCTTGCCCCTAAAATTCTCTCCATCACCATCATCTGTCTCTTCTTTTTACTAGGTGGAGGACTCTTAATTAACAACCAAATCCCTTTAATAGGTGAGCTTTTTCGCTCTCCCTTCACCAAATTCTCAACCCCCCTTGCCTTTACTTACTCTCTTTTCTTCAGCATTGGTTGTATCTTCATCCTAGATCTTTTTTCTTTTCTTGACACCAAGCTCACCTATATCTTCACTCTCTTTACCATTACTCTTTCTCTTCTCATCTTCACCTCTCCTGCTTTTTCCGGTCAGTTAATATCCTCCAACATGAGGCAGCAAATCCCAGTCGAATACTTTGAAACCTTTGAATTCTTTAAAAACCAGGACCCCAACACCCGCATTGCCAACTTCCCTCAACATACCTTCTGGGGATGGAACTTCTACTCTTGGGGTTACCGCGGTTCTGGCTTTCTATGGTACGGTATCAAACAACCAATCTTAGACAGAGCCTTCGATGTCTGGGAAACAAAAAACCAAGACTACTACCAAGAAATAAACGCCGCTCTTTACTCAGCAGACCAAAAAAAGTTTGAAAACATAGTAGAAAAATACGCCATCAACTGGATATTAATAGACAAATTTGTTATCTCTCCTCAGGAAAATCAAGACCTGAAGAACCAAGACCTAGTGAACATGTTAAACGCTTCAGACAACTTTAAACTAGAAAAAAACATAAACAATAATATATTGATATATAAATCCAACACAGACAAACGAGTAGACAACTTCCTCTCTATCACCCCCAATAAAAATACCCCAAGCTTACCCAAAAAAGACTCTTCTATATACTTCCCTTCTTACACAGAAACAGAAAACATCGTTCCAGTAGAAATATCCTACAAAAAACTCCCCAGCCAAATCCTACTAAAACTTTCTCCCCTACTTCCTTCTGCCAACTCCATTACCCCAGAATCAACCCCAAACTACGTTTACTTGAATTTACCTTCATTTCAATCTAGTTTAATTTTAGAAATAGACAACCAGTATTTCGAGTTGGTACTCCCCGGTGAACTAATAAATCAACCTGAATTCTATCCCCTAAACACCGTCTATCTTCCCACTAAAGAAACCATTAAAGTGAATGTTTACACTAATTCACCCACCCAAGTAGTCAACGTCACCAGCGCCCTAAAAGACGCCACACCCTACCAATGTTATACAAACAAAAAAGATCGTGATATAGAGAAAATTACTTTTTCAAACTCCATTTCACTCCTAGGAACAGACGTGGTCGGATGCCTATCTCTACCTCTACCATCCTTTAACCCACCCGGCCTTATCTCCACTCAATACACTTACTTTTCATCAACCTCAACTCCAGCTAATAGCAACATCACCACCAAAAACTTCGCCTTCTCCACCACCCCTCCCCAAGCTCTCTCTCCCCAAATACTTCCTTTCACTACCCGTCAATTTTCTCCCCTCACCCTAGAAAAACAACAACTAAATTTAATTCTAGAAGCTAACAACACCAACTCCATCCAGGAAATTACCTTTTCAAACATCGTCACCAACTTCCATCCTTTACTGGCAACAACCACTCTTACCCTAAATCACATTCCCTCATCTTCAGTTCCCCTAAAAGAAGCCCCATCAGAAGAATTATCTTTTTCCTTTCCCACCATCAACTCACCTCTAAACATCACCCAAACCCCAGGAAAAAACCAACTTCTTCCACAAGCCATAAACTGTAATCAGTTCCGTACTGGTAACTCTCTTAAAACTATTACCGATCAAACCATTAACTACTTCGCTCAAGACGCCACCACTTGTGACTCTTTAGATTTAAGACACCTTCCTCACTCCACCAACTACCTCATTCAAATAGACCAGCAACATGTAAAAGGACTTCCCATGACCATATGTCTAGAGAACCACTCCACCAACCGTTGTGACATCTTTGAGCGCCTTCAAGACACATCCTCAACTCAATCAATCATCCAGCCAATTAGTAATCCTCAAGAACCTCCTGGTTACACCCTTCATCTCTACAATCAATCTTTTGGGAAACGTTCCACCACTAACAACGTCAACTCCATCTCCATCCAACCCTATCCCCTAAACTTCCTACAAAACATTCTAATCAACAACTCCAAACCTTCTTCCACCATCAACCAATCAAACTCCATCATAGAAACAACTCACCCAACAGAATTCCTCTACACCATATCAACAACCTCAACAGAAGACTCTAGTTTAAATCTTTATCAAACTAAATCACCCTACTGGTTGGCCATAGAAACAAAAACAAAACTATCACCAAACAACATCGGCTGGCATAACTCCTGGCAACTTCCAGCAGGAGATCATCACACCACCATTATCTATCTTCCTCAGTACCTAGAATTTCTTGGCTTGCTTCTTATTCTTATTATCCCCGTAATTTATTTCTTCTACCGCAAGAAATAACCTTAACTTCTAAATTGCGAGCAGTGGCCTGCCCAACACACTGCCCGCAACTTAAAAGTCAATTTCTCTATTGACATCATCTCTAAAAAAATGTTAATCTGCTAGTTAGATTGTCATCACCTGTCCTGATGAAAATCTAAAACTGAAGAGCTTTGTCGTTCGAGTTCGGCTACGGCGATAAAGCTCTTTTTGTACCTATTTAGTTGTCAAAACACCACCAATTATTCCCATCTTACCTACTCATTACCAATAATTTTTGTTTTAAATTAGCCATTTTTATCAGCTGACCGGCAAATGACTGGACGTCACTTAACACATCTTGTCTAATCGTTCTGTTCTTTGTTTTGTTTGCTTTCAGTTTTAATTTCATACCTTTGACTTAATCTAATAATAAATATATCATTTTTTGTCAAATTATTCAACCTATATTAAAGCAATACCTTCTTTCTAACATAACTTATAAAATCAAATTGCCTATTTTTAGCCTTAAAAAACACCTTTTTACTCCCCCATTACCCTTTGTGGAAAACTATGGGAAACCAACACAACACACACCAAAAGAGAGTTTACCCTTAAGACATGTCAAAACACTTCTCCTCTGCTAAACTGTTCTCATGGCAAAAAAAACCAATGTCTTTATGTGCACCAGTTGTGGCAACGACTTCCCTAAATGGGCAGGACAGTGCCCGGCATGCAAGGAATGGAACACACTATCACTAGTAAACACCTTTTTAAAATCGTCTCCTGGCCAAAAAAGACCCAAGCTAAACAAGGTTAAGCCACAAAATCCAAAAAAGACCTTAGAATCAGTCCAACATAGTTACTTGGCCACCTCAATCAGTGAAATAGACAGAGTGCTAGGCCAAGGCCTAACTCCTGGTGGAGTTTACCTATTAGCAGGCCAACCAGGCATAGGTAAGTCTACTTTACTCACCCAACTTGCTATCAAACTATCTCAAAAGGCAACAAAATCAAAAGGAGTCCTTTACGTGTGCTCAGAAGAGAATTCCACTCAAGTAGCTACTAGAATTAACCGGTTTACAAAGAAGGACACCACCCAGCTACACCTACTCAGTACATCAAATATAGAATCTATCCTTGCCCAGAGCTCATTAACTAAGTACGATTTAGTAATTATCGACTCTGTCCAATCAGTTCAGACAGACCTAAATCCAACTTCTCCAGGGTCCCCGTCCCAAATAAAAGATAGTGCTAACTTAATTATTCAGATGGCAAAAGAAACCCAAACACCTGTCATCCTCGTGGGTCATGTAACCAAAGCAGGCTCCATAGCTGGACCAAAATTACTTGAACACATGGTAGACTCAGTTTTAGAGCTTTCTGGCGATAGACAGCACAATTTAAGATTACTTAGAAGTGTAAAAAATCGCTTTGGTCCCACTGATGAAACCGGAATCTTCAAAATGACCAACCTTGGACTAGAAGAAGTAAAAGATCCTAGTAAATTCATGTTAGAAGGTAGAGTAGAAAATGCTCCAGGATCTTCACTTTGCTTAATCATGGAAGGAACTAGACCACTAACAGTAGAAATCCAAGCCCTTGTCGTCCCTTCTAACTTAGCTATTCCCCGTCGAGTTGCCAAAGGTATCAATATTAATCGCTTGCAATTAATCTGCGCCGTCTTAACCAAACACCTAAAACTACCCTTAGGTAATAAAGATGTGTTTGTGAATGTTACTGCTGGATACAACCTAACCGAACCCGGAGCAGACCTAAGTATCGCGCTAGCTATTTTAAGTTCCACAAAAAACAAACCCCTACCTCAAAATACCATATCTTTTGGTGAACTAGGACTATTAGGCGAAATCCGCTCGGTTGCTTTCCAAGAAAAAAGAGTTAAAGAAGCCAAAACCTTAGGCTACAAAAAAACCTTCTCTCCTCAAAACACTCCACACTTAAAACAAATAAAACTTTAACGATATCCTACTGGAACCTCTGTTAAGACCATTCCCAAACTCATTCGTCTGTTTTTACCATCTATCTTCTCTACGAATACTTCTACTTCATCATTCACCTCAAACTCCTTACCGGCTGGCTTATTAGTCACATGAATCAAGCCATCTATGCCAGGCTCAAAGTTAACGAACACGCCATAAGGAGCTGAGCGCACCACCTTACCTTTGTGTTTCGTGCCAACTGCATAGTTCTTTTCAATATTATCCCAAGGATCATCACTCAATCGTTTTATAGACAAATTTAACTTTCCTGCTTTTTTCTCGATCCCAATTACCTGAACATCTAGTTCTTGACCAACTTTAAACAAAGTATTAGGATCATCAACTTTTTTCCAACTAATTTCACTAATATGAATCAATCCTTCAACTTTAGCTCCAACAGACTCTTTCTTACCTTTGGCCATAGGTACGCTTACCGTTACAAATACTCCAAATGGCATAATTCCCGACACAGTTCCAACTAATTTTGCATCCATCTTAACACCCTCCAAAGCTTCATGTCTCTTGGCCATTGCCTTAGAATCAGACACCAATTTTTCACTAAAAATCAATCTATTTTGTTCTTGATCCACCTCTATTATCTTTACCTTAAACTTGGTGTTCAAAAGCTCTTCCATCTTACCCAAGTACTTTTCACCAAACTGGGAAGTGGGCACAAACCCTCTCATCTCTCCAGACGTTACTACCATTCCACCTCTATTTACTTCTAATCCTGTTACTTCGGTCTCTGTCTCTTCCGCCATCATCTTGGTGTATTTCTCCCATCTTCCAGATTCCGCTGCTTGACTCAACGATAAAACAATCTGCCCTTGATCATTCTCTGGATGTTTCACAAACGCTTTTATCCTATCTCCCACCTTCAACGTAGCCAATAAATCAGCTGCCTCTGCAGCATCTTCTCCCGTCACTATTCCTTCTGTCTTTGCCCCTATATCCAAAAGCAACAACCTTTTACCTAAACTTGTTATTACACCTTCAATTTCTTGCCTGCGTTTTAGTGTTGTAGGTTCAACCTTAGATCCTGCCAAAAGCCTATCCATTAAAGACATTTTCTCACTCGATTTTACCCCAGAAACTTTTTCTTTCTTAATTTCTTTCTTAGTTGATACTTTCTTTTTTGTTGCCATTCATGTGTTTCCTTTCAGTCGTCAAGACTAATCCGTATTCTACCACAAACCACACTCAAGTACCCATCGACCTCCCCATCTAAGCTTCATTAGCCTATACCGGTGGTTTTTTATGGTCAAAAACCTACTTTAATCTAAAACTCACCACCACACTCTTACTTACCATACTAGACCCAGGCTCAATTGGTATTCCTCCACCCCCACCCATCTCAGACATCGCCCTGTAAATACTTGTAGGCGAAGACCCCTCAACCACACTTACTACTTCACCCAAACTGCCACCAGCAGCTTCTGCCATGATCTCTGCCTTTTCTCTAGCATCTTCTATTGCACTAGCTAGTAGCTCATCTCCAGCCTTCTGGCTATCGTCCAACGTCAACATCGGCCCATACACATTGGTCGCCCCATTCTTAGTTAAAATATCAGCTAACTGTGAAGCCTCATCCACATTCCTCAAAACCACTTCCACATTATTACTCACCCGCCACTGCCCTTTTCTTCTCTTTTGGACACCTTCTTCATAATAGTTCTCCTCTTCTTGATAAATACTTAAATTAGAAGTCTTGATATCCTCATCCTTAACCCCAAATGTTTTAACTGCCTCAGTAATCTTGGTAACGATACCATTAACCTCATTCACCGCAGTATCCCTGTCATCATTAACTGCGCTTGCCCCAGCTGTAAACCTAGCTATCTCATTTCTTTTTTGTTCTTTAGAGGTTCCTGTTACAACAATCAGATTATCTTGAATCAAACTCACCTTCCCCCAATCAACATTACCCCATGGAAATATATAGATAGCACCTAAACCAACCGCAAAGAAAAATAATATCGCCGCCAATGCATTTATAAAATAGTTTTGTTTCATAACCTATTTATAGCACAATCAATAAAGGTAGTTGGTGTGTACTGATATACTATATCTGTGGGCCGCACAACAATTAGAGGAAAATTTAAGCATCTAGGCTTTAGAAACCCTCGTTGGTTCATCGGTAAAATATTTTCAAAAACCAAACTCATTAATCGTTTCAAAAAAGTTAGACCCCAAAAGAAAACAGATACTCCATGGAAATCAAAACCCTCAGTCTAGGAGCACTCCAAACCAACTGCTATCTAGTCTGGTGTTCAAAGACACAAGAAGCAGTCATTATCGATCCAGCCGACGAAGCTGGCTACATCACCCAGGAGATACTAGACCTTAAACTTAAACCTAAATACATCATCCTAACTCATGGGCACTTTGATCACGTCTTAGGAGTCTTAGAGTTAAAACTAAACTTTAATATTCCAATCCTACTTCACAAAAAAGATCTAACCCTATACCAGCAGACCCAAAAATCAGCTCAGTACTGGCTAAAAATACAAGTAGATCCAACTCCCCCACCAGATCAATTTATAAAACAAAACGATCAAATCAAATTTGGTGAACAAACTTTAAAAGTCATAGAGACACCCGGCCATTCACCTGGATCTATCTGTCTCTACTCACCACCAACCCTCTTCTCTGGCGACACTCTTTTTAAAGATGGTATTGGCAGAACAGACTTTAGCTACTCAAACCCAAAAGACATGCAAACCTCCCTAAAAACTCTTTTCAAACTTCCCCAAGACACCAAAGTCTATCCCGGTCACGAAGACCACACTACCATTGAAGATGAATCTGGTATATTGACTAATATCTAATATTAAAAATATTATTAAAAAAACATGGAAATAAACGGAGAAGCAACACCTAAAACTATCAAAGAAAGAATAGAAGCAAATCGCTCCAAAGAAGATGACACCACATTACCATACATGCTAAGACTAGATGATCTTGGTGCAGATCCAATAAACGCCACCATTAAACCAGCAAAAATAACTGGATTCACCCAGTCATCAAAACAGATGTCAAAAGCCCTCAGAGAACAGGCAGTCTCAGCCACTCTTGTGGTCACAGAGAAAATTTCTCCAGACACCATCATCAAGATTCCAAGGGTTGAAGATTTTTCTTTTTATCGTGTCTTGAAAGCACCTCAAAAATACAAAAATCCTCAAAGGTTTCCAAACAGCATCTGGGTTCAAAAAATACCAAACAGTGAAATCAAAAAAGCCATTAAAAACAATTCTATCGCCACATTAGAAAATCTTTCTTTAACAGATAATGTCAAAGAAAAACTAGGTATATAAAGAACCACCTTCTTTTAAAACCTTCTTTACTTCACTAGCCGAATTACAAACGACCAACTTTCGCCTCAACTCAGAAGCATCATCAAACCCTTTTGCGTACCAACTTAAATGTTTTCTGACAGCAAGAAACCTATCATCAGGATAATACTCTTCAAACTTCTCTGCATGTTCTAAAGCCACCTTAAGTCTTTCTTTAACCTCTACCTCTCCCATATTTTTCACAAACACCCAAGGATTTCCAAACGAAGCCCTACCAACCAAGAAACCATCTCCTCCGTACTTCTTAATTTTTTTCTTTCCATCTTCAACTGACCCAATATCTCCATTCCCTAATAGCAACGTATCTGTTTTTTTACAAAGCTCTGCTGCTTTTTTAATCTCTTTCCAATCAGCCAAACCACCATACCCTTGCTTCAAGGTTCTCCCATGCAAACTAATTACAGCCGGTTCACTCGATAGCAAAACCTTTATCCAATCCTCTGTCACTGGCTTACTATACCCCACCCTAGTTTTAACACTCACCGGAATTTTCTTTCTCTCTACCACCCCAGACTCACCAACACTTACTATGTAATCAACAATCTTCTTATGTACACCCTTATCTTCCAAACTAACTCCACTAACCCAATCATCCACAGCTTTTTTTGTCTCCTTGATTATCTCAACCGCTAGCTTAGGTGTCTCAATTAAACCAGCTCCTTCCCCTCGATTAGCTACCTTTCTAGCCGGACAACCCATGTTAATATCCACTCCATCAAACCCTAAAGCACAAACAACCAAAGTAGCTAAATAAAATGCGTTTGGATCTTTACCAAAAAGCTGAGCCACCACTGGAGACTCAATCTTGTCATATTTAAAATCACGCATTAACTTAACAGCTCCTGCTCTTATTCCTTCCGCACTCACAAACTCAGTAAACACCACATCAGGGTTTCCATGTTTCTTAGTGATAAACCTCATAGCAGCATCCGTCACCCCATCCATTGGTGCCAGTCCCACAATCGGTCCTTTAATATTTTCCCAAAATCCTTTATAAACCATACATCAAAAAAAAATAACCAACTTAACAACTTTGTGGGCGAGCCTAGATTCGAACTAGGGACCTCAGTCTTATCAGGACTGCGCTCTAACCAACTGAGCTACACGCCCGCCAGGCTTAATTTTAACATAACTGATACCAAAAACCCGCCTTTTATAGCGGGACTTAAGGTAAAAATCATCTCAATAGTGATAGGAAGTTTTTTTGGGTGTTGATTTCTTTTATTACTTAATCAACCAAAAGTAAAGCGTTCATACATTACTCGAAGCTCGTGACGCTCCGAGATCTCCTAGAAAGGAGGTGATCCAGCCGCTCCTTCCAGAACGGCTACCTTGTTACGACTTAGCCCCCATCACCAACCTTACCTTAGGTGGTCCTTCCCAAGTAAACTTGGTTAAGGATACCAACTTCGGGCACTGCTGATTTTGTTGACTTGACGGGCAGTGTGTACAAGATGCGAGAACGTATTCACCGCAGTATAGCTGACCTGCGATTA
>Ga0257125_1000847_pt1 | contig 35703 bp, 28 predicted proteins | sample SI106_200metaG_FD_190183 | JGI IMG/M metagenome (GOLD analysis project Ga0257125, IMG submission 190183) | Marine microbial communities from Saanich Inlet, British Columbia, Canada - SI106_200 | ecosystem: Environmental > Aquatic > Marine > Inlet | place: Canada: British Columbia | collected... | reverse complement strand
CAGTTCCGTCATGATTTCAGATTGAACTTTAACTTTCCCTCGGTACAGGTCTTTATTCACATAACTCGGCCGAGGTAGTTTTCCCGATCTCCAATTCACAATGTCGAAATAGGCGTCCCAATGTTTCTGATCACCTGTGGAAACATAGGTCCTGCATAACCGTGTTAAATCCATGGAGGTCTGACGAAATTCATCAGAGATAATATAAGAAAGATAACGTGTTTTATCTATGAGAATTATTGTCAGTTGACCTGTAAAATGTATAATATAAACAACGGAATAAACCTAACTACATCTGAGTTGTCGTATTATATGTTCGGTATTTCCACTTAGTTTTATAGAAAATTCAGAAAAAAACAAGAAAAACAAGGCATTTAGGCTTTCATTATGTCATGTTATATGTTATTTATAATTGTCAAAACATATAACATGACAGGAGAGAGCTATGGAAACATCTGCTTTGAAGGAAAGATTTAAAGAATTTAGGGTGTTAACCCTCGATCAAGTTTCAAAATTGCATGGATGTTCGATCAGGACAGTTCAACGGCAATTTGCTGCGTTGGATGTGTTACGTAGTTACAATCGTAACAGCCGTTATTACACGCTGCCTGATATTCCTAAATTCAATACTTATGGGATTTGGGAGTATCAAGATGTCCGTTTTTCAAAATTTGGAGATCTTCGCAAAACGGTCAAACAGTTGATTCTGAACTCCGGATGTGGTCTGAGCGGGAGTGAAATCGGTGATATTGTCGGGTTACTGCCGCGTTCATTCATGCATCACTTTCGGGAGATGGATGGTATATTTCGGGAGAAGGCTTCAGGTGTTTATATCTATTTTTCAGACGATCCTTCTTTATATGCCAGACAAAACAGCAAGCGGAATCAAGTCAGCAGCATAAAAAAGATCAGCAATGCTCTAGCCGTTCAACTGCTCATTGCTTACATCAAATACCCGGAATTGTCGGAAAAGGAGTTATCGGATACTTTGGCACGAGACAGCAGTTGTGCTATCTCCCCGGAGATGATTACAGACTTTCTTTCGTTTCATGAGCTTTTAAAAAAAACTCCAGATTCTTAGCCATAAAAGTGCTCTCCGACTTAAGAAAGAAACTAACTGAGACGATGTACCCGGGTGCTCTGTTTCCGGAGGTTTTAAAATTGTCATTTTACCCAGAAATGAAATTCTGCCCGCGATGCAGTCAGCGGTTGCATGTACTGAAGACCAGCAAACGAACCGTTGTCACCCTGCATGCCGGCACTTTTATTGCTCATGAGACCTATTTGGTTTGCCCTTTCGATGGACAAGTCCAGCGCTCCGAAGATTTGCAACGCTTGGTGCCTTACAAGGGTACCTACGGATATGATGTATTGGTCGATGTGGGAAAATCTTTGCATTTGCGTGCTATGAGTGAGCACGCGATCAAGAAAGAGTTACAATTGAAAGCAATCAAGATATCGGAAAGTGAAATCCGCTATCTTGGTCAAAAGTTTATCGCCTACCTGGACATTTGTCATCGGCAGAGCCAGTTGAAGCTCAGGCTAAAAATGATTCGAAACGGTGGTTATATCCTTCATATTGACGGAACCTGTGAAGGGGATAGTCTTAATTTGTTCACCGGTATGGATGAAATCAGCGGGATCATTTTATCCAGTGTGAAAATCAACTCGGAGAAAAAGGAAAAGATCATTCCCTTTTTACGAGATATCCAGGTAAAATACGGAACTCCATTAGCAATTGTCAGTGACATGGGCAAAGGATTGCTGGGAGCTGTCCAGGAAGTATTCCCTCAAGTCTCCTCTTTGATTTGTCATTTTCATTTTCTCAGAGATATTGGCAAGGATCTCTTGGACGATGACTATCGCGACCTTCGCAATCGTTTAACCAATAGTAAAATACGAGTGGCATTGAGAAGCAAAGCCAAAGACTTCGAGGAGAAGCTGGGGCAAAAGATGCGAGATCTGGCTAAAATCGATGGTGATCCGGAACTGGCTGCCACTAAAACGGCGCTGCTGTTTATTAACTGGATGTTCGATACATCTTCATTGTCAGGTTATGGTTTCCCTTTCGATGTGAAGCATTTGCTTTTTTATCATCGCTTAATTTCGGGGTACGAGCAGATGAAACAGCTCTATGAGTTAACAGGCAATAAACCTTTCTACCAACTCATCAAACTCTTGAGGCGCATCGATGATGATCAGGAATTGGAACGAACCGCTTCACTCTTGGATAAGAATGAAATGATTTTCAATGAACTCAGAAAAGCGCTACGCATCACTTTACCAGGCAATCAGCAAGGATTGAATGACAGCGGCGAAATGTGCGATATGAAATCTATTGCCGATAAAGTCGACAAATTCGTGAAGAAGTATGATTCGTCAACGGATTCACTTCACCTGAAAATGATTGAGCAGATTAGAAAATATGATGAGAAGTTGTTTGCCGATCCAATTATAGTCACGGTAGATGGTCAAAAAATCTATGTACAACCTCACCGAACCAATAATATCATGGAACAGTTTTTCAGGTATCTAAAAAGATTGCTGCGCAAGAAAGGTGGCAACATATCGGTGAAAAGATCTTTAACAGCAATGCTGCCAGGCACGGTATTGGTGAAAAACCTGAAAAATGAAGAATACCTTGACTTGTTGCTTGATGGAACAAGTGGGTTAGAGGAAAGGTTTGCACAGATCGACAGTCGCGTCTTTCTGTATGAGTTTTCGAAAATGAAATCACAGAATAAGAAAACTCCAGCCGATGCCAAGAAACTGATTAGAGAAAACCATTTTTTAGAAAAGACTGCAAAGATGTTCCTGGCCACGGCAAGTTAAGTGCCAACCGCTATTTTTTAACATAGTGTTTTATGGGTTATATTCCCTGTTTCATTGGCACCACTTGACATGAGCTGGGCAACAATCGATCCCAGAATAACAGCAGCAGCAGCGATTGAAAGAAAGATCATTCTTGCTTTGATAGTCATGGGAGATCTCCTGAGGTAATAAAAATTGAGTTTATGAAGGTGACGAGGCCATATGCTGCACAAATAGAGCCTAATTAAATTATAAAATTTATGTCTAAATATAACAATATTTTAAATCTTGATGCTTTAATATTTAAAATGGATCTTCCGCTTAAATTATTATATTGTGATCGAAAACTACCGAATTTAATCATTTATTCGATCTAAAAGAGATTTAATGCACGATATTAATCGAATTTTTACTCATTCCTATTCCGCTTTGATTATCTCAGATAATTTTGATACATTTTCAATTCCAGGAACAGATCTCCCAACAGTGCACAAAAATGAACCACTTCTTAACCAAATAGCCGGGGATAAACCAATGTCAAAAAATGAAAAAACAGATACACGTCGAGCTTTCTTAAAAACACTTGGGATCGCCGGAGTTGGATCATTGCTTATCCCTTTAAATTCATGCACTGAAACTTCTGATAACGTTGACTTAAAAAAGATACAACCATTCACTGTTCCAACCAGACCCTATGGTAAAACCGGTGAAAACGTTTCGATTCTCTCCCTTGGTGGTGTGGTAGAAAAATCTAATCAGGTGTTGTATCGATATGCGCTTAGAAGAGGAATTACTTATTGGGATACTGCGGATAGTTACGGGAGAGGCAACAACGAGCTGGGAATAGGACTATACTTTTCAAAATTTCCACAGGATCGAAAAAAGGTGTTTTTAGTCACCAAAGCTGGAACATCAGATCCCAAGGAATTAACAGAACGCCTCGACAGGTCTCTGCAGAAAATGAATACGTCATATATAGATATGTTTTTCATTCACTATGTCTCTGATGCAAAAAAAGAGTTGACAAGTGAAGTCAAAATTTGGGCTGAAAAAGCAAAGACCCAGGGTAAAATTCGCTATTTTGGTTTTAGTGCTCATAAGAATATGGAAAGCTCAATGCTGGTTGCAGCAAAGCTGGGTTGGATAGATGGAATAATGGTGAGCTATAATTATAGACTTATGGTCAAAGATGAAATGAAAGAAGCTGTTGATGCCTGTGTAGAAGCAGGAATTGGCATCACAGCCATGAAGACTCAAGCCTCTTTTTTTTCAGGACTTTTATTTGCCAGTGTCGGATCAGAATCAGATACTGCCGACAGACTTACGGAACGCTTTCTAAAAAAAGGATATACCATGGAACAGGCAAAACTCAAAGCAGTTTGGGAAAATACAAATATTGCCAGCGTATGCTCTTCCATGCCCAACCTGACAACCTTGGAAGCCAATATTGCTGCTGCCACAAACCAGACGAAACTCACTCAAAATGACCTGCGGCTTTTTGATCAATATGCCCTGGAGACGAACTGTGAATACTGTATGGGATGTGCAGATATATGCGAATCAGCCATTGATTATAAAGTCCCCATCAGCGACATTTTGCGTTACTCAATGTATCGTAATAGTTATAAAGATCGAGATAAAGCGGTCCGACTTTTTGAATCTCTGCCGGCTGACGTTAAAGCAGACATCATTCTTACGGATTATTCAAAAGCAGAAAAAGACTGCCCTCAAAATATCGCCATTAGCTATTATCTAAAAAAGACCTATCAGGATTTGGTTTAGCGGGGTTCAAATCCTCTCGCTCCGACCACATGGTCAAGGAAGTCTTAGGGCTCACTACGTCGGGCCTGACACCTTTTTACCTATCTCAATACCACACTCTTTTTGCCTTTTTTGTAACACTCCTGGTCACACTCTACCAGGGAAATTGCGAGTTTTTTGTACTATTAAGACCGGTCCCAATGGTAACACTGGTCGGAGTGAATCATGACTGCTCGGCATCCCACGTTCATCGTCAGCAGTGGTAAGGCTCTAGCTATTTCTTCCGTTCTACCATCCCCAAAGACCTAAGAAAATTATATAATTATCCCAAAGAATTACGGATTTCTCTTCAGGTAGGCATCCAAACCGAGGCAAAACGCCTTGGCAGCATCCCTAAAAATCAATTAGATAAGATCTTTAACGACATTAGAAGTGGAAATATTACAGAAACATGTGTAAGTTCTATCAAGGATCAGTTGAGGGCGCACCTCAGTAACACTTCTTTTCCTGTAAACACAAATAGTTACCGTGGAGTCAGAAGTTCACTCCGACCACCTGGGATTTTTTCACCTATTGGAACCTATCGACAAAAACCTATGAAACTACCCTCAGATTATAAGCTGGTAAGGGAATACGTTTCCAAGTTCAGGCTGGAAGACATCAAAGCTGTCTGCGATCATTATGATATCGATTACGATAAAGGAACCTTTCCACGTAAACACGTTAGACAAGCAAGGGAAAAGCTCATCAAACTGATCGATGAAGATATGGGTCTTAACTGGTTTGCAAATCACTTGGGGGAAGAGATCCTGAAGCTTCACCTGGAGGCTATTCCCAGAATTGACATTCAACAAGGCCGATTATTTCTCTCGCCGTTGTAGGCGATGGTTCAATGCATTCTATTTGAGAAAAAAATTGGGGATAACGGACCCAGCAAAAACCTTTCACAGCTTCAGGCATACTGTCGGAAACGGATTGAAACAGCAAGGGATTGCTGAGAGTTTTATTAGCGAGCTCCTGGGCCATAGTAGCGGAGATACACAAAGTTTTTCGAGATACGGAAAAAAGTATCGTCCACAGCTGCTATTAGAAGAGGCGGTGCAAAAGATAGAGTATAAAGTGGATTTCAATGATCTGAAGAGATGAGTTTTCTTTTCCGGAATATGGAATCGGCCTCAAACTGGAATTCGGATACCTTTTACCTAGCACTAAGTTGGGATTTACGTCGAGGGATGATGTGGGACAACAGCGCTCACATAAATTAGCATAGTTCGCTCTGATAAATTAGCTCGTGAGTTCACAGGATTTTGAACACGATTTCTATGGAAAAACCATTTCGGGATTATTTTTGAGAACAGATTTTTCCAGGTGAAGTGATGCTATGGATGGTGTTTTGAAAGGTGGTTACCCATAAACAACGGGACAGAGCTTACAAGAACCGCTTGTGGTTATTTTCAACCGACCTGCATTCGTCATAAGCGCTGACCCCGTTGCCCCCTTTTGTGGAATCGAGGTAAATAAGCTGTTCGATCTTCAGCCAGCCACCTTGGCAGGGGTGGTTTTCGTTGTTTGTTTCCGAAGAACCGAAAGACTCATTTAATCCAGTTTGAGTTTGGGTCTCCCTTGCGCATCCTGGTGAACGCCAACATATAATAGGACCGTAACTGCATAGTGTAGGTAGTTTTGTACCGAACCGACTTATTTATTTTAATTAAATATTTTATCCGTTTGACCAACCTGGCTTCATCTTCGTGATCAAGGATCAAAGGTTCCCTGGCAACCACTTTCACCCGGTCAATCTTGATGGGTCTGTCAAAATATTCCAGTTTGTAGCACCAGTTTAAAAACGTCTGGAGTTCCTGCAACCTTTTGTTGACTGTGTAGGGAGCATTGCCGATCCCTCCTGAATTATACCTTGTCAATCACCAGCTGGTTTCCGATTTTTTGATTTGCTGATAAGAAAATACTTCTTTTTGGGCTTTGATAGGATTTTGAGAATCCACAAGGGACTCTCGGGCTAAATAAACCGGTCAGCCGAAACCTGAAAGACCTTCGCGAGCTTCTTTGCCATTTCCTTGCTGACTCCCCGATGGCCGTTTTCCATACCGGATATATTCTGTCTAGTGAGCCCCCCCAGCATTTCGCCAAGCTTCGCCTGGGAATAGCCCTTGTTTTCACGATATATCCTGATGTATTTTCCCGGTGTCATCGTTGCCTTTGTCTCACCATACCAGTCAGTTTCCATGAGATCTACATACTCTTCATCATCGTCAATCTCAACGGTGAATTCCTTTCTCAAGAAAGCAAGCACGTTGTCGGGGATTTCTCCCCTGATCTCAAAAGCGGTTTTTTTAGTAAGGGGCTTTTTCACGACTGCCAACATAGTAAACCTCAATAATTATAGTGTTTTTCTCATGTCTCCAACATGCCACCCATGAATAAGACAGGTGACAGTGGTACTCATTATCGACCAGCTTGGAATAGTTAGGCCATCCGTTCTGAGTTGGTCCTGTCATTTTCAAGTCTTCAGCTAAGGTAAAAACTTTTCCCTGATTGACGAGGGGAGTTTTCTGAGATTCTTTTCAACTTTCTTTTTGATAACGATTTTGTATTTCATGACTCAGTGTATCCTAAATTAGGATACACTGTCAAGACGTGAAATGATAAATAGAGTGTTTGAGGAAGCTTACAACACGGCTTTAAAAAAGAATCATTATGCTAATTTTATATGAGAATCCAATAACAATGGGTAGCATAGCAGGGCGGACTGTAAAGCTTAATTGGTATGATGACGGATGGGGTGTGCCAAAAAAGCCAAAAGTGTACTCGACAAAATGCAAAGCCGAAATTAATACAATAGCCTGTCTTAATCATTCCATAAATTGTTCAAGGTATGAATACTAGCACCCCAATGTCGATAAAATGTCAATTGAATGGCAACCTATCCCCAGCAAACCCAATAAAAAGGTCAATTGATGTCGATTAAAAAACGGGGGATTTCTTGAGGAATATTCTGTAAGTAACTGATATAAATGGTAGCCCCACCAGGACTCGAACCTGGATCTTAGGTTCCGGAAACCGGAGTTTTATGTCTTAAAACCCTTGTTATCAGGGAGCTTACAGAGGGGTGGGGTTTGAGAATGTTGATTAAATGTCAATTGGAAGAATGATGCAATACTATTTTATGGTTTAGATGCTGATATTTAATCCCTTTTACATTTGATACAAGTTTTTTTGACAGCAAATTTGGGAATACCTACGTTTAACTTATTTGCTGCAAACCTATGCTCGAAGAATCAAACAACTACCCACAGATCAATACCAATACTTCCACTGGCTCCACCTTCTGTGGCTCATTCATCGTTTCCTCCATCGAAGCCGGTTCGTCAATGACTAGGCAAGGCAACGTCTCGGAACATTGCTGTTAGATCTGAAATACAAACCGGAAGATGTAATTCTGGTGGAGAAGGTTGGTTCAGATGACTATGTTGCAGTACTTTGCAACCCTCAGTTCCTTAGGGATCAAGGTATTGAGATCCCTGAAAAGGGAAAAGTCGAAACAAAAGTTGAAGTGAAAAAGAAGAAGTAGCTAGTCGACGGGCTCTGCTAATGAAGAGCCCATTGATTATTTTTTTTTTGGAGGAATGATGAAATTGATTTCTGTTGTAATCAGATAAAATAACTCTCAAATTCAACATCAGTTTGATTTAAAAGGTTTGACGATGTACGGCCATAAGGTTAGTTTTGACAATAAAACCATACAAGATCTATCATTTGGCATGAATTGAGAGAATACGGTTTATTGTCCATGTTTCTTCCCCAATTATTGATGGATGGTTAATATCGTGGCAAAAACACTATCAAAAGAACGTGGCGTATTGTCCTTTTTTGCACCACCCCTTATCCGTTATGCATTAGAGCATAGATTTGCCGTCGACAAGCTGTCCAAAATAGTTGGCCAGCATATTGAACAAATAAATTTTCAGTCAGCGGAATTCACTGCTTCGCAAATCATAAGAATGGTAGAAGCGATAGTCGCGGAAACCGAGTATCAACATGTAGGATTGTTGATTGGCGATTCGATTCGTTGCAGTGATCTGGGAATCCTGGGCTACCTCTTGCTGAATTGCAGGAAATTATCTGAAGTTTTTGAAAAATACTCGCAATACTATAAGACCAGAACCAACCAGATGGAACTTAAGTTTCAGGTCAAGGGCGATAAAGTAATTATGCAATGGGATCTGATCCATGATAATTTCAGGAGCATTGAAAAAGTGTTGAAAAACTTTGCAATTGCAGGAGGGGTTAACGTTATTAAAGAACTGACCGGAAATCGTTTTGCAAATTTTAAAGCATATTTCGAATGGCCAGTACCGGAAGATGCTTCTGATTATCAGAGGCTGTTTGGTAACAATGTCTCCTTCAACGAGCCAGGTACCTATCTTGAGTTCGAAAAGGAATACCTAGAAATAGAGATGTGGCCTTCAAACCCGGATCTGCTTTCTATCTTTGAAGATCGTTTGCAAAAAGAATATCTTCTCGTCTATGAAAATAAGGTCTGGACAAAAAGGGTTACAGAGATCTTACAAAGCAATCCGGCTGAATCATTCAGCCTGGAAGATGTTTCATCGAAACTGGGTATGAGTTCGCGAAACCTTCAGCTCAAATTAAGTGAAGAAGGTGTAAAATTCATAGAGCTTAGAATAAATCAACAGATTGAATTGGCGAAAATCCTGATTGAATCAGATCAGAATCCGGTATCCAATGTTGCTTATCTGGTCGGATTTTCAGAGCCGAGTGCATTTTTTAGAATGTTTAAGCGATACACAGGATTGACGCCGACTGAATATCGGTCGGAATATTTAAGCCATAAATCGGAGATTCCTGAAAATCCTGCCGGAGATCCGTAGTTCCCCCTTTTAGCTTCCGCCAACATCAAACAAATATTTTCTGAGCTGCGTCATTTCCATGACTGACAACCACAGCGGCTATGAAAATGGTCCATATAATACCTGCCTCGATTTTATTCGTGTTCTGCCATAGCTTTTTTCACATCAAATCATTGCTGTCTCAATAGAATTAAGTTTATTGTTTCGTCATACTTCCTATCTTTTTTCAATCAAACAAAACAGTACCAGAGATTGTTTTGTCGCAATTCAGGTCAGGTCAACACATCAGGGAAATCGATTATGAGTCTGGAAGTCTATAAACAACTGTCGGAAGTCATGACAAAGCGGGGTGGTGACTTTTTGGGGATGGATATACCCGAATTTTACGCCTTGGTAGAGGTGATGTTCACTCCTGAGGAGGCTGAGGTTAATAATGCACTACCCATGAGGCCAGTCACCGTGGAAGATATGGCTGAATTGATGAATAAAGGTAGAGAAGAACTTGAGCCGATTCTAGAAGCGATGGCAAACAAAGGCTTGTGCCTAGCCGTCGATTCAGATGGAACCCAGTTTTACGAAGGGGCTAGATTTATGCCCGGGATGTTTGAATTTATGTTTATGGCAGGGGGTGTCACCGCACGGGATAAGAAACTGGCCAAACTGCTTTACGATTATCGAACAGCGTATAGGGCCGTCATCCCGAAAGATGAAAACGGCTTCCCCACCTATCGGGTGATCACAGTAGACCGTACGATTGATCCGGATAAGCAGGTTCAAACCCATGATCAGGTGAGAAGCTATGTTGAAGAAAGTGAGTATATTTCTGTTACTCAATGCTTCTGCCGCCATGCCGCTCTACTGAGGGGTGAAGATATTCACGGCATCCCTAACGATGTTTGTATGCAATTTGGAGCAGCTGCCCAATTCACAGTCCAGAGACTTGGCGGCAGGTTGTTAACTAAAGAAGAGGCTATGGATGTGCTTAAACGGTCGGAAGAGGCAGGCTTGATCCACATGAGCTCGAATACCGCAGAAGGGAATATTTTCATCTGCAATTGCGATCGCTGGCACTGTGGTGCAGTAAAAACTGCTTTGTCCATGAGTAAACCCGGTGTCTTCTTTAACTCGGGTTTTGATCCGATTTTTGACCCTGATAGATGCATTGCTTGCGAAACCTGTATCGAGCGGTGCCCCTCGGAAGCACTGACCATGGGTGAAGATGATGTACCGGTGGTGGATTTTGATCGTTGTTTCGGTTGTGCAGTCTGCGCGACTGGCTGCGAAGATGAGGCCATATCGATGGCAAATAAACCGAATTTCCGTGGTGTTCCTCTTGACAGCACAGCCTTGGAAGAAGCCGTTAATACCAGTTTACAAAAATAGAGGGTCATCATCGATCACGGTCCACCAATTGTGAATATGCTTCACAGGAGGTGGATTGGTGATCTAAAACCGGCAGTAAAAATGTTGGTCCTCTCATGCAGAATTTTCAATCAAGTAGAATTGTTCCAGGGAATATTGTTGTATAACAATACAATTGGGGAAATACAATATGACGGTACAAACAACCATATTTACTGCAAAAAAAATTATCACCATGCACCCGGAGAAGCCCTTTGTCACTGCTGTGGCGGTCAAAGACGGGCGGATTTTGGGAGTTGGTGAACTGGAAGACCTCGTGCACTGGATAAAGCAATCGCCTTTTACCCCCTATCAAGTGGATACGACATTTCAGGACAAGGTACTAATGCCGGGACTGGTTGATGCTCATACGCACATAGAGGGTCAGGCATTAAGCTACAGTGGTCATTTTATTGCTCAAATTCCGTGGCCAAAACCGGAAGGTGGATTCTATAAGATTTATTCCACCAAAGGTGATGTTGTGCAGCGGCTGAAAGAACTGGACAGCGAAATTCCACCCGGGGAAGTTCTGTACGGTGTTGGTTTTGACGATAATAAAATGGGGGAAGGATTTCATCGGGAAGAGTTAGATGCAATCTCCACCGAAAGGCCTATTCTGATCTCGAACCACGTGTCTAACCGCTACTGGGTGAACAGCTTCGCGTTGAACAAGTCAGGTATCGGTGAGGGCAACATTCCTAAAGAGTTTGAAACCGATGCTGAAGGAAAACTCACCGGAACCGTAACGAGATCATCAGGTCTGAGAGTGCTCAGTGTGTTTTCCGATCAATTCAAACTGACCGAGCAGACAATCAGCCGTATCTTACCGCTTTTTGCAGCCTCAGGAAATACAACAGTCTGTGAAGCCGGTTTTGGTATTATGAACGGGCTCGACCGTTCAAACCAGCTATTTCAAAACGTGTTTACTGACCCGGGCTTAAAATTGCGGAGTGTCTGTCTCCCATGGGCAGCAGGCAATATCGAACAATCAGGCTCTCTAGATGCTTTTCTTAAGCAAGTCAGCGAAATATCAAAGGAAACCAATGACAAATACCGGATCGGGGCAATTAAACTATATGCTGATGGCTCCATCATTTCACGCAACTCACATATGGGATGGCCTGGATACTGGGACGGTACGCCCCAGGGAGACTGGGAGTGGAGTCCGGAGAAACTGAAGGAGATACTGGTAAAATGTCATGAATACGGATTCTCCACTGCCACCCATGCCAGTAGTGTCCCAGGCATTCAAGCTGTACTGGACGGTGTGGAAGCCGCACAGATAAATCAGTATCGGCCGGATATGAGACATCGAGTAGAACATGCTTTTAATATGAATGAAGCCCAGCTGCGCAAGGCAAAAAACCTGGGGGTTTGCGTCCAGCTTTATCCAATGCAGATCTATTATTATGGTGACATCCACATAAAAATTCAGGGCCCGGACCGGGGCCATAATCTAGCTCCCACAGGAACGGCAAATCGTGTTGGGACCTCCTGGGGATTTCACTGCGACCCGCCGGGAGCACCTCAATTACCATGGGTTAGTGCATGGGCCGCCGTACATCGGAAAACCGAAAGCGGTGTTGTACTGGGACCTGAACAAAGAGTATCTGTTCCGGATGTCCTGAGGGCCATGACCATTGAACACGCCTATCATCTGCACATGGACCATGAAGTCGGCAGTATCGAGTTCGGGAAGAAAGCTGATTTTTGTGTGTTGGAAGCGGATCCGTTGACGATCGATCCGGATGAACTGAAAGACATGCCGGTTTGGGGAACAGTGTTCGAAGGTTCCCCGAATCCAGTATAAAATGCTGGCATGCCACCGAACACAGTTAAACGGCTTAACTGTGGATTTTTTTCCGAAGGGAGAAAGGAAATGATTGACGGCCGTTTTCTCCCACTTTCAAATCTCAAGTAGAGCTAAAATCTGAAAAACCGTAACCAAATCCCAAATCCCTTCAGGAGACAAAAATGAAAAAAGCATTGAGCATCATAACCGGTCTATCCCTGATTTTGATTTTTGCGTGCGCTGCACACGCCAAAAATTTCGTTCTCAAGCACTCCTCGATCACAACAGCAAAAGATCCATGGGGACAAAGCATTATCGAAGCGGCAAAGAAGATAGAAAAAACCACAAACGGAACCGTTAAACTTAAACTTTACATGGGGGGAAGCCTGGGCGCTGGAAATGATGTCATCCGGCAGGTTGCGCGTGGACGGATTGACATGGGTGGTTTTACAGTTCAAAGTGCCGCAGTGTATGTGCCGGAATTGTCCGTGCTCCAGGCACCATTCCTGTTTGACAGCGCTGGGGAAAGGGATTGTGTTCTCGATAACCACATCGGTCCTTTGTTGGACGAAATGTTCATAAAAAAGGGACTTAAATTACTGCAGTATTCCTATGCTGGAACCAATCAGCTCTCAAGCAAAAAGCCGATTATCACACCATCAGATATTAAAAACGTAAAGTTTCGAGCCAGCAATGGAAAGCATTCCATCTTTTTCCTAAAATCAGTTGGCGCCCAGGCCGTTCCGCTACCATGGTCAGACACTGCAGCCGCCCTGCAGACAGGTATGGTCAAAGGGACCGAAGTCTCGCCGCCATCTTACTTTTTCCTGGGCTACGTTAAGCTGACTCCGCACTATACACTGACAAGTCATATTTGGAATCCCGGGTTTTACCTGATTAATCTGAGAACCTGGAATAAAATGAGCAGTTCTCAGCAAAATGCAATGGTATCATCTCTTGAGCCCGCTGCAAGCTTCAGGAAAAAGATTCGAGGAATGGAAGCGTACCTGATAGGTAAATACCAGAAAGAGGGTGGCCCAGTTCATCGCCTGACAGCAGAGCAGAAACAACAGTGGAAAGACATGGTTCAGCCTCATTACGGAAAACTGGTAGATGAAGTTGGCGGCCGTTCCCAAGAGTTTTGGAATTTAATCCAAAAAGGTAAAGTATCCTGCAGCAAATAAAGGAGAACTGAAAATGAAATCTGTTGTAGTGTGTTTAAGGCAGCTTTCCGGCTTTGAAAATATCATTGCTGCCACAGCCTATGGACTGTTATCTGTGGCTGTCTTGGCTGATGTTTTCGCCAGAGAGGTAATGGCTGTACCTGTTGTGGGCCTGCAACGGTTTGCAGTGTATATGACAATCATTGCCGGATTCCTGGGTGTGTCCCTGGCCACAACAGCAGGCTCGCATATTCGCCCGCGCATAGCTGACAACTGGGTGTCAGCAGCCTGGGAGCCTCTCATCAATCGAGCTTCCAGTCTGGTGACCAGTTTGACATTTGGGGTAACTGGATATTTTGCCTGTCTATTCTGGTATACCAATTTCACAATGGGCGAAGTTGCGCCGGTTCTTGACTGGCCGCTCTGGCCGATTCTGATTGTCATTCCCTATGCCTTTTTCTCATCGGCGCTGCGATATCTTCTATATGCGATTTATCCGGAATTGAATCCAACAGGCGCCGAAGAAACGGAGGTGAGATGAACGTATTGATCCTGTTTGCCATCGTTATTCTGCTATTGATTCTGCGGCAGAATATCGTCGCCATCCTGTTGATCGTCGCGGGATATATACACATGGTCTTTGGAGATGGTGTACTTGAGTACATCATCGAAGACATGTATGTGACCATCAATAAGGAAGTGTTCCTTGCATTACCACTGTTTATCCTGTGTGGCAGCGTGATGACGCGTGGGGCCATCGCCCAGCGGCTCATAAATGTGATGAAATCGTTGACCTCCCCGATGCCGGGTGGCATGGCAGTAGCCACGATATTGTCATGCGCGGTATTTGCCGCCATATCCGGCTCATCCCCAGTAACACTCCTGGCCATCGGTGCAGTCATGTACCCGGCCCTGGTCAAAGAGGGGTATTCAAAACCCTTTTCTTTAGGAACGGTTGCCTCAGGTGGAACCCTGGGAATCATCATCCCTCCCTCTATACCGATGATTCTTTACGGCATTGTCACTGAAACATCAATCGTCGGTTTGTTTATTGCGGGTATTATCCCTGGAATATTATTAACGGTAGTACTGAGTAGCTATTGTGTATTGGCTAACCGCAATCTGCCTAGCAAGCCGTGGCAGCGGCAGGAAATAAAACTGGCATTTAGAGAGGGGATCTGGGCAATGCTGATGCCGGCCATTCTATTGGGTGGTATCTATTCCGGTTATTTCACACCGACAGAAGCGGCTGCAGTGGCACTATTTTACTCAATCATCATCGAACTGTTTATCCACAAGGAAGTAAATCTGAAGGATATTTATCAAATTACCATCGAAACAACACGACTGTTGGGGAGCCTGTTTCCACTAGTGGCAGTGGCCATGAGCTTGAATATTCTGCTGACCACACAACAAATTCCCGACATGCTAACCGTCTGGATGACATCAGCGATTGACAACAAAGTGATGTTTATCCTGGGGCTCAATGTACTGCTGTTGATCGTCGGTTGTTTCATGGATACCATCTCGGCATTGTTGATCCTGTCACCCGTTCTTCTCCCGACAGCTGTTGCCTATGGCATTCATCCGATTCACCTCGGTATCATTATGACCATTAATCTTGAAATTGGGCTCTTAACTCCACCGGTCGGTATGAATATTATCGTCGCGATGACCGCTTTCAAGGAAGACTTCTGGACGATAGCCAGGGGAGTGGTGCCGTTCATTGTCCTGATGCTTGGTGTGCTGCTGCTTGTCTCTCTGGTACCGGAAATCTCCATGTTTCTGGTCCGTTAAATCGTGTCGCTCATCTTCTAAAACAAAAAGATGGCGGCCGATTCGATAAAAGCTGAATATCTCTATCCGGCCTACAATTAAAAGGCCGCCCTTGACGAAAGGGTGTTGCCGAATCGTGCGAGTGTCGATGTGAAATCTGCAGTCGGGTGGATAAATACGTCTTCTTATTATAAGGAGACCGGTGGTGTGTGCTTTGTAAACTTATAAATCTTGGATAGAACGCTATTCCCAAAGTTAGGAGATCAAGGATGAAAGGAATAAAACTGACCAATCTGGCGGATATCGAAAAGCTTGAGGAAACACTGTTGGAAGAGCAGCTAACGGCCACCAATACATATGACATGATTAAGCAGGGAGCGGCATTGGATCCGAGTGCTACAGCCATTAGTTTCATGACGACCGGTGAGCAGTACGCAACGCCCATGCAGATCAGTTATGCGGACCTGATAGCCTCGATAAACCGGACGGCCAACCTGTTTCATGATCTGGGAGTCGGGCCCAAGGATGTTGTCTCCTATTTACTGCCAAACCTGCCGCAAACACATTTCGTTCTCTGGGGAGGAGAAGCGGCTGGTATCGTTAATCCGATTAATCCCATGCTGGAAGCCGACACTATTCGCGATATCTGCGAGGCAGCTGGGACAAAGGTCCTGGTGGCACTCGGAGAGCAGGCAGGTAACGATATCTGGCAAAAAGTGGGAAAAATCCGCAAGGATCTACCCAATCTGAAAACTGTGGTCCGCGTTATGGGCTCCAGTGACGAGAAAGAAGGGACTCTGGGTTTCGACGAGGTTCTCCCGAAATACAATGGGGACAAGCTGGATTCCGGTCGTATCTTCGATTCCTCGGATATTGTATCCATGTATCATACTGGTGGGACCACAGGCACACCTAAGTTGGTTTCCCGTACCCACCACAATGAAACGGTAATGATCGCCATACTCAAGACTCTCAGTATTTTAAACCAGAGAGAAGCCCTCATGGGTGGGCTGCCACTCTTTCATGTAAATGGTACCATCGTCACCGGCGGGTTTCCTTTTGCCATCGGTGCCCAAGTAGTGATGATGTCCACAGACGGATATCGTGACCCGACGGTACTTCAGAATTTTTATAAGATAGTGGAACACTACAAAGCAACCTCATTCTCTGCTGTACCGACCATTCTTTCGGTCCTGCTGGATCTTCCCAAAGGTGATGCGGATATCTCCTCCTTGAATTTTGCCCTTTGCGGTGCAGCACCTCTCTCCGTCGAGCTTTTAAACCGATTCGAAAAGCACACCGATATGCGGGTGTTGGAGGGCTACGGTTTAACTGAAGGAACCGCTGTTGCCTCAATCAACCCTGTCCATGGTGAATCAAGAGCTGGATCCATCGGGATTCGACTTCCTTATACGCAAATGGATGTTTTTATTAGGGAAGGGGGAGGAGTAAGGCAGGCCAATGTGAACGAAATCGGGTCCATCTGTATCAAAGGGCCGACGGTTTTTAGCGGCTACCTTGAGGAAAGCAAAAACAAGGATATCTGGATGAAGGAGGGTTGGTTCGATACCGGGGATCTGGGACGTAAAGATACCGACGGGTATTTCTGGCTGACCGGCAGGGAAAAGGATTTGATTATCCGCGGTGGACACAATATAGACCCGTCGGCCATCGAAGAAGCCTTGTTTAAAATGGATGGGATTCAAAACGCTGCAGCTGTGGGAAGCCCTGATCCGCATTCTGGTGAAGTTCCGGTCGTATTTGCACAGTTGCGTGACGGATCGGATATTTCGACCGATCAAATCATGGAACATTTACAGAATGAAGTCGGTGAGCGAGCGGCCATTCCTAAGAAGGTCTATATTGTCGATGAAATTCCGCTGACAGCTATCGGTAAAATTTTCAAACCAACGCTTCGGTATGAGGCTATCCGCGATGTATACGAGAGTGCCATCACGAATCTCGGGGACAGCATAACATCTGCAGATGTAACCGCCCGAGCGGATGATCGTCACGGTACACTAGTTGAGATCACAGTCAAACCTTCCGAGAACTCTTCGAAAAAAGAGGTGGAAGAACAGATTAAGGTCGCATTAGCACGGTATACGGTCCAATACCAGGTCGAGTTTGTTTGAATTGAGCGTATTTGAAAATCAAAAACCCTGAATTGATATTTTACCTCTGATAAGAGGGGATAAAGCCTAATAATGATAGGAAAATTTATATGACTGGCTCAAAAAACAGTAGAAAAATTGATTCTTTGTCTTTAGATGAACTTCCTTTTCTTAGTGGACTGCAAAAGGAATTTGACAGTGTTGCTGAAATGATTGTTGCGCGGGCAAATGAGATCCCGGATCGGTGTTGCGTGAAATATTATGACCGTAACATAAGCTATGCCCACCTCAATGAAAATGCGAATCGCGTTGCTCATTTTCTTAAACAAAAAGGTGTGGAGAAAGGGGATATTGTATCACTGATGATACTGAACTCACCTGAGGTATATGATTGCATGTTTGGTATCCAAAAAATCGGCGCTGTGGCTGGATTAATCAATTTCGCACTCAAAGGACCTGAAATTGCGTATGTACTTGATGATTCAAAACCAAGTATTGTTTTTGTCAGTAGTGAGTTCATGACTGATTTCTCGAAGGGATACGAGATAGCAGAACACAAACCAATTGTTGTTGAGGTGGAAACAACTGTCGAACACTCTGCAAAATTGGCAGAAACAACTCTCGCAGAGATTCACAATACTTATCCAACTGATGAAGCCCTGGTTGCCCAACAAGCGGATGATCCTTTTCTTTTGCTGTATTCATCGGGGACCACTGGTCGACCGAAAGGTATTCTGCTGTCCAATAAGGGGCAGCTGTCTATCTGCCGCGATATGACCTGCCTGGGTTTGGTTCAAGGCGGAGACGTCATGCTGATTCTGTTGCCGATGTTCCATAGCAATCCGATTTGTGTCTGGACATTCTCCATGATTTTTGCTGGGCAAACCTTATGTATTCGGTCAGCATTTTCACCAGGTGATTTCTGGTCATCGATTATCGAAAACCAGATTACCATCCTGATGGGTGTCCCTGCCATGTACAACTATGTTTATTATTCAGTCGATCCATCAACTCTTGATATGTCCGCGTTGAAACTGAAGTGGGCCTTTTGTGGTGCTGCACCGTTGTCCGTTGATTTAATCCACGGATTCAAGGATAAATTTAACGTTGATATCATAGAGGGGTATGGATTAACCGAAGTCACGGGTGTCAGTACTGCCAATCCACCACTGGGAAGTCGTCAAGTCGGCTCAATTGGATTACCGCTCCCTGGGCAGGAAATTGAAATTATGGATGATTCTCTCAACGGGCTCCCTGCCGGAGAACGTGGGGAAATCTGCATCAGAGGAGAAGCAAACATGATCACCTACCTGAATAAACCGGAAGCAACAGCTGAAACGATACAAGATGGATGGCTACGGACCGGGGACATTGGATATGTTGATGATGACGGTTTTATATATATTGTGGACCGGAAAAAGGACATGATCAACCGCGGAGGCGAGAATATCTATCCCCGGGAGATCGAAATCGTGCTGGAAGCTCACCCGGATATTACCGCTGTCGCAGTGGTCGGTATTCCTGATGAAGCACTGGGAGAAAGAGTAAAGGTGGTGATTGAACCCAACCCCAGCCACTCACAAGATCACCCTCGTCGACCCCCTGAAAAGAAAACTCAAACCGTTTACCAGATACCTTGCCATCAATTTCTGATTGGACAGCCCCGAATTCAAACCGTCCACCACCGTCTTCATCGATTTGGATATAGGCCTGTCCATCCATGTTGAAAAAATCTTCATCCCACGTATCCATTTCGGAGATGTGCCACTGTCCAATAAAGGGGGAGGGTTTTATAGCCAAAATCGGTTGTTATTAAATGGCCATTAATGGATTCATGCGAAATTGCAAAGTGTCACGTCAACAGGTAAGTCAAAACGGCTATTCAGCGAGACATTGCTATAGAGGATATGCTTCCATCCCGGCTGCCATTGCACCCTTTATGGTTCCATCCTCTAAACCCATGCCGGGAAAAAACAATTCATCAGGATCATAGTTTTCATTCGAGTACTTGAAAATAGCAAATCTCCATCCATTGAAATCACCAGTGAATTTCAGGCGACAAATCTTTGTTTCCACACTATATGACCAACGGGTCCGTTTACCCTCATATAGAAACCTGTAACCTTCTGTTTGAGAAATTTCACTGTAGACACTACAAGAAACCACCATACTGGCAACAGAGATCGCAACCAACCCCAGATCATAGTTGTGTTTCTTCATCAGCTCGTCAGTAACATACTCTGACCACTCATACGGAGCTGAGAGTTGGAAGAAAAAGGCTTCTGAAGCAGATTCGAACTGTGAGATCCGGTCGATGACTTCAAGTAGCGACTCTTCATCATTAATATTACCCAGACTCATCTCTGCCTGTACCTGCCAGACACAATCTCGGATGTGAAGCTTGTAGGCCAGAAATCGAAGATCATCTTGGTTGTCATCCACCGCATACCCCCTCGACCAATTCACTCAGGCAACTGAAAGAGTGGCAAAGCCCTGAGAATCTAGGCCAGCTTTACAAACAGTACAAGAATCATCCGAAAATCAGGTGGAAGAATTCTACCGGACAGTTAACTTGCAAATAGTTACCATGAGGGTTGGACTAAAAACTGAAGACCATGAATTCCACGGAATTCAGTTATTTTATGGAAAGCATTTCGAACAGTGAACCAGAGGAGAAGAACAATGGGAAAAGCAACTCGTTTAGAAAAGAAATACCAAGTCCATTTAAATCAACGAAAGCTATCCTGTGATTCTTACCATGTTCCCCAAATTAAACCTGAATTCTGAGACTCAAATCCAAATTTGAGCCTTGTTTTCTTCAAAATTCTGATCGATACCTTGACACACGAAAACCATGTTCTTATCATCCAACCATTTTCTGCTTGTAACCATTACAAGTAAAGGTTTTAGAGAGAATTTTACTTTTTTTACCCCAAGAGTATTGACATTTTTCGTTATTATGCTAAAAATAAGATGTAATACAAGTTAATTATTTTGTATCACATGATAGAAAAAATCTTTCACTCCTCTGGGGTAGCTTTCCAAGTACGAATTAAATAGCTATCGATAAAGGTTTTCAAAGTTAAAAAAGTTGTTCGCAGGGGTTTCAGGTAATAGTTACCTGGTAGTAGCAATAAAGGAGAAAGTTATCGTAGGTGATCAACAGAAAGTTGATGCAAACTGGTGCTGGCATTATTACATTTGAGCAAATCTACGTAAATGGTGGACTGTACGTGTCTGTATGACCGCAACCATCGGGAATTATCCAGCGACAGCTCTCACCCCGTCACAGCCTTTAAACAGAGGGATAGATAAAATTTGTTAATAAGGCGCGCATTAAACAACGCATTATTGAACTAAGTCGTGAAGGAGTATAGAAATGGCCAAGTTTTTGGATATTATAAACACAACACCGTCAAAAGAAGTTAAATCTGACTCTGCAGACTGGGACGCTATTGGAAAACCTGTAATTAGGCAGATGTACCGACACTTAAATCTTATCAGAGTTTTTGAAGAAAAAGTAATTGAATTGCATAATCAAGGGCTGGTCCATGGTCCTGCCCATACAAGCATTTGGCAGGAAGCAGGGGCTGTTGGTAGCATAGCTCAGCTTCGGAAAAGTGATCAAATTACCGGTTCTCACCGAGGGCATCACCAGTTTCTTGCCAAAGCTCTGATGTATGTTGATGGTGATTTAAAGACTGCGGTTGACTACAAGGTGAGCACTGAAGTTGAGAATATGCTGCAAAGATCACTTGCTGAAATTATGGGTTTGGCGCAGGGGTATTGCAAAGGTCGTGGAGGATCAATGCATTTGCGATGGTCAGAGGCCGGAGCACAAGGTACCAACGCGATTGTAGGAGGCGGAGTTCCAATTGCAAACGGTCTTGCATGGGCTAAAAAACAACAGGGTAAAGGTGATTGTGTTTTTACTTATCTAGGAGACGGAGCTGTGAATATCGGCTCTGTTGCTGAATCAATGAACCTTGCCGGGGTATGGAAACTACCGATCTGCTTTTTCATTGAAAATAATGGTTATGCGGTTTCCACCAAGCTGGAGGAGCAAACAGCTGAGAAGAGGTTGGCTTTTCGAGGTCTTGCCTATGGTATCCCATCATTTGGTGTTGATGGTATGGATCCAGTAGCTGTCTATATGGCCGTAAAAGAAGCTTTGAAGATTATGCGTTCCGGAGGAGGATCAACAATCATTGAAGCTGAAGTTTATCGACTTTTCCACCACAACGGAGGTATCCAGGCAAGTGCATTTGGTTACCGTTCGAAAGCCGAGGAAAAAGAGTGGGCAGATCGCGAACCCCTGGCTGCAATGACGAAGAAATTGTATGATAGGGGTTGGCTAAAGAAGGGTGAAGGAGAAGAAATCTCTAGTCAATCCAAAGAACTACTGAATCGTATCTCGGATAACCTAACTGAGATGGTGGGAAAAAAACGAGTAATCATCCCATCTTTATGGCCGGATCCAAGCTTTTGTGATGTTGGTATTCGCGGTGATATGTCTGAATTTGATGGAAGTATACGTTTTGAGGAGCAGGAAACGTTTTCCGGGGAATTAGCAGAACGGAATTATCTCGAAATAGTCCCGGAGGTTATGGCCAGACGGATGGAAACAGACGAGCGTGTTTTTTGTCTAGGAGAAGATATTCATCGTATGAAAGGGGGCATTCACGGTGCAACAAGAGGGCTGGCCGAGAAGTTTCCGGACCGTGTTTTACCAACTCCGATCGCGGAACTCGGTTTCACTGGCCTTGCCGGCGGGGTGGCAATGGAAGGTACTTACCGCCCAGTAGTAGAATTAATGTTTCCCGATTTTTCCTTGTGCGCTGCTGATCAGCTGTTTAACCAGATAGGAAAGTCTCGTCATATGTTTGGTGGCGAAGCTAACATGCCGATCGTTGTACGTACCAAAACGTCATTTGGAACGGGCTATGGCGCACAACACTCTATGGATCCGGCCGGACTATACACTCTTTGGCCCGGGTGGAGGATCGTGGCACCATCAACTCCCTTTGACTATGTCGGCTTAATGAACAGTGCTCTCCTGTGTGAAGATCCCGTTTTGGTGATTGAGCATGTGGATCTCTATAATTCCAACGGCATTGGTCCGGTGAGTGACCTAGACTATTACATTCCTCTTGGAAAAGCCAAGGTCGTTCTTAAGGGGAGTACTTTTACAGTTCTAACATACTCGGCGATGACACCTTTAGCGCTAGAAGCAGCAGAAAAAATGGGACTAGATGTCGAAATTATTGACCTGCGTAGTCTGGATCGAGCCGGCCTGGACTGGGAAACAATTGGTGAAAGTATTAAAAAAACCAATAACGTAGTTGTGTTGGAACAAAATCCTTTAACCGTTAGCTACGGGGAAATGGTGTCAGATGAAATTCAGCGTAGATATTTTGATTACCTGGACCAACCGGTCCAACGCATTCATGGTGGAGAGGCTGCCACTAGTGTGTCTAAGGTCCTAGAGCGTGCGGCTTACGTAGGCAGTGAAGAAATCACTACCGGTTTTGAGCTGGTCTTGAGAGAAATGGGTCAGCCTTTTAATAGTGCTGGATAAAATCTATTAAAAACTCGATGTGCTTGTAGCTCGAGAGAAGGTTCATCTTCGATTCTTAATTCAGAAATTGAAATTTCTCCGAGTTTAAAGGGGCTGAAAGCATACAGAACAATATCATCAGCACCCAGCAGAATCATAAGGAAAAAAATGACTATTCAAATCTTAATGCCGGAACTCTCTTCAGAAAATGAAGAAGGTCTCTTGGCAAAATGGTGCGTTAAAGAAGGTGATGCTATTAACGTAGGCGATGTTATAGCTGAAGTTGAAATGGACAAGGCCACTCTGGAAATAGAGGCCGTCGATAAAGGTATACTAGGAAAAATCATCATTCCTGAAGGAACTGAAGGAGTAAAAGTAGGAGAGACGATTGCCGTGTTGTTGGAAGACGGCGAAGATGAAATTGCGCTTTCAGATTGGATTATAACCTCACCTACTGCTGAGTCAATCCCTGATGAGAAACAAGCACCAAAAGCTGAAACAAAAGCTGTAGCAGCTCAGGTAACAAAGAGCGAAGTCCGTATCTTTTCAAGCCCACTGGCACGGCGTATTGCAGTTCAGGAAGGTATTGACATGAAAAATATTTCCGGCTCCGGCCCGCGTGGTCGCATCGTTAAACGCGACATTGACGCTGCAATTGCGGACGGGGTTGCTAATACCGATGCTACAGCACCGGCGCAGCAGCCTCAATTACCTGAAGCGAAAAGCAACACTACCACTATAGATGATTCACTGTTGAGGCTCTTGCCTGGATATGAGATTCTGCCAAATTCAAATATGCGCAAGACCATTGCCAAGCGTTTGACAGACTCTGCCCGCGATGTCCCCCACTTCAACCTGCAAGTGGATGTGGAAATCGACAAGCTTCTCGATTTACGCAAGGAACTTAACTCACGTGATGGTGCTGATTACAAGCTTTCCATTAACGATTTTATCATAAAAGCAACCTCACTGGCCCTGACCCGTGTACCTGAAAGCAACGTTGCCTATGTTGACGATGCTATCCTGAAATTTAAACAGGTCGACATGGCCATCGCAGTTGCTGTTAAAGGTGGACTAATTACACCGATTATTAAAGATGCCGCTTCCAAGGGCCTGGCAACTCTGGCGAGAGAAGCTAAAAAACTAGCTACCCGCGCGCGTGACGGCAAACTGTCCCCTGAAGAATATCGTGGAGGTACCTTCACCATCTCCAACCTCGGTATGTTCGGGATCAAGAGTTTCAACTCTATTCTCAATCCACCCCATGGTGGTATCCTGTCTGTCGGTGCCGCCGAACAACGCGCGATAGTCAAAGACGGCGCGTTATCGATTGCGACGGTCGTCAGCCTGGTACTCGCTGTTGACCACCGCTGCATAGACGGTGCTACCGGAGCGGCAATGATGAGGGAACTCAATGCGCTGATTGAAGAACCGATTGCTTTGATGCTCTAAATAGAAAAGGAGAATGAAAATGCCTGATACTCAATTTGACGTCATTATTGTAGGCGCTGGTCCCGGTGGTTATGTAGGAGCAATTCGTGCTTCGCAACTGGGGCTGAAAACAGCTCTGGTTGAAGCCAATCACCTTGGTGGTATTTGCTTGAACTGGGGCTGTATTCCAACTAAGGCTTTGTTACGTTCTGCTGAAATCTATGAGCATATGAAACAAGCTGCCAATTTTGGTCTTGGTGCGAAGGAAATCTTTTTTAATTTGCAAACAATCGTAGAACGTTCCCGTGCCGTATCCAAACAGTTGTCAAGTGGGATTGGTTACCTTCTGAAGAAGAACAAAGTTAAGCTGTTCGACGGTTACGGGAAGCTTCTGGGCTGCGGGAAGCTTGCCGTTGAAAGAGATGGCAAAGCTTTTACTTCGCTATCTTCCAAACATATCATTATAGCCACCGGTGCTCGTGCCAAAACTTTTCCTGGGCTGGAGCCGGACGGCAAACAGGTTTGGACTTATAGGGAAGCTTTGGTTCCAAAAGAAATACCCCATTCTTTGCTGGTGATCGGTTCTGGGGCAATTGGGACTGAGTTTGCAAATTTCTTCCATACCTTCGGTGCTGATGTTACTGTAGTTGAAGCCCTGGATAATATTATGCCGATGGAAGATGCTGAAATTTCAACATTTGCCCGGAAGCAGATGGAAAAACGTGGCTTGAAATTCAAAACCAGTACTGTTGTGAAGAAATTAGACAAGGCTGTTGATGGTGTTACAGCAATCCTGGAAAAAGACGACAAACAGCAGACCATTAAGGTTGACAAGGTGATCACTGCTGTAGGCGTTGTTCCAAATGTTGAAAACATCGGTCTTGAAGCAGCTGGCGTTAAGCTTGATCAACATGGATTCATCTCCATTGACGGTTACTGCAAGACTTCAACTGACGGAGTTTACGCCATTGGTGATGTTGCCGGTGCGCCGTGCCTAGCTCATAAAGCATCCCAAGAAGCTATTATCTGTGTTGAGAGAATAGCAGGCGTTGAAAATGTTCACCCATTAGATAAAGAGCTGTTATCTAGCTGTACCTATTGTGAACCGCAGGTTGCATCTGTCGGTTTGACGGAGAAAGCTGCAAAAGAAAAAGGTTACAAGGTAAATATCGGACGCTTTCCATTCTCTGGCAATGGGAAGGCGATTGCCCTGGGAGCATCGGAAGGTCTGGTTAAAACGGTGTTTGAAAAGAAAACTGGGGAGTTGCTCGGTGCCCATATGGTTGGTGCTGACGTCACCGAACTCATCCAGGGATTTGGAATCGCCAAAACCCTTGAGACGACGGATGAAGATTTGATACACACAATTTTTCCGCATCCGACCCTGTCGGAAATGATGCATGAATCTGTCCTCAATGCTTGTTCCAGTGCAATACATGTTTAGTTGAAGAGTCTTTCAGCTGCGTTTTGCAGATGCGTTTCTGCTACATGATATGCTTTTTCGGGGTCCTGATCCCTGATGGCTTCAAAAATTTGCCTGTGCTCAATTTGAGTCGGACCATAGTCCCCAGATCGCTTCTCCAACCTTATGTCGTGGGTATGTCGTATGAGTTTTCGAATTCCATTTTCAAAGAAATCACTTAGGTCGCAATATAACGGATTATGGGTTGCCTCGAAAATGGCACGATGGAATAAATAATCCTCTTCATGACCTAACTGGTCGTCAGCAAATGCATATTCCATATTCAGAAGTTCTTTCTCAATTTTTAACAGGTCCTTTTTATTTCTGTTTGTAGCAGCCAATTTGGCAGCTGCGGATTCAAAGGCAATAAGGACCTCAAGGATCTGGCGGGATGTCTCCATGTCACCCGTGTGCGGGGAATTTGCACGAATGAAGGGTGCGATACCAGCTTTCATAGAGACAAAATGCCCTTTCCCATGCTCTGGCCTGGTAAGTCCTTTGGAGTATAGCTTCGACAATGCTTCTCTTACAACAATTCTGCTCACAGAGAATTGTCCGCACAGTTCTTTTTCACTGGGCAGCTTGTCACCTTCTTTCCACTCTTTTGATACAATTTGCTCTTCAATCCACTCCATAATTTTTTCGGAGAGAGACCTCTTGGTGTTTTGTGTCATCTATTACAATAACCTTGTGTAGTTTTATGTTTGCTAAGTAACTTTAAGTTGTGGAATATACCATGGTTCTATTAAGACGAAACGATTAGCCGACATTGTCAAGATTCTCAGCTAACGTAAGTTTCGTTTTTTTGCCACTTGTTTTTTGTGTAAATGTAATCGTACTTGACAATGTCAACTCCGTAGTAAAGTGAATCGGTGGTTAAGAAGAAACTTCTAAACCAATCTCGTATTCACCTGTCTGACGGTTCAATGATAGAATCAGTAGTCTAAAGTAGGCAATACAACTTAAGATGATAAGTATGAATTAAGTCATCAAGGATGATGAGTATATATAGCTCATTAGACAACAACGATGCCCCACTAGTTGAACACTTAACATCATAGTGTAGTTGTATTACAATTGGAACGACTTGTAAAGGATAATGATTATTGATCATTATGCAAGAGGATTCACAACAGTAATTTTCAGTGTCATCCGATTTGTGTTTGCTGTTACCAAGTTTAAGAGAGTGAGTGAAAAGGCGATTTCCATCCAGAATTTACTTAAAATTTTCATAATTATTAACCCCCTCCTCATAGTGTATTCAACTGAAAATTCGAATGATCGTAAATAAGGTTCCTTGAATTAAAAGTTCGTTTCAAGTCAGAAATTTTTTTACCATCAATCCTTGGAAAGAAAAACGCCAATTGCTGTCTACTTTGAAAACCTGTCTTTAAAATCTGGGCAGGTTTCATGAAGCAGAAATATACATAAAAACGGTTCTCATCTGTCTACAAAAGGGGTCCACTTCTATATTCAAGAAAAAAACAAGAGGATCGTAAAAAAAGTATTGACATTTTTCGTTACTATGGTAAAAAAAACTTGTAATACAAAATTATTTAAATGTATAACAAGCTTTAAAAAATCTTTCATTCCTTTTGTGACGGCTTTTCAAGTGCTAATTATGTGGCTGTCGATAAAGATTTCTAACGCTAAAAGGAATGTTCGTCGGGGCTTAAGGTAAAAAAACTTTTCTTTTGTGCTTGAAGATAATACTCCTCAACTAACTATGATATGACGATAAAAGAATTTGAAGCGACCTGGCACCATGTTGCGATCGCTGTTCAGGATATGGAAGGCATGGTTGACTTCTTGACCAGAAATTTTGGATTTACAGTAGCCTGGGACCATGAGCACCGGTCCGGGGCAATGATGGACGCCGTCGTCGGTTTGAAGGACGTTGATGCCCATATTGTCATGTTAGAAGGGTTTGGTGTCCAGATTGAACTGTTTCATTATTGGAATCCGCAAGGTCAGAACGCGATGCCTGAGCGGCAGTGTGATTTTGGAATAACGCATTTTTGCCTCTCGGTAAAGCAAATTCACAAGGCATATCAGGACTTGTGTAAAAAAGGGGTGACCTTTAACTGTCCTCCGCAGAGTCTCAGGGAAGGTGTCTGGGTAACTTATTTGAAGGGTCCTGAAGGTTTGACCATCGAACTAATGGAATATGAGTGAAATAGAGATAACCATGCGATGTAAAGACAAGGTGGCCATCGTGACCGGTGGCGCAAGTGGCATTGGAAAGGCAATCGCCCTATCCCTGGCCAAAGAGGGGGGTAAGGTGGCCGTCTGGGATGTAAATGAGAGGCTGGCTCTAGAAACGATGACCGAGATTGAAGCTCACAGCGGAGAGGCCATCTTTTCGCGGGTGGATGTGTCCTGCGGCACGGATGTAAAAACGGCCACAGACACAGTGCTGGAGAGATGGGGGTGGATCGATATCCTGGTGAATAATGCCGGAATTTGTAATGTGACGCCCATCGAAAAAATCACCGAAAGCGAGTGGGATGGCATGCTGGCGGTAAACCTCAAAGGCACCTTTCTATGCTCCCAGACAGTCATGTCCACTATGCAGCAACAAAAAGGGGGGCGGATCATCAATATGGGGTCGATTAGTGGTAAAACGGGGGGTATTCCCACCGGTGCCCATTATGCGGCCTCCAAAGCGGCTGTGATCTGTTTTACCAAATCCCTGGCCCGTACCATGGCACCTTATAATGTCACGGTTAATGCCATCGCTCCAGGGGTAATAGAAACCGAGATGACGCATGCCATCACTAGTGGCAATTGGGACAGTTACCTGTCTACCATTCCTCTAAAACGATTGGGGACGGTCGCAGATCTGGCCAAAGTGGCGCTATTTCTGGCTTCGGATGATGCCGCCTATCTGACCGGCGAAATTATTGATGTTAACGGTGGTCAATTAATGGACTGATTCGAAAGGAGAGCATCATGCAAGCATTACGGAAACTGTCACATGGACATGATCGGGTGGCGGTGGTTGATGTGCCTGAACCACAGGCAGGGGAGGGACAAGTCGTTGTGAAGGTTGAACGAGCCGGGGTTTGCGGAACCGACATTCATATTCTGCATGACCAGTATTCAAAAGTTCGACCCCCGGTAACCCTAGGGCATGAGTTTGCGGGAAGTATAGCTGAGGTCGGCCCCGGTGTTCAGAACTGGCGAGCCGGAGACAGGGTGGCTGTAGAAAGCGAGGCGCACCATTGTGGTTTGTGCCGGGATTGCCTCTCCGGTTTCACTAACCTGTGTTCTGAGCGTTTGGCTTATGGCTCTACCAGTGACGGTGGGTTTGCCTCTTATGTGGCCGTCAGGGCATCCGCGTTGCACCTCTTACCGGAAAAGGTCACTTTTCAGGAAGCCGCTCTCAGCGAGCCATTGGCTGTTGGTGTTCATGCTGTGATGGAGTGTGGGAATATAAAAGCCGGAGACTGGGTGCTGGTTACCGGACCGGGTCCGATAGGTCTGATCGTGCTTCAAGTACTCAAATCTTTAGATGCGAGGGTAATCATTACCGGTACTGAAAAGGACGAACATCGGCTTGAAATTGCTGTCGGCATAGGAGCGGATTATGTTCTCAGGGTTGACAGGGACAACCTTCACGATGTGATCCTGGATCTTACGGATGATGTCGGGATTGATACCGCGTTCGAATGCTCGGGCACATCCTTTGCTCTGAATGATTGCCTGTCGTCGGTCAAAAGGCATGGTCAAATTATTCAAGTGGGTCTGTTCGGGCGCGCTGTAGAAACCGAATTGGATCAGATCGCGTTGAAAGAAATCATGTTAACAGGCGCTTTCGCCCACAACCATAGAACTTGGATTAAAGCCATGGATTTGATTGAAAATAAAACAATTGATCTGAAAACGCTTATATCAGGTGAGTTTCCACTCAGCGATTGGCGGGAGGCGTTTCAGATATCGGAAGAAGGCAAAGGGATCAAATATCTCCTTTGCCCAAACGATTAACATAAATCATGAAAAACAAACTGGAACACCATTATTAAACTGTTTACGGAGATTTTGAATCCGAACTTCGCTCTATTGGAAGAATGCCTGACATTCCAGTAGAAAAAATAAACTGAAAAAGAGTCTGCCATGAAAACCATGCAAAAAGGATTGAAGCGGTTCAATGACTCCACCATCTGGCTTTGCAACCAGGTTGAAATTGCGCTGATTGCACTGATGATGATTGTCATTCTCATACAGGTGTTTTTCCGTTACGTGCTGAATAACTCCCTGGTCTGGCCTGAAGAAACCGCTCGCTTCTTAATGGTCTGGATGACTTTTATTGCAGCCCCTATCGCTTATCGAATGGGGTTAAATGTTTCGCTGGATTTCGTCCTTGGCAAACTCAAGGGACGGATACATACCTTTCTTATGGTGCTGATTCAGATCGGAGTTTTGGCCACCCTGATCATATTGTTCCAGAAGTCATTGGGAATGGTCGAAAGGGGAGTCTTGATCGATGCCACATCAATTCCTATTAAACTGGGCTACATTTACATCAGTATGCCCATTGGTCTGTTCCTGACATCCATGGTTAACATCGAAATACTTTTAAATTCCCTGGGTCTCCTGGTCATAGGTAATTCGGAGTACGAAGTACAACATCTTGAACTTTCTGGAGAATAGGAGAATTTATGTCATTATTATTCTTTTTGTTGTTTCTAGCATTGATGATCTTAGGCGTACCCATTGTATTTGCTCTTATCCTGGCTCCCGCAATCAGCCTGATGGTGGAAGGTAAAGATGTTTTTCTCCCATTTCTTATCCAACGTTTGTACAATGGAATCGACAGTTTTCCGCTGATGGCGATACCTTTTTTCATCCTTGCCGGTGAGGTAATGAACGCGGGAAAGATTACAGAGCACCTGGTCAACTTCAGCAAGGCCCTGATCGGTCATTTCAGAGGTGGTCTGGCCCAGGTGAATATTCTGTCCAGCATTCTTTTCGCGGGGATGTCCGGTTCTGCAGTAGCTGATACGTCAGCCCTCGGCTCCATGCTGATCCCTGCCATGGAAAAGAATGGCTATTCCAGAAAGTTCTCGGCCGCAGTGACCGCTGCCTCGTCCGTTATTGGCCCCATTATCCCTCCCAGCGGCATTATGATCATCTATGCCTATATCATGAATGTTTCTGTTGGGGGTTTATTTGCTGCAGGTATGATCCCGGGGCTCATGGTAGGTTGCGGATTAATGGGAATCACCTGGTATCTTTCCAAAAAAAGGAATTATCCGGTAGCAGGCAGGAGAGCCACGCTTAAGGAACGGGCTGTAGCAACCAAGGATGCATTCTGGCCGCTATTGACACCCATCATTTTAATTGGCGGAATCCTGACTGGTGTCTTCACTCCTACAGAGGCCGCCGCTGTAGCAGCAGGATATGCCCTGCTCGTCAGTCTGTTTATCTCACGCTCATTGAAATTTGGAGATCTGCCCAAGGTTTTGAGAGAAGCCGCAATTTCTTCCGGCGTCATTCTGCTTCTGGTGGGAGCCGCCATGTCATTTTCTTCCATCGTCACCCTCTCCGGGGCAGCTGGTTATCTAACCAATCTCGTCCTGATGGTCAGTGATAATCGCCTGGTTATTCTTTTCCTGTTCAATATCCTGCTGTTTTTCGTGGGGATGTTCCTGGATGCCGGGCCGGCTATTCTTATACTAGGCCCCGTCCTCGGCCCAGTGGCTGCAGAGATGGGAGTGGATCCTCTCCATTTTGCTGTGATCATGTGTGTCAATGTCACCGTAGGGCTGGCTACACCTCCTATGGGTCTGATCCTGTTTGTTGCTTCCAGCTTAAGCAAGGAGAGTATCGAGGATATCACCAGGGAGATCCTGCCCTTTCTTGCCGTGGAAGTCATTGTCATTTTCCTGATAACCTTTTTCCCGCCCTTGTGTCTTTTTATCCCTCATTTACTGGGCTTTGGAACTTAAAACAGGAAATTGTAAACACCATTGGAAAGCCAGCCATGAAAAAAAGTAAAGAGACTGGAGTTGACAACTTGATCATCTGCACTCCCAATTCCATGGAAATTTCGCCGGGTGAAGGGAGGACCGTTCCGGGTGAGCAAACCCGCATACCCGAGCTAGATCAAGGACAGCGGACATAATGGTGTAACATTTTATGAGCATGTCAACTTTGCAAATAATCTCAAAGGTGAAAAAGCCGATACCGCCACCGTAGAAGAAGGATTCTGGTCCATTGTTGTTGGATCTGCAGCAGTTTTGGATTTTATATGGATTTCCTGCTGTTTTATTCATTCAAAAAGGGTGATGTCTTCTCTCCAACTGACCCCTTTTTTTTCAGAAATATCAAACCAAAGGGAGGATAGTTAAAGAGGGGAGATTCTGATTTTTCAAATCAATTCTACGTTTATTGATACAAAAAGGAGGAGAGAATGAAAAAACATTGGATGATGCTGATCGCCTTAATCGCCGCAATCATTTCTTTTGTGATTGTGTCACCGGCTATGGCCGCCAAATACACCATCAAAATCGGACTCGTTGCCAATACCGCGGATGAGGATTATGATGGCTCATTGGTTTTCAAAGATTTTGTGGAATCTCAATCCAACGGACAGATTGCAGTTGAGATCTACCCCGGAGCTCAGCTTTGCGGTAACATGCGGGAATGCGTCGAATCCCTGCAGGCGGGTATTATTGAAGTGACCATTACAACTGTCGGTGGGGTCGCCAATATTTATCCTGAACTCCAGGTTATGGACATCCCCTACATGTTCAGAGACGACCGGACAGCAGAATGTGTGCATGACGGGCCTTATGTAAAGGAAATGAGAAGAGATATCCTTAAAAAGGTTAAGAATATTCGCCTGATGGCTATCAGCAATGCCGGTGGATGGCGAAATTTCGCTACTGTCAACAAACTGATTCGCACACCTGCAGATGTTAAGGGGCAAAAAATCAGAACTATTAAAGCAGATATCCAGATTGAAATGGTTAAACTCCTGGGTGGAAATCCCACCCCAGTCGCCTGGCCTGAGGTATACACTTCACTGGCCACCGGTGTGGTTGAAGGTACGAAAAACGGTATTACCGATATTGTCGGGATGAAGTTTCAAGAACACCTCAGGTATATCACACTGGACGGACATGCGTACGTGGCAGGTTTGTGGTGGATGAGCGATAATGCTTTCAAGAGTTATCCAAACGATCTGAAAAAGGTGGTTTTGGATGGATTCGTTCATCTGACGCAAGTGACAAGGGCTTTTCCCAAAAGACGTCAGATTGAAGCCTATGAAACATTCAGGAAGGCCAATGGAACTGTTTACGTTCCTTCTGCATCAGAAAAGAGAATGTTTCAGAAAGCGGTTAAGCCTTTGAAAGGCTGGTTTACCGACAAGTTCGGCAAGAAGCCTCTGGTTCGACTGGAGACCCGCGTTGCTGAATGCGAGCGATCCATTGATTCAAGCTATGCATCTGAAATGCAATAGCGTTCTACCTCGATGGGACACATCATGTGTCCCATTATCTTTGAATGCGTTGGTTTCTTGGGATGATAAGAATTGAATCTGGTTTCGAACAACAGGAATTGACTTTACAACTTCATAGTATCTATCATCCTCGACTGCAGAAGGAACCCCAGTTGGATTCGTAAGAATTTGATGGAAATAGAGGCAAAAAAACTTGAATCGCAGGGAGAGGGGCATGCGGTGGGGAACGGAAAAGCGGTATAAAATCCTTTTGGAAATAACCAACACGGTTATCACAAATACATCCAGGAACGACTTCTTCAAGACGCTTGCGCGGGAGCTGAAAAAGCACTTCAACCATGATCGTCTCAGCATTTTTCTCTATGATGATGTCAGTAAATTATTGACCCATTTTACAGGTGCTGACGGCGTTCAACCGGAAGCGATTTCCGACAAGGTCCGACCACTGGCGAGGGGTGTAATCGCCAACATGGTTATTCAATCTCAGAAACCTGTCATCATTAAAGACCTGACGAGTTATGCCGATCACGCGACGGTCAGTTCTATGGTAGAAGCCGGGCTCAAGGCAACCATGGCTTTTCCCTTGATTGTCAGGAATCACATCCTGGGCACGCTTCACTTCTCTTTTGAAAAGGTCCCGAATAATTTATCAGATCTATCAGATATACTTGGGGAGGTTTCCAACCAGATCGCCATTGCTGTGGGAAACATGACCGCTTATAACCAGCTGAAGGATGAGAAACGTGACCTGGAAAAGAAAAACAGTTACTTAATGGGGGTGTTCGAAGACTATCAGCCTGAGCATTTCATCCATTCGTCCCCTGCCATGGTCGGGATCATGAAACTGGTTGAGAGTGTGGCAGATGTGGATTCACCGATCTTGATCACCGGAGAAACAGGTACTGGCAAGGATTATCTCGCCCGATACATTCACGCGTTGAGTTCACGAAAAAACCATCGTTTTGTCAAAGTAAACTGCCCTGCCCTACCATCTTCATTGATCGAGAGCGAGCTGTTCGGTCATGCCAAGGGCGCTTTTACAGGCGCTGACTATAAAAGAGTTGGTCGATTTGAAATGGCAGACAAGGGTGTCATTTTCCTGGACGAGATTGCGGAACTGCCGGTCAACCTCCAGGCAAAGCTCCTGCAGGTAATCCAGGAACAACAATTCGAACGAATCGGCGACAGCCAGGTGACCAAGGTCAACTTCAGGTTAATCGCCGCGACAAACCGGGATTTGTCAACATTGATCGATAAAGGAAAATTCAGGCAGGACCTTTACTACCGTCTGAATATTTTTCAGATCTGCATGCCCCCTTTAAGAGAGCGTAAAGAAGACATTCGCTTGCTGATTGAGCAGATCAACAAGTTCGAGTCATCGATAATTGACCGGCCCGCCCCCGTTTATACTGATTCGGCAATTCAATTCTTAAGTGAATACCACTGGCCCGGGAATATCCGGGAACTCAAGAACATCATCAAGCGCATTGTTGTTCTCAGGCCAGGAGCACAGATCTCGATTTCAGATATCGAACAATTTGTTGATTTTGAAAACCGACCGACTGTTTCCGATAGCAGAAATGTAGACTCGCTGGCAGAGTCGGAAAATCAATGTATAAAAAGGGCTCTCGCCAAGTGCAGGGGGGTCGTCGGTGGTCCGAAGGGAGCCGCCAACCTGCTGGGTATTCCAAAATCGACACTTCAGTACAGATTGAAGAAACTCAGAATCGATCCTAGTGAACACGTGATTTCAGATTCTTGATTCCGTCTTGTCTAGACCCAGCCCTGCTTCATCCCTGACACCACTATGCTGAATCAGACCTGATCCGGTTTTACCAGATCTAATACCATCAACGACCAGATTCTGGCGCGTACCCTGGTGGAAATGGGTACACCGACCATCAAAGAGATGGAAACCCTTTATGGATGTTTCTTCGATCGCAACCAGGACGGTACGGTTCATCAGAAACCATTTGCTGGCCAATCATTCGATCGGACGGTACATAAAGGAGACCTGACCGGCATCGAAATTGTTAGCCGGCTGACTGAGCAGATCATGAAGCGGAACATCCGTGTGC
>Ga0257125_1000844_pt1 | contig 35794 bp, 33 predicted proteins | sample SI106_200metaG_FD_190183 | JGI IMG/M metagenome (GOLD analysis project Ga0257125, IMG submission 190183) | Marine microbial communities from Saanich Inlet, British Columbia, Canada - SI106_200 | ecosystem: Environmental > Aquatic > Marine > Inlet | place: Canada: British Columbia | collected... | reverse complement strand
TGGGTAGTTCGAACAAGCTAGGAATTTTCCAAAACGACCAAGTTTAATCACCATTGGACTATCACATTTCTCACATTTCTCATCGGTAGCAGTTTCGGTGATTTTTTTCTTATCTAATTCTTTTTCTTTCTTTTCTAAGTTAGTGATAAAAGGTTCGTAAAATTCTTTGATAATTGGTTGCCAAGTTTTTTTACCGTCAGCAATACGATCTAAATCATCTTCCATTTCAGCAGTAAAATTATAATCAACAATATCAGAAAAATGTTCGACTAATAATTTAATAACAATAATAGCAATTTCAGTTGGCGCTAATCTTTTATCTACTTTATCTACATATTGGCGACTAACTAAAGTTGCAATAGTTGGCGCATAAGTAGATGGGCGACCAATACCCAATTTTTCCATTTCTTTTACTAATCCGGCTTCTGAATATTGGGCTGGAGGAGAAGTAAAATGTTGTAAAGCATCTAGAGTTTTCAGTTCTAGCTCATCACCAATAGCCAAAGTCGGTAATTCATTGTCTTCACCATTAGATTGGTAAACGGCTCGCCAACCAGCAAATTTAGTTACTGTGCCAACGGTTTTTAGAGTCCAGATGGTGTCTTTGGCTTCAATGCCAACACTAGTAGTTTCAGTAATGGCATCTGACATTTGTGAAGCAACGGCTCGTTGCCAAATCAATTGATAAACTTTGAATTGTTTGCTATCTAAATGTTCTTTGATTTCTTCTGGCACTAGTTGGACATCAGTTGGTCGAATAGCCTCATGAGCTTCTTGAGCTAGTTTACTTTTCTTTTTAAAAGTGCGACCACCAGCTACAATATATTTTTCTCCTAATTTATTTTTTACATAATCCAAAGCATCACTGACAAATTCAGCTGACAAATTTTTGGAATCAGTACGCATGTATGTGATTAGACCGGCGTTTCCTTTTTCGCCTAAGCTTAAACCCTCGTATAGTTGTTGGGCTACCATCATGGTTTGTTTAGCCGAATAGCCAAAACGTCTATTTGCTTCTTGTTGTAAAGTAGATGTAGTAAAAGGAGCTAAAGGAGACTTTGTATGTTCTTTAGCGTCAACTTTATTGATGATTAATTTTGCTGGTTTAATATCCGTGACTGCTTGATTAGCAAGCTTTTCATCTAGATCAAATTTTGAGATAGATTTGTTATCTTTTTGCCATAAGGAAATTTTAAAGTTTGGCTTATCTTTGGCAGCCTCTCCTTCTACTGTCCAGTATTCTTCTTTTTTAAAGTTGTTACGTTCTTCTTCACGTTCAACAATCAATCTTAAGGCTGCAGATTGTACGCGTCCGGCTGATAATCCTTTAGTTACTTTTTTCCATAATAATGGAGAAAGTTTATAACCAACTAATCTGTCTAAAACTCGGCGAGCTTGTTGGGCATCAACTAAGTTGTCATCTAGTTTTCTAGGATTTTCCAAGGCATTCAAAATAGCCTTCTTAGTAATTTCATGGAAAGCAATACGGCGTTGTTTTTCCACAGGAATATTTAGTAGCTCTTGTAAGTGCCAGCTAATTGCTTCTCCTTCTCGATCTTCATCAGTTGCGAAATAAACTATGTCAGCTTTTTTAGCTAAAGCTTTTAGTTCACTAACTCGTTTTTTTGCTTTAGTAGGCACCTCATAAGATGGAGCGAAGTTATTTTCAACATCTACTCCTAATTTGCTTTTAGGTAAGTCACGAACATGGCCGAAACTTGATTCTACTTTATAGTCCTTTCCTAAAAAACCTTTAATAGTTTTAGCTTTAGTAGGGGACTCAACGATGATTAAATCTGGCATAATTGATATTTATCTTAATATTTTGATTTTGACTATACAATAAACTTGCGTTTTTGACAAGGACCTTATGGTTGTAACTTGTTTTGATCTAAAACTTGATCGCTTGTTTGTGCTAATGTTTTGACCCAGCTTAGCCAATTTTCTTTGTTTTCACTTGTCATATTTTGAGGTTCTTTGGACATATGATAAATGTTTGATTTGTTGCTACCTTCAATTAGTAGATCTTTATTTGCATAATAAACATTATCTAAACATTTGTTTAGGACCTGATTAGGAAAATCGTCTGCAAATAAACTATGGCCAGTAAAATGTTGCGGAATTTTAGTTGTATCTTGATTAAGTAGATGTAAAATAGTAGGGGCAATATCTAGATGTGAAGCGGTGTCTTGGATTAGCATTTTATCTTTTTCTGGCGTGATTATTACAAAGGGCATTAGATTATATTGTTGCCAGCCTTTGAAGTCATCAGAAAAGAAACTATAAAATCGATGGTCGTTATGTATTACGATTAAGGTGTCATTCAACATATCCAATTCAGATAATTTAGTAAAGGTTGCCTTGAGAGCATCATCAGTAGTTTTTAAAAAACCATAATAGTTTTCTATTAATTTTTTATTTTCATATCGATGTTTTTCAGATTCAAGTAATTCTACGTATTCCGGATTTAATTTATCACGCCAAGGAGTGATTTTTAGATTATTTTTTTCGAGATTATAATCTATCAGCTCATCATTGTGAGGAGAGTGAGTAGTAAAACTCAAGACATAAGCTAGGAATGGTTTTTCACTTTCTGCTAGAATGTCTAGCGAGTGTAAAAAGACAAACTCATCATCTTCTTTTTGTCGAAAGTATGGAGTGAGATAAGTGTAATCAAATGACCATTTTGGTAGTAACACATCGCGGCTATAAAAATTTGGTAAATCAGAATGAAAATAATAACTTTCATAATTTTTATCTTTTAGAGTTTGAGGCAAGCAGTTAAAATCATTTTGAAGATGGGTGCTATCAATTGTGCCTTCAGAGTCAGGCCAATAACCACACAAAGAAGTAAATTCGGCATTGACCGTTTGACAACTGTTAGCGTGAAAATTATCTACAGAAATGTTGTCTTTGATTAAAGATTTTAAAAATGGCATTGGTGACGGGTCGTTGTTTATTGCCCAGTCGCTGACAGACTCTAATTGGATAATCAAAACATTTGTGTCTGGTGCTATCTGAGGAAGGCCAATAATTTTGTTTGTAGTCTTTGCTAAGTCAGGTAAAATTGTTTGGTAAATATATTTTGTTTGTTCTAAGATATCTTCTGGTAGTATATATTTTTTTTCAGCAATTTTTTTGTCATTTGATTTTTCAGTTGTAGCCATTGTGCTGGAGTTTTCATTTTTTGCTTGGGTGGTGATCCATGGGCTAAAAAGTTGTTCATAAAAATCTCCTAAAAACCCGATCTCATTTAATTTTTGGGCATTCTTCCACCAGTTTTGCTTTGGATTATTTTGTAAATAGCTAACAAAATTAAAAATACTAAAATTTATTATAACAAAAAATAAGAGAGCTAATAATATTTTTTTAATTGGCCGTGATGGTATTTTGATAAAAATTTTAAATTTGGTATTTTGAAATAGTAAATCTCCAATCTTTCTTTTTATTTTAATTTCTAAATAGATACTAGCCAAAATAATCACAGCCACTAAAAGTAAGGCACCAGATGTATACAATGTATTAGGGACTAGATGATAAAAATCTTGAAAAATATATAGTAAACCAGAGTTAACTTGGCTAATTTGATTTGGACCAAATACAATAAAATTTTTGAAAATTTGAAAATAAGCAAAATTGACTAAACTAAATAATAATAAAATTGTTATTCCTATATAGCAAATAAAATACCACCATTGTTTGTTGATAAAATTAAGCAAAACGATGTAAGAGATGCTAAACATTGCAATGAATGTCAGATGTAAATAAGAGATGTTTAGCTGTAGTAGATAGGAGTAAATGGCGAAATAAGTCACAAACAGACCAAAAAACAGCACGGTGAATATTAAATTGTATTTGATACTTTTGGACATTTGTTTATTTTTATTTTTTTATCCTATTATTTAGTACGTAGATTTTCAATAATATATTGTTCACTGATCCAGTGTTTCCTAAGCTCACCAGCTAAGAAAAATGAACCGGCTATGATTATTAAATCATTTTTGTGAGCATTTTTTAAAGCAGCAGCCAAAGCTTGTTCGGGATCGTGAAAAATTTGCGTAGTAATATTTTTTACTTTTTTACAATCAGCAGCTAATTGACGTAGGTCTGCTGTTTTACGATGAATGATCAGAAATCTAGTTAGGTATAGTTTATGAGTCAATGGTAATATTTGTTTCAGAGCTGTTTGATAATTTTTATCTGCTGCTAATCCCAAGATGAGGTGTAGCTTTTTATACTTTAGTGTTTTAATAAAATCAACTAAATTACCAAGCTTGTCATTATTGTGAGCGCCATCAAGTACCACTAGAGGATTGACTTGCATAATTTCCTGTCGGCAAGTCATGCGAAAATTATTAATTACCTTTTGAGTTTGCTGTGGTTTTATTTTTAGAGTGTTTAAAATATTTAAAGCCAAGTTAAGATTATTTTGTTGTTGTTTAGTTTGAAAGTATAAGCCACTTTTATATTCTGAGCTCAAATCTTTTAGTTCTACAATTTTAGCTTTTCGTTTATTAGCTATATTAAGCAAAAGATTTTTTATCTGCGGTGATTGCTCACTGGTTAAGAAGTATGAATCTTTTTTTATGATGCCAGCTTTGTCAGCGGCAATTTTTGTTTTGGTGTTACCTAAAAGTTCCATATGATCTAAACCAATATTAGTGATAGCAATAACAACGGGATTTTTTATAACATTGGTAGCATCATGCGTTCCGCCTAGTCCGGCTTCTAAAATTACCCAGTCACATTTTTCTTGAACAAAATATAGAAAGCCAATACATAAAAAGATTTCAAAATAAGAAGGAGTTTCAGTTTTGTATTTTAAAATATATTTATCTAAGCCGGGTTTTATTTTATCTTCAATAATTTGGTGAAGAATTTTAGGCGAAATAAGTTTATCATTAATTCGTAGTTTTTCGATAGTGGTGGTAGCAAAGGGAGAGGTATATGAGCCTACTGTTAAATCAGCATCGACCATTAGGTTTTGTAAAACAGTTACAGTTGACCCTTTGCCAGCCGTGCCAGCTAGATGAATAAACTTTAATTTTTTTTCTGGATTACCAAGCAAGTTTAAAAAGTTTTGAACGCGGATCAAAAAAATCTGTCGATCATGAGTATCTAACATAAAATTTTTGGTCGGCAAATTAGCTGTCGATTCTAGCCAGCTAACATCTTTTTGATATGTGTGATTGGTCTTCTTCATTTACTTGGGTGATTTTTTAAGCCATTTGACTCCTAGGTAGACAAAAGGAGTATCTAAGAACGCTAGTACTAATTTTACAGCATAATAGGGTAAAATCAACTTCCACATAAAAGCAAAGTCAAATTTTGGGCTAATCTGATAAAAAGCTAGGAAAATAAAGATTGTTGTGTCGATAAATTGACTAACCCCAGTAGATAAATTATTTCGTAACCACAAGTATTTTCCGTGAGTTTTCTTTTTCCAAAAGTCAAAAGCCCAGATATCATGCATTTGACCAATGACGAAAGCAAAGATAGAGGCTATAATCATTCGACTAGAATTTTGAAAGATAGTAACAAAGGCATCGTTATGAGTATAACGTTCGGCTGGTGTGATATAAACAGTTAGTTGGATAAATAGGAAAGAGAATAATAAAATAGCCGCACTAGAAAAAACTAAGTTGCGGACAGTGTGAGCACCTTTAACTTCTTCTAAGATGTCGGTGATTAAAAATAAAATAGGTAGCAACCAGATAGCTACCGAGATATTAATAGTGCCAAGGGTCATTATTTTTGAGCCAAGTATATTGACCAATAAGATAGTGGCAATAAAAACGTATTTAAGTAAATTAATTTTTTGTTCTTGAGAAAAAGTAATCATATTATTTCTATTTGGTTAAATTTATTGAGCCTAGCCAAGTTCATAAGTTCTAATTGAGCTACTAGCTGTTGTACGATTTGAAAATCAAGTTTTGTTTGAGTTTGTAGCTGCTCTAAAGTATGAGCTTGAATTTTTAGTAGTTGATAAACCTGATTTTGTTGGGAATCAAGTTTAATAGTCATTTCAGTTTTATTTGTTGCTAGATCATAAATTTGTAAAATGTTAGCACTAGTTAATAAAATATTAGCGCCTTGTTCAATTAAGTTATTTGGTCCTTGTGATAAAGTTAGATTTATATTACCTGGCAAAGCATAAACTTCTCGACCATTATCTAAAGCACATTGGGCAGTTATTAGAGTGCCAGATTTTTTAGCCCCAGAAATAACCATAGTACAACGGCTTAAGCCAGCTAAAATACGATTTCGTTTCGGAAACTGATAAACAGCTCCTTTAGTGCTTGGTGGATATTCAGATAAGATTAAGCCATTGGCAGTTATAATTTTTTTAGCTAAATTAAGATTTTGTCGGGGGTATAAAACATTATCATCAAAGCCAGATCCCAAAACAGCGATAGTTGGTAAATTATTATCTAAAGCGGCAGAATGTGCTAAAGCATCAATGCCATATGCTAATCCACTGACAATTATTATTGGTGTGTTCGCTAGATCTTTGATCAAAGAGTTTAAAGTTGCTTGATGGTATTGAGTCAAAGTACGTGAGCCAACAATAGTTAATAAATATTCGCTTTTTAATAGATCCAAATTTCCTTGGTGAAATAAAAAGAGCGGTGGATCAAAAATTGTTTTCAATAATTCAGGATAATTATCATCCAGGATACTTACAGCATTTTGGTAAGGTGGAAATTCTTGGCGGATTTTTGCGTCAGACTGTTTATTTTGTTTAGCAGAGTTTATTAATTGAGAAATTTCCTTTGGTGGCTGTTGCAAAAGTTCGCTCGGCAAAAATCCGTCTCTTAAATAATTCCACAACAAACTTTCTTTTAGGCCATGAATATTTTTCAAATAAAATAAACAATACTTTTCTTGATCTAACATCGCTTTTCTTCTTTATATTTAATTATTAATTATCATAATATACAAGGGAAGATTTGTAAAATTGTCTCTTGGCAAAATCTCTAGCTTGATATATAATCAATGTACTAAAAAATATTTAATTTTATTTATTATGCCAGTCAAAAAAACAACAAAGCCAAGAGCAGCTACCGCCAGACCAGTTAAAGTAGCAGAAGAATTAGAAGATTTTGAGCAATTTGTAGCCAGAAAACCAAGAAGTGGTCGATCTAAAATATGGATCACACTTACTTTGATTATAGTTATTATTGTTTTGTCAGGAGCTTTAGTATTTTTATCTCAAGGTAATTTAAACAAAGAATATAAATATAAGGCTGTCTTTTTAGACAATGGACAAGTATATTTTGCTAAAGTAATCAAAGAGGATGCGCTTAATGTTTACTTGGATGAAGTTTATTATATTCAAACCGAGCAACAATTAGTTCCGGCTACTGAAGAAGGAGCGCAAGATCAAGTAATAGAAGTGCCGATTTTGATCAAGCGGGGAGCAGAATTGCATCAGCCGCAAGGAATGTTACAAATCAATCGTAGTAAGATTACTTCCATTGAAGAAGTTGGCGATGATTCGGAGGTATTAAAGGAAATAACTCGGCAACAAAGTTTGTAAGTTAAATTAAAATTTAAACCCCCTGCCTGCCTGCCGGCAGGCAGGAATCCCCCTTAACAGGGGGACTTTTTTAATCTAAAAAACCTCCCCTGTTAAGGGGAGGCTGGAGGGGTTAATTAGGCTGGGGCTTTTTGTTTGCTTATTGACAAAATAGCGTATATATGCTATATTACCATATTGTTAGGTTCGTTACATCCATCTATTTACTTACGGAAGTAAATACTAAAGAAAAAGGGGCATTATCATGCCAACAACAAATCAAGGTTTGATCTACGTTGATGTTCGCGTAGATCGTAACAAGACGCCACAACAACTGTTTAAGTCTATTGGACGAGAACAACAATGTATATCCGACGCCGTTATTGGGTCTATACCTAGAGGCGAAGGTGAGTTTGTCAGAGTTGCTTTCCTCGAGGTGGTTGGTCGCTGTAGTGAAGATGAGTTGGAGGGTGTGTTGAATGAGCATGGTTTAATCCACGATCCTTATGCTCAAATACAAGTTAATATTAATGATCCTAATTTTGCTGACGATCATCCTAATGGCGTTCATTGGAAAGATGTAGGGCATTGGTGCTATGCCTCGTTTTATAACAAGAACGGTGAGCATCGTATAGCTGCTGATCGTAGCAAAGAAGGCGTTCCTGGTGGCTATTGGGTTGGCGGTGTTCCTAAGTAAATCAAGTCTTAAAGACTTTTAATCGCACACTTGTCGTTCGAATTGTAACGACAGGTGTATTTTTTTATATTAACTATAAACTATTACTAATTACTTTACACTTCTTACTTTATGGTTTATAATAAATATTGCTTATAATCACAAGCAAGAAGCATGCGGAAAATAAAAACTGGAAACAAACAAGCGAGTAGCAAATTAGTAAAAATCGGTACATTGGCGACGATGTTCGATGTTTTGCCGTCGGCTATTAATTTTTATACTCGCGAAGGTTTATTAAAAGAAGATGGGCGCACTCAAGGCGGCTATCGTCTTTATAGTCCAGATAAAGCTATTCGCACGCTACAAAAAATAGAATATCTCCAAAGCAAAAAAAGATTATCTGTTAAGGAGATTAAACAATTGTTTTAATCCCTTCGAGCTCCTTTTTCATGCTTAGGAGCTTGAGGGTTTTAAATATTATCCGTCAGCCTTCGGCTCTGAAGGCTTAGGCCCTGAACGGGAGGCGCCTGCCTGTCCGGTAGGCAGGGAGTAAACAACAAGCTAAATAAAATATGCATAAGAAACTAGACAAAATTTTTGTTAAAGCCAAGTGTAAACATAGGGTTTACCAGCCCAGGTTATGTAAAAAGACCAAAAAAAATTGGTGGCATAGCTTATATTCCATATTTTTTTGACTTTTAATCACCTTGAGCGTAGCCGAAAGGTAAATATTGTAAAATATATGCTTTTAGGCTAGAATAAATCTTACTAATTAATCAGAAATACTGTAAATATGACTAATTTCAAAGATCGGGAAAAAGAAATATTGGATTTTTGGGAAAGTGATCAAACTTTTCAGAAATCTTTAGATAAACCAGCGCCTAATGGTGATTATCTTTTTTATGATGGGCCTCCATTTGCTACTGGAACTCCGCATTATGGACATTTAGTAGGTAATATCATGAAAGACGTGGTCCCTCGTTTTTGGACTATGCAAGGATATAGAGTGGAGAGAAAATGGGGTTGGGATTGTCATGGTTTGCCAGTGGAAAATATTGTCGAAAAAGAACTTGGTTCCAAATCTAAACAAGCGATTGAAGAAATGGGCGTGGCTAAGTTTAATGAACTTTGTCGTTCAAAAGTTTTGAGCTATGTTGCTGAATGGGAGAAAACTGTCACTCGCATGGGACGTTGGGCAGATATGAAAAATGCCTATCGTACGATGGATTTAGAATATATGGAATCTGTTTGGTGGGTATTCAAAGAGCTTTGGGATAAAGATTTGATTTATCAAGATTATCGCTCGATGCATATTTGTCCTCGTTGTGAAACTACTTTATCTCAACAAGAGGTTTCTGAAGGCTACAAAGATATTAAAGATTTATCACTGACTGCTAAGTTTGAGTTAGTTGATGAGCCAGGCACATATGTTTTGGCTTGGACGACAACTCCTTGGACTTTGATTGGTAATGTTGCTTTGGCTGTCGGAGAAAATATTGATTACATAAAAGTAGAATCAGAAAAAGAAAAATTTATCTTAGCCAAAGAATTATTAGAAGAATTTGCAGATAAATTTGGTGAGTATAAAATCGTCGAAGAATTTAAAGGTAAGAAATTAATTGCTCAGAAATATACGCCACTTTTTGATTATTACTCTAAAGATAAAGATTCAGAAAATGTAAATAATGGCTGGCAGATTGTAACGGCTGATTTTGTGACTACTGAAGAAGGAACGGGCGTGGTTCATATCGCTCCTGCTTTTGGTGAAGATGATATGAGATTAGGCAAAGAAAAAAATTTGCCTTTTGTGCAACATCTTGGCATGGATGGGATTATCAAAGAAGAAGTCACAGATTTTAAGGGTTTGCACGTCAAACCAATAGACGATGTGCAATCTACAGACGTAGCTATTATTAAATATTTAGCAGCTAAGGGTTTGCTATTTGATAAAACAAAATATGAGCATAGCTACCCTCATTGTTGGCGTTGTGAAACTCCATTATTGAATTATGCCACTTCATCTTGGTTTGTAGCAGTCACTAAAGTCAAAGACAAGGCCCAAAAAACCGCTAAGAATATAAATTGGACTCCAGATCATATTAAAGAAGGCCGTTTTGGAAAATGGCTAGAAGGAGCTCGTGATTGGTCGATTTCTCGTCAAAGATTTTGGGCTTCCGTGATGCCAATTTGGGAGTGTGATAAGTGTGAGGAAAAAGTAGTATTTGGATCGGTTGCCGATTTAGAAAAAGCCAGCGGTCAAAAAGTAACAGATTTACACAAACATATAGTTGATGAAATCACCTTTGCTTGTTCAATGCCTGCCTGCCGGCAGGCAGGTGGCAGCACTATGAAACGGGTGCCGGATGTTTTGGATACTTGGTTTGATTCTGGTTCAATGCCTTATGCTCAAATGCATTACCCATTTGAAAACGAAGATAGGTTTAATGATAACTTTCCAGCCAAATTTATTGCTGAAGGCTTAGATCAAACTAGAGCTTGGTTTTATTACATGCATATTTTAGCTGTCGCCATTAAAGGTTCACAAGCTTTTGATAATGTTATTGTTAATGGGATTGTTTTAGCTGAAGATGGTAAGAAAATGGCCAAGAAATTACAAAACTATCCAGATCCAAATGACATAATGGAAAAATATGGCGCCGATGCCTTACGTTTGTACTTATTATCTTCTCCGGTGATGTTGGCTGAGAATCTTTCTTTTGTAGAAAAAGATTTACAGACTACTTATCGTCGTTTTATTGGCTTACTACAAAATGTTTTTAGTTTTTATCAGATGTTTAAAGGTGAAGCTAAAATAGACGGAGATAAATTAGCAAAATTAAATAATGATTTAGATAAATGGATTGTTGCTAAGTTTTATAAATTGCATCAAGAGGTGACAGAAGCAATGAAAGAATATAATCTAGTTAAAGCTACTCGTCCTTTATTTGATTTTGTTGATGAGCTATCTACCTGGTACTTAAGACGTAGTCGTGATCGTTTCAAAGGTGATGATTTGAAAGACAAGGAACAAGCCATTGAGACCTTGGCGTTCATCTTAAAACAATTTGCTAAATTGATCGCTCCATTTACACCAATGACAGCGGATATTATTTGGCAGGAGTTTGATAATAAAACATCTGTTCATTTAGAAGAATGGATGAAAGCTGATCAGAAATTAATAGATCAAGAAGTTTTAGCTAAAATGGATATGGTTCGTCAGATTGCTGAAAGTGTTCATGCTGCTCGAGCTGAAGCTGGCATCAAAGTACGTCAGCCTTTGTCTACCTTAAAAGTAGCGGATAAATCTGGTTTAGCTAAAAATAAAGATTATTTGAATATTTTAAGTGATGAGTTAAATGTAGAGTCAGTGATAATAGATGATGTGATAACTGCTGATGGCTGGATTGTTACAGAAGTAAATGATTTTAAAGTATCTTTAGATACCAATTTAACCGATGATTTAAAAGAAAAAGGAATATTAAGAGAGTTGATTCGTTTTATAAATGTTTTACGTAAAGAATCAGGATTAAAACCAGCAGATAAACCAGTAGAGACCTATCAAACAGAATCAAAGAATTTATTAGTTGTAATAGAAAAGTATAAAGAAGAAATTATAAAAAGCACCTCAGCTGGATCTTTGGAAAAAGTAGATACTAGTCCAGAAAGACAGAAGGTTCAAAAGATTAATGGTGAAGAGATTATTTTAGGATTAATCACGCCAAAGGCGGACAAGAAATAAATGGCTTTCAAAACCGAAGCATTTGTATTGAGGACAAGGACTTGGCGAGAAGCGGACAGGTTATACTATTTATTTACTCCACACGAAGGTTTGATCACAGCGGTCGTTAAAGCAGCTGCTAAATCTAGCAGTAAACTTTCTGGACATTTACCGCCATTTGCTAAAGTCAAAGTAATGATTGGCCGCGGTAAAATGGATCATGTTGCTGGCACACATTTAATCAAAGATTATCAAAATATCAGGACCAACATACGCAATATATCATTAGCAGCTTCCATAGTAGAATTATTTTTAGGAGAAGCAAGCTCGGGGCCTCGTTGGAAAGAATTTCAGTTGTTAGAAGAAATGATGGTATTATTAAATGATAAGCGTTTAACTGATGAACAGAAGATGCTATTAGTGCGTACATTTTTATGGAAATTTTTAAGCATTAGTGGCTGGCATCCCCAATTAGATCATTGTATTATATGTGGTTGTTCAGTAAGTAGTGGGGCTTATTTGCCAGGCAAGGGAGTAGTTTGTATGCAGGATAGATCAGCCAATGCTTTGTTAATGAGTAAAGATCTGTTACAATTTTTAAGAGAGATATTATCTCGGCCGTTGATAGATGTTTTAGATATATCAATAGCCAAACAATTAAATAGAGAATGGCTTCAAGCTTCGCAAGCTTATTATCAGGAAGTTTACGATCGTCCTTCTCAAGCATTAAAATTATTTATTTATGGCTAAAGTAAAAAAACGTAGTGTTGATTCTGTTAAAAGATCACCGGTACGTAAAAATTCTTATGAAGCGCCTATAGTTACTCGACGTAAATCAAGCGGTCGAAAAAGAGAAGTGCCAAAAGAATTTAGAACTTTTAAAAAAGCACCTAAAGCTAGAGGTGGCTTGATTTTCTTTTTATTTTTAATATTCATTGCCGCTGCCGCTGGCTTGTGGCATTGGAACGGTAACATGAATGGTGAAAATCAAACTAGCTTGCAGTTTCAGGCTACTGGTCCAGCTAAAATTACTTCTGGTGATGAAGTGACTTATGTAGTTGAGTATACTAATTTGGATACAGTACCTTTGACGAATATGGAACTTAGCGTTTATTGGCCAGTTGGATTTTATTTTGATCAGGCTACGATTGAACCAGATAATGCTAATGCTAAGACTTGGACCTTAACAGACTTAGAGCCTGGTCGTACAGCGACTATAGAAATCGTAGGTCAATTAGTTGGTGCCAAAGATGAAGAATTAACAGTGTCTTTTAATTTAGATTATCAGCCAGCTAATTTTCATTCTGATTTTAGAGCCAAAGATACAGTTGAAACCAAAGTCAAAGATCAGAAAATTGAGTTGGCTATAGAGACTGCTGATAAAACATTAATTGATACTGAGCAAGAGATAAAGATTGTTTATCGTAATTTAAGCAAAGAAGCTTTGGTTGATATAAGCTTAGATGTTTTGTTACCAGACGATTGGATTACAGCTAGTACCACGCCAGCTAAAGAGGGTGATTTTTGGACTAGCTCACTTGAGCCAGAAGAAGAAAAAATCGTAGTTATCAAAGGTAATTTTTCTATAGATAGTCGAGTTGATCAATTAGTAGTAGCAGAGATTGGTAAAGTAGTTAATGATGATTTTCGTCGACTTTCTCGGCAGGAGCATGCTGTTATCGTAGTTAATCCACAATTTAGTATCGATTTAGAGATTAATGGTAATTCGGGTAATATCACAGCTGATTGGGATGATACTTTACGTTATCAATTAAAAATTACTAATGATAGCGCTAGTGATATAGCCGATGTCCAGATTGCGGCGTTATTGACTGGAGATTTATTATCTTGGGATACCTTAGATACAGTTGGTGAGTACTTAGGAGAAAAAATTATTTGGACAACCGAAGTTGATGATGCTTTAACTTTATGGACATCAGGTGAAACAAAAACTTTTACTTGGGAAGTTAAATTAATAGATCAACCGCAACCGGAACGTTTGATTGAAAATATTATCATGATTAATGTTGCTGGTTTAAGTGACTGGGAACAATTACAGACTATTTCTCAAATTACAGTTGGTGAAAGTTTGGGGTTTAATAATGGAGTTTATTGGCATTTAGGTGGTCGTAGAGTAGGTTCTGGTTTATTACCACCACAGGTAGGCGAAACAACAGGATATTTAGTTGTTTGGTCATTACCACAGAGCACAGGAGATTTTGATACAGTTACAGTTAGTACTATCTTGCCACCAAATGTTTCTTTTGCTGATGAAGCAGAAGTAGAAGAAGGAGGATTAGTTTTTGATGAAGATGATCGTAGTATTACTTGGACTTTAGATGCTTTTGGAGATTTACTATTACCAGTTACCACTTCTTTCATGATTGATCTTGTACCTACTGAGGATGATCGTGGTCAAACGATGACTTTATTAAATCCAGTAACAGCCAAAGCAGTTGGTCAACAAGAAGAAGTTATTGTTCGCTCAAAGATTTTAAAAACATCCGATGCAGTGGCAGATAGTAGTGAACCGATTGGTACTGTTCAATAAATATTTTTTAAATGTTTAAACTTTTAAAAACTTCTCAGAAATCACAAGCAAGATTAGGTGTGTTGACTACTGCCCGTGGCAAAGTCAGTACGCCTTTTTTTATGCCAATAGCTACAAAAGCGGCTTTAAAAAGCTTAACTGTTAATGAAGTCAAAAATTTGGGAGCAGAAATTATTTTGTCTAATACTTATCATAATTATTTGCGTCCAGGGATGGAGGTAATAAAAAAACATGGTAATTTACACCAATTTATGGATTGTGATTTACCTATTTTAACAGACAGCGGTGGTTATCAGGTGTTTTCTTTGTCTAATTTGAGGAAGATAGATGGTGACAATATTGCTTTCCGTTCACATATTGATGGTTCTAAACATGTTTTGAATCCAAAAAAGGTAGTAGATATCCAAGTTGCTTTAAATTCTGATATTATGATGGTTTTGGATGAGTGTATTGGTTTGCCGGCTAAGCGTCAGGATGCTATTAAAGCTTTGGATAGAACTACACGTTGGGCTGAGATGGCTTTTAATTATAAACAAAAATTAAATAAAAAATCAGTTAAGATCAAGAAGCAATTGATATTTGGCATTGTTCAAGGAGCTGATTTTGAGGATTTACGTAAACGCTCAGCTGATGAGCTAATGCAATTTGATTGGGACGGATTAGCCATCGGTGGACTAGCTGTTGGTGAGTCTAATGATGTGATGTATAAAGTTTTGGATTATACCACGCCAGTTTTACCAGCCGATAAACCTCGTTATTTAATGGGAGTTGGTTATCCAGATAATATTATTGAGGCAGTTAAGCGGGGATTAGACATGTTTGATTGTGTGATTCCGACTAGAGAAGCTCGGCACGGAAGATTGTATTTATGGAAAGGAAAGCCAAGTGTCACTAAAAAAGATTTCTACAAAACTATAAATATTACTAACGCCAAATTTGCTAAAGACAAAACTTTGTTAGCTGAGGGTAAATTTGGTAAATATTCATTATCCTATTTACATCATTTATTTAAAACTCAAGAGCCATTAGCCTTGCGACTGGCAACTTTGAATAATCTCAAATTTTATTTAGATTTGATGTTAGAAATAAGAAAAGCTATAAAAAATAATAAGTTATAAATAGAAAAGCACTTCGTCAAATGAAGTGCTTTTAGTTTTAGCCTAGTTTGGTTTTAGAAAAATCGGAATATTCGATTTGTCTTTTGATTCCTCATCTTCAGGCTCATTATCTTCTTCGACTGTGCTTAGATCAATTTGAGCTAAGATCATACCCTCTTCGTCTGGAGGATAGCGTTTGCCGCTCATAGCGTCAACCACTACTCGTTCTCCATTTTCGTTAGTGGTAATTCTGGGCATCATTTTTTGATCCTCCTAGATTGTGTATGATGAACTTTGTTTATTCTATATTAGATAATTTGATATTTTTTGTCAATTTGTAGTAAAAAATGCTATAATATTTACGATGAGTGAAAATATTTTTATCAAAACAATTAAAACTCTCTTCATTGATCTGATTGGGGAAATTTTGTATTTTCCTATTTGGTGGTACACCAGAGGTTTGAAAGGTGTATTTGTTTATATTTGGCGAAGTGTAAAAAAATTAGCATACAGTTTATCTTTGAAAGTGATGATTACGCATTTGCTTAGCCCTATGTTTGGTCAATATGATCGAGCTGGACGGGCAATCAGTTTTTTTATGCGTTTTATCCTATTAATAAGTCGTTTCGTGGTTTTTGTTATTGGAACAGTGCTCTATATTTGTTTGTTAGCATTTTGGGTATTATTACCATTAGTAGTTATTATGCAATTAGTTAATAATTTGCGTGTTTTATGGCTGGCATAAGTTTTCAACAATGTGATCAGTGTCGTGGCCATGGCTCTATTATAAATAAAAAGTGTCAGGCTTGTTTTAGCTTGGGACGTTTTTATTTTAAAGATAACAATTTTTTATATTGGGATAAAAGAATCAATCGTTCTAGTATTTTTATTCGAGAAATAAGGCTAGTTATTGATTTATTGATAAACGGGCTATTAATTTTAACTACGATTTTTAGCGTCTGGTTTATTTATAATATTTTGGATAAAGTAGAATTTGATCCGCATAATCTATTGACTTTTCTTACTACGCCAAGCGTAGATAATATTTGGTTAGCTCTTTTAGTAATAGCTGATATGTATTTGTACTATCGCTTATCCTTACCGTCTCATCGCAAGAATATTAATGCCAAAAAATTAGGTGATAAAGAAACATTTACTAAATATAATATTGCCAATAGCTTTAATCAAGAAACAGAGGATATCCTAGATAAGACCTGGCTTTACGCTCACCATAAAAGAATGTGGCCAGCTACTGTTTGGCATTTATTATTCATTTTATTAAATGATAAAGACATTAAGGTAGTCTTGGCTCGTTTGGGAGTTGGTGCAGCAAATCTTCAACAGATTATTGATAAAAATTTAGTCGAGTTAGTCAAAAAAAATACCAAGAAAAAGTTGACTCGTAAACAAAAATTAGATTTATCAGATAGCTTAAAAAATGTTCTATTAAATGCTTATTGGCATGCGGCTGTTATTCGAAAAGTTAAACAAGTTGAAGAAATAGATTTATTAGCAGCTTTAGTCAAGCACAATGAGGATATCAAGGATTTCTTTTATGATTTTAAAATTAACGATGATAAAATAGACAATGTCATTGCTTGGTTAGATATCAATTTACAATTAGGTCATCGTTATCGTCGTTATCGAGGCCGTTCTTTATTTAGATCAAAGTCAGGCATCAATCGTTCTTATACTGCCATCGCCACTCCAATGTTGGATAATTTTTCTTCAGATTTGACTCTAGCAGCTAAGTTTGGTCGTTTGCCATTGTCTGTGGCCAGAGAAGAAGAAATTGTTGAAATTATGAATACCATGGAGAGTGATATGGCCAGCGTAGTTTTAGTAGGCTTGCCGGGTGTTGGTAAGACAAATGTTGTAGAGGGCATTGCTAATCGCATGATGGCCGAAGAAGTGCCTACTGTCTTTCAAGATAAGCGTTTAGTTAGCATTTCTATTCCTTGGCTTATTTCTGGTGCTACCGGTACCGGTAAATTAGAAGAAAGATTTCTGGGCATTTTAAGTGAAACAGCTCTTTCTGGCAATATAATTTTGTTTATTGATAATATTCATAATCTTGTTGGAGTTAGTTCAGAAGGCACTGAAGGGATTGATTTGTCTGAAGTGTTAGCCGCTGAAATCCGTAATAAAAATATTATTGTTATCGCCTCTACTACCAATCAAGAATACGTTAGACAATTAGAGGGCAAAGAGCTCGGTCAGGCTTTACGTAAAATTGATATAGCAGAGCCAGGCAAAAATCAGTCTATTCAAATAATGGAGTCACATGTTGGTGGTTTAGAGAATAAGTACGGTATCTATTTTACCTATAATGCTTTGGAGAAAATTTATGATTTAACTGATCGTTATTTACCAGATACATATTTACCAACCAAGGCAATTACCATTATGGAAGAGGTAGCCGTAGCATCTAGTAAAATAAAAAAACAAGATAAATTAATCAGGGCTGAAGATGTGGCTGGTCTTATTTCTCGTAAGACCAAGATTCCATTGACTAGTTTATCGACTAAAGAGTCGTCAAAGCTTTTGAATTTAGAAGAAGAGATTCATCAACGTGTGATTGGTCAAGAAGAAGCAGTTAAGCAAGTGACCACTGCTTTACAAAGAGCACGTGCTGAATTGAGAGACAAAAAAAGACCAATTGCTACTTTGTTATTTCTAGGACCAACTGGTGTTGGTAAAACAGAACTAGCAAAAACCGTAGCTGAAAAATATTTTGGTGATGAAGAAAACATGATTCGCTTGGATATGTCAGAGTATCAAAATCAAAATAGTCTGGATCGTTTAATCGGTTCGGTTAGTTCTGGTCAAACAGGCTTGTTGACCGAGGCAGTGCGACATAAGCCGTTTGCTTTATTACTTTTAGATGAAATTGAAAAAGCACATCCGGATATTTTAAATGTTTTTTTACAAGTAATGGAAGATGGTCGTTTAACTGACGCCTTTGGTAAGACTGTTGATTTTACCAATCTGATTATTGTTGCTACTTCTAATGCCGGTACGGCTTATATTCAAAAACAAATTCAAGAACATAGATCAATAGATGATTTTAAAGATGAACTAATCAAAGAAAAGTTAGGAGGAGTTTTTCGTCCGGAGTTTTTAAATCGTTTTGATAGCACAGTTGTCTTTAGACCTTTGACTGAAACAGAGATATTTCAAATTGCTGGCTTGATGTTAAAGAAAGTACAAAAACGTTTGGCTGAGAAAGGAATATTTTTTACAGCCACTGATGAAGCTCAAACTGAGTTGGCACAACTAGGTTTTGATCCTGTATTTGGTGCTCGTCCTTTACGACGAGTTATTCAAGACAGAGTAGATAATGCTTTGGCTACATTTTTGTTAAAAGGCAAAATTGGTCGTCGTGATGTAGTAGTTTTTGATAAAGGTGGCCAAATCAGAATAGAAAAAGCTAAGAAATTTCACTAAAAGAAATTCTATACAATATAGAAGTCTATTTTTAGACAATATTTTATCATGTCACAATTATTTTGGTTGTTGGGTTTTTTATTTTGTTTAATGATTTTTTGCCTATCCGTCAATATTGCTAAAAGTAGCGATATTAGTTATAATTTGAGCATTGATTATATATTTTAGAGGTATTTATTATGGAAAATGAACGTAAGTTTGATAAGGTAGTTAATCTAGCAAAAACTCGTGGTTTTGTCTTTCCTTCGTCGACAATTTATGGCGGCTTAAGCTCTATTCATGATTATGGTCCCTTGGGAGTTGAGTTAAAAAACAACATTAAACAAGCTTGGCAAGATTTTATGTTGGCTCGTCGAGATGTCGTTGGTTTAGACTCTGGTATTTTGATGCATCCCAAGATTTGGGAAGCTTCAGGACATATTCAAGGTTTTAGTGATCCATTAGTGGATTGTAAGAAATGTAAAACTCGTTTTAGAGCAGACCATCTATTAGAAAGCAAGGGTTTGAAGCCGGATCATTTTCATGAAAAGCCAGAAGAGATTAAAAATATAAAATGTCCTGATTGTGGAGGTGATTTGACGGATATTCGTCAATTTAATTTAATGTTCAAAACTTTTATTGGTCCAGTAGAAGAAGATGCTAACCAAATTTATCTAAGACCAGAAACAGCGCAAGGTATTTATGTAAATTTTTTGAATGTCAAAGATAGCATGCGTCTGAAGATGCCATTTGGTATTGCCCAGATAGGTAAAGCTTTCCGTAATGAAATTACGCCTGGTAATTTTATTTTCCGGATGCGTGAATTTGAACAAATGGAAATGCAATATTTTGTTCATCCAGATAAAACAGAGGAGGTTTTCGCTAATTGGCAACAATTACGTATGGATTGGTACCTGTCTTTAGGTATAAATCCAGATAATTTACGTTTTCGAGAACATGATGAAGACGAATTAGCTCATTATGCTAAACGAGCCTTGGATATTGAATATAAATTTGCTTTTTCAGGGGAAGAGCCTTTCAAAGAATTAGAAGGCGTTCATCATCGCGGTGAATGGGATTTATCTCGTCACCAAGAATATTCTGGTGAAAAGATGACTGTTAAAGATGAAGATAATAATGATTATATTCCTAATGTGATTGAAACCTCTGGTGGTGTTGATCGAGCATTTTTAGCATTTTTATTTGACGCTTATACAGAAATAGACGGTGGTCGGACTACTACTACCGAAAGTAATAAAGAGAAAGAAGTAGTGTTAAAACTTCATCATAGGTTAGCGCCAATCAAGATAGCTATTTTACCGCTTTCTAAAAAAGAACCTTTAGCTAATAAGGCTAAAGAGATTTATGATGATTTAGTGAAGAGTTATCGTATTCAATATGATGAGACGGCTTCTATTGGAAAACGTTATCGTCGTCAAGATGAAATTGGTACGCCATATTGTGTAACAGTTGATTTCGAAAGTCTAGAAGATAATCAGGTGACAGTCAGGGATCGAGATACCATGGAGCAAGAGCGAATTGCTATTGCTGATTTAGAAAGTTATTTTAAAGAAAAATTAACATAAAAAATTATGGAAGCAAAAATAAAACCACTGCCACCATTAAGGCCAGCTCCATTACAAAAACCTGTGAAATCAGGCAAGGCCTTGGCAATTACTTTAAGTATTATCATCACCTTTATTGTTGTAGCTGCTGGCGCTTACGCTACGTATGAATTTGTTGTTTTGCCAGATACAGAGCGCGATGATGATATCTTGCAAGAACAAGTCGAAGCTTTGACTAATCAAACAGAATCTCTGCAACAACAGATTGAAGATTTACAGGGAGATGATGGAGAAGAGGAGGAAGAAGTTGTAGATGGTTTACAGACTTATAGTAATTTAACCTTTGGTTATGGTTTTGAGTATCCGGAGGCGTGGAATGTTGTTACTAGTAAATATGATCCTAATTATGCTTTCTTTGGGCCAGAAGCTACGCCTAGTGGCATGGCTTTAGGTGGTGTAGAGTTAATCTCGTCTAAATTTTCATTATCTGATTATCTAGACTATATGGAGAGTACTACAGAAATTCAATACACCAGTAGACAGGATATTAATATTAATGGCGTAGATGGATTAAGAGTTACTTATAATGGTTTTCCTAAGAGCGGAGTTAGTGTTTTATTAGAAAGTGGACGTATCAATATTTTTATAAATAGCACTGAGATTGAAGACATAGAATATTTTGATACTATTGTAGATAGTTTTGAGTTTTTACATCAAGCAGCAGAAGATGAGCGTGAAGAATTGAATTCCATATTAGAACATGTTTTTGCGTATGATCACGGTATTAGTGTAGAGAATGTCAGTGTTAAAGTATTACAGCAATCTTATGAGCATGTCCGAGGCTTTGTCAATTTGAATGGTGAAGGAGGAATGTTTTTAGCGGCCAAAAGAGATGGTGATTGGACAATTGTTCATGAAGGAAATGGTGCTATAATGTGTTCTGTGGTTACGCCGTATAATTTTCCATTTTATATGATTGGTGATTGTGTGCCAAATGTATAAACGAATTGTAAGAAAAGACGGTAGTGTCATAATTTTGCTACCACAAAAAGAAACAAAGGCTATAACTTTTGAAGTTTTATATAAAGTTGGTTCCCGTCAAGAAAATGACAAGAATAACGGCGCTTCTCATTTTGTAGAGCACCTGATGTTCAAGGGTACAGACAAGCGACCGGATACAGCCTCAATTTCTAAGGAATTAGATGGCATTGGTGCTGAGTATAATGCTTTTACTGGTAAAGATCACACGGGATATTATATTAAGGCAGATAGTAGTCATTTGCCTTTGGCAGTAGAAATGTTGTCAGATATGCTGCATAATTCTAAATTTGAAAAAACAGAAATTGATCGAGAGCGAGGGGTAATTATCGAGGAGATAAATATGTACGAAGATAATCCTTTGATGTACATAGAAGATGTTTTTGAAAATTTATTGTATCAGGACACACCTTTAGGCAGGTTGATTGCTGGTCCGCGAGACAATATTCGTAATATTACTCGCAATAGTTTGTATAATTATTATCAGAAATATTATTATTCTGGAAATTCTGTAATAGCTGTAGCCGGAAATTTTAAAGAACAGCAAGTTTTGAAGTTGATTGATAAGTTTTTTCCAATTGTTAAAACTAAGACTAGAGTAAGGAATATTCAGACAAAACCGAAACTACAACAAGCTCCACGAGTAACAATTTTATCTCGTAATGGATTAGAGCAGGTACAGCTTAATTTAGGCTGGCGTAGTGTAGCCAAAAATGATCCAAAGTTTTTAGTCAGTCAGGTGTTGGCTAATGTTTTAGGGGGCACTATGAGCTCACGTTTATTTTTACAAATTAGAGAACGTCGTGGGCTGTGTTATTTTATTAAAGCCGTGGCTTCTGGATACGAAGATATTTCTAGTTTTGCTATTCATGCTGGTTTAAATAAAGATAAGATATATGAAGCTTTGCAGGCTATTAAGGATGAACTGAACAAGTTGAAGAATGACGGTATTGGCATTGAAGAATTGCGTCATGCTAAAGATAATATGCGAGGTCGTTTAATTTTGAAGTTAGAAGATATAAATACTCAGTTAAATTTTATTTCTGGACAGGAGTTATTAGAGAAAAAAATTAGAGATTTAGACCAGTTATTGATTGATTTAGAAAAAGTTACTTTAAAACAGATAAATAATTTAGCTAGTGAGATTATTTCCTGGCCAAAAGCTAATTTGGCTATTATCGGTTCATTCACCAATAAAAATAAATTTTTAAATATTCTAAATAAATAGTTTATGTCAAATTTTAAGAATGTATCAATTTCGACAGGTACAATCGTTAGGGTCATTGTCATTTTTTTGCTCCTAGGCTTTTTGTTTTTAATCAAAGACGTCTTAGCCCTATTGTTCATAGCGATTGTTTTATCAGCCGCTTTTGATCCAATGGTAGATTGGTTGCAGGCCAGAAGAATTCCTCGTGCATTAAGTATTTTAGGAGTTTATATTATCTTTTTATCTTTGGTTGCAGGAACAATATTTTTGATTTCTGGTCCAGTTGTTGAACAAATCAAAGAGGTGTCACGTGATGCTAATACAGCTCAGTTTTATCAAAAGATAGAAGAGGGTTTCAAGAATTTACAACAGTTAAGTTTTACTAGTAGTGAAACACAACAAGCAACAGGGCTATCTTTTATCTCTAGTGGTTTATCAAAAGCTACTAATGGCATATTTAGCTTTGTCGTATCTTTATTTGGCGGGGTGATTTCTTTCTTTATTATTCTAGTAATTACTTTTTACCTGGTAGTAGAAGAAGATGGTATGAAGCGATTTATTCGTAGTATGACACCATCGAGACATCAACCATATGTTACTCAATTGATAAATAAAATTCAGCATCGCATGGGATATTGGTTGCGTGGCCAACTAATTTTGTCGGTTATTGTCTTCATACTGGTTTATTTGGGCTTGAGTATTATCGGTATTAAATATGCTCTTATTTTAGCTTTAGTAGCAGGATTATTTGAAATTATACCTTATTTAGGTCCACTAATGTCTGCTGTGCCAGCTATATTTTTAGCTTATGCTCAAGATCCTTGGCGTGCTTTAGCTGTGCTTGGTTTATATTTTGTAATTCAGCAAGCAGAAAATCAGTTGATTGTACCAAAGGTGATGGGTAAGATTGTTGGCCTTAATCCGATTATTGTTATTCTTAGTATTTTGACGGGTGCTCGTCTTGCTGGGCCAGTAGGAGCAATATTAGCCGTGCCAGTAGCCACTGCCTTTGCTGTTTATTTTGAAGATTTACTTAGTCGAAAAACTAAACAAGAAACTAAATTAGCTAAATAATGTCTACTCTTTATTTTGTTGCTACGCCAATTGGAAATTTAGAAGATTTAACTTTGCGAGCTAAAAGAATTCTGGCCGAGGTAGATTTTGTAGTAGCAGAAGACAAAAGAGTGACTAAAAAATTACTAGAGCATTTTGATATTAAGACTCAATTATTAGTTTGGCATCAACATAGTAAAGATGCTGATTGGAATAAAATAAAAAAACTATTAAATGAAGATAAAGATTTGGCTGTAGTAACTGATGCTGGTACACCGGGATTGTCTGATCCAGGAGGGAAATTGATTGAGAAAGTGCTAATTGATTTTCCAGAAGTAAATATTGTACCGATACCAGGTGCATCTAGTTTGACGACTATTATTTCAATAGCTGGGATTCAGCTAGATAAATTTTTGTTTTTAGGTTTTTTACCTCATAAAAAGGGTCGACAAACTTTGATGACAGAAATTAAAGATTCTAAACGTCCGGTAATATTTTTGGAATCCGTGCATCGTATTCAAAAAGCTTTAGAGCAACTAGGCGATTGTGATAAACAGTTGATCGTTGGTCGAGAGTTAACAAAAAAGTTTGAGACTATTTATCGTGGCACAGCTCAAGAAATTTTAGAAATTTTAAATGCAGATAAAATACAAGTCAAGGGAGAGTTTATTATTATAGTAAATAAATAATTTTATGGAATCAATACAATGGCGCTATGAGCCCACAGCCGATGATTTAAAAAGAGCCAGTATAATGCCTAAAATTTTAGGTTTTTGTTTTTATTTTAGTGGCGTTATTTATTTGTATGTTTATTATTTTGAGAATAGAGAAACAAGTTTTGGCATTACGCTAATATTTGCATATATCATTAGCTTATTATTTTGGCATTTATTTCTTAAACGTAAATTTAAATTAAGGGTTCAGTTATTTGAAGTGAATGAAAATGCTATTATAGTGACCGAAGCAAAGGGTAATAAAAAATATGAATATAAATGGGAAGACTTAAAATCATTTAGTACTAAGCACTCAAGTTATCCGGAAGAAAATCCTGATTTCAGTAGTGGACCAAATAGTGCAGAACGAAAGAAATATTATATTAAAAAAGATAAACACGGATTTTTCCCATTATTGGTGCCAAATAAATATGTAGATCAAATATATGGAATTTTAAATAATAAGTTAGAAGAAATCAAATAAAAATACTTTGTAGAATAATCTATGACCGAAAAGAAAAAATACTATATTACAACTCCAATTTATTATGTCAATGACCAGCCACACATTGGTCATGCTTATACTACCATTGTCGCTGATGTGTTAGCTCGTTTTTATCGTCAGCAAGGAGCTGATGTTTATTTCTTGACTGGCACTGATGAGCATGGAGCAAAGATTGCAGAGTCAGCTGCTAAGACAGGAGTAGAACCACAGATTTTTACTGACCAAGTAAGCCAACAGTTTCAAGATGCTTGGGCAAAACTAGAAATTGAACATGATCAATTTATTCGCACTACTGATGACAAGCATAAAGAAATTGTAACCGAAATTTTAAATAAATTAAAAACAGCCAAAACACCGCAAGGCAATGATGTTTTGTATGAAGCAGATTATCAAGGTTTGTATTGTGTTGGTTGTGAAAAATTCATTACCGAAAATGAATTAGACAATGGTCTATGCCCGGATCATAACAAAAAACCCGAACAAGTAACTGAGAAAAATTGGTTTTTTAAACTGCAGGATTTTTTGCCAACTATTATTGAAAAAATAAAAAATAATGAATTAATTATTTATCCAGAATCTAGAAAAAATGAAGTTCTGGGTTTATTAGAGAAACAAGATTTACCAGATTTTTCTATTTCTCGTTCAGCTAAAGCTGTTTCTTGGGGGATTGATTTACCTTGGGATGAGAATCAAAAAGCTTATGTTTGGGTAGACGCACTATCTAATTATATTACGGCCTTAGATTATCCGGATGGCGAGTTATTCAAAAAATATTGGCCAGCTGATAACCAAGTGATGGCTCTAGATATTTTGAAGTTCCACGCTATTTATTGGCCAGCAATATTGTTAGCCTTGGGAGCTGATTTGCCAAAGCAATTAAATATCCATGGCTTTTTTACTATCGATGGCAAAAAAATGTCCAAAACTTTGGGCAATGTCATTCATCCGGATGAATTAGTAGATAAATATGGAGCGGAAGCAACTAAATATTTAATTTTATCTCAATTTTCTTTTGGTTCAGAGTCAGATATCAAAATAGAAGAGTTCGGCGTTAAGTATAATGCTGATTTAGTAAACGGCTTAGGCAATTTAGTAAACCGCATTACAAAGATGACAGAAGATTATTTAGGCGGCAAGGTTAAATTTAACAAAGCAGAGAAACATTTTGTGTCAGAAACTCAAGAGAAGATAGAAAAATTAGATTTTAGGGGTGCATTACTTAGAACGTGGATTCCCATAAAGAATTTGAATCAAGCAATTGATCAGCAAAAGCCATGGGAGCTTGCTAAATCTGATAAGCCGGATGATAAAATAAAGTTAGAGGATTTGTTGACTGAGGGGACTGCTGATTTATATAATATAGCGATTGCCTTGCAACCTTTTATGCCAAAAAAATCTCAAGAAATTTTAACTATTTTAACAGCAGATAAAATAGTTAAACCAAGTACACCATTATTTGAAAGATTAAAGTAAAAAAGTCATGAAAACTAATTTGTTACAACGTTTAAAAAAGACTAATCGAAATGTATATTCGATTATTATTGGTTTGGGGATTTTGTTATATTGGCGAGGTCTTTGGGGATTATTAGATCTTTATTTATTTCCAGGCAATGAATTGATTAGTTATTCTATATCAATCGTTGTTGGCTTAGCAATTTTATTTTTTAATGATTTTAGGCTAAGAGAAATGGAAAAGTAATTTTAGGCATATATTATTTTATGATGAAAATATGAAATTTTCTAAATTAATGATTTTTGTTCTTCTCTTGTTAACTGTGACCGTTGTTGTATCTGGTTGTCGAATTAAATCAATCGAAGAAACAGAGTCATATGATGTTATACAATTAAATTAATAATAAAAATATGAATTGGTTAGACATTGTAATTATAGTTATCTTATTATTCTTTTTCTGGAAAGGTTTTAGAGCTGGTTTAGTAGGTGCTATTGGCGGATTTTTAGGTATAATTGTTGGTATTTGGGCCGGCTCACATTTTATGACTCAAGTAGCAGGTTGGTTGATGCGGTCATTAAGTATGACTAATCAATCTTTAGCTAATATCTTAGGATTCATTGCTATTTTTATACTGATTAATATTATATTTAGTATTATAGTTTGGATCATAAATAAAATTTTTAATATTATACCTTTCATAGATTTGGCAAATAAGTTAGCCGGATCTTTAGTTGGGGTTATTGGTGGTGTTCTAGCGGTAGCGGCATTGGTTTATTTATTATCTTTATTTTCTTTTTCAGATGCTATTGCTGAGGTGGTAGAAGAATCACAATTAGCCGCCATTGCTTTGAGTGTAGCAGTGATCATTAAGCCATTGATTCCTGAAGCTATAAAAAGTGTAAAAGAAATAATTTAACATGTTAATAGATTCACATACTCATCTTAATTTTCAAGCTTATGACGATGATCGGGCAGAGGTAATAGATCATTGTCAGCAAGCTAAGATGGCTCTGATTAATGTCGGAGCCGCTTTTGACTCAAGTCAAAAAGCTGTGGAGTTGGCTCAACAAAATAAAAATTTTTATGCCAGTATTGGTTTGCATCCGATTCATGTTTTGGATGAAGAGTTTAAAATAGCTGATTATCAAAAATTAATAGATAGTAATCCAGAAAAAGTAATAGCCATTGGCGAAACTGGATTAGACTATTTTCATAATCAAGACACCAAAGAAAAACAAGAAGAGATTTTTTTACAACACATAGAATTGGCTAAGAAAAATGATCTAGCTTTGATTATTCACGGCCGCAACGACAAAGAGAATAGATTAGATGTCTATCAAGACATTTATAATATTTTGAAAGAACAACAAGTTAGAGAAGCGGTAGTGCATTGCTTCGGTGGTTCACTTGAACAGGCTAGGCTAATATTAGACTTAGAACTGTATTTGGGCTTTACAGGGATTGTTACATTTGATAAAACAGGAGTATTAGCGGAGATTATAAAAATGATGCCTTTAGATAAAATTTTGATAGAAACAGATGCTCCTTATTTAACCCCGGTGCCTTATAGAGGTAAGCGCAATGAACCAGTGTATGTCAAAGAAGTAGCTGTTAAAATCGCTGAGATCAAAAATATGAACGTTGAGGAAGTGATTAAAATTACAGGAGACAATGCTAAACAATTATTTAAGATAAAATAATTTTAATTATATGGATATTGCTTTATTAATAGTTTTTATAGTCGGTTTTGCAACAGTAGTATTTTTGTTGATGAAAAAACAGGAGCCGGTCAATAAAGAAGATGATAAAACTGCATTAATGTTGCAACAACAGATTAATGATTTAAATGTGCAGTTGAGTCAAAAGTTTGATCAGTCTAGTCGACATTCTTCCAAGATGTTACAAGATCAGTTTATAGAAACCTCTCGGCTTTCCAAAGAAGTTACTGAAAAGTTATTAAAATTAGAAGAAACAAATAAACAGGTTGTAAGTTTTACCGATCAACTACAGAATCTAGAAAAAGTTTTGACTAATTCAAAAAATAGAGGCTCACTTGGTGAGGCTAGCTTAGAGATGATTTTAGCAAATATTTTACCGCCACAAAGTTATCAGATGCAGTATCATTTCAAAAGCGGTGAAGCAGTAGATGCCGTAGTAAAAATTAAAGATAAACTATTACCAGTAGATGCCAAGTTTTCTTTGGAAAATTATCGCCGTATTATAAATGAAACCAACAAAGAAAAGAAAAAAGTTTTAGAAAAAGAATTTAAAAATGATTTGAAAAAGAGGATTGATGAGACCTCTAAATATATTCGTCCGGGTGAGGATACTTTAGATTTTGCTTTTATGTTTATTCCGGCTGAAGGTATTTATTATGACTTGTTAATAAACGAAGTTGGAGCCGTCAAAGTAAATACTCGTAGTTTGATTGATTATGCTTTTAATGAACGAAAAGTAATTATTGTTTCACCAACTACTTTTGCTGCATATTTGCAGACAGTCTTGCAAGGGTTGCGTGCTTTGCAAATAGAGGAGTCGGCTAAAGAAATAAGAGCAAATGTTACTAAATTGCAAAAACACATGGCGGCTTATAGTGAGTATCATAAAAAACTAGGTAATCACCTAGGTACAGCTATAAATGCCTATAATTTCAGCAGTAAAGAATTTAAAAAGGTAGATAAAGATATTTTAAAGATAAGTGGAAATGGTGAAAATATTGAAATTGAAGACTTAGATAAGCCAAAAATAGAATAAATTTAGCGCATTGCTAAAATAAGCTAATAAAGTACCTAATTTTTTAAAAATATCTTGACTTGGGGCGTGTTTCAGTATATACTGATGTCGCCTTTTGTTATTTGAGAGACTAAATTATTTATAAATCATGGCATTAAAACAGATGGGTCACCCTAGTTTTTTTATTTTCCGCATTATTCTAATAATTGCTATTTTCGTGGTGGCTAGCGTTTATCTGTATGAAATACCATGGTTAAAGGGTCTATGCCAGAAGTATACTTGGTTACCAGTCATTTTGATTTTATCGGATATTGTTACGGCACTAATAGTAATTTATATTTCTATAATGAAAGAAGTAGATGGTGTAGTTGGCGCTTATTCAGATGAATTAACTGAGATTGGTCAAATAACAGAACAAGAATTTTCTGAATTTCCGGTGAATAAAGAGTAGTATATGTCTTGGATCAATAAATTTAAAAATAGTAAAGATAAAGAGTATAATAAATTAGCCTTAATTATTTTTACTGAAATGACCACCTGGATAGTCTTGCCAATTATTGGTGCTTTGTTTTTAGGGCGTTGGCTAGACCAAAGACAAGAGACAGGGAATTTATATTTTTTCGGCTTAACTGCCTTAGCGTTTGTAATTTCCTGTGTTGGTGTTAGTTTAGTTGGTGCAAAATATTTAAAAATAGTTAATCCTTCGGCAAGCTCAGGAGAGACCCCTTCGGCTAACATTTCCTCTTCCGCTGAAGCTCCAAAGGACAAGCAGGATGATCCTTCAGTTAACACTTCCTCCTTCACTAAAGTTTCGGAGGATAAGCAGGATGATAAAGAAAACAAATAATGTCTACAGATAATCACAATTCAGAACCTACACATTCGGAGCCAGAAGTTTTACATGATGTAGAAATAGGTGAAAACCAACATGCGTCAGAAGAACATGCTGAAGAAGGGCATGAGCTTACTTTGTATGCAGAACCGATTGTACATATCGGCAATTTTCCTGTAACCAACTCATTGCTTACCTCTTGGGTAGCAGTGTTTTTAATTATTTTACTTTCTTTGGCAATTCGTAAAAAAACCAAAAGAATTCCTTCAATATTTCAAAGTATTATAGAATTAGTAGTAGAGGGTGCTTTGAATATGATGGATTTAGTGACCAATGATCGATCTAGAAGTAAGAAGCTTTTTCCTATAATTTTTGCTATTTTTATTTTTATTTTGGTAAATAATTGGTTAGGATTAATACCTGGTATTGGCTCAATTAGTTTTAATGGTCATCATATTTTTCGAGGTGGTACAGCTGATTTGAATACCACTTTAGCTTTGAGTTTATTTGCCGTAATTGCTGCCAATATTTTTGGTGTGATGGTTGTCGGTGGCTGGAATTATTTTAATAAATTCATAAATATCAAGGCTATTTTAGCTATTCCTAAGAAGATTAAAAAAGAACCAACGATTGTTTTAATCAATCCAATTTCATTTTTTGTCGGCTTAATTGAAGTAATTTCCGAAGTCGCTAAAATTGCTTCTTTGTCTTTTCGTTTATTTGGTAATGTTTTTGCGGGCGAAGTTTTATTAGCTTCCATTTCCGCTATTTTAGCCTTTGGTTTACCCTTGCCTTTTATGTTTTTAGAGGTGATCGTTGGCTTGATTCAGGCTTTGATTTTTGCTATCTTAACTTTGGTATATTTTACGATCGCCGCTACTGCGCATGATCATTAAAATTAATAACTATTGATTGGATATTATTTAGTATTCAGCCAATAATTATTAATTAATATAATTTGACGAATCAGATTATTTTAAGGAGATTAGATTATGGAAATGACTTTACTTGCCAAAGCTTTGGCAATTGGAATCGGCAGTATTGGTCCAGCTTTAGCCATTGGTATGATTGGTGCTAAGGCCATGGAATCAATTGGTCGTAATCCAGAATCAACGGGTAAAATTTTAGTACCAATGCTATTGGTTTCTGCTTTTGCTGAAGCCATTGCTATTTACGCTTTGATTATAGCTTTTAGTATCAAATAATCTTTGATTATTCTTACTGGTTCAAAGATATTTGAGCCAGAAGAGAGTAATTAAAATGAATTAAAAATGGAAATTTTAGAATTATTTGGCGTTGATTGGAGATTAATGATAGCTCAGTTAGTAAACTTTGTTATCGTCTTATTGGTTTTGTGGAAATTTGCCATTAAGCCATTGATGAAGACGATGGAATCTAGAAATGCAGAAATAAGTAAAGGCTTAGATGATGCCAAAGCAGCAGCTGACAAGATAGAAGAGGTAGAACATGATGTTAAAATCAAATTGCAGGAAACCAAAGCTGAGGCAATAGAAATTTTGGAGCAAGCTAAAAAACAGTCAGAAAGTAATCATCAAGATAGTTTAGAACAAACTAAAAATGAAGTAGCAGAAGTAGTCAAAAAAGCTAAAGAGCAGATTGCTGCTGAAAAGAAAGATTTAGTTAATGGTGCTAAAACAGAAATTGCCGGATTATTAACTAAGGCTTTGCAACAGATTTTATCCGAAGGACTAAGTAAGGATATTGATCAAAAATATATTGAAAAAACTTTGAAAGAATTAAAATAATGAAACCAGCAGAACAAGCTACAATTTTAGCTAAAGCTGTATTTTTGAGCTTAGCAGATAAAGATAAACAAAAAGCCAATAAGGTTGTTGATAATTTTATAGTTTATTTAAAAGAGCACAAATTAACTCCTTTACTACCAAAGATCATTGTAGCTGTGAAAAATTTGTATTATCAAGCTACTGATACAGTTGGCGTTAAGGTTACTGCTAAAGATGGATTATCAACTGATGTGCTCGATAAGTTAACAGCGACAATGAAAAAAAGATTAGCTAAAGAAATAGATTTAACTAATCGTGTAGATGAAGATATTATCGGTGGTGTAATACTACGCTATGATGATAAGATGATTGATGCTTCAATTAAAACTAAAATTAACAAATTAGCAAAACAATTAGAAAATTAATTATAATATTAATAAAGTAAAAAAGATGTCTTACGAATATTTAATCAAAAATTTACAACAGCAACTTGAAGATTGGCAGGGTGATGTCAAAGAAGAAACAGTTGGCGAGATCATTGAAATAGGTGATGGTATTGCTAGTGTGTCTGGTTTGAACGAGACCATGGCTTCTGAGATGCTGGAGTTTGAGTCTAGCACTGGAGAAAAAATTTACGGCGTTGCTTTGAATTTAGAAGAATTTTCTATTGGTGCTATTATCTTGGGTGATTACCAAGTTTTGAAAGAAGGAGATAAAGTACGTCGCACTAAGAGAATTTTAGAAGTTCCAGTTGGTGAGGCAGTTGTCGGCCGTGTGGTTAATGCCTTGGGTGAAGCTATTGATGGTAAGGGTGATATTAAGACTAAAGATTTTTATCCAGTAGAAAAGATAGCTCCTGGTGTTATTACTAGACAATCAGTGCATCAGCCATTACAGACCGGTATTAAAGTTATTGACTCTATTATCCCAATTGGTAAAGGACAACGTGAGTTGATTATCGGTGATCGTCAAACAGGTAAGACTGCTTTGGCCATTGATACTGTTATCAATCAAAAAGGAAAAGATGTTATTTGTGTCTATGTAGCTATCGGACAAAAAGAATCAAAGGTTGCCAAGATTGTGGCTAAATTGGAAGAGACTGGCGCCATGGATTACACTACTGTCGTTGTAGCTGGTGCTTCTCATTCAGCTTCTTTATCGTATATTTCACCATACACAGGTACGGCTATAGCTGAGTATTTCATGGAAAAAGGAAAAGATGTTTTGGTAATTTATGATGATTTATCTAAACATGCAGTAGCATATAGACAAATTTCTTTATTATTACGTCGTCCACCAGGACGTGAGGCTTATCCGGGAGATGTTTTTTATTTACATTCTCGTTTATTAGAACGTTCAGCTAAAATGAGCGATAAAGAAGGCGGTGGTTCGTTGACTTCATTGCCAATTATTGAAACCCAAGCTGGTGATATTTCAGCATATATTCCAACTAATGTTATTTCTATTACTGATGGTCAAATTTTCTTAGAAACAGATTTGTTTTACAAGGGTATTCGCCCAGCTTTAAATGCTGGTTTGTCAGTATCACGTGTTGGTTCAGCTGCTCAAATTAAAGCTATGAAAAAAGTAGCTGGTAAATTGAAATTAGATTTAGCTCAATATCGTGAATTAGAAGCCTTTGCTCAATTTGGTTCAGATTTGGATGATGCTACTAAACAACAGTTAAATAGAGGAGCGCGTATTACTGAAGTTTTGAAACAACCTCAATTTTCACCAATAGATCAGAATAAACAGGTGGCTATTATTTATGCGGTTAGTAATGGTTATACAGATAATATTCCGGTGACAGATATTTCTAAGTTTGAGGGGCAATTATTTATTAAATTAGACGCTGAAGGTCAAGATATTTTAAAAAATATTGAAACGGAGGGCGTTTTGGATGAAAAATTAGAAGAAAAGTTAAAAACAATTATTGAAGATTTAGTAAGTACATTTACTAAAACAGAATAAGTATGTCACAAGGCACAGGAGATATTAAAAGAAGGATAAAGTCGGTTAAAAGTACCAACAAAATTACTAAAGCGATGGAGTTGGTTTCGGCAGCTAAAATGCGTAAAGCAATTAGTAGAGTTTTGAGTACTCGTAGTTATGCCGATTTATCTTGGGATATGATTTTACGTTTGGTAAAAAAAGTAGATACAAGTGGACATCCATTTTTTAGAGAGGCCAAAGAAACAAAGAACATAGCTATTATCTTAGTTAGTACCAATCGAGGCTTGTGTGGCAGTTTTAATGGACAATTAGTACAAAAAGTTATTGATTCTATCAAGATACATGCTCCAGAAGTTACCAATACAGATATTATTACTTTCGGCGTTAAGGGCAGAGAAGAGGTTATACGCAAAAATTTGAATCTGATAGCTGATTTTCCAAAAAATGATATTACAGAAAATTCAGTTGATGTTTTACCAATAGCGCATTTATTAGTCAAAGAATTTAAAGCCGAAAAATACGATAAGGTATTTGTGGCTTATATGGATTTTATGTCCTCTTTAAAACAAATAGCTCATGTTAAACAATTATTACCTTTTTCTTCACATATTGACGAACGATTGGGGCACATCATTCACGAAAAAAAGAATAAAGAACATGTAGATATTGATGAGATTGCTGAATTTACCTTTGAACCAAGCAGAGAAGAAATCTTGAATTCATTTTTACCAAAATTAATTGAAATGCAATTATTTCAGGCAGTTTTAGAAAGTGAAGCTTCAGAACATTCAGCTCGCATGTTTGCTATGCGTAATGCTTCAGATGCTGCAACAGATATGATAAACGAATTAACATTAATATATAATCAGGCTAGACAAGCTAATATTACTGCTGAGTTAGCAGAGATTTCTGCTGGTGCAGCCGCTTTAGAATAAATTGAATAATATTTTATGAAAAACAACAAAGGGACAATTAAGAAAATTATCGGACCAGTTGTCGATGTACACTTTGCCGAAAAATTACCAGAAATAAATCATGCCTTAGAAGTCAAAATGACTGACAAAGTTGTGGTTTTAGAAGTACAAAAACATTTGGGAGACAATACTGTACGAGCGGTAGCTATGGATTCTACTGATGGTTTATCTCGTGGTTTAGAAGTAGTAAATACTCAAGCACCGATTAATGTGCCCGTTGGTAAAAATACCTTAGGTCGCATGTTTAATGTTTTAGGTAAGGCCATCGATGGTAAGGATGAAGTGAAGACAGAATCTACTTTGCCAATTCATCGAGCGGCGCCAAAATTTACTGAGCAAGCTACAAAAACTGAAATTTTTGAAACAGGTATTAAAGTTATTGATCTTATTTGTCCATTTACTAAAGGTGGTAAAGTTGGATTATTTGGTGGTGCTGGTGTTGGTAAAACAGTAGTGATTCAAGAATTGATTCGTAATATTGCTGCTGAACATGGTGGATTTTCAGTTTTTGCTGGTGTAGGTGAGAGAACTCGTGAAGGTAATGATTTGTATTATGAAATGAAAGAATCTGGTGTTTTGAAAAATACTACTTTAGTTTTTGGTCAGATGAATGAACCACCTGGGGCTCGTCAACGTATTGCTTTGACTGGGTTGACTATGGCTGAATATTTTCGTGATCAAGAAGGAAAAGATGTTTTATTGTTTGTAGATAATATTTTCCGTTTCACTCAAGCTGGTTCTGAGGTTTCTGCTTTGTTAGGACGTATGCCTTCAGCTGTTGGTTATCAACCAACTTTGGCTACAGAAATGGGAGAATTACAAGAACGTATTACTTCTACTAACAAAGGATCTATTACTTCTGTCCAAGCAGTTTATGTGCCAGCTGATGATTTGACTGATCCGGCTCCAGCTACTACTTTTGGTCATTTAGATTCTACTGTTGTTTTATCTCGTGGTTTATCTGAACTTGGTATTTATCCAGCTGTAGATCCATTAGATTCTAACTCTATTATTTTGGATCCAGAAATAGTTGGT